>Ga0194128_10000590_pt1 | contig 65628 bp, 63 predicted proteins | sample TA2KigCa65mmetaG_FD_148650 | JGI IMG/M metagenome (GOLD analysis project Ga0194128, IMG submission 148650) | Freshwater microbial communities from Lake Tanganyika, Tanzania - TA2015037 Kigoma Deep Cast 65m | ecosystem: Environmental > Aquatic > Freshwater > Lake | place: Tanzania: Lake...
CCGACGGGCCGCGCCGCGGCGCCGCGCGACTACACGGGCACCTGGGTGTCGGTGGTCACCGAGCACTGGCATCTCCGCATGCTGATGCCGCCCAAGGGCGACTACAGCATGCTGCCGCTCACCCCCGCCGCGCGGAAGATGGCCGACGCGTGGGATCCCGCGAAGGACCGGGCCGAAGGCAATGAATGCCGGTCGTACGGCGCCGCCGCCATCATGCGTGTGCCGTCCAGGCTGCACCTCCAGTGGGCGGACGAGAGCACGCTCCAGATGGAGATCGACTCGGGCACGCAGACGCGCCTCTTCCGTTTCGGCGCCGGTGCGGCGCCCGCGAACACCCAGCCCACCTGGCAGGGTAGCTCCGTCGCGACGTGGGAGACCGTCGGCGGGCGCGGCGGCGCGCCGCTGAACGGGCGGCTCCGCGTGGTGACGACGAACATGCGCGCCGGGTACCTGCGCAAGAATGGCGTGCCCTACGGCGAGAACGCGAGGCTCGAGGAGCATTTCGAGACCTTCACGGAGCCGAACGGCGACCGATGGCTCGTCGTGACGTCGATCGTGACGGATCCGCAGTACCTCGCCCAGCCGTACGCCACCACGTATCCGTTCAAGAAGATCCCCGATCGCTCGGGCTGGGACCCGACCCCCTGCCGCGTGGACGAGCCACGCTGAACGCGGAGAGTGATATGCGCAGATGGGCTGTCGGCTGTTTCGTGGGGCTGTTTCTGGGTGTGGCCGGGACCGCGGCCGCGCAAACCGGAGCGGGCGGGAGCGTGCCGGCGGGCACGCCCGACGCCGGGAAGGCGGTGTGGGCCCTCGGCAACACGTCGTGCCGGAACTGTCACGGCGGCGACGGGGAGGGGGGCTTCGGACCCGCGCTCGCGGGCCGGATCGACATCAGCTTCCAGCGCTTCCGCGACTACGTCCGCAACCCGGTCGGACGGATGCCGGCCTACGTCGAGTCGGAGCTGAACGATCAGGAGATCGCGGATCTCGTCGCGTATTTCAGCAGCCTGCCGCCCGTGGTCAAGCCGGGGCCCTGGCGGGTCGAGCTGCCGAAGGACGCGCCGCGCGGCCAGCAGCTCGCCATCGCGGTGATTGGCTGCGGGCAGTGCCACCTGGCGACGTTCGAGACGCCGCGCCACGGCGCCGCCGAGGTCAACGGCGACTTCGAGTGGTTCAAGCGGATGGTGTACGACCACGTGGCGGCGCAGTGGGAGCAGTGGAAGCAGTTCGATCCCTCCATCACGCCGACCACGCCGCGGCCCGCCGGCCCGCCCGGACGCAATCGCGTGCGCATGGGGAGCTATTCGCCGCAGCGCCTTTCCGAGCCGATCCTCAAGGAGATCTGGCAGTGGGCGTTCGAGGATCTCGGCAAGCTCGTCCCGCTCGCGGCGCGGGTGACCGCCAGCGGGCAGGGACCGACCGGCGCCTCCTACTCCGTGCAGGTGACCAACGCCGGGATCAAGAACAAGGGGCTCGCCGCCGAGGATGTGACCGTCGAGGTCGAGCTGCCCGACAACGCCAAGGTCGTCACGGCGACCGGCACCGGCTATCAGGGCGTGCGCCGCAACAGCGAGGCGAAGACCGTGGCCGTCTGGCGGCTGCCGCGGCTCGCGGCCACCGAGCAGCAGACGCTGACGCTGACGCTCGCGCAGCCGGCGGCCACGCTGCGCGGCGTCGTGCACTGGGCGAAGCCCGCCGTCAAGGCTGACGGCGAGGTCATGTTCCAGCTCGTGACCGGCGGCCGCGGACGGGGGGGAGCATGATGGCGTTGCTGAGCTGGCTCGAGGCCACGGGCTTTTCGACGTGGGTTCGTGAAGGTGAAACGATCTGGGCGTTTCCCACGATCCTGACGCTGCACACGTTCGGGATGGGATTGCTGGTGGGCGCCAACGCGGTGATTGACCTCCGGCTGCTCGGCATCGGGCGCCGGCTGCCGCTGGCGCCGCTGCGGGCGCTCTTTCCCGTCATGTGGGGCGGCTTCTGGCTCAATCTGGTGACCGGCTCGATGCTGTTCGCCGCCGACGCGACCAAGCGGGGAACGGACCCGCTCTACTACACGAAGCTCGTGTTCGTGGCCATCGGCGTGGCGGTGATCGTCGCGCTCCGGCGCAGGGTGTTCGACGCCGCCGAGAACCCGGGCGTCGACGGCGGCTCCGGGAAGATGCTGGCGGCCGTGTCGCTGGCAACGTGGACCATGGCGGCCACGACCGGACGCCTGCTCGCCTACGTGTCGTGACGGACAAGGACGTGTTATGGGACTGACGATTCCACACCTGCACCTGCTCCTCAATCACGTCCCAACCGTCGGCAGCGTCGCCGCCGTGGGACTCCTGCTGCTGGCGCTCGTCCGGCGCAACGATGACCTGCTGCGCGCGAGCTTCGAGCTGATGTTCGTCGTCGCGCTCGCGACCCTGCCGGTCTATCTGACCGGCGTCGCGGCGGGCACCGCGATCGAGGAGCTCGAGGGCGTCTCGGCCGAGGCGATTCGGACGCACGAGACGGCGGCGCTCCTGGCGTTCGTCTGGATGCAGATCACCGGATTCTTCGCGTGGCTCGCGCTATGGCAGAGCCGGCGGCTCCCGAAGCTGCCGCGCGCGACGCTCGGCACCGTGGTCCTGCTGTCGGTGATCACGCTCGCGTTGATGGGACGCGCAGCGACGATTGGCGGCGAGATCCGGCATCCGGAAATCCTGGCGACCCCCGGCGCGGTCACGGTTGGCGCGCCCACCGGATGGCTGCAGAGCACCGTGATTGCCGACTTCGTGACCCAGTATCCGTGGGTGTGGCCCGCCGCCGAGGCGCTCCACTTTCTCGGGCTCTGCCTCGTGCTCGGCGTCCTGCTCGCGGTGAACCTCCGCATCCTCGGGGCGATGAAGGCGCTCTCGTTCGCCTCCCTGCACCGGCTGCTGCCGTGGGGGATGCTGGGGTTCGCGCTCAATCTGACCACGGGCATGCTGTTCTTCATTGCCGCCGCCAGCCAGTACACCGAGAACATCGCGTTCCTCTGGAAGGTCATCTTTCTCGGCCTCGCCGGCGCGCACTTCCTGTACCTGACCGTGTTCTCGCGAACCTGGGGGATGAACGTCGGCGCCGAGGCGGCGCCGCTCGACAAGCTGGTGGCGGCCGGCGGGCTCGGCGCCTGGGTCGGCGTCATCTACTGGGGTCGGATGCTGCCGTTCATCGGCAACGCCTTCTAGGGATCCGCTCGTGGACTTGATACTCGTCGTCGCACTCGTCGTCGTGCTCGCGGCAGCCCTGCTCGGCGCGGCCGGCTTCTGGATTGACGCCGGCGCCGACTGGCGGGAAGGCCTCTGACGCCGCGGGCTCCCAGGGCAGGGGGAGATACCATGACAAGACAGACGTGGCTGGCGGGGCTCGCGGGTCTGGCCGCGATCGCCGCGGCGGCCGCCGTCGGGGCCGCGCGCGCGCAGCAGCCGACCGCGGACGTCGTGTTGACCAACGGCAAGATCATCACCGTCGACGATCGCTTCACCATCGCGCAGGCCGTCGCGATCCGCGGCGAGCGCATCGTGGCGGTCGGCACCAACCAGGAGGTCGCGCGCCTCGCCGGGCCGTCGGCGCGGCGCATCGATCTCCGCGGCCGGGCCGTCGTGCCGGGCCTCATCGACAACCACGCGCACTACATGGAAGAGGGCGTGCTCTGGACCGACGAGCTGCGCCTTGACAACGTCGACACCCGCAAGCAGGCGCTCGAGCTGATCCGCGCGAAGGCGAGCGCGCTCCCGGCCGGCCGATGGGTCTACACGCTGGGCGGCTGGTCGCGCGATCAGTTCACCGACGACAAGCAGCCGATCACGAAGGCGGAGCTCGACAAGGCGTCACCGAACCACCCGGTGCTGCTCCAGGTGACGCGCGAGGAGACCTACCTGAACAGCCGTGCGGTGGAGGCCCTCGGGCTCGCCAAGCGGACCGATCCCTGGATCGTCCGCGACGCCGGCGGCCAGCCGACGGGCGTGCTCGACGCGCGCGGCCCCTATTTCGGGCCCGCCACCTCCGTATCGGAGGCGATCCAGCGGCCGACGATCGCGCAGGTCGAGGCCAACAGCATGGCGATGATCCGCGAGCTCAACGCGTCGGGTCTGACGGCGTCGAGCGGCACGTGCCCCGACGAGTTCGTGCCGATCTTCCGGCAGTGGGCGAAGGAGGGGCGCCTCAACAAGCGGTTCTTCTGCATCACGGCGATCCCCATGGGGAACAACGCTGAGACGGTGACGAAGAACCTGCCGAAGATCGCGGAGCTCAAGTTCTTCCAGGGCGACAACTGGGTCGATCACATCGCGTACGGCGAGGGGCTGTACGGGCCCGCGGGCGACAGCATGGTGGCGCCCAAGGGGACGCAGCCGCAGGACGCGTTCGAGCAGTGGGGGCGAATCGCACGCGAGGTGGCGAGGGCCGGGCTGCCGCTCCACTCCCATACGACGCTCGAGCACACCTTCAACGGGTTCCTCGACCAGATCGAGCGGATCAATCGCGAGGTTCCCGTGCGCAACCTCCGCTGGGTGCTCATCCACGATGAGCAGGCCACCGCCGCGCACCTGGAGCGGATGAAGAACCTGGGGATCACGGCCGGCATCCAGCCGCGCGCCACCATCATGGGCGGCATGTTCCACCGCGCCCACGGCGACCGCGCGTACACGATGCCGAACTTCAGGGTGATCCAGGACAGCGGCATCATCTGGGGGCTCGGCACCGACGCCTTCGAGGTGAACCAGTACAAGCCGTTCGTGACGCTCGCCTTCGCCGTGACCGGCCGCATGGTCGGCGGCGCCGTCGTCAACCGGGCGACCGTCAGCCGCGAGGCGGCGCTCATCGCGCACACGCGCGGCAGCGCCTACCAGATCCTGCAGGAGAACAACCTCGGCTCGATCGCGCCGGGCAAGCTGGCCGACATGGTGGTGATGGATCGCGACTATCTCACGGTGCCGGCCGAGCAGATCAAGGACATCCGGTCGGTGATGACGATCGTCGGCGGGCGGGTCGTGTACGACGCGGCCGCCTCGTCGACGTCGACGAGGTAGAGCCCGTCCGGTCTTCTCTCGTCGTGGGGCGAGCCTTTCAGGCTCGCCCGCGCGAACCCGAAGGGTTCGCGCCACAGGGAGGTGATGACGATGACAACGAGCTTCCGCGTCGGCGTTCTTGTCGCAGCAGCCGTGCTGCCCGGTCTCGCGCCCCATGGGACATCGGCGCAGTCGATGCCGGGCCGCCAGGTGGTGCAGATCGCCAAGGACGTCTACACCATGACGGGCGCGGGCAGCAACGCGAGCTTCGTCGTCACCGACGAGGGCGTGCTCGTCTTCGACAGCGACATCCGCAACAACGATCTGCCGTTCATCCGCAAGGTGACCGACAAGAAGGTCATCTATCTGTTCTCGTCGCACGCCTCGGGCGACCACTCGACCGGCGCCTGGTACTTCCGCGAGGACAAGCCGGTCTACATCGGCACCCGCGACCAGATCCGCGCGTACTACCAGGTGGAGCTGAAGGAGTTCAACGAGCGGAAGGCGCAGGGACTGCCGCTCTACAAGGGCGCGGAGCTCCTGCCGCCGTCGCTCGGCTTCGACAGCAACATGACGGTGGTGTTCGGGGGGCTCACGTTCCAGGCCCGCGCCGAGGGCTACGGCCACACGAGCGGCGACATGACGATGTACATCCCGCAGCGGCGGGTGATGTTCATGGGCGACCTGCTGAACAACGAGCTCCATCCCGGCCAGGCGGAGGCCGGCGGCGTGTTCTTCGCGAACATTCAGGGGACGATCGACATCCTTACGCGGATCATCGATCGCAAGCTGCCGGTGGACACCTACGTGCCCGGCCACGGGCCCGTCCACGTCGGCCGAGGCGTCGCGGACGTCGTCGATCAGCGCGACTACTTCGTGGAGATGCGCGACGAGGTGGCGAAGATGGTGATGGCGGGCAAGACGCTCGACCAGATCCTCAAGGAGTTCAAGGTTCCCCAGCGCTTCGCCCACTACGACCACGCGCGGCTGCCGGGCATCCTGCGTCTCTTCTACAACCAGCTGATCGAGAGAGGTTTGTAGCCATGACCCGATCGCTCCTCGGAGGCGCGGCCGCGCTGGCCGCCGTGCTGGCGGCCGCGCCGATCGGCCGGGCGCAGCAGGGCTGGAACTTCACCGGGCTGACGCCCGCGGAGTTCAAGGCCATGCCGCCCGGCGGGCCCGCGCCGCGCCGCGACATCTCCGGCATGTGGGACGGCGGCCCCGCCGGCGTCGGCGCGACGGGGCAGCAGGCCGAGCGGGCCGCGGCGCGGGCGCCGTTCACGCCGCTCGGCGAGCAGATGGCGCGGGAGAATCGTCCCGGCAACGGGCCGCGCCGGGTGGCCGTCGCCGAGATCAACGATCCGCTGTCGACGCTCGGCGACCCGGCCGGCTTCCCGCGCCTGGTCACGTTCGAGCTCCGCGGCGTCCAGATCGTCCAGACGCCCGCGCAGGTGCTGATGCTGTACCTGTTCGAGAAGCGCTGGCGTGCCATCTGGACCGACGGGCGATCGCTGCCGGCCAACCCCGAGCCGCGCTGGTACGGATACTCGGTCGGCCGGTGGGAGGACGACTACACCCTCGTCGTCGAGACGGTCGGCCTCGACGACCGTACGTGGATCGACAACGACGGCGATCCGCACAGCACGGACCTGCGCGTCACCGAGCGGTATCGCCGAGTCGACCAGACGACGCTCGAGCTGACGGTCACGATCGACGACCCGAAGATCTACACGAAGCCCTGGCTCGTACGGAACCGGATGCCGCTGCGGCTGCTGCCGCCCGGCGCCGACTGGATGGAGATGATCCCGTCGGCGTCGGAGGCGCAGGCCTACCAGCGCGCGGTAGTGAGCCAGTTGAAAGGAAAGTAGCCATGCGACATCGGCAGATGGTTGGAGGCGTTGTCCTGGCGCTGGTGCTGGCCCCCGGCGTCCCCATGTCGGGGCACCACGGCGCCGACACCTTCGCGACCGGCACGCAGATCACGCTCAAGGGCACGGTCACCGAATGGATCTGGGCGAACCCGCACTGCTTCCTGCGGTTCGACGCGAAGGACGACACCGGGACCGTGCGGAACTGGGTCGCGGAGACGCAGAATCCCGTGTCGATGACGGCGCGCGGCCTGTCGCGGTCGATGGTCAAGGCGGGCGACCCGGTGACGGTCACCATCGAGCCGGCCAAGAACGGCGAGCCCGTCGCACGGCTGCTCACCGTCACGCTTCCCGACGGCCGCACGCTCGTCGCGGCGAACCCGCAGCCCGCCGCCCCCGCGCCGTCGCCGCAGTAAGTGTGATCCCGCTCACATGCGCGTCCCGCGGCGTCGGCCGCGGTGCGCGGCGTTGTTGACATCGCATCGCCGCGAGGATAGCGTTCGCCATCATTCATTTCGTCGGCCCCGCATTTCTCCTGTTCGTTCATCCGCCCTTCGACGAGCGCTCAGGGCGTCCCGAGCGAAGTCGAGGGACGAAGGGAGGGGGTCATGGACGTCCGGCGGTTCGCGTGGGTGGTCGTGGCGTGCGGTGTCGTGTTCTGGGCGGCGGCAGCATCGGCACAACAGGCGTCGGGCGCCATCAGCGGCGTCGCGCGTGACACATCGGGCGCCGTGATGCCCGGCGTCACGGTCGAGGCGGCGAGCCCCGCGCTCATCGAGCAGGTCAGGTCGACCGTCACCGACGACGAGGGGCGGTATCAGATCATCGATCTGCGGCCGGGAACCTACACCGTCACGTTCACGCTGGCAGGCTTCAGCACCTTCCGGCGCGAAGGCGTGGAGCTGACGAGCGGCTTCACCGCGACCATCAATGCCGAGCTGCGGGTCGGCAGCCTCGAGGAGACCGTCACCGTCACCGGTGAGGTGCCGCTCGTCGACATCCGCAACATTCGCCAGCAGGTACAGCTCTCCCGCGACACGCTCGAGTCGATTCCGGGCACGGGACGGCTCCCGGCGCTCTACCAGGTGCTGCCCGCGGCCGTGCTCAACGTTCCGACCGCGTACAGCGTGGGCGCCGTCAACGAGCGCGTCGCGGCCAACTACAACATCCACGGCGCGCCGAGCGCCTCGCCCGTCTTCGACGGCATGAACGCGACGGTCACCAACCTCACCCAGGGCGTCGTGGTCTACAACCAGCTCACGTTCCAGGAAGTGGTGGTCGAGACGGGCGGCATCAGCGCGGAGCGCGACAGCGGCGGCGCCCAGGTCAACATCGTGCAGCGCGACGGCGGCAACACGTTCTCGGGCGCGCTGGAGTTCTTCGCCAGCGGGCCGAGCCTGGAGAGCAGCAATATCGGCGACGCGCTGAGAGCGCGGGGCGCCAGGTCGACGGGCGCGCTCAGGCGCTTCTACGACACGGGCGGCGCGCTGGGCGGGCCGATCGTGCGGAACCGTCTCTGGTTCTTCGGCGCGGTACGCACGGGCGTGACGCAGCAGTTCCAGGCGGGCAATTCCTACAATCGGCTGCAGGACGGCCCGGGCCTGGCGCCCGGCGTGCTGCGGTACGAGCCCGACCCGAGCCGGCCGTCGTTCACCGACGAGTACGCCCGCGACTTCACGCTCCGGCTGACCTGGCAGGCTGCCGCGAAGCACAAGTTCGCGTTCGCGGCCTCCCACCAGCCCAACTGCAACTGTCTGTTCGGACTCCTGAATCCCGGTGTCATCCCGTCGCCGGAGTCGACGGGGCAGCACCACTACAACCCGAATTTCATGCCGATCGCGTCGTGGACGTACCCCGCGACGAATCGGATTCTGCTCGAGGCTGGCGCGTCGGGGAACATCCATCACCAGACCACGAAACGCATTCCCGGCGTCACCCCGGACATGATCCAAATCACCGAGCAGGCGAGCAACTTCAAGTACGGCTCGCGCGCGAACTCGCTGGCCGTCGGCGGCTCGTACTCGCACAACCCGCGCCGTCTGTACCAGGGGCGCGCGGCGTTCTCCTATGTGACGGGCACGCACAATTTCAAGACCGGGTTCAACATGCGCGTCTATCACGAGGGGAACCTGCTCAAGAACCGCGACCCGAATCAGATCAATCAGGCGCGCGACTACACGTTCCGCAACGGTCTCCCCGTGTCGGTCCGCGTCTGGGCGGTGCCGCACGGCTTCGAGGAGGCGTTCCGCGACATCGCGTGGTATGCGCAGGACCAGTGGACGATCCAGCGCGCGACGGTCAATGCCGGCCTGCGGTTCAACGACGTGCGCGCCTGGACGCCCGAGCAGGTGCTGGCGGCCGGCCCGTTCGTGCCTGAGCGGCGAGTGGCGCCGACCAACAACGTGCCCCGTTTTCGCAATCTCGATCCGCGGCTGGGCGTCGCCTACGACGTGTTCGGCACCGGACGCACGGCCGTCAAGGCCTCGCTCGGCCGGTACTCGGAGCAGCTCATCAGGGCCGTGGAGAACCCGGCCCGCGCGATGGCCGAGAACGCCACCCGAACCTGGAACGACAGCTTCCATCCGATCGGCGATCCGCGGCGGGGCAACTTCGTGCCCGACTGCGTGCTGGGGCCGTCGGTGCCCGGCGCCAACGGCGAGTGCGGACCGCTGTCGGATCTCAGCTTCGGCGGGCAGCGTCCCGGCACGCGTTTCGCCGAGGACGCGCTCGAAGGGTTCAACTCCCAGAACCACAACTGGCAGGCGTCGGCCTCGCTGCAACACGAGCTGCTGACGGGCATGAGCGTGAGCGTCGCGTATTACCGGACGTGGTACGGCGGCTTCCTCGTGCGGGACAACCTGGCGCTGTCGCCGGCCGATTTCGATCCGTACTGCATCACCGTGCCGTCGGACTCGCGCCTGCCGACCAGCGGCCAGCAGCTCTGCGGCTTCTACGACGTGAAGCCCGCGCTGTTCGGCCGCACCGACAACCTCGTATCGAAGGCGGAGAACCTCGGGAAGCCGAGCCAGGTCTACAACGGCGTCGACCTGACCATGAACGCGCGGTTCGGCAACGGCGGGCAGGCGCAGGGCGGCCTGAGCATGGGCCGCACGGTCAACGACAACTGCTACATCAACGACGACCCGTCGCTCACGGCGCAGGCCTTCGTGAACGCCGACCGCTTCCCGAGCTACCCGAATTTCCCCGACTTTCCGAGTCCAGCGGTCACGACCGTGGCGAGGAGCTCCGAGTTCTGCCGCATCGTGCCGACGTGGGCGTCCTCGACGCGCTTCCGTGGGCTCGTCGTCTATCCGCTGGTGTGGGATTTCCAGGCGAGCGTCGTCTATCAGGACATCCCGGGCATCCCGATCACCGCCAGCCACGTCGTGAGCAACGCCGAGGTGCGGCGGTCGCTCGGCCGCGATCTCGCCGCGTGCCGGGGCGCCGCGACCTGCAACGCGAACGTCGTGGTCGAGCTGGCGCCGATGGCGCAGCAGTTCGAAGACCGGCTGCACCAGATCGACCTCCGGTTCACGCGGAGTCTGCGGGCGGGCGGGACCAGGCTGCGGGTGAACTTCGACGTCTACAACGTGTTCAACGCCGGCGACGTGCTGCGCGTCACCGATCGCTATGGGGCGTCGTGGCTGAACGCGGTGCAGGTGATGGGCGGCCGACTGATGAAAATCGGCGCCCATATGGATTTCTAGCACGTGGTGTCATCGGCTCGATCCGGAGCCGACGTGGTGTCCGGCGTGAGCCGGACCAAGGAGCGGCGATACATGCGGACCTACGCGTCGATCGGCGTGGTGCTGTGCACGGTTGCGGGAGCGCTGGCGCACGCGCAGCAGGACTCATGGACGACGGAGACCGCGAAGCGAATGGGCCTGCGGCTGGTGGAGAGCCGCAACGCCGCCGGTCCGCCGGCCTATCCGGTCTCCGCCGGCGACCTGCTGTTCTTCACCAACGTCGGCACCTCCTACAGCGCCAAGAACCCGAGGAACTCCGTCGTCGTGATCAACGCGAAGACGAAGCAGCCGATCGCCGTCTCCGATCTCGAGCCGGCCTGGAGCGAGAAGTGGACCAGCCACGGGATTGGCGTCTCGCCCGACGGCCGCTACGTGTATCTGCCCGGGATGGCGCCGACGACGGCGTCCAATCCCGGGAGCCTCCTGATCCTCGACGGCCGGAGCCTGAAGATTCACCAGATCGTCACCTCGCCGGCGCAGCGGCCGCATCACGTCAAGAACTTCGTCGACTGGATGGGGCGAAAGCGCGTGCTCGTCGAGGACTTCAACTGGCTCGGCTTGGGTCAGGGCACCATCATGGCTCCGGTGGACGCAACCGGTTTCTACGTGATGGATCACACCGACAACAACAAGGTCGTCGGCGGGATGACGCCTGGCGACCTCCGCGGCACGCCGTACGCCGGGTTCACGGCGCCGGACGGCCGCTACCTGTACTACGCGATGCCGGGGCCCGAGTTCCGGCTGGCGCACGATCTGCGGGGCTGGATGGCCAAGATCGACATGCAGACGTGGCGGGTGGTCCAGAACCTCCCGATGGGCGCATATCCGATCTGGACCGTGTTCAGCCGCGACGGCCGATACGCCTGGACGACGCAGGCAGGCGACGCGAAGGTGCTGAAGATCGAGCGGGGGAAGGCGCCCGGCGAGATGGACCGCGTGGTCGGGGAGGCGCGAACCGGGCCAGGACCGTATGGTCAGGCGATCACGGTCGATGAACGGGAGCTGTGGGTGGCGGACAAGGGAGAGGGGACGCCGCCCGCGCAGCGAAAGACCACGGTCACCGTGATCGACACGGCGACGAATCAGGTGAAGCGGACGATCGACACCCAGTGCGTCACCAACGATCACGTGATCGCGGGGCCGGACGGCACCGAGATGTGGGCGACGTGCAACGCCTCCCACGAAATCGTCGTGCTGGATACGAAGACCTATCAGGTGAAGGCGCGCATTCCGATGCCCAACCAGGGCGACTCGCACGGCGGCACCTTCGTGTACTACACGAAGGGCGCCTCCGGTATCGTCGCCGAGGTCGTGGCCGACCAGAACGGGCTGCACGGGAGCGCGCTGGAGGCGGCGCGCAAGGGCGCGCCGTGGGTCGCGCGGTGAGCGCGCGGCCGGGAGGGCGCATCGTGGCGAGGGGAGATCGTCGCGGGCGGTGGCGACGCGCCGTCGGCCCACCGCTCGTTGTGTTCGCTCTCGGATTCGCGGGCCCTGCGCCGACCGTCGCGCAGGCGCCATCGTCGAAGCTGGTCGTCAGCGGTCCGCTCCAGCTCCCAAAGGGTCCAGCCAGGGCGGGGTTCGAGATCGGGCGGCTGAACAGCGAGAACTACGGCGCGTTCGAGCCCTTCTACGTCACAGAGACCCAACCGCTCGGCAAAGCGTTCGAGGATGGAAAGGTCGCCGCGGACACGCGCCTGCTGGTGACCGAGACGGCCGCCGGGAGGCTGGCGCTCCTGACCGACCAGATGGCGTACCACCATCTGGCGCAGGGGCGCGCCGGCGGCAAGGATTGGATGGCGACCTTTTGAGCGGTCTGCAACAGCGGGACCAGTCTGGTCCCGACGGTCGACGGACGGACGCACCATTTCTATCACGTGGGCATCCACGACGCGCTCTTCGTGATGCAGGACGCCGAGACGAAGACGCTGTGGAATCACATCACCGGTGAGGCGGTCTACGGCCCGCTCGTCGGTCGAAACATCGGGCCTCTCTCGAATCTCCTGCACATGTCCGTGAAGCAGGCGCTCGCCACGGATTCGGCGATGCGTGTCGCCATCTCCGAGCAGGTGTACTTCGCCGGCGGTCGTCGATTCGGTACGGCGTCACGAGCCGCCCGAGTGGGAGGCGGCGGAAGCGGCGAGGGGCGGCGGCTGGGTCCGTCTCCCGACAATCCGAACGCGGCCATGACCGACAGGTTTGCCGCGACCTTGGGCACGGAAGACACGCGTCGTCCCCGCATGGAGATCGGCCTCGGCGTGTGGACGGGCACGACGGCTCGCTACTACCCGATCGACCGCATTCGCGCACGTGGCGAAGCCTTCATCGATCGGATCGACGGAAAGACGATGCTGGTCTATGTGGAGGCCGTCTCGAACACACCGGCCGCGCTCTTCGTCAGCGCGCGGAGCGCCGCGCGCGAGGGATCCGCGGTCCGCCTCGACGACGGATCGAAAGTCGAATCGGGGGTGCTCACGGATCGCACCGGCCGGCGCCGGCCGGTCGAGCGCCCCCAGCAGATGTTCACGCGGTGGTACGGCTTTTCGCTGACGTTTCCCGGATGCCAAGTCTACGGAGACGATCGATGACCTTCCACCCGTCCTCGCGGCGAGCGTGGCTGCCGCACTGGCGGCCGCCGCCGCCGGCGCCCAGGGGCAGAACAGGCCATCCACGCCCGTGGACCTGCCCAACGGTCCGGCCAAGGCGGGCTTCGACATCGCACGCTTCAGCAACGCGGGCAACGGCTGGTTCGAGACGTTCTACGTCACCCAGACTCGCCCGCTGCGCGACGCGCTGCGCGCCGGCACGGTTGCCGACGACACGCGCCTGCTCGTCACCGAGACGGCCGGCGGCCGGCTCGCGCTGCTGACCGAGCAGATGGCCTTCCATCACCTCGCGCAGGGCAGCGCCGGCGGCACGGACTGGCTCGTCTCGTTCTGAGTGGTCTGCAGTCGTGGGCCGGCGCCCGGCGGCGGACACCGGGTCGGCCCGGACGCGGCGCTCAGCGACATGTTCGTCACGACGCTGGGGACGGAAGACACGCGCCGGCCGGGCATGGATCTGGGCCTCGGTATCTGGACCAGCGGTACGCGGCGCTACTATCCGGTGGAGCGTCTTCGCGAGCGCGGCGAGGTCCTGCTCGATCGCATCGACGGCCGGTCGGTGCTCGTGTACGTCGACCCCGACACGTTCAGCCGGCGGCGATCTTCGTCGACGCGCGGTCCGCGCGTCTCCAGGGCAAGGAGGTGCGTCTCGACGGCGGGCGCGTCGTGCGGTCCGGCATTCTGATGGACGCACAGGGAGCGCGCCGGCCGGCGGAGCGGCCGCGGCAGGTCTTCACGCGCTGGTACGGCTTCGCCCCGACGTTTCCCGGAACGGAGGTGTTCGGGCAGCCCTGACGATCAGGCGTCCGCGAGCGTCAGCGCGAATCCGTGCCGGCCGTCAACCCACTGGCTCACGAGCCTGAATCCGTTCCGCTCGAGGAGCGCGGTCACGCCCGACGGCTCGTACTTGTAGGAGCTCTCCGTCCAGATCGATTCGCCCGGGTGCAGCGCGAGCTCCAGGCCCGCGCCGGGGATGCGCACGCGCTGGGATCGCCGGCTCACCAGGTGCATTTCGACCCGCGACGCCTCGTTGTTCCAGCACGCGCGGTGCGAGAAGGCGTCCACGTCGAAGTCCGCGTCCAGCTCGCGATTCAGACGCACGAGGAGGTTGAGGTTGAAGGCGGCGGTCACGCCGAGCGGATCGTCGTACGCCAGCAGCACGTCGCGCTCCGGTTTGACGAGATCCGTGCCGAGGAGCAGCGCGCCCGATCCTCCGATCGCCGCCTTGACGTTCCGGAGGAACGCCTCGGACCCGGGCGGGTCGAAGTTCCCGATGTTGGAGCCGAGAAACATCACCAGCGTGCGTCCGGCCCCGCCCCGCTCCGCGCGGAACTGTTCGAGGCCGGCGTCGTAGGCCGCCTCGTAGCTCGTGACCCTGGCAGCCGAGCGTGACCGGAGCGTCTCGGTCGCGCGCGCCAGCGCGGCCGCGGAGATGTCGACGAGGCGCACGTCGAGCGGCGTGCGCTCGCGGCCGCCCGAGACGATGAGCGACAGGAGCTTTTCGCCGCCGCCCGGCCCCAGCTCGAGCAGCGTGGACACGAGACCGGCGCCGCGGAAGATCTCGAGCGCGTGGGCCTCGATCAGCGCAGCCTCGGCGCGTCGGAGCGGATACCACGGGAGCCACGTGATCGATTCGAACAGCGCCGATCCCAGCGGATCGTACAGGTACTTCGACGGGAGTTGCCGCGGCACGAGCGACAGGTAGTAGCGCACGTCGGCGGCAAACTGCGCGGCGGCTTCCGCGCGCGTCGACGCGGGAGCGCGGGGGCCGGTCACGACTCGCCTCGCACGCAGCGGAACGTGGCGTACACGTACGGGTAGTACGGCCGGAACCAGTTGCGAAACGTCGGCCGGAGCAGCTCGCGTCCAGTTGCCGGCGACGCGCCTTTCATGACGAAGTGCCGGCCGTCGAAGAAGTCGGCGGAGTACTGGGGGTACGATGCCATCGGCGTGAAGCCGGGAAACGGGGCGAAGGGCGTCCGGGTCCACTCCCAGCCGTTGCCGACGAGATCGTCCACGCCCCACGCGCTGCGGCCGGCGGGATGGCTGCCCACCGGCCCGGGATCCCAGGTCGCGAAGTCGAACACGCCATGCTCGGCGTCAGGAGGCGCGTCGCCCCACGGAAAGCGGCGCTCGTCTCCGTCGGGCGTGCCGTACGCCGCGCGCTGGAACTCCGCTTCGGTGGGCAGCCGCGCGCCGCGCCAGCGCGCGAATGCCGCGGCTTCCGCCTGGCTGACGTACGCGGGCCAGGCCGGCGGCAGCGGCAGCAGGTCGAACATCCCACGCCAATACCACCGGCCGTCGTGGCGTTCCCAGAACAGCGGATGCCGGACGCCGTCGTGCCGCAGCCACGCCCAGGCCTCGGGCTCCCACCAGTGCGGGTCGCCGTACCCGCCGGCCTCGACGAACTCGATGTACTCCGCGTTGGTGACGTCGTGCCGGGCGATCCAGAAGGCCGGTACGTCCTCGACGAGCGGTCCGAACTCGTTGTCCCACCCGAACGAAATCTCGCTCGGCGCGACGCCGAGCGTCGCACGGCCGGCCGGGATCTCGATCCACTCGGTCGCCGGCGCGTGTCCGTCCAGGCGCGGCCGGTATCCCTCCGGGCAGCGTTTGTGGGCGAGCGGCAGACGATGCCAGATGTAGAGCAGCGTCTCCTGGTGCATGACCTCGTGCTCGAGGATCGTGAACACCGCCTCGGCCCGATTGAGCAGCGGGTGCCCCGGCACGTCGAGGTCCGCATGCGCCAGCGCGTCCGCGATCCGCGCGTCGGCTTCGGCCGCGAACGCGCGCACCGCCTCACGCCGGGGCCACCGGGCGCGATGATGCTCGGGCGGCTGCGGCGCCGCCGACGCCGTCGTGTCGGGATCGATGCCGCGCGCGAAGAGCGTTTCGAGCTGCGGGTCGATACCCGGGCGGCCCAGAGCCGTCTTGACCAGCGTGTTCAGGCTGAACGCGGGCAGGTGCCCCTCGTAGAACACGATGGGATGGCGCAGCGCGATCGGCTGGCTGTAGTAGGCCGTCTCGTCCGCGAGCAGGTCGAAGAGCGCCTGCGACCGCGCCCGGATGCGGCGGTACCAGGTCAGCAGCGCCGAACGGTCGAGTGCCGGTTGGGCTGCGGTTGGCGACGATGTCATGCCCCAGCGTGGTGCAACCTTCGGGCGAATGCAACCCTGGGTCCGCCGGCTCGGCTCCGGCGCGTGTGGGGGCCGCCACCCGATTCAGGGATTTTGCACACGATGATGGCGCTCGTCGCCGCAGGCTTCGTCATGGTGCGCGGATCGTTCGCGTCCGCCGCGGCCACGCCAATGAGCCGCGGCACGAACGCTTCGCCGGATCCATCGGTCGACGGCTCCACCGCGAGCTGACACTTCTCCGCAGGAGCGCAGCATGGACACGACGTTCGATCTGATTGTCGTCGGGACCGGTTCGGCCGGCGCCGGGGTCGCGCGCCGATGCCGCGCCGCGGGCTGGAAGGTCGCCGTGGTGGACTCGCGGCCGTATGGCGGCACCTGCGCCCAGCGCGGCTGCGACCCCAAGAAGGTACTCGTCGGCGCGGCCGAGGCGGTCCACGCCGCGCGCCGTCTGGTCGGCAAGGGCGTGGCGGCGGATGGACTCGCGATTCAGTGGACGGACCTGATCCGGTTCAAGCGCACCTTCACGGAGCCGGTTGCGGACCGTGCGGAGCAGGGCCTTGCCAAGGCGGGGATCGAGACGCTGCACGGCCGCGCCCAATTCGTCGATCGCCGCTCGATTCGCGTGGGCGACCAGGTCGTGTCGGCGCGGTACATGCACATCGCGACCGGCGCGATGCCCGCCAGGCTGCGGCTGCCGGGCGAAGACCTCCTGACCTCGAGCGACCAGTTCCTCGAGCTCGACGAGCTGCCGCGCCGCATCGTGTTCCTCGGGAGCGGCTTCATCGCGTTCGAGTTCGCCCACGTGTCCGCGGTCGCCGGCGCCCGGGTGACGATGCTCGAGATGCTGGACCGGCCGCTGGCAGGGTTCGATCCGGACCTCGTCGGGGTGCTGGTGGAAGGCACGCGCCACATGGGCATCGAGCTGCACCTCCAGACGAAGGTCGAGCGAGTGGACCGCGTGGCCGATGGTCTGCTCGTGACGGCCGAGGGGACGCGCACGTTCGAGGCCGACATGGTCGTGCATGCGGCCGGACGCGTGCCCGAGATCGAGGATCTCGATCTCGACAGGGGCGGTGTGGAGTGGTCAAGGAAAGGCGTACGGGTGAACGAACACGGTCGAGTACCCGCCCGTGCCGAGCGTCGTGTTCACGCTGCCGCCGCTGGCGTCGGTCGGGCTCCAGGAGTCGGCGGCGCGCGAACAGGGCCTTCGCTTCACCAGCACCTTCACGCGCACCGCCGACTGGTACTCCTCGCCGCGGCTCGCCGAGCCGTGGTCGGCGCATAAAGTCCTGGTGGACGAAGGGAGCGGGAAGATTCTCGGAGCCCATCTGCTCGGACCCGGCAGCGAAGAGCTCATCAACGTGTTCGCCGTCGCCATGCGGAGCGGGATGCGCGCCCGCGAGCTCAAGGACGTGATTTTCGCGTACCCCACGCGGGCGTCGGACGCGGCCTACATGGTGTAGCGCGTTCCGGAGCGTGTTTCACGTCAGTTCGGGCGGCTCGTGTGATCGGGGCCACAGTCACCGCGTGCAGCGAATGACGGGCGCAACGAACGAGGCCCTGGCGAGACGACGCGCCGAACACGAACACCTTGAAGGAGGCAATCTATGGCAAAGTATTCGCCATGACCAGGTTGTGTCGACAGCGAGGTGCGCGTATGACGAGGGTACTCTTGCAGGTCCTGCTGATCGGCACGCTCGCCGTGGGCACAGCGGCGCAGGCGCCCAAGCCGGCGCAGCCGGTCGACGTCGACCGGCTCGGCCCGCAGGTGGGCCAGGTCGTCCCCGAGCTGTCGGCGGTCGATCAATTCGGGCGCACGCAGACGCTCAAGTCGATCATGGGGCCCAACGGGGCCATGCTCGTCTTCAACCGGTCGGCCGACTGGTGACCGTTCTGCCGAGCGCAGCTCGTGGAGCTGCAGAGCCGCTACGCGGAGTTCCAGAAGCTCGGGATCGGCGTCGCCGGCATCACCTACGATGCGGCGCCGCTCATCAAGAAATTCGCCGACGAGCGCAAGATCCAGTTCCCGCTCCTCTCTGACGCGGATCACACCATCGTCGAGCGGTACGGGATCCTGAACCGGCAGTACCAGCCCGGCGAGCGCAACTACGGGATCCCGCATCCGGGTACGTTCATCCTCGATCGCGACGGCCGCGTGGTCGCGCGGTACTTCGAAGAGGAGTTCCAGTACCGCAACACCTCGGCGAGCATTGCGCTGAAGATCGGCCGGCCGGCCATTGGCATGCCCGCCCCGGTGCGTCAGTCGGCCCCGGATCTCGACGCGGCGGTCTTCCTGACCGACCAGACCGTGGCCCCGGGCCATCGCTTTTCGGTCGTCCTCGACGTGACGCCGAAGCCCGGCACGCATGTCGTCGCGCCGGGGCAGCATGCCTACCGGGTGGTGGCGCTCAGGTTCGAGACGAACCCCAATCTGCGGGTTTATCCGCTGAGCTACCCGCAGAGCAGGCCGGTTGCGCTGGCCGGGGGCAAGGAGCCCGTCGCTGCGTACTCACAGCCTTTCAGGCTGGTACAGGACGTGGCCGTGGTGGTCAGTCCCGAGATGCGCAAGCTCGCGGAGAAGCCCGGCACGACGTTCACGCTGAACGGCGTGCTCGAGTACCAGAGCTGCACGGCCTCGGCCTGCAGCGAACCGCGGCAGCTGCCGCTGTCGTGGACCGTGACGTTGACGCCGCTCGGATGATCCGGGTCCGGCCGGGCCCGGACGCTACCTCGCGTCCGACACGCGCCTTCGGACCCCCGGGACGATGTGCTCGAGGGGTCCGCCGGGCGCGACGTCAGCCGCCGCGAGCGCGGACACCGGCGGCTCCAGCCTCATCCCGTGGGCGATCGTGTTGAACGACACGTAGTGCATCACGGCGCCTCCGATCTCCACCGGTTGGTCATCGAGACGGCGACATGCATCGTCTCCTTGGCGAGCTGGGGCAGAGATCCCCGCAGCCAGTACGTGGCCAGCGTCTGGTCCACGTTGGCCTCGAGCCACGCCGGCCAGTGTGCCTGCACGCCGAAGATGCCGAGATGCAGCAGGTCGGCGGCGCTTCGTCCCATCCGCCTGGCCACGCGCTCCAGGTCGGCCTGGTCCTCAGTCGGCAGTTCGAAGAGCTTCGGTTGACGAAGCGTGGTCATCGCGCGCTCCTTTCCCCATGACGGGCGCCGCATCTTCGGCGTGAGCAAGGCCACCTGTCAATCGCCTCGCGCCATTCGTCCGCCGCTTGTGAGGCGGGCCACAGTACGCGCGACTGTTCATGCAGCGGCCCGGTCCGGGCGCGAGAATGAGGCGGGGAGCTATCGACATGGTGACGCGACTGGGCATCGTCGTCGGCATCGTCCTGGCGGGGCTCGCGCTCCCGGCCGCACAGGGGCAGGACCGGATCGAGATCGTGCTGCCCCGGGACGCCATACCGGCCATCGATCGACCGGAGTTCGTGCCGGCCGCACGCGCCGACCGCGACATGGCCGACGAGGAGCTGGTGATCGGGCTGGTGGGCGAGCAGGAGCAGCGCGCCTACTCGACGTGGCAGCTCGATCGCCACGAGATCGTCAACGACACGTTCGAAGGCCGGCCGATCGCCGTCACCTGGTGACCGCTCTGCGGCACTGGCATCGTGTATGCCAGACAGGTGGCGGATCGGACGCTGACGTTCGGCGTCTCGGGCATGCTGTACCGCGACGGTCTCGTGATGTACGACCGGCAGACTGACACGCTCTGGACGCAGGTGGACGGCCGCGCCGTGCGCGGGGCGCTGCTCGGCCGGCCGCTCGACCTGGTGCCCGCGGTGCACGCGACCTGGAAGGAGTGGCTGGCGCTCTATCCCGGCAGTCAGGTCCTGCGGAAGCGGGGGGAGTTCCGCTCGTCCTATGCGGACTACAACCGCGATGGACGGCGGCTCGGGATCACGGGCCGCCGGAACCTGGACGCCCGGCTTCCTGGCAAGGAGCGCATCCTGGGCATCCGCGTCGGCAACGCGGCGACGGCGTTTCCCCTCAAGGCCGTTCGGGAGGCGCGCCTCGTGGAGGCGGAGGTTGGCGGCCTGCCCGTGCTCCTGGTGGCGGCCGCGCCAACGCAGCCGGTGCTCGCCTACGAGCGGCGGGTCGGGTCGCGCGTCCTGACGTTTCGCCTGGCGGGTGACGCCGGCCGGCCGGCCTTGCGCGATGCCGAGACCGACAGTACCTGGGAGATTCCCACCGGCACGGCCGTCGCCGGCCCCCTGGCCGGGACGCGCCTGCCCCGTGCCACCGCCTATCCCGCCTTCTGGTTCGGCTGGCGCGGCTACTTTCCTGCGACGCGCGTCTGGCCGTCCTGACCTCGTGCCCCAGCCGTATTGTGGCCGATGCCACAGAACGCGGGGTTGACGTGCGCCCAATCGCCGGCCGCCGTTGACGCCTGATTGCGCGCGCTGGCGCTGCGCGATACCCTTCGCGTCGCACGTCCACTCACCGATCGGAGGCTGCCATGAGAATCCCGCTGTTCCGTGTTGTTGTGGCCCTTCCCCTGTCGATCGCCCTGATGGCAGGGTGCTCCCGACCGCAGACGGGCGAAGCCGGCGCACGCGCCGCGCTCGACGATGCCGCCGAAGTGATGGGCGGGTGGGAGGCGCTGCGCGCCGTGCAGTCGCAGCGGATCGTCAGCAACGGCACCAGCTTCGAGCCGACGCAGGGCCTTCGGCCGGGCCAGTCGCGCGAGGTCAACACCTTTTCGGAGACGGTGACGGTCGACTTCGGTCGATCGGCGATGCGGATCGACTTCAAGGGCCAGCGAACCTATCCGGCTTCCGGTCCGCTGGAGTTCACCGAAGTGTTCGAGGGGCAGAACGGCATGCTCGAACAGGCCGACGCGTCCGGCGTCGTGTCGCCCGTGCGCCTGCACCCGAGCCGTCATGCCGCCCGGCTGCGCGATCTCAACCGCATGCCCGCGCGCGTGCTGATCGCCGCGAGCGGGGCGTCGGGCCTGAATCGAGCCGACCGAGAGGTCGCCGGCGTGATGTACCAGGTCATCACGTATCAGGATGGCCCGCATTCGGTCGAGCTGCTCATCGATGCCGCCACGCAGCTTCCGGAGCGCGTCGTCTACGTGGAGGACGATCCGCTGTTCGGCGACACCCGGAACGAGTGGGTGTGGTCCGATTGGCTAGACGTGAGAAGCATCCGGTGGCCGCACGCCGAGGAGCGCCGAGTGAACGGTCGCGCCATCCGCCGCACCAAGGTCACCGAATTGGCCGTCAATCCTCAGACGGCGGCGGACACGTTCGTCGTCGCGGACGCGGCGCTGCAGGAGCCCGCGCGGGGCGAATGGATCGCGTCGGAGTGGACGCTGCGCCGCGCGGCGATGGGGGTCGGGTTCCAGGACTTCGCCCGGCCGCAGAACGTCGAGCTCGAGATGGTGGCGCCCGGCGTCTACCACGCCCGGGGCGGGACGCATCATTCGCTCGTCGTGGAGATGAGCGATCACCTCATGGTGATCGAGGCGCCGCTCTTCGAGGAGCGGTCGCAGGCGGTCATCAGCGCGATCAAGGAGCGAGTGCCGGGCAAGCCGATCCGGTACGTGATGATGAGCCATCATCACAACGATCATTCCGGCGGGATTCGCGCCTACGCGGCCGAAGGCGCCACCGTCATCGCCCACGCCAGCAACGTCGACTTCGTCCGGGAGGTGCTGACGCACGCCAAGACGGTGCGCCCCGACGCGCTCGCGATCGTGCAGAGCAAGGGCGCCGCGCCGCCCGCGATCGACGCCGTCGAGGGAATGAAGGAGTACACGGACGGAACGCGCGTCGTCCGGGTGTACACGATTCCCAACGACGCGCACGCCGAGGGCATGCTCGCGGCGTATCTGCCGGCCGAGCGGATCATCTTCACCAGCGATCTCTATTCGCCGGCGCCGGGCGGGAAGGTGGATCCCTCGAACGCCAACGCCCGGGCGCTCTACACAGCGGTGAAGACGTTGGGGCTCAACGTCGACCGCGTCGTGGCCGGACACGGCGTGATCGGCCAGTTCCGCGATCTGGCGGCCGTGATGGGGAAGGGGTGAGGATCGCGATCGGCCTCCTGCTGACCGCGATGGCGGCGGCGCCTGTGGTCCGGGCGCAGGCGCCGCGCCCCGACGATTCCCAGGCGCCCACGACCAGCTGGTTCCTCCGCAACTGGAGCCGGCTGGAGTCGTGGAGCTTCTTCGAGCCGCCGCCCGGCGGGGGCGACCACGCGTACGCGTATCCGGTCAACCGCCTGCAGGCCGGCGTGCGGCGCGACGCCCGCCGCTACGCGCTCACGGCCGCGCTCCAGTACGTGCAGTTCGGCAACCTGCCGCCGAACGCCGTCGGGCCGGGGCCGCTCGGGCTCGGGGCGGTCTACTTCGGGCACGCCGGCCGATCCGACAGCCACCAGGTCTACCTCCGCTACCTCCACCTGCAGCTCAAGGAGCTGCTGCCCGGCGTGACGCTGCACGCCGGCCGCATGCCGTACTCGTCGGGCACCGAGGACGCCTCGGGGCATCCGAAGATCGAGGCGGTCAAGGCGCAGCGCGTCGGCGCGCGGCTCGTGGGGGAGTTCGACTGGTCGATCTACCAGCGCGGCTACGACGGCGTGCGGGTCGACGCGGCGCGGCGCGGATGGCGCGCGACGGGCTCGGTCTTGTCGCCGACGCAGGGCGGGTTCGAGGATGCGGCCGGCCTGATGATGCCCGACGTGCGCGTGGCGGCCGGGAGCGTCACCGTGCGGCCGCCGGCGCTCGGCGGCGCCGCCGAGCTCCAGGGGTTTGCGCTGCGCTACGCCGACGACCGGCAGGTAGCGGCGCGCCCCGACAACACCGGCCTGGCGGCGTTGCGGGCCGACGTCGGCATCAACACGTTCGGGGCCACGGTGGTGGCGGCCTCGCCGGCGCGCGACGGGCGGCAGTGGGACGGCCTCGTCTGGCTGGCGGGCCAGACCGGCAACTGGTACGGGCAGACGCATCGCGCGCTCAGCGCGGCGGCGGAAGTGGGTCATCAGTGGAGCGGCACACCATGGCAGCCGTGGCTGCGCGCCGGCCTCCTGGTTGCGTCGGGTGACGGCGACCCCGCCGACGATCGGCATGGCACGTTCTTCCAGATGCTGCCCACCGTCCGGCGGTACGCGCTCACGGCGCTGTACAGCCAGATGAACAGCCGGGACGTCTTCGTGCAGGCGTTCGCGCGTCCGCGCCCGGCGCTCGGCCTGCGCGCCGACGTGCGCCGCGTCGGGCTCGCCTCCGCGCGCGATCACTGGTACTTCGGCAGCGGCGCCACGCAGGCGCGCGGCACCCAGTTCGGCTTCGCCACCCGCCCCTCCCACGGCCGCCGCGGCCTGGCCACCATCGTCGAGCTGTCGGCCGACTACGCCGTGTCGCGGCGCTGGTCGGTCAACGGCTTTCTCGGCACCGCCCGCGGCGGGGACGTCGTCCGGCGCTCGTTCGCGGGCCGGACGATGCGGTTCGGGTATCTCGAGAGCGTCCTGCAGTTCTGATGTGACCGCGGATGGTAGGATGACGCCGGTTCGGCGACGGGAGGAGGAGCGTATGACATCACGTGTCGTCGTTGCCGTGGGTACCCTCGTCGCGTTCGCCGGCATGAGCGCCGCCGCCGTGCGTGCGGCCGGCGACACGGTGGCATTCCCAGAGCAGTACGCCAAGGGGGTGCTCTACTGGGTCCAGGATCGGCCGGCGAACAACCAGGTGCGCGAGTACTACACGAGTCGGGAGGCGATCGACGCGGCGCGCAAAGGACGGCCCCTGCCGAGCGGCACGGTCATCACGGTGGTCCAGTACAACGTGCGGCTCGACGCGCAGGGGAAGCCGGTGACCGATGCCAGCGGGCGGTTCATCAAGACCGACATCCGCGGCTTTACGGCCATGGAGAAGCGCACCGGGTGGGGAGCGGAGTATCCCGCCACGCTCCGCAACGGCGAGTGGGAGTATCAGAGCTTCACCGCGACCAGGACGGCGAACACGACCGCGGACCTCAACGCCTGCTTCACGTGCCACAAGAAGCAGGAGACGATGGACTTCGTCTTCTCGTACGAGAACTTGAAGGCGGCCGGCACGTAGGCGATCTCAGGCGCGCCGAGCGCTGAGATCCCGCGCCGTCGCCGCGTCGCCGACCGGTGAGACCGACGACGAGTCAGCCCGTGCTGCCACCGGTCGTCCGTGATGCCAGCCTAAATGGTATTATCATGGCATGCGGACTACCATCGATAAGGCAGGCCGGGTGGTCATCCCGGCGTCCCTGCGCGAGCGGGCCGGCCTGACGGCCGGCTCGGAGATCGAGCTGAGGTTCGAGGACACGGGGATCCGGCTCGAGCGCGTGGCGCCCGGCCCCCGGCTGGTCCGCGTCGGCCGGCGCCTCGTGGCGCGTCCCTCGGCCCCGTCGGCCGCCCGGCCGCCGGTCGATGTCGCCGCGCTCGTCGAGGAAGAGCGCAGCCGGTGGCCGTAGCCGTCTTCCTGGACACGAGCGTCCTGCTGGCGGGGCTCGTCGACGTCGGTCCCCAGAGCGCGCCGGCGCAGTCGCTCCTCCACGCCGTGGCCGAGAAGCAGGTGGCGGCCGCGGCGACCGCGTGGCACTGCTGCCTGGAGTTCTACTCCGTGTCCACGCGCCTGCCGCCGGAATACCGGCTCCGGCCCGAAGACGCCGTGCGGCTGCTCGAGAGCGAGGTGTTCGGCCGGATGACGGTGCACGACCTCCCGGCGGCCGATCGTCTCGCGCTGCTCCGGGCCGCCGCGCAGGACGGCGCCGCGGGCGGCCGCGTCTACGACGCGCACATTGCCGACATCGCCCGGGCCACGGGCGCGGCGGTCATCGTGACCGACAATCGCCGGCATTTCGTGGCGTCGCTGCGGCACGGGATCCGCGTCGAGACGCCGGGCGAGTTCGTGGACGCCTTGAAGAAACGCCGGGGCTGATGTCCGGCCCGGTTCGGGGCCGCCGGGATCGGAGAGCGGCCGGAACCGAGCACCGAGAACCACGAGCGCCGAACCGAACCCCGATCACGAACTGAGAAGCGAGAAGGAGGAAGCGTGAACGTCGTATCGTCTCAGACGAGCCGGACGCTGACGTCCTGCGCGGTGGTCGCATAGCCGACCCGTGCGGCCGCGTCGATGCCCCTGGCGCGCAGCTCCGCCACGAGCGCGTCGGCATGATCCGCGGCCACCGCAATGAGGAGACCGCCGGAGGTCTGCGGGTCGAGCGCGACCTCGACGAGCTCGGCCGGAATCGCCGCGTCGACCGACGTCTTGTTCTGCAGGTAGTCGCGGTTGCGCCGGCACCCGCCGGTGAGAAATCCCTGCCGCGCCAGCCGCCGCGCGCCCGGCAAGAGCGGCAGCGCGCGCGACTCGAGCACGATCGTGACGCCGCTCCCGCTCGCCATTTCGAAGCCGTGCCCCAGCAGGCCGAATCCGGTGACGTCGGAGCACGCGTGCACCGGCAGCGCGCGCATGACCGCGGACGCGGTGTCGTTCAGGCGAACCATCGACTGGACGGCCGCGCGCACGCTCGCAGCCGACGCCTTGCGCCGCTTGAGCGCGGTGGTGACGATCCCCGTGCCGAGCGGCTTGGTGAGCACCAGCACATCGTCCGGCTGCACCCCGCTGTTGCGGATCACGCGATCGGGATGGATGACGCCGGTGACCGCCATCCCGTACTTGAGCTCCTCGTCGATGATGCTGTGGCCGCCGATGACGACGGCGCCGGCGGCGCGCACCCGCTCGGAGCCGCCGCGGATGATGTCGGTCAGGATCGCGAGGTCGAGCCTGCCCTTGGGAAAGCCGACGATGTTGAGCGCGGTGGTCGGCTCGCCGCCCATCGCGTACACGTCGCTCAGTGCGTTGGCGGCGGCGATCTGCCCGAAGGTGTACGGGTCGTCGACGATCGGCGTGAAGAAGTCGACGGTATTGACGATCGCCAGGTCGTCGCGCAGGCGGAAGACGCCCGCGTCGTCGGACGTCTCGGTGCCGACGATGAGATTCGGATGATGGAACGGCGGGAGGCTGTGCAGCACGTGCAGCAGGTCGGCCGGGCCGAGCTTGGCCGCTCAACCCGCCGCCGCCACCTGCTGCGTCAGCCCGAGGAGCTTCGTCCGCTTGCGGCCGGTGACTTTTGCCATGATCGGAGCCGTCTCGTGTCGCCCTTCCGGATCGTGACCCCTTCGCGGTCCAGGTATTCCAGCAGGGGGATGGCGTATTTCCGGGTCGTCTGAAAGCGGTCGCGGAACAGGGCGGGCGAAATCTCGTCCGCCTCGGAGAACTGCTCCCGCAGGGTGCGCGTCACCTGCTCCACGCTCTCACGCAGGAAGTAGAGGTCCCCGCCCAGGCGGACGACCACGCGCTCGCGCTCCAGGACGCGGAGCAGCTGCGTGAGCCGCGCCGGATCGAGCCCCGTCTCGGCCCCCATCTGCCGCAGGTCGGGCGGCGCGAGCGGCGACTGCGCGATCAGCGCGCGGATGCGATCCGCCGCGTCGCGCTCCTCCGACCGGAACGCGACGCGGTGCCCGGGGAGCCGCAGCAGGCTGCCTTCGCGGGCGACGGCGCCGTCGGCCTCGAGCCGCGCCACGAACGCCCGGAAGGCCTTGGGCGCGGCCGGCATCTCCAGCTTCTCGCGCAGCGCCTCCATGTCCCGGCCCGCCTCGAGCGGATGCGCGCGGTGGAAGGCGTCGAGCGCCTCGAGGATCGCCGCCGTCTGCGCCGCCCACTTCCGGCCGGTCGTGAAGAGGTGCTCGCCGTCGTGCACGAGCGTGCGGATCGCCGGGTTGGCGGAGGTCCGCTCGAGCGCGTCCTCGGCGCGCAGGTTCAGCGCGTGGTACAGCGGTGCGAGTGGCGTCGCAAACTCGGGCCGTTCGTCGAGGAAGCATTCGGCGACCGCTCCGGCATCGGCCTGCTGGAGCGCGTGCAGGCGACTCTCGAGCGTGGGGTCGCCGCGCCGGTGCACCGGCGGCCACGGGTGCAGCACGACGCCGCCCCCGAGGGTGCGCTGCGCCGTCTCGTCGCGGACGATGAAGCGGTCGCCGCGCAGCGTGAGGAGCGGCGTCGAGACGGCGAGCTGGCAGAACGCCGATCGCCCCGGCGCCACCCCATGCGGTCCGCCCAGGACCATCAGCTTGCCCAGCCGTTCGGCCGTGCCCATGTGCACGCGCACGCGCTGATGGCTCTTGATCGCGGCCGTTGCCGTCGGCCGCACCTCCACCACCGCGTCGAATCGGTCCGAGGTCAACGTCAACCGCTCGTCGCACAGGACGTCGCCGCGCTCGATGGCGGGGCGCTCCTGGCCGGCGAGGTTCAGCGCGACGCGCTGGCCCCAGGTCGCGCGGTCGACCGGCTCGCCGTGCACCTGCACGCTCCGCACGCGAAACAGCTGGTCGCCAGGAAGGCTCCGCAGGCGATCGCCGGCTCGGACCTCGCCCTGGAGCGCGGTGCCGGTGACGACGAGCCCGTGGCCGTGCAGCAGGAATGCGCGGTCGACGGGCAGGCGGAAGTAGCCCTGGGGCGCGGGGCGATCGATGCGCCGGAGCCCCTCGGCGATCGCGGCGAGCAGGCGATCGCGCCCCTCGCCGGTGACGGCGGAGAACGGCACGACGGGCGAGCCCTCGAGCGTGGTGCCGGCCGCGAGGTGCTCGATCTCGGCCGTGACCTCCGCGGCGCGGGCCGGGGCGGCCAGGTCGATCTTGGTGAGCACGAAGATGCCGCGTCCCACGCCGAGCAGGTGCAGGATCTCCAGATGTTCGAGGGTCTGCGGCATCACGCCGTCATCGGCGGCGACGGTCACGAGCACGAGGTCGACGCCGTGCGAACCGGCCACCATCGTCCGGATGAAGCGCTCGTGGCCGGGCACGTCGATGACGCCGCAGCGCGTCCCGTCGGGCAGGTCGAGGTGCGCGAAGCCGAGCTCGATCGAGATGCCGCGCTCCTTCTCCTCCTTCAGCCGGTCGGTATCCTCGCCCGTCAGCGCCTTGACCAGGCTCGTCTTGCCATGGTCGATGTGGCCGGCGGTGCCGATGATGAAAGGCATGGGGCTAGGCAGCCAAAGGGAAGAGTAGAAAGTGGAAAAGTGGAAAAGTGGAAAAGTAGGTGAAAAGTTGTGCGTGGCGGCACGGATCAGGACGAGGCCCGTCAGGCGCCATCTCCCTCCGAATCAGCTCGTTAGACTTGGAACTTACTCTTCCACTTTCCACTTTTCCATTTTTCCACTCTTCACATCGGGCTCACTCCAGTGTGGCACGAGTTCTTCCGGCGCCCCGATCGTCCGCACGTCGAGCAGGAAGCGGTCGTTCCGGACGCGGCCGAGGATCGGCGGCCGCGCCTGCCGGAAGCGCTCGGCCAGACGGCTGGCGCTCATCGTGTCGTGCGCCACGACGACGACCGCAGTGGGGATCTCTTCGGTTGGAAGCGCGCCGCTGCCGATCTGGCACGTGTCGCGCTCGACGGAGAGGTGGAACGCCGGGCCGAGCGCGCGCTCGAGCGCGGCGACCGCGCGTGCGGCGGTCGCCTCGACGTCCGCGAGCGGACGCGCGAAGGCGGCCAGGGCCGGGACGTCGCGGGCGACGTCGGGCGACTCGCGGTAGAGGCGGAGCGTCGCCTCGAGCGCGGCCAGCGTGAGCTTGTCGCACCGGAGCGCCCGGTGCAGGGGATTCTCCCGCAGGGGCGCCACGTGCCGGGCCCCGCCCACCACCAGCCCCGCCTGTGGCCCGCCGAGCACCTTGTCGCCGCTGAAGGTGACCAGATCGGCGCCGAGGGCCACGCGATCGGCCACCACGGGCTCGGGCGGCAGCCCGTACGACGCGAGATCGACGAGAGCGCCGCTCCCGAGATCCTCCATCACCGGGATCCCCCGCCGGCGGCCGAGCGCCACCAGCTCCGGCAGCTTCACGTCGGCGACGAAGCCGACGATCCGGTAGTTGCTCGTGTGCACCTTGAGCAGGAGGGCCGTCCGCTCCGAGATCGCGCCCTCGTAGTCGGCCACGTGCGTGCGGTTGGTCGTCCCCACCTCGCGGAGGATGGCGCCGCTTCTGGCCATGATCTCCGGAATGCGGAAGGCGCCGCCGATCTCGATGAGCTCCCCGCGCGAGACGATGACCTCCCGGCCGCTCGCGATCGTGTTGAGCGCCAGCAGGACGGCCGCCGCGTTGTTGTTGACGACCGTGGCGGCCTCGGCGCCGGTCAGGGCGACGAGCAGCGCTTCGACCGCCTGATCGCGGCGGCCGCGCTCGCCGCGCGCGAGGTCGTACTCGAGAGTTACGGGATGCGTCGCGGCGAGCAGGAGCGCGTCGACGGCCGCCCGGGGGAGGATCGCGCGGCCGAGATTCGTGTGCAGCACGGTACCCGTGGCGTTCACGACGCGCCGCAGTCCGGCGTCGCGGCGCCCGTCCACGCGTGCTTCCACCCGCGCGAGAATCGCGTCGATTTCGAGCGCCGCCGGGTCGGGCGCCCGTCCGTCGCGCAGCGCGCCGCGCAGCTCGTCGAGCACCTCACGGCACGTGTCGAGCACGAACTCCCGGCTGACCCGCGCGAGCAGACGCTCGATGCGCGGGTGGGCGATCAGCCGGCTCACCGCCGGCAGCTCACGCAACGCGTCGCGAGCCATGTTTCGGGCTTCGGGCGTTAGGCTTTAGGCTGTAGGAGGGCCCGAGACAAGACCCGCAGCCCGAGGTGTCACACCCACGGCCGGATTTCGCGGAGAAGGAAGGTGCCCGGTGGTGCCGCTGGTCTTCAAAACCAGTCTGGAGCCCGTAAGGGCTCTGGAGGGTTCGACTCCCTCCCTTCTCCGCCAACCAATCACGGCACACGTCACAAGCCGCAGAGCACAAGTCACAACCACGCGAGCTGGACCTTGTGACTTCCGACTGGTGACGTGTGCTTTGTGACTTGCTCAGCGCGACTGCGGCGGCTGCGGCGCCCCCGGCACCAGCCCCTGCATGCCGACCTTCCACGTGAGCGGCAGCGACACGGGGTTGTAGCAGATCTTGTCGTCGCACGCCTGGTAGTCGAGCGTGCCCGTGATGACCAGCTCGTTCCGGCCCGCGAACGCCTTGCGCGCTTCGGCCGTCGCCTCCGGCACCACGTCCATCAGCAGCGTGAACGGCTTCTGATAGACGGGCACCCGCTCGTTGAGCGGCACGAAGTGATAGATCTCCGACGCCGGGTACCGGATCGCCGACGTCCGGACGTGCGGCTGCGGCGCGATGTTCACGTTGATGATCCGGTAGTTCGCCGCGCCCGGCGCGTAGACGTGCATGCCGGGCTTCGGCGTCACCTCGAGCGCCAGCGTGAAGCGGGTGCCGAGCGAGACGCTCGTGTCGCTCGGATACGTCCGCAGCTCGAGGTGATCGGTCGAGACCTGCGTCCCCTGCACGGTCGGGCTGCCGGCGCCGAGCCGCAGCATGACGTTCGACGTCGTGTTCCGCTCCCAGTAGTAGTCCTCGAAGAAGCGCGACGTCACGCGTCCCTGCCGATCGACGATCAACGTTCCGGGGAAGGGGATGCCGCGCAGCCGCTCGCTCGGCTCGTTGACCGTGGCGTAGACCGCGAGGTCGGCGCGCAGGGCCGGATCCTTCCCGTTCGGGCCGAGCGCCTCCTCGACCACGGTGTTCAGGATCCCGTAGCGCCGGATCGTCGCCGATCCGACGTCGGCGAGCAGCGGGAAGCTGATGCTGTGCCGCTTGGTGAAGTCGGCCAGAATCTGCTGCGAGTCGTAGCTGATCCCCACCAGCCCGAGGCCGTTCTTCTGGAGCTCCGCGATGCGTCCTTGCAGCTCGACGAGCTGCGTGCGGCAGAACGGTCACCAGTCTGCCGAGCGGTAGAACACGATCATCGCACCGCGCGGCCCCATGACGGACTCGAGGTTGCGCACGCGGCCGGTCTGATCGGGCAGGCTGAAGTCGGGGACGCGTTCGCCGACCTGCGGCCCGAGCTTCGCCACGTCCACGCGCTGGCGTCCGCCCTGCGCGTCGACGGGCGCCGTCGTCGCGAGCAGCACGGCGGTCGAGAGGACCGACGCGCTCGTAAGCAATCCCTTCATGCGTGACAGCATACGTCCAGACGCCGCTGCTTGTGAATCCCGGTCGGTGTAATCTGGCCCTTCTCAGGGAGCGGCGCGGGGATCCCCGAATTGTGACGCTTTTCACAGAACACCGGCGGGTGATGCGGGTGGCCGCCCTGGCGGCGGCGCTCCTGCTCGGCTGGTGGCTCCGGACGCTCGATCCGCCGGGCCTGGCCGCTGCCGTCCCCTGGCCGTGGGCCACGGCGACGCTGACGGTGTACCACGCCGACGGCGCCCGTTTGTTTCCGGTGTCGCGGCGCGTCCCCGCCGACGCGGACCTGGCGCGCGCCGCCGTCGAGGCGCTCCTGGCGGGACCGCCCGCCGGGACGAGCCTCACGAGTCCGCTGCCGACGGGCCTTGCGCTGGAAGGAATTCGCGTGACCGACGGCGTGGCGCACGTCGCGCTGGTGGGGGGATCGGCGGAGGCGCTGCGCGAGGCGCCGCTCGGCGTGCCCGCGATCGTCGCCACGCTGACCCGCGTGCCTGGCGTCGCGGGCGTCGTGCTGACGGTGGACGGCATGACGGTGACCGATGCGGTGCGGCGCGTGCCGCTGTTGTACTACCCGACGGCGCGCGGGCTCGTCGCGCTGCCGACCTCGGCGCCGGATGCCCGCGCCGCGCTCGAGGCGTTTCTGACGGGTCCCTCGTCGCCGGACCTCACCGCTCTGCCCCCGGACGCGCGGCTGCTGGATGCCGACTTCGACGAGACGGCCGGCTTGCTCGCGGTGCGCTTCGCGTACACGCCGGCGGTCCGGACGCTCGCGCTCGAGCAGCCGGGACAGATGCGGCTGCTCCTGCTCGGCCTCATTGCCACGCTGACGGGCTACCCGGAGGTTCGCGCGGTGCAGCTCGACTTCGGCGGCCAATCGCGCCTGGGGCTCGGCGAGTGCAGCGACCTGCTGCGGACGCCGCAGCCGCGTCCGGCGCTCCTCAACGACGAACGGCTGGTCCGATGATCTACTTCGACAACGCCGCCACGTCGTGGCCCAAGCCGCCGTCGGTCGCTGTCGCCATCCAGGCGCAGATGGCCGGCGCGGGCGGCAATCCCGGCCGCTCGGGGCACCGGCTGTCCATCGCCGCCGCCCGCGTGATCGAGGAGACGCGCGAGGCGCTCGCCGGTCTGTTCCACGCCGCCGACCCGAGCCGCATCGCCTTTGCGGCTAACGCCACGCACGCGCTGAACGCGGCGCTGTACGGCCTGCTCGAGCCAGGGGATCGCGTGGTGACGACGAGCATGGAGCACAATTCCGTCATGCGCCCGCTGCGGCATCTCGAGACGCAGGGCGTGCGCGTGGCAGTGGTCGAGTGCCGGGCGGACGGATCGATCGATCTCGACAAGGTGGAAGACGCGCTCAAACCGGGCGCCCGGCTGCTGGTGACCACGCATGCGTCCAACGTGGCGGGTACGGTCGTGCCGCTCGGCGAGGTGGCCGCCCTGGCGCGCGCGCACGGCGCCCACACCGTCGTGGATGCCGCGCAGACGGCCGGCACCGTGCCGCTCGACGTCGACCGACTGGGCGTCGACGTCCTGGCGTTTACGGGACACAAAGGGCTGTTCGGGCCGACGGGCACGGGCGGCCTGTACCTGCGCGACGGAATCGACCTGCGGCCGCTCGTGCGCGGGGGGACGGGCAGCGACTCGGCCCATGAGGTCCAGCCCGCGTTCATGCCCGACGTGCTCGAGAGCGGTACGCCCAACGTCGCGGGGATCGCGGGACTGGGCGCCGGCGTGCGGTTCGTGACCGACGCGGGCATCGAGGCCGTGCAGGCGCACGAGCGCAGCCTGATCGCCCGCCTCGCCGACGGCCTCCGCGCGATCGCCGGCGTCACCGTCTACGGTCCAACCGATCCTGCCGTGCGCTGCGGCATCGTCTCGTTCAACGTGGGAGGCGCGTCGCCATCCGAGGTCGGGCTCCTGCTCGACGAGTCGTTCGGGATCATGGCGCGCACGGGGCTGCACTGCGCCCCGGCGGCGCATCGCACGCTCGGCACGTTTCCGGCGGGCACGGTGCGGTTCGGCTGTGGGTGGTTCAACACCGCCGCGGAGGTCGACGCGGCGGTCGAGGGGGTGCGGCAGGTTGCGGCGTGGACGGCCAACCTCGCCCCAACGGGCCACGGCGGCACGGAGGCACAGAGGTAAGAGATGGTCCCGGTATCGCTGCGTGTCCGGCGTCCGGCGGAGCAACGGTGCATCGAGTGGACGGCCTGATCAGCTTCTTCGCCTCGCATCATGCCATTCCGCGCCGAGACGGTGCTGAAGCGGCACGGGCATGCGGCGCGACTCGTGCCCGGCCCGCGCGAGCTGAGCCCGAATTGCGGCGTGGCGCTGCGATTCGAGTACGCGCGGCGCGAGACGGTCCTGCCGCTGCTGGCCGATCATCGGGTCCGGATCGACGGGGTACACGTCTACCAGCCGCGTACCGATGCATGGGAGGCGCGGCGATGACCGACGTGTCCGTGCCTGTGGGGCGGGCCCCGTCAGGCCCGCCCGGCGAACCCGACCCGCCTTCGCGCTTCGCGCTTCGGCGGTCCGCCGCAGCTTCGGCGAAGGCGGAAGGGTTCGCCCCACAGGCCGAAGGTCAGACGCGCCCGCGTTCGGGGATGCGCGTGACAGCCGTGCACATGGGCGTCGTCGCCGGGGTGCTCGCCGTCGCCGCGGAAGCGCTCTTCGACGTCCGCCCGCCCGAGGCCTACGGCGTCTGCATGGCCTGCCACGGCCGCGACCTGCTGAACTGGACGATCAACGCCGTGGCCGCGACCGATCTGCCAGTGGCGCCCGCGTCGCTCGTCTATCCGCTGCTCACCACGGTCGGGGTGTTCCTCGGCGCGGTGGCGGCCGCCCGGCGGCACGGCGAGTTCCGGTGGGTGATGCCCGATCATCCGGCCAAGACGTTCCTCTACGGCGCGCTCGTGATGACCTGCGCGCTCGTGGCGGGCGGCTGCGCGATCCGGCTGACGCTCCGGACGGCCGCCGGCGAGCCGCTCGGCGCCGCGGGATTCGGCGCCATGGCGGCCGGCATCGTGCTCGGCACCTGGTGGCTGCGCTGGAGGGCGAGCCGATGACGGCGGCCGTGGCCTCCCTGCTGGTCGGCCTCGTGCTCGGGTATCTCGGCCAGCGCTCGCGCATGTGCTTCGTCGGGGGTCTCCGCGACTTCCTGCTCGTGCGCGACACGGCGCTGCTCAAGGGGCTCGCGGCCTTCGGCCTCACCGCCTGGATTGCGTTCCCGCTCGCCCGGCTGGCCGCGGGGTCGGCGCCGGGCGCGCCGACCGGCACCGATGCCATCACCCTGCTCGTGACGATCGCGGGCGGATTCGGCGTCGGCTACGTCTCGACGCTGGCCAACGGCTGCCCCCTGCGGCAGCACGTGCTCGCCGCGCAGGGCGTCACGAGTTCGCTCACGTACCTCGCGGGTTTCTTCGCCGGCGCGCTGATCTTTCACGTGTGGGTCGCGCCGTCGCTGTTCCGACTGCTGCCCTGAAAGGGAGGCCGACGTGGATCGACGCACCAGGATGCTGATGCAGGGGCTCTTGCTGACCGGGGCGCTCGTGGGCGCGGCGCCCCGCATCGGCGCGCAGCACGCGTTCGTGCGCGTCGCGCCAGACCTGTACTTCTACTACACGGGCGGCGGCTCGAACTCCACCGTGCTGATCACCGCCGAGGGCGTGTTGATCGTCGACTCGCAGGCCAGCGAGCGCGCCGCCGAAGCGCTGCTCGCGCAGATCCGCGCGGTGACCGCGGCCCCGATCCGGTGGGTGGTCAACGGGCAGGACCACGGGGATCACTACTTCGGCAACGCCGTCTTCAAGCGCGAGGGCGCGGCGATCGTGGCCGAAGCGGAGACCGCCCGCATCATCGCGGCGAACTATCGGTACGAGCTCGAGTGGCGCAACCAGACGCCGGCCGACGCGCGGCACGTGCCGCCCGAGGTCACCTTCGGCGACCGCATGACCATCCGGCTCGGCGGGCGCGAGGTCGTGCTCGTCAACATCGGCTCCGGCCAGAACCCCGGCGACACGGTCGTGCTGTTTCCGCACGCGCGCGCGGCCTACCCGTCTGGCGCGTTCGCCCCGAAGTCGTGGTCGAGCACGGCGTACGCCTCATCGTTCGACTCCTGGATCGCCGTGCTCGAGCGGGTCAAGGCGCTCGACGTCGACGTGTACCTCCCGGGGCACGGGCAGCTCGTCCGGGACCGCGGCGAGATCGACGAGGAAATCGTCTTCCTGCGCGCGCTGCAGTCGGGTGTGCAGGCGGCCGTCGCACAGGGGCTCACGGCCGACCAGGCGGTGAAGCGGCTCACCTTCGACCGATACGCGTCGTGGCGCGGAGCCGATCGACGCGAACGCAACATCCGCAACGCGCATTATCTGCTGAGCACCGGTCGTCCGATCTATTTCGACTATCTCGACGGCCGCACCAGCCAGAAGCCGTACTAGCGGACCACTGGACGGTCGTGCTCGTCTTCCGTGTCGTGCGCCCCGCCCCCGTGTGAGCCCCGTGCCCACGACCGCGCAGCTTCCCGCCGCGCCGGACCCGCGGGCCTGGAGGATGCTCGCCGCCCTGGCGCTCGCCGAGTTCCTCGGCATGACGCTCTGGTTCTCGGCGACGGCCGCCGCTCCGGCAATCGTGGCGGAGCGATCGCTCACCGGGGGCGAGGCCGCCTGGCTGACGATGGCCGTCCAGGGCGGCTTCGTGTGCGGGACGCTGCTGAGCGCGCTCGTCAACCTCCCGGACGTCCTGAACCCCCGCTGGCTCTTCGCGTTCGGCTGCGCGGCGGGCGCGGCGGCCAATGGAGCCGTGATCCGCGCCGACGATCCGACCGAGATGATCCTGCTCCGCTTCGCCACCGGCGCGGCGCTCGCCTGGGTCTACCCCCCCGGCATGAAGATCGCGGCCGGCTGGTTTGCGCGCCGGCGTGGGGCGGCGCTCGGCATCGTCGTCGGCGCGCTGACGGTCGGCTCCGCGTTTCCCCATCTGCTGCAGTCGGTGGCGGTGGACGTGCCGTGGCGCACGATGATGATCGCCGCGTCGGCGTGCGCGCTGGCCGGGGGCCTGCTCGTCGTCGGCGTCGTGCGGGACGGCCCCCATCTCGCGGCCACGGCGCCGTTCGATCCGCGCGCCGTTGGCCGCGTCTTCGCCAATCGCGAGGTGCGCCTCGCGACGGTCGGCTACCTCGGGCACATGTGGGAGCTCTACGCGATGTGGACCTGGATTGCCGCGTTCGCGGCGGCCGGCCACGGCGCGCGGACCGGGTCGCTCGTGGCCTTCGTCGCGATCGCGAGCGGGGCCGCCGGCTGCGTCGGCGCCGGCATCGTCGCCGACCGCCTCGGCAAGGCGCGCGTGGCCGCCTGGGCGATGATCGTCAGCGCCGGCTGCTCGGCGGCCGCCGGCTTCGCGTTCGGCGGCCCGCTGTGGGCGCTCCTCGCGCTCGCCGTGGGCTGGGGCGTGGCGGTGGTGGCCGACTCGGCGCTCTTCTCGGCGCTCGTCGCCGAACACAGCCTGCGCGACTACGTCGGGACGGCGCTCACCGTGCAGATGTGCAGCGGCTTTCTCCTGACGATGGCGACGATCCGGCTGCTGCCGGTGGTCGCGGCGGCCATCGGGTGGCAATGGGTGTTCCTGGTGCTGGTCCCAGGCCCGATCCTCGGCACCCGTGCGATGCTGGCGTTCGATCGACCCAGGCCGTCGGGGCCTACACGGGCGTCGGCGCCGGCGCGCGCCGCGTCATCGCGACGTAGACGGCGCCCAGGATCAGCCCGTAGATCAGGTGGCCGACGAGGCTGCCCATCGCCACCATGCGCATCTCCGGCATCATCAGCGGCGCAAACGGGGGCATGCCGAGGAAGACCGGCATCAGAATCAGTCCGCCGAGGCTCCACCAGGCCGCGCCGTACGCGGCGCCCCACGCGAGGGCCGGCCCGTAGGCGGTGCTGCGCGCGCCGAGCGCCCAGACGAAGATGGCGCCGATGACCGCACTGTTGAACAGGTGGTAGAGCCAGCCGGCCGCCGCGGTGGGCGAGCCGACGATCATCCCGACCATGTTGATGATCGGCATCTGCCCGCCATCCGGCGTCGGCGCCGTCATCATCTGCATCATCATCCCGAAGACGACGCCGGCAGCGAGGCCGCCGACGATTCCCGCGACGAGTCTCGAGCTCATCTGGAGCCTCCCTTCGGGCACGCATGCCCATTCTGCAGCCAGTTCGCCATTCTGGGGCCACTGGGCCACCTCCGCTGTGAGGTGACTTGCCCCACGCCCTCGACGCAGGCGCGGGCGGACGGCGGGAGATCGGTTCGAGGGGCGGTGGCCGCCCGGTAGACGAAGCGCACCGTAGCCGTGCCCGCCACCGGCGTCGGCGACGTGGAGCGCGCATCACCGCCGCACGCGGCCGCGCCGGCGGCCAGCACGGCCGCGAGCAGACGAGGGCCGGCGTGCGTCATGTCGCCTCCTTTCTCACGAGACCAGCCGGAGGCGCGACGGATCCGCGATCCGGATGCTGCGCCGCGTCGCGTCCACGAGGCCGCGCTGCTTGAAGTCCTGCAGGACCACGTTGACCGTCTCGCGCGCGAGGCCGACCAGATTCCCGAGGTCGCGCTGGTTCAGGCGAATCGGAATGAGCACGCCGCCGTTGTCCTTGACGCCGTAGGCGTGCGCCATGTCGAGCAGCGCGTGGGCCACGCGCGCGTGCGCGCTCTTGAAGAGCAGCTCCTCGACCCGCGTCTCGAAGCGCCGCAGCCGGAGCCCCATCAGCTTGGTGATCCGGTAGCCGAGCGCCGGCGTCTGGCCGATCAGCCGGAGGAGCACGTCGCGCGGCACGGCGCACACCACGACGTCTTCGTGGGCGACGGCGAGGTGACCGCGCGGCGCCTCGTCGACGACCGCCAGCTCGCCGAAGATGTCGCCGGGGTACAGGAACGCGAGGATCCGCTCGTCCTGATCGGCGACCGCCGCAATCCGCACCACCCCCACCTTCAGCAGGAAGACGTGATCGCTCGGGTCGCCCGGCATGTAGATGTGTTCCCCGCGTTTCAGCTCGAGCATCTGGGTCGTCGCTTCGAGATCGCGCTTCTGCGCGTCGGTGAGGACGTCGAGGAGGCGGAAACGCTCGAGGTACCACAACTTCGAGTGGGCAGCCATTAGCTGGAGTATACCTAGCCGGTAGCCGGTAGCCGGATAGCTCGGCCGTTGGGTCGTGGCGTCGCTGGGTCGCGGGTCGCTGGTCGTCGTGGGGGCTCGCGCGAGCCGGCCGCGCGGCGGCCCTTCTCCACGGGCGGACTGTGGCTTCGATCACGCGTGAGCGCTCGATCGGCGCCTCTCGGCCGGTCAGGTCCGCGGGTTGTAGAATGGGCCGCGTCAATGGAACACGTCGGCCTGGCCCGCTGGGCCCGGGCGCTCGCGCTCGCCGTCGTCGGCCTCGTGGCCGCCTGGTCGTGGCTGTTCGTCGTGTCGCAGTGGGGCCCGGCGAACCGCATCGACATCCTCACGTTCAAGGCCGGACTCACCTCGACCGTGCAGCGGACGCTGCTGCGGCAGGGTGAAGGCGCGGGCCACCACAGCCACACGGCCGCGATGATCTCCGGCCTCTACGCGACGCCCACCTACTTCACGATGACGGAGCAGACGCTGGAGGCCGACCGCTACCGGCCCGATCGCTACGCCGTCTTCTATCTGTTCGAGGACATTCACCTCGGCCAGCTGTCGCGCACGGGGCCGACCGTCTCGCTGCGGCTCGACGACGGCCGGCAGCTGACGCCGGTGGACAGCGAGATCCTCCGGGATTCGCCGCACCATCGCGCGACACTCGTCCGCTTTCCGAAGACCGACGCGTCGGGCGCGCCCTTCTTCGACGACAGCGCCTCGGCGCTGACGCTCGTTACGCACGACCCGGCGGCGCACGCCGAGAAGACGATGCAGTGGAGCCTGCCGATCGTCTATCCCACCGGCCTCGAGGGGACCGGGCTGCCGCTGCCGACGCTGATCGCGCTGCTTGCGGGCCTCCTGGCCGTGCTGTCGCCGTGCCTGCTGCAGCTCACGGTGTACTACACGTTCGCGCTCGCGGGGATGAACGCGCAGCCGCTCGACGCCGTGGCGGCACGGCGCCGCGTGATCGCGACGGCGCTCTACTTCGTGGCCGGCTTCACCGTGATCTTCACCGCGAGCGGCGCCCTGGCGGGGGTCGCCGGCGAGCGGCTGCAGACCACCGGGATCATGGAGGCCTGGAACCGGCCGCTGATGATGGCGTCGGGCGTCGGCATTCTCGTGCTGGGCGTGTGGGTCGGCGCCAGCTCCGGCGCGCCCGGCCTCTGCCGGCTCCCGCGGTTGGCGGCGCTCGGCGCCGGCAGCCGGTGGTTCGACCGGCTGAAGACGATGTTCCTCGGGGCGGCGTTCGCGATCGGGTGCTCCACGTGCTTCGGCGGCGCGCTGTTCATCTCGCTGATGATCTACGTCGGCAGCATCGGATCGGCGTCGCTCGGCGCGCTTGCGCTGTTCCTCTTCTCGGTGGGGATCGCCGTGCCGTATCTGCTGGCGGCGGTCTTCCTGTCGCGGGCGCTGCCGCTGCTGACGTCGTTCCATCGCGTGTCGGCCGGCATCGGCGCCGCCTGCAGCGTCGTGCTCGTCTTTTTCGGGGTGATTCTGCTGACCGACACGTTTCACATCCCCAGCGATCTGCTGTACCGTCTCTATTTGGGCATTTGAGACGGACGAGGGAGGTTCCCGAGGCGCCGCGGGCGCTGGGCGGCACAGTTTCGGTGAAGGAGGAGGTCGTTATGGACGCTCGGAGGATGGTCGGGGCTCTTGCCATCGGGTGCGCGGCGCTCGTCTCGGCCGGCCACATCGCCGGGGTGGCGGTGGCGGCCCAGCAGGGAGCCTCGAGGAACGGGCTGTCGAGCATGGCGAGGGTCGCCGGCACGGTCGAGTCATCCGCGCCGTTCAAGGCGGCGCAGGTCTACCTCCGCCACGTCGACAAGCAGATCACCTACATGGTGTTCACCAATGCCGGGCGGTTCCGCGCGGTCGCGCTCTTCCCCGGCGCCTACGAGGTGCGCGTGTCGGCGAGGGGCCTCTCGTCGGAGGTGCGGAAGGTCACGCTCCAGGCCGGCGACAACCCGCGCCTGGACCTGGCGCTGCGCGCGGCCGCTCAGCAGGGCGGCCTGGCCGACGTCTCGATCGCGGGCGACGCGTCCGGCCCGGGCGGGGCGATCAGCATCGAGCCCTACGACCAGATCTATCCGCCGGGCGCGGGCAAGGCGGTCGCGGAGCAGGTGTGCATGGTCTGCCACGGCGAGAACTTCCTGCCGTCGCGGCCGGCCACCGAGGCGGTCTGGAACCTCCGCATCGAGCACATGGTGGGCGGCCCGCTGGCGCAGCGCGACGGCCGCAGCTACGCCGAAGGCCTGCTGGCGGCCCGCTCGTCGGTCTTTCCGTTCTCGCGGCAGGACCGCGCGGACCTGCTGGCCTACATGGTCAAGCACTTCGGGCCCGAGAGCCGGCGGCGCGCCGTGAAGGCGGAGCGCGAATCGCCGGTCGATGAGGCCGCGCTCGGCAAGGCGATGTACATCGAGTACCACCTGCCGCACGACCCGCCCGGCCAGGGGAGCAAGGCGCCGGAGTACGTCGACATCGGGTACCGCGGCCGGCGCGTCGGGCAGGACGTCCGCTTCGATCGCGACGGCAACGTGTGGCTCGTGGACCGCGGGTACCCGCACCGGCTGGTGAAGCTCGACCCGCGCACCGGCCAGCAGAAGGACTTCGTGCTGCCCGATCCGAAGAACGGCATCCACGAGGTGCTCGTCGATCGCGAGGGCATGATCTGGCTGCCCGAGCACTCGGGGGTGCAGCCGTCGACGCCGAAGCGGCTCCTCGGCTTCAACCCGAAGACGGAGCAGTTCGAGCACCTGATCCCGATGGATCCGGACAACGCGGTCCACAACTCCATCAAGTGGCTGCAGTCGCTCGCGCTCGACTCCCGGGGCAACATCTACGTCGGGTGGATCATGGGCGGCGCGCTGAGCAAGTGGGACCGCGCGACGAACAAGGTCTCGGTGTTCCGCATCCCGACGCCGCACGCCATCCCCTACGGCGTGGTGGCGGACCGCACCGACAACATCTGGATCGCGCTCTGGAGCGGCGGCAAGATCGCGAAGTTCGACACGTCGAACAACCAGTGGACCGAGTTCACGCCGCCGACGTATCCGGGGCACATCCGCCGGCTGAACGTCGACTCGAGGAACAACATCTGGACCGGGATCTACGCCGCGGGCAAGCGCCCGGGCCGGCTCGCGAAGCTGGATCAGACGACGGGGCGGTTCACCGAGTACGTGATTCCGTGGCACGACGCGCAGCCGTACGACGTGGCGGCCGACGCCGACGACAACATCTGGTTCGCCGACTCGCCGGCGCCGGACCGCACGGCGGCGATCGGGAAGTTCAATACGCGCGACGGCACGTTCACCTTCTATCCGAAGCCGCAGTTCGAGGCCGACACGCCGAAGATCCAGATTACGCGGGACGGGGCCGTTTGGTTTTCGCCGCGTGGGAGCGTGCATACGCCGGCCATCAGCGTGATGTTCCCCGACATGGACCGCATCACCACGCTCGGGGCCTACTACGCGAACGACCCCCCGGGCTATCCGTTCCGGGTGACGCGGCCGAGCACGCAGTAAGGCGTTCGGATCGTTCGGATCGTTCGGGGGGTTCGGGTCGTTCGGGTGCGGGTCGTTCGGGTGCGGGTCGTTCGGGTTCGGGTCGTTCGGGAGGTTCGAACGACCCGAACCCCCCGAACGATCCGCACGATCCCTCCTATGCCGCGCGAAAGCGCGGGAAGAGCCGCTCGGCGTTGCCCCGCAGCAGCATCTGCTCGAAGGCCGGCGTGAGGTTCAGCTCCGGCAGGTAGTTCACCGTCGACTCGATCGGCTCCGGCGAGAAGTCGGTGCCGAAGAGAATCTGCGATTCGGGCATGAACGCCTTCATGGCCGCAAACGGCCACGGGAAGCTCGCGTGGGCGATGTCGTAGTACCACTTCCGCAGCTCCGCGTACAGCCCGTTCGGCAGGTACTTCTCGGAGCCCGCCGGCAGCCGGTCGTTCATCCGGCCGGCGAGCATCGGGACCGTGCCCCCCGAGTGCACGGTCACGAAGCGGATGTCGGGATGCCGGAACATCACGCCGTTGACGACGATGCTGGCGACGGCGCGGGTCACGTCGAAGTCGTATTCCAGCATCGCCGCGTTGGGCCCGTACTTCAGGGCGCCGCAGCACGTCGGCGGCATCGGGTGCACGAAGACGATGGCGCGGCGGCGGTTCAGCTCCCGCCACATCGGCTCGAAGTGCGGGTCGCCCGGCCAGCGCCCCTGGTTGTCGTTGGTGTGGATGCTGATCGCGTCGGCCTTGAGCGTGTCGTAGACGTAGGCGATCTCGGCCAGCGTGCCGTCGACGTCGGGCAGCGGCAGCGTGCCCATCATCCCGAACGCGCGCGGGTGCCGCTCGACCAGCGTCGCGGCGTACTCGTTGGCCCCCCGCACGGCGGCCCGCCCCTTCTCGGTCCCGTTGTAGTAGGCGTTCCCGTTCTGCTGCGCCGACAGGATCGCGACGCCGATGCCGAACTTCTCCATCTCGGCGAGCGCGATCTCCGGCGTCCAGCGGCGCAGGTTCCCGCCCGCCGGCACGTTGGGCGGCACGTAGTGATGGTGCACGTCGATGGCGCCGCCCCGGACGTCGAGCCTGACGGCCGGCTGCTGGCCGGCGAGCGCCCGCGGGAGGAGCGCGCCGGCGCCTGCGGCCGCGAGCGTGCGCAGAAACGCGCGCCGATCCCCGGTTCCCATTCCCCAACCCCCGATCCCTAATCCCCGATCCCCGATCCCCGATCCGCGCGCGCGCGTCGTCGTCCGGATTCGTCGACGGACCGCGCCGAGTCTACTGCGGACGGCGGCACCCCGCAATCGCCGGGGATATGATGAGACGCCGTGCCGACCATCTTCGACGTCGCGAAGCGCGCGGGGGTCTCGATCGCGACGGTCTCGCGCGTGCTGAGCCAGCCCGACGTGGTCACGCCGGCGACGCGCCGCAAGGTGCTGGCGGCCGTCGAGCGGCTCGGGTACGCGCCGAACGCGAGCGCGAAGAACCTGCGCGTCCGCGCCACGCGCCGCCTGATCGTCACCGTGCCAGACATCTCGCGCGCTGTGTACGCGCTCATCCTCGTCGGGATCGAGGACGAGGCGAACCGGCAGGGCTATTCCGTCCTTCTCGGCGACACGCAGCACGACCGCGGCAAGGAAGAGCGCTATGCGTCGATGCTCAAGGAGCGGCAGGCGGACGGGTTCATCTTCATCGGCTTCAAGCTGTCGGACGGCGTCGCCAACATCGTGCGCGGCTACCGTCACGAGCTGGCGCCGGTCGTCAACGTGATGGGGTTTCGGCCGCAGCTCGGGATTCCGAGCGTGCAGATCGACAACGCGGCCGCCGCCTCCGACGCGATGGAGCATCTCTACCGGATGGGGCACCGCCGCGTGGGCGTCGTCACGGGGCTGGCGAGCGGGCGCGATCCCTCGCTGCCGGTGTCCTCGCCCGGCTATGTGAGCTCGGAGCGCCTCCGGGGCGCGCTGGGGCGCGCGCGGAAAGTGCGGGCGGTCCGCGACCTGCGGATCGTGCACGGCGACTACACGGTCGAGTCGGGCGTGGTGTGCGGCGACCGCCTCCTGGCCGAACGGGAGCCGCCGACGGCGGTCTTCTGCTTCAACGACGAGATGGCGATGGGCGTGCTCCACACGACGCGCCGCCGGAACGTGCGCGTGCCCGACAATCTCTCGATCATCGGCATCGACGACATCCACCACGCGCGCTTCTGGGATCCGCCGCTGACGACCGTGTCGATGCCGATGCGGGAGATGGGCGAGCACGCCGTCCGCCTGGTGCTCGGCATGCTCCAGAATGGCACCCGCCCCGCCGAGCGCGTGATCCTCCCGCACACGCTCATCGTGCGGGCCAGCACGGCGCCGCCCGGGCGCTGGTGATCACTCAGTCTCTGGTCTTTCGTCCTTGGTCTCTTGTCCGGTCTGCAGGGGACGAGAGACGAGAGACCAGAGACCAGAGACGAGAGACTCTAAAAATCGATCTGCGCGGCGACTTTCACGAGCCGCGGCGCCAGCACGCCGCGCACCTGCTCCCACGCCGGCCCGTAGCGGCTGACGATCGTGTGAATCGTGCTGGCGTTGAACGCGTTGTGCAGCTCGATCCGCGGCTGGAGGCTGCTGCGGCCCAGCGCAAAGACGCGCGACAGCGCGAGATTCACCTGATGCAGCCGGTTCTCGCGGTAGAGCGACTTCGGCGCGATCAGGTCCACCGTGGCCGTGGCCCGGGCGCCGGCTGCCGGGGCGCGGCCGAGCGCCGCCGTGATCTCGGCGCCCGGCACCACGTGGGTCGCCAGCGTGGCGATGCCGGGGAGGTGCTGGTAGTTGAAGCTCGTCCGCAGGTCCCAGGGCAGCGCGTAGGTGCCCGACAGCTTCACCTGCGTCAGCGCCGACCACGGCGGCGACACGCGGCAGACGCGCGAGGGCGCGTTCGTGGGGCCGTTCTCATGGTTGCTCGTGAGCGCGACGTTGCCCGGCAGGTTGACGGCGAGCTCCGGCACCTTCGCCACGATCTCGCAGATGTCGGTCAGGGTCCGGCCGGTGCTGATCCCGCCCGTCAGCAGGCCTCTGCCGAACCGCGCGTTCAGCGTGACGTCGATCCCGTCGTACACCTCGCGCTGATTCCCATACCGCTTCGACAGGTTGACGACGTTGCTGATCTGGCCGAACTTGGCGGGTGTGATCTCGAGCAGGCCGCAGATCCGTTCGCCGCTCTGTGGCAGGCGCGCGTCGCTGGGCGCCGTAATGCAGTACGAGTCGTAGTCGCCGGGCCCCACGAGCAGGTTGTCGGTCACCTGGAAGTTGCCGAACCACGTGCGGTAATAGCCGACGTTGAGCCCCAGGCCCGTTACCAGCTCGTGCTGGAACGTGATCGCCGCCTGCCAGTTGTAGCCGCGGTTGCCCCAGCCGCGCAGCACCTCGTCGGAGAAGACCGTCGTTCGCGCGACGCTCCGCCCGAAGTTCGGGTTCGACAGCGGCCCGAGCTCGTGGTCCTGGGGGATGTAATCCCCGTTCAGATCCGTCCAGACGCGCGTGGCGCTCGTGACGATCGTGTTGGCCGGATTGCTCGTGAACACGACGCCGCCGTTGGCCTCGTAGGCGACGAACCGGCCGAGATTGGCCTTGAGCGCCGTGCGGCCGTTGCCGAACAGGTCGAACGCGCCGCCGACGCGCGGGTTGATGTCCTTCCAGTTCGGCACGTCGCGCACGTCGTCGAACCGCCGCGGCCCCACGTAGGGACCGGCCGGCATCTCGATGGCGGGATTCCAGCCCACCTGCGCGTCGTACCGCAGGCCGCCGTAGAGCGTGAGCCGGTCGAGCGTCCACTGCTCCTGCGCGAAGAGCCCCAGCTGACGGGTGCGCATCTTGGCGTTGAGCGGCGAGGCATAGTAGGTGACCGATTCGGGGACGCGGCCGGCGAACGTGTAGCTGACGGCGCGCTCGAACGGCTGGTACAGGTCGCGGAAGGAGTGGAGCAGGATGCCGCCCACCTTGAAGTTGTGCGAGCCGGTGACGTACGAGACCGCGCCGCTGACGTTGCGCTGGCCGTAGTCCTGCCGCGCCAGGTTGTTCGTGAAGAGCAGCAGCGTGCGGTCCGGGCTGCCGTACCAGTAGTTGGTCAGCCGGTTGAACACGGCGACGCCGTGCTCGGTGACCTCCTCGCCGAGGCGCCGCTGGTGCTCCCCGCCGAGCTCGATGGCGCCGACCTGGACGAGCAGGCGATTGGTGGCCGTGTAGGTCCAGGTGCCCTGGTTCGATCGCATCGGCACGTACCAATTGCTGCCGGCCGCCTCCGGCGAGAACTGCCCGGTGGCGATCTGGAAGTTGCAGTTGCAGTTGTGCTCCCACCGGGTGGTCGCGCTGATTTTGTGCTGCTGGGCCGCCTGCCACGTGATCCGGGCGCTCCCTTCCTGCGCCAGATTCCGGTCGTAGGCCGGCCGCGCGCGATCCGGCTCGTAGAAGAGCGGATTGGGCGAGCCGTTGAAGAAGTTCCCCGCCTGATAGCTGGAGCTCTCCCATTTGCGCGTGCTCGCGAAGAACCAGATGCGGTCGCGCCTGATGGGCCCCCCGAACCCCGCCGCCACGTCGTACAGCCGGCGGAGGATGCCGGTCATGTTGGCCCCGCGCGCGGCGAGCCCGCTGTTCAGGTTGTCGCCCTGCAGATCGCGGTGGCCGAAATCGGCGTTGAACGTCCCGTGGAACTGGTTGCCGCCGTCGCGGCTGATCACGTTCACGATCACGCCGCCGGCCTGCGCCTCGGCCGTGAGCCCGCCCGTCGTCTGCACGCTGACTTCCTGCACGGTGGCCGGATTGACGCTCATGTTGAAGTTGCCGGCGACGCCGAGGTGCGAGCCGAAGTACAGGCCGTCGCGGAGCTGGTAGGTCTCGTTGGCCCGGCCGCCGTGCACGGAGAAGTTCTGCGTCGACTCGCCCTTGGTGCCGCCCACGTCCTGGTTGGCGAGGCCGCCGCCCTGCGTAGCGGCGGGGATGAGCACCATGTAGATGCCTGCGTTCTTCCCGATCGGGAGCGTCCGCACCGTCTCGCCCGAGAACACCTGCTGCGCCTGCACGCCCTGGACGTCTACGACCGGCGCCGCGCCGCTCACGGTGATCGTCTCCTCGACCGCGCCGAGCTGCAGGTCGGCGTTCACCGTGGCCGTGAAGCCGGTCGTGAGCTGAATGCCGTCGCGCCGAAGCGTGCGGAAGCCCGTCAGCGTGAAGGTGACGACGTATTCGCCCGGACGCAGATCGATGATGCGAAAGCGCCCGTCGCCGTCCGTGGTGGCGACGCGCACCTTCTCGATGAGCGCCGGGCTCGCGGCCTCGACCGTGACCCCCGGCAGCACGCCGCCCGAGTCGTCCCGGACCACGCCCGCGATTGTCCCGCCCGAGCTGTCCTGGGCCGCCGAGAGACCCGGCACGAGGAGGACTGTGACCGCCAACGCCAGACACCGGAGTTGCCGCACGCTCATGTACCTCTCCTCCACCTGACGTCCGGCTGAAGCCGGACGCTCCGAACGTCTCCGCCTGAGGTCCGCCTTCCGCCGGACCTCACCCTCAGAACAGCAGCTTCAACGAGAACTGCACCTGCCGCGACGGCGTCGAGGTCTTGAGAATCCTCCCGACCGTCGGCAGCCGCCGCCGCGGGATGATGGCGCCGGCGGCGTCGCGCTCGTCCGGGCTGCCGGGGAAGATCACCGCGGCCGACGCGAAGTCGGCGACGCCGACTTCGGGCGTGGCGAAGTTCGCGCGGTTGAGGACGTTGAACACCTCGGCACGGAATTCCACGCGGCCGTCGGGGCCGAGCAGCGCCCACCGCGTGTCCTTGGCGAGCGACAGGTCGAGGTTGACGAGCCCCGGCCCGCGCAGGCTGTTGCGGCCGGCGTTGCCGAGGAAGCCCTCGGGCGGCAGGGCGAACGCGCACGGATCGAACCAGAGATCCGGCGTCCCGACCCGCGTTCCCGCGGGGACGTGATCGCAGCCGCGCGACACGCCCTTCGTGACGTCGCCCGGCTTGACCCCGGGCAGCAGGTCCGGCCGGTCGAGCCCGTTCGGCCCGCCGTTGACGAGCGAGCGCGATCGGTTGGCTCCGAGCACCGGCGTGAACGGGTAGCCGCTGCGCACGCGCAGAATGCCGCCGAGCCACCAGCCGCTCAGGACGCCGCGGAGCGCTCCGCCCGACGCGGGCTCGGGCAGGCGGTAGATCGTGTTGACGGACCAGTTGTGGCGCAGGTCGAACGAACTCGGGCCGCGGTCCCACGCGCGGTTGAACGGGTCGGTGCCGTACGGATGGCTGGTCGTGTTCTCGGCGTCGACGATCCCCTGCCCCTCGTCCGTCGAGGTGGAATACGTGTAGGAGCTCTGGAACTGCAGGCCCTGGCTCACGCGCTTGCGCATCTGCACCTGCAGGCCGTGGTACCACGAGTTCGAGTCGGCGTACAGGAAGTTGCCCTGCGCCCAGCTCGGGTTCCGGCGCCGTTCGGTCCCGAGCCAGCACTTCTCCGGGCTCGCGAGGTCGGCCAACGGCCCGAGATTCGCGCACACGCGGTTGCCGCGCGCGTCGACGGTCGGCGTGCCGGCCGGGACGACCGGATTCCCTTCGGCGCGGCGATAGAGATTCATGCCGCGTGTGCCGGCGTACGAGATCGTCGCCGCGATGTTCCACGGCAGCTCGCGCTCGAGCGACAGGTTCGTCTGGAGGCTGTGCGGCTGATGCAGGTTGAAGTCGACACCGCTGGCCGTCCGCCCGCCAGGTCCTTCCGGGAAGACGAGCGGAATCTGGAAGTTGCCGCTGCCGCGGACGGTGGAGCTGTACGGCCAGTTCAGCCCGATGATGGCCGATCCGAACGTCGCGATGTCGTAGAGCACCGCGGCGCCGCCGCGCACCGCCGTCCGGCCGTCGCCGGTCACGTCCCACGCGAAGCCGGCGCGCGGGCTGAAGTTCCTGCGGGAGGGGTTGTTGAACACCTTGCCCATGTCGTCCGCCTGGACGCAGAACTGCGGGATCGCGCACGTGGGGCTCGCGTCGGTCACGATGTTCCGGATCACGCTGATGCGGCCGTTGAGCTCCTCGGGATCGGTGATGAACTCGTAGCGGAGGCCGAGGTTGAGCGTCACCCGCCGGATCCGCATATCCGATTGCGCGTAAAACCCCATCGAATAGAAGCGCCAGTCGCTGGTGAGAATCGAGCCGGGGGCGCGGGCCGTGTACGCCGACGGCGTCCCGCGCAGGAAGTGCGTCACGCTCGGGAAGATGATCTGGCCGGTGCTGGCCGCCCCTTGCGTGAAGAAGGGCGCGTAGCGGTTGATCAGCGCGCCGAACTTGAACGCGTGCGCGCCCATCGAGTAGACGGCGTCGCTGCTGAAGGTCGTGACGTCCTGGTTCTGGCTGAGCGGCGCGCTCGGCCGCGGCCCGAACTCGCCGATGCCCGCGATATTGACGACGCCGAGCCCTTTGCCCGGGACGAAGTCATTCATACTGCGGCCCGTGGAACGCGGTGGGGGACGTGACGTCGTTCCGGGTTGCGCTGTGCGAGACGCGGACCGTGTTCAGCAGGTTCGTCGAGAAGACGTGGGTCTCCGAGAGTGTCAGATACCGGTTTCGACTGTGTCGGTCGGTGATGAAGCCGGGAAAGCCGAGGGGTCGGACCTGCGTGGTGTCGTCCGAGGTGTACCGGCCGAAGGCCGTATCGGCACCCGAGATCGTCCAATCGACGCGTCCTTGATAGAAGTGCTCGTCGGTCGGCTGCGTGAAGGGAAACGTGGCGCGATTCTCGCCGAGGTTCGGCTGCGGATAGAGCGCCACGAGCGGCTTGATGAGCGGCGCGATCGTCGTGCCGCCGTCGAACCGGCACGTCGCCGGCAGCGGCTCCTGCCGGCAGTCGGCCGGAATCGTGTTGGCGACGTTGGTGAGGCCGAGCCGCTCCCTGAGCCCCTCGTAGGTGAAGAAGAAGAACAGCTTGTCCTGCCGCACTGGTCCACCAATCGATCCGCCGAAGTTGTTGCGCGTGAACGGCGGCAGGCGTTCGGGTGTGAGCGCCGTGCGGTAGTCGAAGTAGTTCCGCGCGTCGAACGCGCTGTTGCGCACGTACTCGAAGAGCGATCCGTGGAACGCGTTGGTGCCGCTCTTGGTGACGACGGTCATCTGGCTGCCCATCGTCAGGCCGTACTCGGCGCTCGGCGTGTTGGTGATGACGCGCCATTCCTGGATGCCTTCGATCCCGAGCGTCGTGCTCGCGAGCGACGCGGCGCTGCCCCCCAGCACGTTGGCCATCACCGCGCCGTCCAGCATGTAGCTGTTCGACCGCAGCGGCGCGCCGTTGCTGCTGTACCAGCTCCCGGTGAACGTGCCGCCGGACGTCATGTTCTCCTGCTTCGCGATGCCCACCTGCAGGAACGTCAGGTCGATGTAGTTGCGGCCGTTGAGCGGCAGCTCGGCGACGGCCCGTGCGTCGACGAGCGCGCCGAGCGAGGCGCTGGTCGTGTTCACCAGCGAGGCTTCGGCCGTGACCGAGACGGTCTCGGCGAGGCCGCCGACCTCGAGCGTGAAGCTGACGACCGCCTCCTGCGTGACGCTCAGCGTGATGCCGTCACGGACGGCGGTGCGAAAGCCGTCGAGGGAGGCGCGAACCTCGTACCGGCCCACCGGCAGCGCGGCCAGACGGTACGATCCATCGTCGCTCGAGACGGTCGTGCGGAGCAGACCGGTCTCGGTGTTGGTGGCGGTCATCGTGGCGCCGGGAATGACGCCGCCGGACGCGTCCCGCACGGTGCCGAGGATGGTGCCGGTCGGCAGCTGCGCGAGTGACGGGGATGCAATGACGAAAACCGACAGGAGTGCGGCTGAAAAGGATTTCATCGTGCCAGGATACTAGACCGGCCGCCGCCCCCGGCGCAACTCTCAGAGCCGCCTGCGCGCCAGGTTGACCTCCGCGCAGAGCGCCATCACGTCGAGGAACGTCTGGTAGCCCGCCGCGCCGGCGACCCACGGATGCGCATCGCCCGGCTTCCGCGCGCGCAGCAGGTCGAGCTTCGGCAGGATCGGATCCATCAGCGGGTGGTTCTGGAGCACCACATCCACGTTGGCGGACCGCGTGGCGTCCTTGAAGCGGGCGATCGAGGCCAGATAGGTGCGGAGCCCCTCGTCCGGAATGGGCGCCGGATTCAGGATCGTGCCGCCGAACATCGCCGCCGTCCGCGTGCGGCCGCCGTCGCGGACGGGGAAGATGTAGCCCATCGACCCCGCCGTGTGCCCCGGGATGGCCACCGGCGTCACGCGGAAATCGCCGATCACAATCGGCTGGCCCTCGACGACGACCTGGTCCCGCCGCGGCGGGGCGGGCGCCGGTTGGCCTCCGCGCCCCTGCGGCGGCGTCGCCAGGAGGTCCCAGTCGGCCGCCGAGACGTAGACGCGCGCGCCGAACCGGTCCTGGAAGTACGGCGACCCGCCGAAATGGTCCTGGTGCCCGTGCGCCACGATGACCGCCCGGACGCGTGCGGGATCGAGGCCGAGCGCCGTGAAGCCGGGCAGGAGCTGCGTGTCGAGCTGGCCGGCGGTCATCGAATCGAACAGGACGAGCCCGTCCGACGTCTCCACGACGTATACGACCGTGCCGGCGTTCCCGATGACCGAGACGTTGTCGAAGATCTTCGTCGGCGGGATGACGGGATCGTCGGGGCTGTTGCCGCGCGGCGCCTCGCAGAAGAAGCGCGCCTCCTCCGCCCACCGCGCGCCCGCCATCGCCCGCGCCTTCTCGATGAGCGCCCGGATGGCAGGCGAATCCGGCTTCGCGGGTCCTTGTGCGGAGAGGAGCACGGGAAGGACGCTTGTCAACACGGCCGCCTGAAGAATGGCTGATGCCGACATGCGTCCCTTCCGCGTGGGAACTACCGGCTGCTCGTCGTCGTGGTCGGCGCGACCAGCGGCCCGTGCGCGTCGGGCAGCTCGGTATTGCCCAGGATCTTCAGGAACTGCTCGTGGCTGCCGGGCTGGCCGTGAATCGGCACGTGCTGGGTCACCTTGAGGTTGAACTCCTTGATGATGTGGCCGAGCGCCGCCACGCCTTCCGGCGTCGGCGACGGCAGCGGTGCGCCCTGCGGCGGCGGCGTATAGAGATCCGCGTTGATGAGGATCCCTTCGGCCGGCAGGTACGCGACCAGGAAGAACTCGTTGTGGTTCGAGTACGGCGGCGAGCCGGTCCCGATGTTGAAGAGCTCCATCACCTTCGAGACCTCGGTGCTGAGCGGCCGGCGGTCGTGGATGAAGCCCTGATTCCCGATCTGGAGGAACTGCGGGTTGGTGAGCACGCCGAGCAGCTCCTCGCGCTGCGACAGGGAGTCGGGCATGAGCTTGCGCTCGCGGCCGAACATCGCGCGCTGGTAGTACTCGGCGTTGCGCTGGTGCGTCACGATCTGCGCGCCGGCGGCGACGAAGCCCCGGAGCCCGCCCGAGTGATCCCAGTGGTAATGCGTGTTGACGACGTACCGGATCGGCTTGGTCGGCACGAGCCGGCGGACCTCGGCGATGACCGCCTGCGACCGCTCGTCGTGCTGCGGCCCCTCGACGACGGCGACGAAGTCGCGGAACTCGACGAGCACGCTGTTGTGCGTGCCGCCGGCGAGGAGCCACACGCCGGGCGCGAGCTGCCGCGACTCGACGCGCACCGCGGGGCGGGTCGCCTGCGCCACGTCCGGCGGCACGGCGAAGGTGTCGGGCGGCACCTGGACGTTCGCGCGGGCGCCGGTGATGCGGTACTGCCGGTTGTCGGCCTGGTACGCCTCGACGAAGTGCGAGTGGTCCTCGGTCCACATCTTGACGCCGCCGAAGTCGCGCCACTCGTCGTACTCGTGGTTGATCCGCATGTCGCCGACGACCGGGTTCGGGATGAACGTCTCGGTCATGGCGACGTAGTTCTCCTCGATCGTGCCGATCACCTTGTACTTGCCGAGCACGTTGTCGAGCACGATGCGCCGCGGGCCGGGGCCCGGCACGAGCACCGGGTTGGCCCCGGGCGCGAGCGCCGCCTTCACGAAGCCGTGCGGCGTGAGGACGATCTCCAGCTGCCGGTACTCGCCGGCGTCGATCCCGAAGAGGTACTGGAACTGCCGCACCGGCTTGTTGTTGACGACGTCCCACGCGACGTTCCGGTTGTTGCGCAGGTCGATCTGCACGGGCGCCGGATTGGCGATGCCGCCGCCGCCGCGCCGGAATCCCGGATCCGAGAGGTTGCCGTGTTCGCGCGCGGGGCCGGGCAGCGCGGGGTAGCGGTTGGGCGGCTCCGGCGAGATGCGCGTATACGACTCGCGCGACGACATCGTCGTGTAGTCGATCGTCATCGTGTAGTTGCTCACGGCGAAGCGCGGCAGGCTCTCGGGAATGCCGATCAAGGTGGGGATCGGGTCGTAGCCCTGTCCCGGGGCCGCGACCATGCCGGCCCCGGTGTACTCGAGCGTGGTGAGGTTGTCGGCGCCAATGTTCTTGGAGACGGCCTGCAGCAGCGCGCGGACGTCCTGCCCTTGGCCGCCGGGCGCCTGCGCCGCCGGTGCCGTCCAGGACGCGCCTGCGAGCACCACGAACGCCGCGCAGGCGAACAATGTAGTCGTTCTCACAATTCCCTCCTTGCGTCGCACTCTCCGACGGTGAGTCTTGGTGGCGGCGAGTATAGCAGCAAGCCCTGTAAACGTTGACAGCGGCTGAACGGGACGTTAGGCTCTCGCACCGGAGGCATCGATGACCTGGCGTCTTCTCCTCCTCGCGCTCGGCGCGGGGCTCGCGCTCACGGGACCGTCCGTACGGGCGCATCATTCCTTCGCCGTTGCGTTCGACGCCGGCAAGCCGATCACCGTGGAGGGCATCGTCACGCGCGTGCAGTGGGAAAGCCCGCACAGCTGGATCTTCCTCGACGTGAAGGACGCCTCCGGCAAGGTCGTCAACTGGGGCTTCGAGGGGTGGCCGCCGGCCATGCTCACGCGCCGCGGGGCGACGCCGCAGATCCTGAAGCCGGGCGTGCCGATCACCGTGAAGGGGTATCGCGCGCGCGACGCGTCGCGCAACCTGGGCGCGGCCATCGAGATCGTGTTTCCCGGCGGCAAGTCGATTGGCGTCGGCGCCGGGCCCGACACCGGGCGCGGCCGCCGCGGCGGACCGCAGTAGCTGCGGCGGGAGCGATCCATGAACCGAGCAGCCGTCGCCGCGTTTGCGGCTGGAGTCCTCGTCACCGCCGGCGTGTTCATTGCCCTCGGCGGACTGCCTGCCGCGCAGAGCAGTGCGTCCGAGGCGACGCCGTCGCCGGGCGCCATTCCGCGCATGCCCGACGGCACCCCCGACCTGACGGGGGTCTGGCTGGGCGGCAGCACCAACGACTACAACATCCCGGATCTGCTGGCCCTCTACCAGCCGTGGGCGCGGACGCAGATGGAGACGCTCTCGGAGAAGGACGACCCGACGCTCCGCTGCATGCCCTACTCCTACCCGCGCGCCTTCACCACGCCGCATCCGGTGCAGGTCGTCCAGCACCAGAACCCGGGCGTCGTCGTCGTGCTCACCGAGACGCTGCACTCGTTCCGCGTGATTCCGACCGACGGCAGCCCGCACCCGGTCGACATCATGTACCCGACGTATCAGGGCGACTCGGTGGGGCGCTGGGAGGGCGACACGCTCGTCGTGGACGTCGTCGGCTTCAACGACCGGACGTGGCTCGTCGACGGCCGCGAGGAGCCGAGCGGCTGGGTGCACAGCGATGCGTTGCGCGTGACGGAGCGCTGGCGACTCGTCGATGCGAACACGCTCGAGTACGTGGCGACGGTCGAGGATCCGAAGGTGCTGACCGGGCCCTGGACGCAGCAGCCGATGCGGGTGAAGCGGGCGCCGTTCAACAAGGTCTTCGAGGCGGTCTGCCTCGACACGACGACCCATGCGCTGGCCGAGGCCGCGGCCCGGCAGCCGTAGAGGACCGAGCAGGACGGAGACGCCCGGACACGCCCGCAGGGGCGGGAGCGACGAAGGGGAGGCGCCATGAGGGGACGAGCGATCGCGTCGGTCGTGGTGGTAGGACTCGCGTGCCTGGTCGCGCCGGCGATCGCGGGTGCGCAGGATGCGGCGAGCGGCAGCATCGTGGGCGTCGTTCGCGACGCGGACGGGGCGGTGCTGCCGGGCGTCACGATCGAGGCCGCCAGCCCGGCGCTCATCGAGAAGGTTCGCACGGTGGTGACCGACGGCGAGGGGCGCTACCGGATCATCGACCTCCGTCCGGGCGTCTACAGCGTGACCTTCACGCTGACCGGCTTCCGCACGTTACGCCGCGAGGGGATCGAGCTGACCACGGGATTTGCCGCCACCGTCAACGCCGACCTCGCCGTGGGCGCCTTCGAGGAAACCATCACCGTCTCGGGCGCGGCGCCGGTGGTCGACGTGTCGAACACCGTGCAGCAGCTCGTGGTGCCGCGCGAGGTGCAGCAGGCGCTCCCGCTCGGCAAGCATGCGGGCGTCTTCGTGGCGATGATCCCGGGCGCGATGCCGAACAACGGCGCCGTGGGCATCGACGTCGGCGGCACGCGGGGCGAGAACCAGCAGAACTTCGTGATCCATGGCAGCGGCGGCTTCGTCCAGCTGCGCGACGGCATGTTCTACGGCCTGCCGCTCGGCGGGTCGAACTTCCTGTCGAGCGTCAACTCGGCCACCACGCACGAGACGACCGTGCAGACCATCGGCGGCCTCGGCGCGGAGGCCCAGGGCGCCGGCATCCAGGTGAACTACGTGCCGCGCGACGGCGGCAACGTCTACAGCGGCTCGCTGTCGGCCGACCTGGGGCATCGCGATCTGCAGTCGAACAACATCGACGCGGATCTCCAGGCGCGCGGCGCGCGGCAGCCGGCGGCCATCCGGCGGCTCTTCGACGTCGGCGGCGGCGTGGGCGGCCCCGTCGTCCGCGACAAGGTGTGGTTCTTCGCCAGCTCGCGCTACTTCGAGACGTCGAACGATTCGCCGGCCAACTGGTTCAACAAGCTCCAGGGCACGCTCTTCTACGAGCCCGACCTGTCGCGGCCGGGCTACGAGCGGAACTTCTACTCCGAGTCGGGGCTGCGGACCACCTGGCAGGTGTCGGCCAAGGACAAGGTCACCTACCAGCAGCGCCTCGAATGGAGCTGCAACTGCCTGCAGGGGGCGCTGGCCGGCGCGAAGTCGCCGGAGGCGGCCGGCGACCGCTACTACTGGCCGCAGAACACGACGCAGGTGAGCTGGACGCGCGTGGCGACGAGCCGGATGCTGGTGGAAGCGCGCGGACTCGCGCTCTGGGGCGACATCCAGCGGAGCTACATCGACGTGGGGCGCGGGCCCAACGATCCCGCGGTCTTCGATCGCGTCCGCAACTTCTATTACGGCTCGCCCGGCACGGCGCTGGCGCAGGCCGACGCGCTCGGGTCGCAGGTCTGGGGCTCGTATCAGGTCTACGGCTCCGCGTCGTACGTGACCGGCTCGCACAACCTCAAAGTGGGCACGCAGCTCCGCCGGATGGTCCTGGACAGCCAGTTCTCGATCAACGGCGACGTCACGTACAACATGGCGGGACGGACCCCGGAGTCCATCACCTACTGGGCCACGCCGTACGGCACCAAGTCGCGCGTGCAGCAGCATGCCGTCTACGCGCAGGATCAGTGGAGCATCCAGAACCTCACGCTCAACCTCGGCCTGCGGTGGGAGTACGTCCACGGGTACATGCCGGAGCAGCGGCTCGGCGCCGGGCCGTGGGTGGGGGAGCGCCACTTCGAGCCGATCAAGAACGTCCCTCGCTGGACCGATCTCAACACGCGCGTGGGGGCCGCCTACGACTTGTTCGGCGACGGCCGCACGGCGCTCAAGGCGTCGGTGGGTCGCTTCCAGATCGTGCAGGCCATCGGCACCAACGCATTCGTCGTGGCCACCAACCCGGTGAACCTGATGGTGACGAGCGCCGACCGGACCTGGAGCGACGCCAACGGCGACCTCCTCCCGCAGGAGAGCGAGCTGGGCCCGCTGTCGAACGCGCTGTTCGGCCGGCTGCGCCGCGGCACCACCTACGATCCGAAGCTGCTCGAGGGCTTCGCCGTGGCGCCCTACAGCTGGCAGGGCATGGTGGCGGTACAGCACGAGCTCCTGACGGGCGTCGCGCTGAACGTCGGATACTTCCGCACGTGGCACGGCAACTTCCAGGTCACCGACAATCTGCTGGTCGGCCCGGCCGACTACGACGAGTACTGCGTGCCCGGTCCCTCGCACCGCGACCTGCCGGGCGGCGGCGGTGAGCGGATCTGCGGGATCCTGGACCTCAAGCCCGCGCGGTTCGGCCAGGTGGACAACTTCGTCACCCACGCGTCGAACTACGGCCGTCAGACCAACGTGCACAACGGCGTCGACGTCACGCTGAACGCGCGCGTGGGGAACGCCTACCTGACCGGCGGGATGAGCGTGGGCAAGACCGTGACCGACAGCTGCGAGGTGATCCGGGCGCTTCCCGAGGCCGTCGGCCAGATCACGCAGGTGCCGGCGGCCTTCCGGGGGACCGCCGCCCCCCAGCGCGCCTGTCGGGCCGACCCGCCGTGGTCGGCCGAGACGCAGCTCAAGCTGTCGGGGACGTACCGGCTACCGGCCGACTTCCTGGTCAGCGGGAACTACCAGAACATCCCGTCGATCCCGACGACGGCGACCTTCACCGTGACCAACGCGCTGGCGTCGGCGGCGCTCGGCCGGAACCTGTCGGCGTGCCGCGGCACGGGCGCCTGCACCGCCACCGCCAACGTCGAGCTCATCGCGCCCGGTTCGCTCTACCGCGAAGACCGGATCTCGCTCGTCAGCATGGCGCTGTCGCGCGATTTCCGCCTGGCGGGCGCCGCCCTCCGGCCGCGCTTCGAGCTGCACAACGCCTTCAACGCGAACGCCGTCACCGCCATCAACCCGCGCTTCGGGGCGCAGTGGCAGGCCGTGCGCGACGTCCTGCAGCCGCGGCTCGTGAAGTTCGCGGTACAGCTCGATTTCTAGTCCGATTGCAGACCGAGGAGGTGTCGGTGCGCAGACTGCTGGTCGTGGCGGGGCTCGTTGCAGCGATGGCTCCGCCGCTTGGCACACGGGCTGCCGCCCAGGGACAGGGGCAGGCCGGCGATGCCCAGAAGGGCGTGCTGGGACCGGTGAACGCGCTGGGGCAGAACTTCACGCTGCCGGAGCCGTCCACCGCGCCGCCGCCGCGGTTACCCGACGGCACGATCGATCTCGGCGACGGGGTGTGGGTGAACGCGCGTCCGTTCAACGCCGCGGCGGTCGCCGAGCCGCTGTTGCTGCCGGCGGCCAAGGCCGTGATGACGTCACGAAAGCAGGCGGACGACCCGAACAACTGGTGCCTGCCGATGGGTGTGATGCGGTACAGTCCGTACCCGTTCCGGTTCATCCAGAACTACACGCACAAGCGGCCGACGCACATGTACATCATGCACGAGCTGATGCGCACATTCCGGCAGATCTTCCTCGACGGCCGGTCGCATCCGGCGGAGCTCGACCCGACCTGGTTCGGCCACTCGGTCGGGCGGTACGAGGGCGACACGCTCGTGATCGATACCGTCGGCTTCAACGACAAGGCGTGGTTCGACGGGCGGGGCACGCCGCACACCGAGCAGCTCCACACCGTGGAGCGCTGGACGCGGGTCGACATGGGGCATCTCAACACCGACGTGCTCATCGATGATCCCGGCGCCTTCTCGCGCCCGTTCACGATCAAGTACGAATCGACGCTCCGCCCGGCGACCGACGACCTGATGGAGTACGTCTGCAACGAGAACAATCAATACGGCATTGCCAGCGGCGTGAGGTAGGTGCACCGTGAACATCACGACGAAGCGGACGAAGACAGGGGTTTCGGTCGGAGTGCTGGCGGCGGTGCCCCTGCTGTGGGCCGCGGGCGCCGCGACCGTGCGGCTCTGGACGGCCGAGGCCCAGCAGCCGCCGGCCGACACCTGGACGACGCCCGAGGCGCAGCGGCTCGGCATCCGGCTGATCGAGACGCGCGACCCGAGCGGGCCGCCCGCCTATCCGGTGGCGCCCGGCGATCTGCTCTTCTTCACCAACTCGGGCACCGACTACGGGTCGAAGAACACGAAGAACTCGGTCGTCGTGATCGACGCGAAGACGAAGAAGCCGATCGCCGTCTCGGATCTCGACCCGCGCTACGTGCAGGACTACGGGAGCCACGGCATCGGGCTGTCGCCGGACGGGAAGTACGCCTACCTCCCGAATCTCGAGGCGATCAACAGCACCGGCTCGAAGACGCCGAACGCGACGCTCATCCTCGACGCGCGGTCGCTCAAGCTGTATCAGGTGATCGCCTCGGGCGGCACGCCGCACCACGCCAAGGCCTATCACGACGTGCAGGGCCGGCCCCGCGTGTTCATCGAGGACTGGACGTGGAACACGGCGGCCTCGGACGGCCGCGCCTTCTACGTGCTGGACCCGACCGACAACAACAAGGTCGTGGCCGGGATGACGGCGGGCCAGGTGCACGGCGGCACCTACACCGGCTTCACCACGCCCGACAGCCGGTATCTCTACTACTCGGTGCCGCCGCCGTTCCGCGGCGAGCTCGTCCAGTCGGTGAACGGCTGGCTCGCCAAGATCGACATGCAGACGTGGACCGTCGTCCAGGCGATCCCGATGAAGCGGTTTCCGCTCTGGACGGTGTTCTCGAAGGACGGCCGGTGGGCCTGGGTCACCTCGGCCGCGGAGGAGACGGTGGCCAAGATCCAGCGCGGCCTCAAGCCGGGCGAGCGCGATCGCGTGGTCGCGGAAGTGCAGACCGGCCCCGGGCCGTACGGCCTGCGGCTGAACATCGACGACACGGAGGTGTGGGTGGCCGACAAGGGGGAGCTCGGCCCCAAGAACGGCGCCACCATCACGATCGTCGACGCCCAGACCAACGCGGTGAAGCGCACGCTCGCGACCAACTGCATCCGCAACGACCATATCGTCCTGTCGCCCGACGGCGCGGAGATGTGGGCCGCCTGCAACGCGTCGCACGAGATCGTCGTGATCGACACGAAGACCTACGCCATCACCCACCGGATCCCGATGCCGAACGGCGGCGACTCGCACGGCGGCGTGTTCGTGCAGTACGGCGGCGCCGCCGCCAAGGTGACGGCCGAGGTCGTCTCCGACATCAACGGCCTGCAGGGGAGCGCGCTGGCGGCCTACCTCAAGGGCGCCGCCTGGACGCCCGGCCGGTAAGCACATCGGGCGGCGCGGTGCCTATCGCTCGACGGCAGCGGCGTTGCGCAGGACCGATACGGTCCGATGTCCCTCTCGCCCAGGTCGTCCACAGCGAGTTGGCCCTCCTACTCGGCACCCGTCTCGGCGCCTTCGAAATGACGGCCTGAATCGGGGAAGGGGGTATGGGGCAGCTCCCAGCCTGCCGCGGCATTCCGCATACCTTCAGGTTGTGGCGTAGGCGGACGGCTGCATCTTGGCGAGTTCTCGTGTTATTCGGCCCGCAGAGACGGCGTTCCTGCGATCGGGACGCCGCGCGCACCTGTCATGGTCCAGGGACGTGCGACGCCCGCCAGGTCGGTGGCTCGAAGGTGTTCAGCGCCCGCGGCTATGGCGTCGAGGGCGGTATGATGAACGACGTCATGAGTCCGCACCTGGTCATCGACCGCAGCGCCGACAGGGCGTTCTGCCAGCGGCACCGTATCGCGCGGCTGGCGCTGTTCGGGTCGGCACTCCGCGACGACTTCGGCCCGGACAGCGACGTCGATGTATTGGTGGAGTTTCAGCCAGGTCACGTTCCTGGCCTCGATTTTGTCAGCATTGAGCGCGAGTTGTCCGGGCTGCGGCAGGGCCGTCGTGTGGACTTGGTCACCCCCAAGTTCCTGAACATGCGCATCCGGGATCAGGTCCTGCGGGAGGCCGAACCGCTCTATGTCGCCGCGTGACCTCGTCTACGTCGGGCACATGCGCTGTGTCTGAGTAAGCGACGGCCTTGATCGGCGGTGAGCCAATTGCCCAAGCGGACGCCAAGGCGCCGAACGCCTTTCACGCGCCGAATGCCTGCGGCGAGTTCGGGACTGAGAAGGCCGGCATCAGCGGCCTCGTCGGCGACACGCCGGACTGCGGCCAGCCGCAGATTGATCGTCGCGGGCGCGTAGTGACGCTGCCCCAGGTGAATGCGATAGCGGAGAACCACCGTCCGGTTGAACGCTAGGCGCGGCCCGGAACAGTACCACGCGACGAACTCGCTGATTGCGTGGTCGTACGTCCGCTGACCGCTGGCAGACGTGAGGCTGTTCAGCACCGCCGTCTTGGCGTGTTCGAGGTCGGGCAAGGCGAGGACACGCTTTGGCGGCTTCTTCTTGCGAGATTTCGTTTTCGGCATCGGTGACGGCCTCCCTGACCGTCGCCGATGCCTTTACCGAATCTTCATCCCCGCGGCGTTTATCGAGCATCCGACGTTTCGGCGGGCCCGCGCTGATCGACGTACGCGTTGGTCATTCGACGGGATTCACGAAGGCGACTGGGAAGTCGCCATGCGCCGAGTCATGCGGCAACAGGTGTCGCAAGCCCGCGACTTGGCGAACCTGGGTGTCTTCGAGTATTGATCTGTCGATGGATCCTGCGGCTCCTGACGAGCGTCCGCCCACCATCCTCGAATCCGCGGTGCGGTACGACCGCCGCCCCGCGGTGGTGTTGCTGGTCCTGCTTCCGCTGGTCTCCTGGATATGGATCGTCGTGATGGCGCGCGACATGTACGGACCGATGACGGGCGCCAGCGCCTGGATGATGACCGCGAACTGGGATGGACCGCATCTGCTGCTGCTCTGGGCGATGTGGGCGGTCATGATGACGGGCATGATGCTCCCGTCCGCTTCACCCCTGTTGCTACTGTACGGCGTCGTCGCGCGACGATCCGCACAAGGAACAGCAGCGCGCCAGGTTTATGCGCTGGCAGCCGGCTATCTCATGGTCTGGACCGTGTTCAGCCTGGGGGCAACCGCGCTTCAGCGTGTGCTGGCCGCGCTCCTGCTTGTCTCGCCGATGATGGAAGTCACCAGTCCTCAGATCGGTGCGATGCTGCTGCTCATCGCGGGCGCGTATCAGTTAACGCCGATCAAGCATGCCTGCCTGCGGACGTGCCAGTCCCCGCTCGGATTCCTGATGAGCCGATGGCGCAGCGGATTGTCTGGTGCGTTCGGGATGGGCCTCGAGCACGGCGCGTATTGTGTGGGCTGCTGCTGGGCGCTGATGTTGCTGTTGTTTGCCGGCGGCGTGATGAACGTGACCGTCATCGTCGCGCTGACGGCATTCGTCGCCTTCGAAAAGCTGGTGCCGTTTGGCATACACGGCGCGCGGATCAGCGGCGTGTTCCTGATCGCGGCAGGATTCTGGATGCTCGTGCGCTGAACGGTCTATGATCACGGCGCGGTTTTCTGCAACCCTTCAGGTGCGGTCCACATAGAGGGAATCCGCCAGCATCTCTCAGCATTCCGTATATACTAAATGGGTGTTCGAGTGGGACCCGCGGAAGGCTGAGGCCAACGCGGCGAAACACGACGTCACGTTCGACGACGCCGTGACGGTCTTCCTGGATCCCGACGCCCTCGACGGCCCTGATCTGCAGCACTCCTCGGCGGAATCGCGATTCCGCCGGCTTGGACGGTCCGCCGACGGACGCGTCCGTATGGTGGCGTATACGCTCAGGAGAAGTGGCGATGCCGAAGCGATCCGGATCATCCGCGCGCGGCGGGCGAGCCGCCGCGCGCGTGCGGCGTACGCGGCGAAAGATTGACTTCTCGGATATCCCGGACTCGTCGCCGGAGCAGTTGGCGGCCATGCGCCGTGTGGGTCGGCCTCCGATCGGGAGAGAACCGCGTCAGTTAATTGCCATTCGCGTCGATCCAAGCGTCCTCGAGTCGTTCCGCAAGGAGGCGCGCCGGCGGCGGGTCGGTTACCAGACGCTCATCAACGACGTGCTCGCGCAGCACATCCGGAAGGACGTCGCGTAAGAGGCTTCGCGTGGGCGGCCTGTTGGAAAACCGGCCGCTCCTTCGGCGTTTATCGTGGGTAATCATCGGAAAGGTTCGCACCAACGACTCCCAAAAAACACGTACGACTTGCCAGTAAGCACTACCAGACGTCGACTACCGTCGGCATGAACGGATTGAGCCGCGTTAACGATACTCGGAGCCGGCATACATCGTTGATCAATGCATGACCGATGTAACGTGTATCGACAAAATCCGATAGCAACAGACTATGACCCATGAAAGCGCGCCACGCGGTTTCATCGAGCAGAGTGTAGCCGTAGTAATGAAAGGACTTTCCTGAATTCAAAAGCACACCATGGTCCTGCCCGATCTTTTTGAATGCTTTCCGAGCCAACTCGACATTTTGCGCCGTGGGCGCACATTTGAAATCCATCATGGGTATATGGGCAAACCTACCGTCTTTCAGTGTGACCTTCGATGAGATGGTTAGAACAAAGTTCTCCTTGAGACTGGCCAGCAGATCGTTCCAGAAACTCTGTGAAATCTCCTCGCGTGCTACTTGAAGAATGCGGTCCTGTTCATCGTCATGGATGGCAGCCTGAGCGATGAATCTTTCGGGATCGTGGTCTACGCGCGCATCCGTACGTTCGGCCAATCGGGGTTTGTCTCTATAAATCACCAGTCGAAATGTGGCCGCATTCGGAAGCTGTTCGGCAAGGAGTTCAAACGCTTCGGTGACCTTCAAGCCCGGAGTCATCACTTTCGATCCGACAGGCCTGCGGGACGGCATCTGCTGCGAAATTGATTCTGAGAGATGTTGCACAATGGTGTCTACGTATCCATGGTCTCCCTTGGGATACCAGATCGGCCGAATCCCGTGACTCGAGTAATAACGAACGGCTTCTGGGAATAGTGGGTCGGCAGGTTTTTCAACTACGGCATAGTGCAGCAGACCTTCAATCTCCTCGGCGAGTTTCTTTAGAAGCCGGACCACGCGATCATTCTTCAGACTGCAGCCGAGAAAAAGAACAGGGCGCCCGATGAGAAGAAACTTCAGCAGGGCGGGAAGCGGTTCCTTGAAACTGTTGTTCTGCGGGTCCGCGCTTCCATAGCTCTTTTCATATTCGGTCCGCGTCAGAACCCGGTCCGTGTGGTCTTCGGCGTCGCCGTGAAGCTTCAGAAGGCATCGGCGATTCTGATGCATCGCTTTCATGGCCGTCGGGGCCTTTGCACCCCAGACGACTTGTTCGAATCGCGCCCCGGCCTGTTCGAACGCGGTTTCAAGAACCCGGTCAAAATTCGTCGTGATTACTGGTCCGCTTGCCAATTGCGGAAGATAACTGACAGCCCCGCGCAACGGCTCCTTGCTGAGGCGGTGGACGCCAAACTCCGCGGTGAGCCCATCCTCAAATGCTCGGCGGGCCAGAGCATCGAGCAGATCCTCCGCCGCCTCCTCATACTCCCCCTTCTCGATTCTCTGTTGGATCTTAGGCACGATTCCCGCGATCTCCGCCTGAGACAACAGAAAGGCCTGCCAACTCTTGAAGCCGAAGGGTACCGATAGGCCGGCTCCGACGAACGGCACAATTCCGAATGAAGAGTTCAGTTGTCCGATCAGCTCCGTCAGATTGAATCGGTTCTGACCGATCGCTGAGATCGTTTCGATATTGTCAGACATGAAGTGTGTGCACCGCCGCGCTACCGCTGAAAACCTGTGAGAGCAGTTTCTACTCGTAATCCGATCCAAGATCGAGGGGAACTTGCATGTCGATCACCCTGGCCAGCCGTACCCAGTCGAATTACCTTCGGCCTAACATCGCATAGGTGTACGACCCCAGCCCCCTGGCGCTCGGTCGCGCGCAAGTTACGGCGCCCGCTCGAACGACCGGTTCGCGGGGGCCACTCTAATCACGCTGTCGATGGCCAATCTCCGAATTACGCGATACAAGTCGACCGGGGCGGATTGAAGCATCCGCCCCTCATCGGTAACTGTCAAGCGGCATCCGGTTCGATTCCCAGGCGGTCGTTGACCGCGCACTGCAGCTTCTGCTGGCACCCGAGGTACTGCTCCGTGGTCTGGATGGAGACGTGCCCAAGCAGGAACTGTATCTGCTCCAGCTCGCCGCCTGCCAGATGGCACAGGCGAGCACAGGTTCGGCGCAGGTCGTGCGGGGCGAGCTTCTCGATGCCCGCCCTCAGGGCAGCCGCCCTGACCACCTCCCAGATCACCTTGGGCGTCATGCCGTTGCCCCAGACCCGGCCGGCCTTGTTGATCGCGCGAAACACGGGGCCCTCGGTGACCCCCGCCGCAGTCGTCCAGGCGTCGACCGCTGCCTTGACCCACGTCGGGACTGGAACAGTGCGCACATGACCGGCTTTCCCAACGAGGTCCGCGATCACCCAGTGCTCCTCGCGCTGCTGGAGTGATTCGATCGTCAGGTCGAGCAGTTCGCCTCGCCGTGTCAGTTTCCTCCCTATAGTGCGCCACACGTTATCGCCCAGTGGGGGCCAGGCGTTTTCGCCCGAATGGGGGCCACCCGTTTTCGGGTGATAGGGGGCCACTCGTTTTCACCCGATCGGGGGCCAG
>Ga0194128_10000595_pt1 | contig 65515 bp, 51 predicted proteins | sample TA2KigCa65mmetaG_FD_148650 | JGI IMG/M metagenome (GOLD analysis project Ga0194128, IMG submission 148650) | Freshwater microbial communities from Lake Tanganyika, Tanzania - TA2015037 Kigoma Deep Cast 65m | ecosystem: Environmental > Aquatic > Freshwater > Lake | place: Tanzania: Lake...
CCCACCCCGCCCGCCGCGCGCCGCCCCCGTCTTTGCGGCCGACCGCCTGGCCCACCCGCACCGCCGCCGCTGACGAAATCCCCAGCGGAATCATATAGGTGATCGACGCCAGGTTTAGCGCAATCTGATGCCCGCCGATCGCCACCGGCCCCAACGCCCCCAACATCGCCGTCGTCAACGCGAAGATCGCCACTTCGAACGAAATCTGCAGCGCCGCCGGCAGCCCCATCCTCCAGACCTCGCCCACCCGCCGCCATCCCGGCCATTCCGTCCACCCTCCCCAGCCATCCCGAGCAACCGTCACCGCACACAACACCGCAACCATGTAGATCCGCGCCAGCGTCGTCGCATATCCCGCCCCCGCCGCCCCCAACTTCGGGAATCCAAAGTGTCCATAAATCAAACAATAATTTCCAAAAATGTTGACAATATTCGCGCTGATCAGCGTCATCATCACAGGCCGCACAATATCTTGTGCCTGCAAGAACCGGCGAAACGAGCCGTAGAGCATCAGTGGAAACGTCCCCAGGCTGACAGCTCGCAGATAGCCCTGCGTTTCCTCCCGCAACGACGGATCGATTCGAAACCAATCCATCACCGGACCCATCATCCAAGCCAGCGCCGTCAGCGGCGGAGACAACAAAACCGCCATCGCCAAACCCGCAGCCAGCGAGCGCTTGCAGTCGCTAAGATCCCCTCTTCCAAAGGCTTGCGCGACCAGCGGGTCCAAGCCGAACATCAGCGCAATCCCGAAAACTGCGAACGTATAGTAGAGTCCATGCCCCAACGCCACCGCCCCTAGTAGCTCTCTTCCCGCATGCCCCGCCATGATCGTGTCCACCACGCCCATCGTCATCCAACCCAACTCCGCCGCCACCAACGGCAGCGCCAATCGCAGCATCGGGCGCCACTCTTCGCGCACCATCATAATTGCCGTTGACATTCTTCTCCAGTTTCGTACAATCAAGAAGTCCAGTAATTTTCCTGAAACGGAAACCACAACTTATGTTCAAAACAAAAAAGAGCCGTCCTGATTCAGACCTCGCACAGAGAGAGTTCACCTCCAGCGAGATCTCGGAGGTCACCGGAGTCAGCCTTCGCCAACTCCAATGGTGGGACGAGCAAAAAGTGGTCTCGCCGCGCCACGAAGGTCACAAGAGGATCTACCTCGCCGAAGAGGCGATCGAAATCGCGGTCATCGCCGAACTCCGGCGCAAGGGCTTCTCGCTGCAGAAGATCCGCCGCGTCCTCCGCTTCCTGCAACGCGAAATGGGCAAGCGCCTCTCCGATATCGTCGCCGCCGACAGCGACACGCATCTGGTCACCGACGGCAAGGCCATCTATCTGGAAAACGACAGCGACACCATCATCGACGTGCTCAAGAGCGCCGACCAGCCGATGTTTCTCGTCTGTGTAACCGATCAGGCCCGTTCGCTCTCGGCAAATTCCAAGCCGGCCCGCAAAGCCCCAGGCCGCGAGTCCATCGGCGTCGCCGCCGCGAAAAAACTGCGCGCCATCTAATACACTTGGGCTTGTGCCACGCCTGGTTCTCTCTTTCACCGCCGCCATGGCTATCGCTTTGGCGGCGGAGTCGTCTAGCGAGCCTTATCAAGGCATCACGCTCATTCATCGAACCGGCTCGGCGCCCCGCCCCTTCAGCGCCCGCATCGTGAGGATCGACCTCACCACGCCCGGTCTTCGCTTCGCTCTCACGCCCAAGTCCGGTTCCCGCGAAGCCACGCGCCAAACGACGCTCGAGTTTCTGAACGAACAAAAAGCCTCCCTCGCCATCAACGGCCACTTCTTCGAACCCTTCCCGTCCGAAGACAAGGAGTGCTTCTTGATCGGCCTCGCCGCCTCCAACGGCAACGTCTACTCGGACTTCGAACAACCCACCCAGTCCTACGCCATCCTCGCCAACGCCCCCGCCATCGACCTCGCCGAAGACAACACGGCGTCCGTCGTCACAAAACAAGATCAACGGAAGTTGTTTAATACAATCTCAGGCTCCGCTCGGGTTATTACCGACGGCGCCGTCACAGTACCCCGATACGCCGAAGGCCAACTCACGCTAGGCGGCCCCGGCAAGTATTCGAACGAACGAAGCTGGTACGACGTCCCCAACGCGCGAACGATGATCGGCATCTCCCAAGACGCCAAAACCCTGACCCTCTTCACCGTCGACCGCGCCAAGGACTCTCAGGGCCTCACCGTCGGCGAAGCCGCCGCCCTCCTCGCCAACGATTACAAGGTTCACAACGCCCTCAACCTCGACGGCGGCGGCTCCACAACCCTCGCCCTCCGCAACCCCGAGACCAATCAGGGCGAAATCGTAAACGCCACCCAGAACCGCGCCGTCTGCTCCAACCTCGCCGTCTTCGCGCCCTCCAAATGAACCACCTCCACTGGCTTTACCTTCTCTACTTCCTCTCCGGCTTCCCCGCCCTGCTCTATCAAATCGTCTGGCAGCGCGCGCTGTTCACCGTCTTCGGCGTCAACGTCGAATCGGTCACCGTCGTCGTTTGCGCCTTCATGCTCGGCCTGGGCTGCGGCAGCCTTCTCGGCGGACGCCTCTCGCGCAACCCGCGCATCCCCGCGCTCTGCGCCTTCGCCGTGCTCGAACTTGGCATCGCCGCATACGGTTCCTTGTCGCTCCATCTCTTCCAATTCGCCTCCGCCGCGGGCCCAATCGAAACATTCGTCAAAGCCTTCGCCCTCGTGCTCATTCCGACAACCCTGATGGGCGCAACCCTCCCGCTCCTCACCGCCGAACTCGTCCGCCGCAACAGCCACGTCGGCCAATCGGTCGGCATGCTCTACTTCGTCAATACGCTCGGCTCGGCCGCGGCCTGTTTCGCCGCCGCGCTCTACCTCATGCGCCACTTCGGCATGAGCGGGACGATCTCCCTCGCCGCCGCGATGAACAGCGTCATCGCAGGCGCTGTCCTGCTGCTCCATCGCCACTCCGCATACACGCCGCCCGCCGAACAGCCGAACAGCCGCGCATCGATCAAATTCCTCGCCCTCTCCGCCATCGTGGGCTTCGTCTCGCTCGGCCACGAGATCCTCTGGTATCGCGTTTACTCCTTCATCACCGGCGGCAACCCGCGGTCGTTCGCCTACGTCCTCGGAGCGTTTCTTTCCGGCATCGCCCTCGGCTCGCTCGCCGCGCGCCACATGCCCGAAACCGCGCTGGCCAAGCTTCTGATCGCCGCCAACGCGCTCGCGTTCCTGTCGACGCCGCTGATCGCCCAGGCTGTCCAACACACCGGCTACGCAAAGACGCTCCCGATCATCGCCGCCACCGCCGCTCTTCTCGGCGCCGCCTTCCCGCTGCTATGCCACGCCGCCATCGCCGCGAACTCCAACGCCGGCACGGGCCTGAGCTACATGTATATGGCCAACATCGCCGGCTCGACGCTCGGCAGCTACGCCATCGGCTTCGTTGCGCTCGACCTGATGCCGCTCCACCACATTGCGATACTCCTGACCGTATTCGGTATGCTCGCCGCGCTCTGGCTCGCGCCGCGGACACCGTGGATCGCCGCGGCCGCCGTCGTCTTCCTGCCCGTCTACGGCCAGATCTATGAACGGCTGATGCTGCAAGAGGATTTCGACCCCTCTTACAAATTCACCGACATCGTCGAAACCCGCTCCGGCGTCGTCACCGTCGACGACGAGCGCCACATTTACGGCGGCGGCGCCCACGACGGCGTGCTGACAAGCAGCCTCGCCAACGACTCCTGCGTTCGCCCCTATTCGCTCAGCTACTTCCACCCCAACCCCCGCGAGGTGCTGCTCATCGGAGTCGCCGGCGGCGCCTGGACCGAAATCGTCGGCCGCCATCCCAGCCTCGAACGCGCCGTCGCCGTCGAGATCAACCCCGGCTATCTCGAAGTCATCAGCCGTTACCCCGAGGTCGCCGGTTTACTGAAGAACCCCAAAGTCCAAGTCGTCGCCGACGACGCCCGCCGCTGGATGAACCGCAACAAGCACCAGCGTTTCGATGCCATCCTGATGGACACCGTGCAGCACTGGCGATCCAACGCGACCAACCTTCTCAGCACCGAAATGCTGACCCTCGCGCGCGGCATGCTGAAGCCCGGCGGCATGTTTTACTACAACACCACCTACTCCGACGACGCGATCAAAACCGGCGCGACGATCTTCCCGCATGCGCTGAGATTCGGCCCGTTTCTCGCTGTGAGCGAGTCGCCCTTCCAACTCGACGAAGCCCGCTGGCGCACGATCGTCGAAAAGCAAAGCGGCGCGCCCAAAGAGCGCCTCGATGAGATTGCCAAGTACTTCCAAACGGTTGATGAAACCGGCGCCGAACACTTCGCCGTCGAGTCCCGCGACAGCATTCTCCGCCGCACGAAACGCTTCCGCGTCATCACCGACGACAACATGGCCAGCGAGTGGAAATAGGCGTACAATGATTGGCATGGAAAGCTCAAATCGCCTCGACCTGTTCGATGGCATTCCACCCCGCACCTGGGTGGCCCTTTCCGCCGACCGCTCGCGCGTTGTCGCGACCGGTGGCACCTACGGCGAAGCCGTGGACGGCGCCGACAGCGCTGGAGTGTTCGACCCGATCCTCGTCATGGCTCCGCCGAAAGACGGGATCCCGGTCTACATTCCCTGAGTCGCCGGTGTTCAACCCGTATCTAACGAGCCCCGCGCCGCTCGACAGCCTGTGGCGAGTTCACACCGACGGCATCACCTGGGTCCCGGTAATCGCTGCGTCGATAATCCATCGCGGCTACGAGTCCCGTGTCGTTGACGCCATCGTCGACTCTGGATCCCAATTCACATTGTTTGAGGGCACAATCGGCACTCGCGTTGGAATCGACGTGCGAAACGGCCGGTCCGAACAGATCAGCCTCGCCGCCGCGGCCTCCAACGCGCGAGTCTATTTTCACGAAGTCACGCTCCGCGTGCAACGACAGTCCATCAGAACCGTCGTCGGCTTCTGTTTCGAACTCTCCGTTCCAGCCCTCCTCGGCCGCCACGGCTTCTTCGACCACTTCAAAATCACCTTCGATCCCCTGCGCCGCGGCATGCAGATCGACCGCGCGATATCGTAGTTAGCCGGCCGGCGCAGTGCAAAGAGATGACACTTGGCCCAAAAAACAGCCGCGGAATCCGTTGGTGTCGCGCTGGCCACAAAGCCAAGGGTTCGCGATCTATGAAATCTTGCCGTGATCCCCTACCACTCCACCCGCAACTGCGCCTGCAACTCCCGCGGAATCGCCGAGTCGAACTTCGTATTCCGGTCCATGTGCTGCGTCACCACGCCCGCCAGCCCCGCTTGATTAATCACCAGATTCGGATCGCGGTAGTTCGGATGATTGAACGCGTTGTTGCTTAGCAGTTCCAGCCGCGTCTTGATCCGCTCCTTGTACAGAAACTGCTTCGCGATCGTCGCGTGCAGCACATTCACCGGCGTCCCATACAGCACGCCTTTCCCCGAATTCCCGAACCGCCCAACGGGCGGCGCCGCGAACGCGCCAACATCGAACCACCGGTCAACCGCCGGATTCGACAGCCGCCCATCGGCGAGCCGGTCCGGACGAATCGTCACATTCGGCCGCGTCCGATTCGCCGAGAACCGCGTCCCGGTCGGGTCGGGCCCCGTCCACAACGGCGTGATCGCACCTCCCGTCTCGTAGATGTAGATCGACGAAATCTGCCAGCCGCCGAGGATCATCTTCGTCGCACGGCTGCCGTTGCGGCCCATCGGCAGGTCGTAGATGACGTTGCCGCTCACCCGATGCCTCGGCAACGCGCCCCACGTCGACCGCTCCCTCGCGCGATCATACGCATGCTCGGGCGACTCCCCGTTCTCCAAGTCCTGAATGTCCTTGGCCAGCGTGTAATAGAACTGCCAGTGCAGCCCGCGGAAGTTCCGCCGCTCGGCCTCGAACGACAAGCCATGATACTGATGCCCCGCGCCATTGTCCGTATAGTTGATCCCCGGATACCGAGGGAACCGCCGCGCCTTGTCGACATAGAGCTGCCCATCGGCCAGCGGGGAATTCGCGTCCCATCGATACACGCCCTGCCGTGTGTTCGTCCCCGAATACGTCAGCCGGAAGCCCGTGTCCCACTGGCGCCGCTCCAGCGTCAGCGTGTACTGCATCGAAAACGGCACGCGCAGATCCGGCCGGAACGCATTCGGCAGCCCGACCGTCGCCGGCCCTCCGCCGCTCGCCACCGGATACGCGACCGGGAAACGGATCGGATTCTGCTCCGCGTTGGTAAACGCCGGTTCGGCAATGTTGAACGGGACTGTCGATCCCGCCGACGGCCCAAACGGCGCCGCGTCGAAGTAGATGCCATACCCAGCCCGTATCACCGTGTTGTTGTCCAGCGGCCGCCAAGCCAACCCAATACGCGGCGCGAGGTTGTTCTTGTCCGATCGCAGCAGCGTCTTCGGATCGTAACCCGCCTTCGACGCCTCGACGACATCGACATACCCGCGCGGCATCAGCGGATTCACCCGATTCAACGACCCATCCGGCACCACGATCGCGCCCGACGCAATATCGAACAGCGCCATCCGCCCATTCTGCTCCGTCCAGCCGGGGAACACCTGATAGCGCAGCCCAAGGTTGATCGTCAGCCGCGGCGTGAACTTCCAGTCGTCCTGAATGAACGCCGCATACGTCCAGTTCTGCCGCCGCGGTTCGATCGCCGGGAAGTCGCGCCGAAACGTCGTCGGAATCCCAAGCAGGAAGTCCGAATAGGCAAACCCCGTGAAGCGGTTGGAGAACTGCCAGTCGCCATACACACCTTGCCCGTTACGAACCTCGTTGGTAAAACCCTTGAACGCCTGGAAGCCCATCTTCACGTTGTGCCCGCCTCGGAACCAGGACACATGGTCGACAAACTGCTGCACCAGATCGCGTCCGCAGGGCAAGCAGTCGCCGATCGCCTCGATGTTCGACAGTCCCAGATTCGCGAACGTCACGCGCGGCAGCACACCCAGCGACGGTACATTCGGCGCCAGCCCCGTCACGCCTAACTCGGTCGCAATCGCCTTCCCATCCAGCCGCGAGCGATTCGGCAAATTGTCGAACGAAGTGCCCCAGCGGAACTCGTTCAACAGGTTCGTGCGGATGTTGTGCGTGTAGGCGATCGTCGCCGCCCGCAGCGAGCGCCAGCGCCGGAACCGCTCCTTCAACGTCGGCAGCGCCTCCCAATTATCGAGCGTCCAATCGACCTTCGTGATGCGCCCATACACAAACGCCTTATCGCTAAACCGGTGATCGACCCGCAGCGTCAACGTCGGCTGATACGCCACGATGTTCGTTCGCACCTCGCGGTAGTTCTGCGCGGCGAAGACACCGGTGTTTCCGAAATTCGGCAGCGCCATATAGCGGTCCTGAATCAACTTCGCCGCCGCGTTGATCCGCGACGCCGGAAGCACATTGTTCGCAAACGGCGCGCCATTGGCGAACGGATCGCGCACCGGCACGCCCGCGTTCGCGAAATTGCCGTTGCGCCAAACCTCCAGCGGAACCGTCGTATTCAACGTCGCGGAGTTCGGCGATCCCCCGTTCATCTCCAGCGTCCCGAACACGAACGTCTTGTTCCGCCCGTTGTAGAGTTGGCCCGCCGGCCGAATACGTGAAGCGATGCCCGATACCCGGCGCCCGCGCCACCGCAAACGGATTCCGCGCGCGGAACATCGGCGTCGAGTAGTAGTCGGAGAACGTGCCGTGAAACTGATTCGTGCCCGCGCGCGAGATCATCGTCACCTGCCCGATCGTCCCGAACTCCGCCGGCGATCCCGCGATGTCCATGCGCAACTCGGAGAACGATTCGATGCGGTCCAACAGCGGCCCCGAGGCGAATCCGCCGCCCGATCGCGCAATCGTTGTCCCATCGATGTTCGCCGCGCCCTGATTCTGCCGGCTTCCCGAAAAGGATACCTGAAATCCGCCTGTCGTCTTGTTGATCTGCGGCGACAGCGTGAAGTAGTCCCAAGCCCGCCGCAACGTCAGCGGCAGCGCGCGCAACACCTCGCGGTCCTTGACATCGGCGATGTTTGACGACTCGGTCTCGATCAACGCCGCCCCGCCCGTCACTTCCACCGTCGTCACCGTATCGCCAACCGCGAGCGAAATGTCGATGCGCCGCGTGTTCAGCGCCGTCAGAACGATCTTCTCGACGACGAACTCCTTGAACCCGGCCGCCTTCGCGCGCAGAACATAGGTACCCTCGCGCAGATTGGCGATCGTGTACACGCCCGCGTCGTTGGTGACGGCCTTATAGACATAGTTCGTGGCGACATCGCGCGCTTCGACCTCGACCTTCGGCACCGCCGCGCCGGAGGGATCGGAAGCGTTCCCCGTCAGCGTCGCAAACGTCGACTGCGCCGCCAAAGTCAGTGAAAACAGCGCTAGAAAACCGATTAGCCTGAGAATTGTGATTCGTAGACTATCACAATGACTTATCCCTTCGGCGCGTAGTATCCTTTGCGGGCTCGAACGACTAGATCCTTGCGGTCGCGCACCTTAATATCGACCTTGTGATACAACCCGTCGGTCTTCAGCGGCTCCGGGCGATAGATGATGTTGTACTGATGCCGCAACTCGTTTGAGATGTTCTCAAACGACTGCGTCAGGTCCTGGACCTGGAACGGGAAGAACGGAATGCCGCCTGTCTCCTCGGCGTAGTACTTGAGCACCTTGTCGCCATCCTTTTCGAGCTTCGAGTTGTTTGTCGAAATCGTGTAGACCACAACATCGGCCTTCTGCGCCATCTCCAGCGCCTGATCGCGCGTGTAGCGCGAGGCGTTGTCGTCACCGTCGCCCAAGATGATCATCGCGCGCCGGAACTTGTGGCGCGGCTGATCCTGCATCAGCTTGTCACGGCAGGCATAGAACATCGCATCAAACAGCGCCGTGCCGCCGCCCGGCCGCAGCCCGCGAATCGCCTTGGCCAGCACTTCGGTATCGCCGGTCAAATCGGCCACCAACTCCGCCGCGCTGTCGTAGCTGATGATCGTCGCCTTGTCGTAGCGCGGCCGCACGACTTGGTTGACGAACTCCACCGCCGCCTCTTGCTGGAAGCGGAACCGGTCGCGCACCGAATTCGACGCATCGACCAGAATCCCCAGCCGCAGCGGCAAGTCCGACTCGGCGACGAACTCGATGATCGACTGTTCCTTCTTGCTCTCGGTGATGACGAGGTCGTCCTTGGTCAGGTTGGTGACAAACCGGCCCTTCTTATCGGACACCGTGAACAACATGTTGACACGCGACACATCGAGCACAATGCGGTTGGCGTCGGGGATCTCCTGCGCCATCGCCGCCGCACCGAGACAACCAAGGAATTCGGACCGTTTCATAACAGCTCTGAATCGATGATACCAGCCAACTCCGGCGCAAGGGGTGCTTCGACTGTAACAACTTCGCCGGTCGCCGGACTGCGGAACCGCAGCCGCCATGCGTGCAGGAAGAACCGCTCGGGCAGCAGAGCCGACTCGGCCGCGCCGTACAGCCGGTCGCCGAGAATCGGATGCCCGATCGACGATAAGTGAACGCGGATCTGATGCGTGCGACCGGTGTGGATCGTCACCTCAAGCAACGAGTGTTTGGCGTAACGCCGTTTGACGCGCCACTCGGTATACGCCGCGCGCCCCGTCTCCAGCCGGCAAGTCATGCGCGTGCGGCGGACCGGATCGCGGGTGATCGGCTTATCGACGTGCCCCGACTCGTCCCGCATCACACCCTGCACCAGCGCGATGTAAGTCTTGCCGACTTCACGGGATTGAAACTGCGCGGCCAGGCTCCGATGCGCCGCGTCATTGCGGGCGACGATCAGAACACCCGAAGTCTCCTTGTCGATGCGGTGAACTATACCCGGCCGGTCTTCGCCGCCCGCATGGGACAACGCCACGAACCGATGCAACAGCGCGTTGACCAGCGTTCCGCTATGCACACCCGCGCCGGCGTGCACGACCATACCCGCGGGTTTGTCGATCGCGATCACCGACGGATCTTCATACAGCACTTCGACGGGAATATCTTCGGCCTCGGCGCGCAGCGGCGGCGGGGCCGCCGGTTCTACGGCGATCGCCTCTCCGCCCTTCAGCGTCGCCGACACCCGCGACGGGCGTCCGTTCACCGTCGCCTTGCCGGCCTTGATCCAATCCTGCAGCCGCGAGCGGCTGAACTGCGGCAGCTTCGCCTGCAAATAATGATCGAACCGTTGCCCTGAGGCGTCGTCCAACGCGGTCCACTCCACACTTCCACTGTATCCTGAGAGGGTGATCCGAAGCGCAATTGTTCCTGTCGCCGGCCATGGCACACGCCTTCTGCCCGCGACCAAATCGCAGCCCAAAGAGATGCTGGCCGTGGCTCGCAAGCCTATCGTGCAATACGTTGCCGAGGAGCTTGTCGCCAATCAGATCGAGAACATCCTTTTCGTGACCGGCCGCAGCAAGTCCTCGATCGAGAACCACTTCGATTCCGACCCGGAGTTGACCCGCGTTCTCACCGAGGGCAGAAAGGAGGATCTGCTCGCCGAGCTCAAGTACGAAGAGATGGCCGCGCATATCTTCTACACCCGCCAGCGGGTGCAGCGCGGGTTGGGCGACGCGATTCTGTGCGGCGAGAACTTCGCCGGCGAGCAGCCGTTCATCGTGGCGCTTGGCGATTCGATCCTCGGCATGCACGGTTCGTCGCCGTGCGTGTCTCGGATGAGCGAGCTATTCGAGGCCAACCGGGCCAGCTGCGTGATCGCGGCGGAAGAGGTGCCGCTGGAAGAGACGCGGCACTACGGCATTATCGACCCCGGCGAAGGCGAGGGCGACTGGGCGCGCATCAAGAGCCTCGTCGAAAAGCCCAACCCGGCGAAGGCGCCGAGCCGTTGGGCCATCGCCGGGCGCTATGCGTTCTCGCCGCTGATCTTCGATATGATCCGGCGAGTCCAGCCGGACAAGCGCGGGGAGATTCAACTCACCGACGCCATCCAACTGCTGTGCGAAGAAGGCAAGCGGGTGATCGCGTTGAAACTCCGCCCGGAGGACAAACGCTACGATATCGGCAATTTCCCGAGCTACTTCGAGACCTTCGTCGAATTCGCGCTAGCGGATCCGCTCTACGGCCCGGATCTTCGCAAGCGCCTGAAAGAGATTCTGGGTTAGACGGACGCCCAAACGCACGAGCGCCCCACAACTCGATCGGATCGAGGCGCGGGGCATTCGTTGGAACCGGTTCTAGGAAAAGCTGCGGACGGCTTTGGCCTCGTCGTCGTGGATCTCGAACACCGTATACAGCTTGGTGATCTGCAACAGATCGTGCACGCGCTTGGTTAGATTCAGCAGCTTCAACTGGCCGCCCTGGTTGCTGACGGTCGTGAAGCTCGAAACGAGTTCGCCGATGCCGGAGCTATCGATGTAGTTGACTTCGCCCAGGTTAATGAGGATCTTCTTGTTGCCCGCGGCGAGCAGCGTCTTCACCTGGTCGCGCAGCATCGCCGCGCCTTCGCCCAACGTGATCTTGCCAGCCGCATCGATAACGGTTACGTCCCCAACCTGCCGAGTGGTAATGGTTGCGCTCACTCTTGTATTCTCCTCAATCGCTAATTTGCGTACTTCACTATCTTGACTTCCGCGCCGCCGGAGGCCGACTTCCTGACTTCGAACTCATCCACGAAGGTTTGGATCAACAACAGGCCGCGTCCGCCGCCGCGCAACAGGTTCTCACCCTGCGTCGGATCCGGCACGCGGTTCGGGTCGAAGCCCTCGCCTTGATCGGAGATCGTGATGTGGAGCGAATCCGATCGCGTGTCGAGAATGTAGCGGACCTTTTTATCGGGGCTGTACTTGTTGCCATGGCCGACCGCATTAACCATCGCCTCGCGGACGGCGAGACCAAGATCCATGCAGGTATCCTCGTCCATGCCAAGAGTTTTCGCGGCGTCGACGGCCATGTTTTCGGCGCTATCGACGCTCTCTAGATTGGAGTCCAGAAGTGTTTCGGTTGTTCCCGGCATGACGTTGCGCTTCGTAAAAGAGTACCAGAACCGGACGGGTAGGGCAAAATGGATTTGTGCGCTTCCTCCTGTTGCTAGCCACCGCGGCCGCCGCGCAGACACCGCCGGACGGCGCGAAACTGTTGCGGGCGGGAAAAACGGCCGAGGCTCGCGCGTTGCTCGAACGCTATGTGGGCGAAAGGCCCGGCGACGCCGAAGGCTGGTTTCAATTGGCGCGTACGCATCTGGCCGAGTTCCATTTGACCGGTTCGCGCGTGGTCGTGGATCTGGCCATCGAGTCGCTGGCGGCGGCGTTGAAGCGCAATCCGGATCACGTCTACGCGCTCAAGGCCAAGTCGGTGCTGCACGCGCGGGCCGAGTTGCTGCACTACGATCCGAACTAGGCGTTCGCGCTGGCGCAACGGGTGGTCAAGCTCCAGCCGTTCGCCAACGATTATCTTCTGAACCTGACCGAGTGGATGACCGGCGAGGTCCGCTTCTCCGAGCACTCCGAGCACCGCGTGCCGCACGATCCGGCGCTCGGGATCGACCGGTCGATTCCGCTGATCGAACAGGTCATCAACTCGGCCACACCGTACACCGAGGAAGAGGGAGCGGCGCTGTTCCTGATGGCGAAGGCCCTGGGCCGCAAGGGCGATCACAAAGGCTCGCTTGAGTTCTACAGCCAGGCGCTGGCGCGCGCCAAGAGCTCCGCGCAACGGCGCGAGGTGCTGCGCGAGTACGGTTCGGCGTTCTATCGAATGGGCCAGTTCGAAGACGCGGCGTCACAGTTCTATCAGGCGACGCAGACCGATGGAACGCCGGTCGACAAGTGGCTGCTGCGCGTGGCGCTCGATGAGTTAAAGACGCCTCCGAAGCTGCCGGACTCGGTGTTGTTTCCGGTGAAGGCGCGCTCGGGCGCGCTCGGCTTTGTCGACATCGCGCCGAAGCTTGGCGTCAACCGGTTCGATGGGAACGGCACATGCTCCTGGGCCGACTACGACGGCGACGGCGATCAGGATCTGTTCCTGGCGGGTTCGGGAACTTTCATGGCCGTGTATCGGAACGACGGCGGCAAGTTCGCCGAGGTCACACGCGAAGTGGGCTTGGAGAAAGTGCCCCCGGCTATAGCCTGAACCTCGTCGACTACGACAACGACGGCCGCCCCGATCTGTATATCTCGATGAACGGCTGGAACGGCCCGATGCCGAACCGGCTGTACCGCAATATCGGCGGCAAGTTCGAAGATGTGACGGCCAGGAGCGGCGCGGGAGATGGGGGCTCTGGGTTTGTGTCGCTGTGGGGCGATCTGGACAACGACGGGTTCCTCGATCTGGTGATCGCCAATGGCGTGCTGCGCGACGGGTCGACGCCGCGGATTTATAGGAACAATCGGAACGGGACATTCACCGACGTGACGCGGGCGAGCGGGATTGCCGAGCCGCCGGAGTGGGGCGCGATCGGGATCGCGCTCGGCGACTACGACCGCGACGGCGATATCGACATTCTGATCAACGGGCTCGACCGGTCTCCGAACCGGCTCTATCGCAACGAGGGCGGCTGGAAGTTCACGGAAGTGGCTAAGGCGGCGGGCGTGGTGCAACCGCCGCACAACGGATTCGTCTGTTTCTTCTTCGACTACAACAACGACGGGCTGCCGGACATTCTGACGACGAGTCTGGCGCCATGGGAAGCCGTGGTCGATGGGCTGCGCGCGGACTACCGGCCGGCGGGGCTGCATCCGGATTCCGCCCGGCTATTCCGGAACAAGGGCGACGGAAGGTTCGCCGATGTGACGATGGAGGCGGGGTTGTTCTATCCGATGGGCGTGATGGGCGCGGGCGTCGCCGACATCAATAACGACGGGCACTTGGACCTGTACTTCGGCACGGGTGACCCGCAGCTCTCGCGGCTGGAGCCGAATCGCGTGTTCCTCAACACGGGTAAGGGCGGGTTCGAGGACGTGACGCGGATGACGCCGTTCGCGCGACCGGGGAATAAGGGGCATGGCGTGTCGTTCATCGACATCGACAACGACGGGGACTTGGATATCTACGCGCAGCTGGGCGGGCACTATCAGGGCGATCACGCCTTCAACGCGTTTTACGAGAACCTGGCAGCCGGGGGCAATCACTGGATTGCGATTGACGGGCTGCCGGTTGGCGCGCAGGTGACGGCGGACGGGCAGTACCGAGAGGTGAAGGGATCGGAGGGGTTCGGGGCGACCAACCCGATGCGCGTGCATTTCGGATTGGGTTCGAAAGCGCAAATCGAGGAGTTGAAGGTCCGCTGGCCGGATGGGAAAACGGCAACAAAAAGGGCCGTTCCGGCGGATCATGCGATCCGCGTGGAACGGCCCAATTGAGCGATGGTTGTTACCAGTTGTACTTCAGGCGGATCTGCAATTGCCGCGGGAAGCTGTTCTGCGTGGAAGCCTGATTTGGGAACAAGGTTCCGAAGTTGGGGCTGTTGGGATCGGTATTGAAGCGCTCACGGCCATAGTAGTTGTGGTTCATGATGTTGAAGGCTTCGAATCCGATCTGGGCGACCTGACGCTCCGTAAAGCGGATGCGCTTGATGAGCGAGGTGTCCATAGTGAAGGCCCGATGCATGCGGATTTGACCCGAACGCAGAGGATTCACGTTGGGCGCATAGTTGGGGAGGAACATCCACGAGTAGTCGGCGTGATTCGTGCCACAGCCCTGCTGGATGGAGAAGGGTTGGGGCGCGACGACGCCATCGTTGGTCATACGAAGGACACAGGGCGACCAACCCCGGACCTGATGGGCCTTCCAGTCGACATTCTTAACCCGCGGGTCTTTCAGGATGAGAACGTTGCCCGGCAGATTCGCGGGCTCGCCGGACTGGTGTGTGTAGAATGTCGTGAATTCCCAATCTCCGATGAAGCCGTTGGCGACGCGGCCAGCGCCGGCGGCGAACTTCTTGCCCTTTCCGAAAGGAAGGTCATAGATGATCGTGGCCTTGGCAACGTGCGGCCGGTCCAGGAAGTAGAGAGATCGTTGCACATTGTCGGTGTAGGGATCGTTAAATCCGAATTGTTCGATCTGTTTGGAAAAGGTGTAGTTGGCCAAGACGTTCAGACCGGAGGCAACGCGTTGGTTGTAGTTGATCTGCATCGAGTTGTACCAGAGCTTGCCCTGGTTCAGACCGACCTGATTGAGGTTGCCGCTGAACTGCGGGAAGGGACGCGACAACTGGAAGCGCGAGATGGTTGGCGCGGAGAAGAACGTTTGGCCGCGGAACGGTTCGAGACCCTGGAAGGGGTTCGGCACCAGCGCGTCGCAGGTGGCGGGACGGCCTCCTTCGAGAATGTTGCAGGTTCTGCGGACATCGAGCGATGGCAGGTTGGAGTCCTTGTTGGTCTGGAGGTTGCGCGTGCGATTGCCGACATAGGAGACGTCAATGGTACCGGTGCGGGTGACCTGGTACTGGAAGCCGAAGCTAAACTGATGCACATGCGGAATCTTGTAGTTTGGGTTGTACCAGGAGAAATTGCGGCCGACGAAGGTGTTGAGGCCTTGCGAGGCGCCATCGGGCTTGATGAGTCCACCGGGGAAGGGGTTCGAGGTGAGACCCTGGATCGGCGTGCGACCGCCGTCAAGCGAGTTGACCAGGGGCGTCGATGTCGAGAAGCCGGTGGTCTGCAAGAAATCGTTGTTGGGATTAGTGAAGTAGAGTCCCCAGCCGCCGCGCATCACGAGCCTGTTGGACAACTGGTACGCAAAGCCCGCGCGGGGTTGCCACGTGTTTTTGTAGCAGTTGGCGGCATTGTTGTCGACGCCGTTGACTCCAGCAAACTGCAAGCCGCCTTTGAGGTTTGCGAGCGCCGGATTGGCCTGTTTGAAACTGTTCGGAATCAACGCCGCGATGGGACTGGTGGCGTTCTGGTCGAAGCCACGGTTGAGGCGGTTCCACTTCTCGTCGGGCGCCATGTTGGCGTCCCAGCGGAGGCCGAGGTTCAGGGTCAACTTGCGGCTGACCTTCCAGTCGTCCTGGAAGTAGGGGGCGAAGTACCACTGGCGGAAGAACGGATAAAGCGGGAAGTTCGACGTACCGCCCGTCGGCAGGCCGAGCAGGAAGGAGGCAAAGCCGTCGCCGGAAACGGCGTCGCCTTGTCGCCAGTCGCGGCGCGTCCAGTCGTTGTTGAAGCCAAGCTGCATGATGCTGCCGCTGTTCTGGAGGATGTAGTGGGTACGTCGAAGGTCGACGCCCATTTTCATGGTGTGGGTACCCGCGATCTTGGTGATCGAGGAGGCCATGGCATAGGTATTGGTGATGTTGATCGACTGATACCGGCCGAGGGTGCTGTAGCCGCCGATGTCCCATTGGCCGAAGAAGCGGGGCGAAGGAAGTGCGTTCACCAGGGAGGCGGGAAGCCCGAGGCTGGTAAGGTCGAAGTTCTCATTGGCACGGCCAAATCCTTTTTCGATGAACCGGGCGTAGGAGCCACGAATGTTGAAAATCAGCGTCGGGCTGAGGGTCGAAACCCAGTCGACGACATAGGCGTCGTTGATGCGTTGGAACGGCTGCTGACCGTTGGTGCCGACTTTGTTGTCGATACCGTTGACGGCGCGGTCTTCGGTGCGGTCGTTGGAGCCGTGGCGAACGAAGGCGCGATGTTTGTCGCCGAAGTTCCAATCGAACTTGAGGATCAGGTTGTAGTATTTGTCCTTGGCGAAGTAGTTCGGCGTTAGGAAGTTCTGGCGCGCGTAACCGACGCCGGGGGTAACGGCGTTGGGCGCGGGCATGAAATTGATCAAGTTTCGGGCGAAGGGCACGATGCGGCTGGCGGGAATTCTGTTGCCAGGGAAAGCGGTGCGGACCGGATTCTGGTTCGCGTCGAAGACCGCGCCGATGGGGTCGAAGATGGTGACAGGCGCGCCGGCGGGATTGGTGAGGCGAGAGAAGTCACCGGTGCGCATTTCGGGTTCGGCGTAGGAGTTGCGGAGCGGTCCGGGGGTCTTTTCGCGATAGTTTTCGAAGCTGCCCAGATAGAAGAGTTTAACGGCGCTGTCTTTTTTCAATAGTTTCGGAATGGTGACGGGGCCGTCGAATTGGAATCCGTATTGGTCAAGGACGTGGTCGGCGCGCGGCGCGCCGATGGAATTGGCCTGGAATGTGTTGGCGTCGAGAGCCTTGCGGCGCATGAATTCGTACACCACGCCATGATGCTCCTTGCCGCCCGACTTGATGACGACGTTGAAGACGCCGCCGCCGGTTTTGCCCTACTGCGCATCGTAGGAGTTCGACTGGACGCTAAACTCCTGCACGGCGTCGACGATGGGAACGTAGGCGATATTGTTGCCGCCCATCTGCGCGTTGTTGGGAGCGCCGTCGAGCAGGAACTCATTCTGTGACTGTTGCGAGCCGTTGACCGACCACTGCGCGATGGCGCCGTTGTCGAAAGGCCGCTGCCAGATGGCGGCGCCGCGGAAGGTAACGCCGGACATCATGGTGCCGAGCATGAAGGGGTTGCGGGCATTCAGCGGGAGATCGGCGACCTGTTTGGTGTCGACAACGCCGCCGCGGCTGGCGGTCTGCGTTTCGAGCAGGGCCGACTCGGCGGTGACGGTGATGTTCTCGGTCAGCGCACCGACTTCGAGCACCACTTCGATACCGGCGATCTGGCCGACGAGCAGTGTAATATTTTCACGGACAAAAGTCTTGAAACCAGACGCCGATACGCGGACGGTGTAGCCACCGGGGCGGAGGAAGGGTACGGTGTAGGCGCCCGACGTTTCGGTGGTGGCGTTGGAGACTTCGCCGGTGTTGGTGTTGGTGGCCGAAACTTTCGCGCCGGCTACGGCGGCGCCGCTCGAATCGAGCACGCGGCCGGAAATCGTTGCGCGGAACTCTTGCCCGAACACGGCCGCCGACAGGCAGAGTGCGAGTGAGACTGCTTTCATAAACCCCTTTCACAAGGCGGCGATTAAGCCACGTTCAAGTGTTACTAGCGTACCGGAGGAGAGGCAGCTACGCAAGCGGCATCGATTGGCTTCGAATTCGCGAAAACGGGTACGACGAAAGGCCGGGAGAGAATGGTCCTGGGGGTGACGAGAGCGGGGAGATCTTCGGCTTCACCTTCGCGCAGGTGCACTTGGCGGAAAATCCGGTCGTTGTGCAGCTGGCGCAAGAGCTTGATCGAACGGTAGAGCTGCATTTCGGCGGCGGCGCGGTAGCGGTTAAGCTGGGTGAATTGGGCGGCGACTTCGGGGTTAACGAGGGGGTCGACGTCGTCGATGTGGAGTTCATTGAGAAGGGCGTAGATTTTCTCCAGGCGCCAGGCGGCGTCGCGGAATTGGAGGAAAGCCTCCTCTTCAATGGGACCTTCGGGGTTGAGTTCTTCCCGGAGATTGGCTTCGAATTCGCAAAATGCGTCTTCCTCCGCAGGCTCGACGTAGAGAAAGCCGAAAGTGAGGCCGTGGCGGGTGTTGTTGCGCGCGGACTTGGCCTTGCCCTCGGGGGTTTTGGGGCCGGTGGAGAGAAGCGCGTTGGCCTTGTTGGCGACGATTTGAAGGGCGGATGCCATGGGGTTACTCCTGGACCTTGATCGGGCGCGCGCCCTTGGGGAGGGCCGAGCGATCGGATAAGATGGGTTGCGCGGGGTGGACGCGATTGGCGCGGGCGGATTGGATGAGGCGGAGTTCGGCGAGGGCGCGTTTGAAGTTGCGGGTGGCCCGGTTGGTGGCGGTGTTGAGGGCGTGCTCGGCGTCGATGGAGTCGGCGTTCATGCGTACGCGTTAGAGATCCAGGCGGCGTGGAGGAGCTGGTTCGTGAAGATTTTTTCGATCAGATTGGCAGGTTTAATCGACTCTTCCAAGTCGTTTTTCTTGATCTGGAAGGCGTCGATAACGTCCGGGTGGACGATGGCGTTTCGGCCGATTTCGTAGGGCATGTGAGTGGCTCCTGGGCTGCTGGTGTGCCGGAGTGGACTCACGGGGGCGTGGACGGCGGGCGCCGTGGCACAGATATAGGATATCTGCTTTCAAATTATTGTCAAGATTGTTTTTACAGTATTAGCGCAATTAATCTGCCTATGGTTATCGAGTCTTGTATTGGCGGGATCGGCCAATTATGGATTGAGGGACTCGCGCACCGGGAACCCTTGGTCACATCTACTACGAATGCGACGGTGTGCCGAAGGATTCGGATCGGGCAGTCTACTGGTACCGGAAGGCTGCTGAAAACGGGGAAAATCGCACCCGAAAAATCAAAACGTCAATTTCAACGCGCCCTGCCACGACCGAGGCGGATCCTGGCCCGTGATCGTGCCGAACGCGCCGGATGTAACGCCTGTGTTCGGACCCGCCAGATTCGCGAAGTTCGCCGCATTAAACGTCTCGGCCCGGAACTGCAGCCGCCATTTGTCGTTGAACGCGAAGTTGCGGATCAACCCGAAGTCCCAACGCGCCTGAATCGGGCCCCGGATGCCGGAGAAGCGAATCGGGAACCGGCGGAGATTGCCCCCAAGCTGCAAGGCGTTGTTGCGCTCAAAACCGGCATTCAGGTTGAACCAGCCGTCAACGCTTCTCTCCCCGCGCGGGCGCACCACGTTGCCCAGATCCCCGTTGAAGATCACGTTGCCGAAGCCCAGCGGCGAACCCGATTGATACTGCATTGCACCGTTCAACTGCCAGCCGCCCATGATGGCGCGCAGCGCGACGTGTGAGTTCGAACTCCAGCGCCGGCCCTTGCCGAACGGCAGCTCCCAGATCCCGGAGCTCGTAAGGCGGTTCGTCCGGTCCAGTCCCGAGATCACCTCCGACGGCGTGATGTCCTGGTCGTTCAACATCTCGACGGCCTCCATGTTCTTGGACCACGTATAGGAAAGCTGCGTCGTGAATCCCTTCGACAGGCGCTTCTCCAAACGCATTTGCAGCGAGTGATACCAGGCGTAGCCGATCGGTTCGTAGATGTTTACGTTGCCGAACTGGGGGAACGGGCGCAGCAGGCTGCCACGCGTGGTGTTCACGCCGAAAATCGGGTTCGTGCCCCGCAGCGGATTCGGGAAGTTTTGCCCCAGAAAATTAATCGCGGCCTGGTCGCGCGTCGCGCTGGTGGAAAGATATTGCGCCGGCGTGAAGTTCATGTTGCGCAAGACGTTCAGCCGGGTGGAGCGGTTGCCGACATACGACGCTTCCAGCAGGAATCCGCCGGCCAGCGTCCGTTGTAGGCCGAAGCTCCAGCGCTGCGCGTAGGGATTCTTGCGGCGCAGCGGGAAACCGTTGACGCTCTGACCGATGTTGGTCAGCAGGCCACCGGCCGGCCCGGCCGGCTGGGTGAGGCCGGAGGGCAGGGGGTTGGCCAGCGTGGCGATGTAGGTGAGTCCGTTGTCGAGGGTCGCCTGAATCGGCGTGGCGAGGGAGAACCCAGCCGGCTCCGTGTTTGTGTACAGGGTGCCCAGCGGCGCGGTGTAGAAGCCGTACCCCGCACGGAGCACCGTCTTGGTGTCGAGCTGATAGGCAAGACCGAAACGCGGCATCAGGTTGCCCTTCGCCGTCTGCCAATATCCGCGCGGGTTGCCGCCCGCGTTGACGAAGGTCAGTCCGCCAAGCGCGCGGAACTGACTCGCCGGCAGTTCGGGAATCGGCGACTGCGCGTACTGCGCCCGCGCCTGCGCGTCGATCGGGTTGGGCGTTGTCTGATCAAAATTCCGGACGGCGCGGTTGTACCGCTCCGTCGTCGCGGACTCCACCTCATACCGCAATCCGAGATTGAGCGTGAGCTTCTTCGACAACTTGTAGTCGTCCTGCACGTAAAAGCCGTAGATCGAGTTGCGCTCGGCGTAACTGGCGTTGACGGCCATATTGCCGCCCGGAATGCCCAGCAGGAACGCCGCGATTTCGCCTCCCACCTGCGGCGGGGCCGACGTGTCGAGCGGGCCCCGGGTAAACGCGGAGTTGAAAGCGAGGTCCGGCGAGGCGCTGGTTGGAAAACGGTTGCGGTTCTCACGGAGGTTGCGCCAATCGAACCCGAAGCGTACCGTGTGGGTGGCCTTGTTCCATGTCAACGTGGAATTCAAATTGTGGATAATTGACGCGGTGACGCCGTCACCAGACTCCCAATTGGAAACCGTCGAGAACGGTGCGACGATCAAACGGGGAAACGCGGCTACGGACTTGTCGATCGAGTTCACGAGGTTCGACGAAAAGCCGAGACTGGCAAGATCGAATCCCCGGGAGACGCGCCGTTCCGGAAATTCCTGCTGCGTCAGGCCGTACCGGAAATTGAGAAGTAGCGACGGGCTAATGACATACACATCGTCGAAAGCGGCGCCGCGGTTGATGCGGTTCAGAATGATGCCGGTAATGTTGTCCGGGCCGAAGAAACGATTCTTGTCCTCTTGCCAGTAGTCGCGATGCATGCGGACGAAAATGCGATGGTTTTCCGAAAAAGCGTGATCGACGCGGCCAATGTTGGTCCAGTAGGTTTCCAGCGCCTTGCCCGAGAGGAAGAAGTTGTTTCGAAAGTCGGACGTGCCGGTCTGATTCGGTGAAGGCCACGCCTGAAGCAGCCGCTGCGCCACGGGGTCGAGCCGGGAGGCGGGGATGATGTTTCCCGGGATTGGCTGGCGCTGGAACCGCCCGCCGGCGACGGCGACGGTAGAGCGGGGATCGTAGACCTGGTTATTGGCGTTCAAACGAAGCAGCGGGGAAAGGTCGCCCCGGCGCACCTCCGCGGTGGGAACGGTAGAAATCTGGCTGCCGACGTTGGGATCGCCGAAGAGATTGGCCTCGAAGGCGTAGAACCAAAACGTCCGGTTCTTGCCGGAGTAGAGGCCGGGTATGGAGAGCGGCGCGCCGGCCGAACCGCCGAAGCGATTGTCCTGGTAGAGCGCCAGCTTCTGTCCGGCGCGATTTTGGAAGATGGTCGGCGCGTCGAGTTTGGAATGCCGCAGCCAGTGGTGCAACTCCCCGTGCAACTCGTTGGTGCCTTACTTGGTGGTCACGTTCACGTTGGAGCCGAGCGAGAAACCGGCCGAGGCGTCAAAAGCGCTGGTCTGCACCTTGAACTCCGCGATTGCCGTCTGCGGCGGCGAAAACGCAACGCGCGGCGCGGTGCCGTCCGAATAGACGTTGACGACGCCGTCGATCGTGAAGTCGTTGTTGTTGTTGCCCGTGCCGTTGGTGCCGAATTGGCTGGGCGCGGCGTTGAACGGCGCCTTCCGGAGACGGAGATTGGTGCCGTTGACAGTGCCGGGCGCCAGGTGAACCAGGTCCATCGCGTTACCGGCAAACAAGGGCAGTTCTTCGATTCGCCGCTGGTCGATCACCTGGCCGAGCGAAACATCCGCCGCGTTGAGCAAAGGCGTCTCGGCCTTTACTTCCACGGAATCGGAGACTTGGCCCACTTTCATTTCCAGATCGAGCGTCACGATTTCGGTCGTGCGCACTTGAACGCCCGGACGCACAAGCCGGGTAAAGCCCTGGACTTCCGCCTCGACACGGTAGGAGCCCGGGTTGAGGTAGGGAGCGCGGTAGTCGCCGCTTTCGTTAGAGATCGAGGCATTGGTCAGTCCGGTGGCCTCGTTCACCACCTTGACCGTGGCCTTCGGAATGGCGCTGCCGGAGGCGTCGAGCACCCGGCCAAGAATTGTTCCACGGGGGTCCTGCGCGAAGGCGCAAAACGAAATGATGCCGAGCAGAAGACGTTGAGCGATCATAGTCCGATCATAAACGAGTCGATGGGTTCGAGCCGCCTCAAATCGAGCGGATCGCTTGTGATCAGTGCATGGTCCACCTTTCGCGCGCATATCACGACATGCGCGTTGGCGATTTCTGAGGCCAGCCGCACGATCGAAAGAACTCGTCGATCGTTTCGATCGAGCGCGATAAGGCCGCTCCCCGTCAAGCAGCTTTCCCGGGCGTATTCTTGTTGACCCGCCGCTTTTGGGGCGAAAGCATCTTCCCAGACCACGCACGCTCTTTGGCCGTCAGCGGCTATCCTGTTTCCCGAAGACACTGGTCGATTCACGAACCGCTACGCGCTTGCGGATTTCCTTGATCTGGCTGTCCGGCAGGGTGATCGTGAGCTTCACCGTCGCCATACTACTCACTATGACGGTCCAGCCTCGGCCGCACGGAGGGTTGGAAGAATTCGCCGTCAGCGCGGAGCCATCTACATATCCTGGGGGCGGGTCACATTCTCTCTTCGATCCATTGTGACGGGACACGGCTAGAGAATGTATATTACAATTCCCATGACCAGCCGCGACTGAAGCGGTGTTGGGTCTCAAGAAAGAGGCACGTCAAAGATGCCCGCGTCATCTATGCGGCATGAGGATTCGTTCCTAAAGGACATACTTTCGGCTTGCCGGAAAATTGAAGCCATTGCTGCCTCAACGTCCGAAGACACTTTCCTTCATGACGAGGTGCTGACGGCGGCCGTGCTGCACCACTTGACTGTGATCGGATAGGCGATCAGCCGCCTGTCCAACGAATTGAGAGAGCGCTGGCCGCAGGTGCCGTGGCGGCAGATCATCGCTGTACGCCACAGGATCGTTCATGCCTACTTCGATCTGGATTGGCAGATCCTATGGGATGCCTCCACCGGCGACATACCTGAACTTCGAAGGCAGGTTCTCGACATTCTCATCACGGAGTTTACGGAATCCAGACCCGGGTGAGAGATTCAGATGGCTTCAGAGGCGGGGAGTGCACTCATTAGTGGCGTACAGTCTTGCGAAGTGGCTCGCGATCATGGATTCGAACCGGGTAGCAGTGCCTGATTAGAGGATCCCTATGTTCAAGTGCACAGGAGCCGCCGCGCCCGCCTCATGCGAGTCTCGGGCTTTTTGGCGGACGCAACGAACAACACAAAATCGCGCCGCTCTCCTGATGACAATCGGTCCCAGGATTCTCGCGCTTCGGAGTTGTTCTTCAGCACTTCCTTCAACTCGTCCGGTCGAGCATCCATAGGAGCGCGCATTGCAACGCGTACCGGATCCCCGGTTTCAATGCCTACCATGCGGCACATTGGTTCAGAGAGTCCGAAGTGCCATCCGCGTTCCTTCCATGGGATCAAACTGCGTAGACCGATAGGTGTTCCGTTAATCGATACATCTACAATGAACGTTCCAGTCTCGTCCCATGCCTGGCCAGGATACACGACAAAACGGGGCACTTCGGGGGCGATTCTTTCGACCGTGGCATCGAAGGTAATCAGTTCGTTCCGATCTCTCATTGCAATGTCATTCTACGAAATGACTCCCCGCTGGGCGCGGAACATCTGGAAGCATGCGGACCAAGTGGAGTAACATGTGATTGCGTCGCCGCGACGAAATGCCAACAATCAGCGCCTTCTACGGGATCTTGGTCCGCATGTTTTATAACGACCACCCTCCTCCTCATTTTCACGTGCGTTACGGCGAGTTCGAAGCAACGGTCGACATCGAGACCCTCGAGATCATCGAAGGCGAATTGCCCACCCGGGCCTTCCATCTGGTGCGAGAGTGGGCGATGATGCATAGAGAGGAACTCATGGAAGATTGGCGATTGTGCCGCGAAAACAGGGTGCCTGCGAGGATTGAGCCACTGGGATGAATGGAGCCCATACCTAATGAAGTGGAGCGTTGTCGAAGTCAAACCCGAACCCCACCACCGCCTTTTCGTCCGGTTTCAGGACGGGGTGGAGGGACGCGTGCAATTGCGACCGGAAGAATTGACTGGCGTCCTTGCGCCCCTGCGGGATGAGCAATTTTTCGCGCAGGCCTTTATCGACTACGGTGCGGTGGCGTGGCCAGGCGAGATCGATCTGGCTCCAGACGCCATGTACGCCCAAATCGTCGGCGAGCGCGACGAACTGAAAAAGGTTGGCTGAAGGCGCCATGCGGTCCTAATTTGGCGTGTCCAGCGGGCATTGATCCGCCCAAGGATCTCACCGCTCGACCGAGATGTTTGTTGTATTGTCCCAGAACAGTCAATTGACGAGTGGAGCGGAGTTTGGGAGAAACGGCTCTACACGAGCCGACTCCAAGCGAGCTATCGCCTTCGATAGCCAGTAGCGCCGAGTTCGCTAGAGAGAAGCTTGTGAACCGGTTCGCGATCGTACTACTTGCCGATGCGACGCAGGCCCTATTTGAAAACAACACTTCCTCCGTCCGGTTGCCGACCGGCAGTGCCGCGCACGCCATGATGCTAACCGGCGGGGTCTGCGGTGTCCCGACCCGCAAACGTGTATCTACCGCTGGACAGCCTAAGCCGGGACTGCTGCCGATTCACATCGGAGTCGGGCTGCAGGAGTACAGCGACATCGACCCAGAAAAAGCATTCCGCGACCAGTAAAGACAGTCCTCCCACGCACACCCAGCCCCGCAACCTCCCGCATCGCGGAACCTCCGCTTGCAATCAGCCGCAAACGAAAGACCGGCCATTCCCGCAACGAAATACTGGCCCGACAGCGGTTAGGAGCACCGAATCCGTTTGATGCGCGCGTTTGCAGTTTGTCTCGCCTTAGTTGTTTTCCCCAGCCTGCATGCCCAGCCGACGCCAACGTTCCGCGAAGGCGCCTTCGCGGCCGAACAAGGCGCGCGGGGCGAGCGCGTCTATGCCGCGAAGTGTGCGAGCTGTCATGGCGACGTCCTGCAGGGAGTCGAGATGGCGCCGGCGTTGACCGGCTCCGGCTTCACCGCGAACTGGAACCGGCAGCCATTGCTGAGCCTCGCCAATCGCATCCGCATCACGATGCCGCCGGCCGCGCCGCGCTCGTTGTCGAGCGCTGAAGTCACCGATCTGGTCAGCTACCTCCTCAGGATGAACGACGTGAAGCCGGGCAGCGTCGCGCTGAATCTACCGCTCGGCGGCCCCGCGGCGCGAGGCGGCGCCAATACATCCTGGACAACCTACGGCGCCGATTTGGCCAGCACGCGCTACTCGCCGCTCGATCAGATCCACAAAGACAACTTCGCCCAGCTGCGGGTGGCCTGGCGGCTGAAGTCAAATAATCTCGGACCGATTCCGGACCGGCTGTATTCGGCCACGCCGCTGGTGGTCGACGGCGTGCTCTACACCACGGCGGGTTCGGCGCGCTCGGTGGTGGCGCTGAACCCCGGCACCGGCCAGATGCTGTGGATGTATCAGCTCGATGAGGGCGAGCGCGGGCAGTTCGCTCGTCGCAGAGGCGCGGGCCGGGGATTGTCGTACTGGGCAAGCGCCGACGGCGCCGATCGCCGCATCATTTTCGTAACGCCCGGCTACCGGATGATCGGGCTGAACGCAACGCCGCTGGTTGCCGGCGATTTGATCGTGGTGGGCGCGGTGCACGCCGCCGCCGGAAGTCCGCAGAGCTCTCCCGATGCGATCGGTTACGTGCGCGCCTACGACATCAAGACCGGAAAGCGCGCGTGGATCTTTCATACGCTGTCGCGCAAGGGTGAAGCCGGCTATGAATCCTGGCTGGAGGGCTCGGCCGAGCGCAATGGAAATCTCGGCGCGTGGGCGCAGATGAGCGCGGACCCGGAGTTGGGTCTGGTTTACGTGCCAACCGAAATGCCTGCCGCCGACTACTACGGCGTCAACCGGCCGGGCGACCATCTGTTCTCGGAGAGTCTGGTGGCGTTGGACGTCAAGACGGGCAAGCAGAAGTGGCACCATCAGACCATCCACCGTGGCTTGTGGGATTGGGACCTGCCGTGCGCGCCGGTGCTGTTCGACATGGTGCGCGATGGCCGCAAGATCAAGGCGCCGGCGCAGCCGGCGAAGTCGGCGTTTTTGTTCGTGCTGAACCGCGCGACGGGCGAACCGATCTGGCCGATCGAAGAGCGCCCGGCGCCATAATCGGACGTGCCCGGAGAAAAGACCAGTCCGACGCAGCCGTTCCCCACCGTGGCCGCCGGCGTTCGACCGGCAGGGCGTCGCCATCGACGACCTGATCGACTTTACGCCCGCACTGCGAAGCGAGGCCGTGGAGTTGGTGAAGAAGTATAAGATCGCCCCGATATTAACGCCGCCCGCATTGGCCCGGCCCGATGGGCCGTTGGGCACGTTGATGCTGCCGATGGATGTGGGCGGGGCGAACTGGCCGGGCGGATCTTTCGATCCTGAAACAAACCGGCTCTACATCCACTCGCACACGACGTTGTACAGTTTGCGCAATGTGCCGAACGAGTTGTCCAGCGCCGGTCCGGCGAATACCGCGGGAACACTGCGTCCGCCAGGCGCGGCCCCGGCGGCACAACCCGGCGGAAGCGGCCCGCGCGCTTTTTCCTGGGCCCCACGGTGCATGGCCTACCGCTGACCAAACCGCCATACGATCGGGTCACGGCGTACGACATGAATTCGGGCAAGATCCTTTGGCAGAAGACACATTCGTCGACGCCGGACGACATCCGGGACAATCCGGCGCTGAAAGGGCTGACCCTTCCGCGGCTCGGCCAGCCGGGGCGGACGTTTATCGGCGCGCTGACGACCAAGACGCTGGTAATCGCCGGCGAAGGCGGAGTGCATAGCAACGCGAAGGGCGAGCCGATTGCGTTGCTGCGCGCGTATGACAAAGCGACCGGCGACGACATTCCCGGCGAAATGAAGCTGCCCGGGAGGCAGACGGGCTCGCCGATGACGTATCTGTATCAGGGCAAGCAGTACATCGTGCTGGCGGTTACGACCACGGGCGACGAAGGCGGCGGCGAGTTGATCGCGTATTCGTTGCCGTAATGATGTAAACTCTTAGCGTATGAGTCCGAAGCGCATGGCGCCGCTGGCGCTGCTTGTCGGGGCGCTCGCGATGAGCGAGCCGAAGGCGCCGCTTTGGTCCTTGCGTCCGGTGGCGCGTCCGGAGATTCAGGCCGAGGGCCGGAATCCGATCGATGTGCTGATGGCGCGGAAGCACGTACAAAAAGGTCTGCGTGCGGCGGGCCGCGCGGATAAGAACACGCTGCTGCGCCGCGTTCATCTCGATCTGACCGGACTGCCGCCAACGCCGGCGGAGGTGGACGCGTTTCTCGCGGACCGCTCGCCGGATGCCTATACGAAAGTCGTCGACAAACTGTTGGCCGATCCGCAGCACGGGGTCCGCTACGCGCGGCACTGGCTGGATGTTTTGGGGTATGCGGATGTCGATGGAGGCATGCTCGCCGAGCGCGGCGTTCATCACTGGCGCGACTGGGTGATCGGCGCGTTGAACCGCGATCTGCCGTTCGATCAATTCACGCGCGCGCACATCGCGGGCGATCTCTCCGGACGCGCCGACGACTTCTTCGCGACCGGTTTCCTTTCGCGCGCGGCGTACTCAGACACCGATCCCACCGAGGCCGTGGCGTTCGCGGCGGTCGAAAACGTATCCTCCGCTTTCATGGCGATGACCACGGGCTGCGCCAAGTGCCATGACCACATGTACGACCCGATCTCGCAGCGCGATTATTATGCGATGAAGGCGCTGTTCGACCCGCTGCTGCCGGACAAACGCAATTTGGCGACGGCCGAAGAGATACTGCGCCACGAAGACGTACTGGCCAAGTGGCGCGCCGATCAGGCCGCGATTCAGGCGCGGATGGATGTCATCACGCGGCCCTACGAAAAGCAGATTTTCGAGGAGCGGATGACGTTTCTGCCGCCCGATGTGGCCGCGGTGTTTCGCAAGGACGCGGCGTCGCGGACCGCGGCCGAACAGGCTATCGTCAAGCAGTATGAAACCGTGGTCACGCCGGACGCACGGAAGTTTCGCGATGTGATGAAGCCCGACGAAACCATCCGCTACGAGTGGATTCGCAGGGGCCAGACCGAGCTGCGGCGCGAGCCGCCGACGCTGGCCGCGTTTTGGAGTGTGCGTGCCGACAGCGAGCGGGCCGCGCGGAAGAATCACATCTACATCGGCGGCGACCGCGCGAAGAAGGGCGACGAGGTGCAGCCCGGTTTTCCATTCGCCCCGAAGGATCTGGCGATCAAGGGCGACGGGCGCCAGGCGTTTCTCGCGTGGCTGACCGCGCCGGAAAATCCGCTGTTCGCGCGCGTGGCGGTGAACCGGTTGTGGCAGTGGCACTTCGGCGAAGGCATCGTCACGACGCCGAGCGACTTCGGCCGTACCGGGCAGATGCCGTCGCACCCGGAGCTGCTCGACTGGCTGGCGAGCGAGTTCACGGCGCGCCAATACAGCATGAAGGCGATGCACCGGCTGATCGTGACCTCGGAGCTGTATCAACAGAGTTCGGTGGCGTTGCGATCGGCGAACGAAGCGATCGATCCGGGCAACAAGCATCTCTGGAAATTCCCGGTGCGCAGGCTGGAAGCCGAGACGATCCGCGATGCGATGCTCGCGGCGGCGGGGACGCTTGACAGGTCGATCGGCGGGCAGTCGTTCCGAGGCGAGGACATCAACGAACGCCGCGTGATGAGCGCGCCGAAGACGGGCTATTACGACCGGCGCGACAACCGGCGCGGCATCTACATGGGGCGCGGCTTGGACGCATCGATGAACATGATGCCGTCGTTCCTGGCGACCTTCGACGCCGAAGACGGACATGTTCCTTGCGCGCGGCGCGAGCGCAGCGTGACGGCGCCGCAGGTCCTCTACATGATGAACGGCGCGCTGCCGCAGACGGCGTCGCGCGATCTGGCCGAACGGTTGTACCGCGAGGGCGGCGCGAGCCCTGCGGCGAAGGTCGACTACGGCTATAAGCTCGCGCTGGGCCGTGCGCCATCGGCCGCCGAACGGGACGCGGCGCTCAGCTATCTGCAAAACGCGGAACCGGCACAGCTCACCGGCTTCGCCTGGATGCTGCTCAACCTCAGCGAGTTTATCTTTCTGCCATGATTGCCTCGGCCAATAATCCAGTGCTTCGCCGCTCCTTCCTCCGCCGCATGTCGTTCGGGATGTCGGGCGCGGCGCTCAGTTGCTTGTGGGCCGAAGACGAGAAGTTTTTGCGCGCGGGGCAAGGGCCGCACTTCGAGCCGAAGGTCAAATCGGTGATCTTCCTGTTCATGTGCGGCGGCGTGAGCGCGATGGACACCTTCGACCCGAAGGACAACAAGTGGGCCGGCAAGATGTTGGAGACGATCAACTCCAACAACGGCAAGCCGCAGCTGCGTCCGGTGCTGTATTGTCCGCGTGTTTGGACGCGGTACGGCAAGTCGGGCACGCCGGTTTGCGAATGGTTCCCGCACATCGGCGGCGTGATCGACGATATCGCGATGGTGCGGTCGATGTACTGCCACGAGGTAGGCCATTTTCCGGCGTGTTGGGAGATGTCGACCAGCCATCGGAACCGGCTGTTCGATCACCCGGCGATGGGCGCGTGGGCAAGTTATGCGCTCGGTTCGGCGAACAAGAATTTACCGACGTTTGTGAACATGGGCCGGCCGTCGGCGCCGGCGCAATTGACCGGCGGCTACCTAGGCGCGCAAGAGGGCGCGACGCCGTTTCAGGCGGGCGAGACGCCGCTCGACAACTTGAAGCTGCAACCAGGAATCACACGCGCCGAGCGCGACCGGCAGATGGAGACGCTGGCGAAGCTGAATCGCGAATTTCATGCGCAGCACGCGATCGACGCGGAAGTCGCCGCGCGCGTGCGGAGTTATGAACTCGCGGGCACGCTGCAACTGGCCGGACCGGAGCTGGTCAACTTCGCCAACGAACCGGAGCACGTGCGGAAGATGTACGGCGTCGGCGAACCGGAGACCGACGAATTCGGGCGGCAGATGATGCTGGCTCGGCGGCTGGCCGAGCGCGGCGTGCGCTTTATTCAGGTGTGCCACGGCGGCGCGGGCGGCGGCAACGGCAAGTGGGATTCGCACGACGACGTGGCCGATCACGGCCCGTTGGCGCGGCAGACCGACAAGCCGATCGCGGGACTGATTCGCGACCTGAAACAGCGCGGGATGTTCGACAGCACGATGATTGTGTGGGCCACCGAGTTCGGGCGCACGCCGTATTCGCAGAACAATGTCGGCCGCGATCACAACCCGCAGGGATTCACCTGCTGGCTGGCCGGCGGCGGCGTGAAGGGCGGCGTGGTTTACGGCGCGACCGACGAGATCGGCTACAAAGCGGTGGAGAACCGGCAGTACGTCACCGATTTGCACGCGACAATCCTGAAGCAGATGGGCTTGGATTACAAGCGGATGAGCGTAGTGGTGAACGGGCGTCCGCTGCATATGATCGAAGAGGGGACCGGGCCGATTCAGGGGATACTGGCGTAGGGTCCGCAAGAAGTTCCCGCCGGCGCTTGTTGGTGTCGAAGAATTTTGTAGTCTGCGGCGCGGCGAGCTACTTCGCAATGGCCCGCATCCGGTTATTGCGCGCGGCGTGTTCGACTTCCGCCAACCCGAGCAGTTCCAACACCGGCGGAACATAGTTGGCGAAACGTCCGCGGTAGCCCTTTCGAAGGCCGTAATAACCGCCCACCGGATTTGAAGCGCTTCGCGCCCAAGCCTCGACGGTCCCGTCGGCGGTAGGCTTGCCCTCGTCGGCCGTGCCAAGCAACATCCACTCCTTGTGCTTGGAGAGCATCGCATGCAAGTCGTCGATGCAGCGCAGGTGGTAGGAGAGTTTGGTAGTCCCCACCTGCACAACCAACCTTGCCGGTTTTTCGCTCTCGTCGCGCCAAGCCAGGTACTCGGACGATTGGGACGGCGTCTTGAGCTTCTAGGGATCGTCGGGCGTTCCCGAGCCGTAGGTGACGGTGTGCATGGATTCCATTATGGGTCCTGCTAATATGACACTTACTGTCATATTTGAAATTAATCCGATGCGCGCCGCACGCCTGCTCCGAATCTTGTTGGTCCTGCAGAACCGGGGCCGCACCACTACTCTTCAACTGGCCGAGGAGTTGGAAGTCGCGCGGCGCACGGTGCTGCGGGATATCGACGCATTGACCGAAGCGGGCTTGCCGGTTGTCGTGCATCGGGGAAACTCGGGCGGCGTCGAGTTGGCATTTCGGTATCGCTCCAGTCTATTCGGGCTAGACGCCGAAGAGGCGGAGGCGTTCGGCGTTTTCCTCGCGTTGCCGAAGAGTTCGCTGGCGCAGCTCGGTATGGAGCCGGCGGCACAACGTGCGTGCGACAAGCTCGTGGAGGCGCTGCCAGAAATCGTACGCTCACGCATCCGCCAGGCGCAGCGCCGCTTCCGCTTCGAGGCGCCGAGGGAGGTGGTCCTCGATCCGCGGATTGGCGCACTGCGCGACGCCATCCGGAACGCATCGATAACACGGCTGCAAGCAAAATCGCGGACACCGCGAACCATTCATCCCGTCGCGCTGGAGTACGGCGCCGCAGGCTGGGCGGTCTTTGACGCTAGGGCGCCGCGCATGCCGATCCCGATGAGTGAATGGGAAGACATCAATATTTCCGCTCGAAATTTCGGGCCGTAACCCCGCCTGTTATGATGGCCCCATCATGAATCGCCGAGCCTTTCTTCATTCGCTGCTAGCCGCCACGGGCGGAGCTTCGCTGGCCGAGCGCGCCGATGCCGCCGGACTGCCGAAGACCAAGATCACCCGCATCCGTTATTACAAGACGCCGACCGACGCCGCGGGGCGGCCAAATACGCGGCAACCGCTGTTTAATCAGAGCACCAACGTCGTGCTGGTCGAGACCGATTCGGGCCTCATCGGAGTCGGCGAGGGCGGGTCGGGCGACACGATGGAACAGTGCGCGTCGATGCTGATCGGCGAGGACCCGTTCCGCACCGATCGCCTATGGCAGATCATGTTGCGCGGGTACTTCTACCCGGCCGGCCGCGAGAAAGCGCATGCGCTGGGGGCGCTGGATGTGGCGCTTTGGGATTTGAAAGGCAAGGCGCTCGGCGTGCCGGTGTATCAACTGCTGGGCGGGCAGTCGCGCGACTATGTGGAGTGTTATTCGACGGGCTTTCCGGCGAAGGGCACGCCGGCCGAAGTGGCGCGGGCGTGCGTCGAGGCGGGGTTCCGCGCGTACCGGATTTCGACCGACGGCCGCGGGCCGGTCCACGACCGTTTCGAGAACGTCAACCGCACCTACGAACACTGCAAGCAAGTGCGCGAAGGCGTCGGCCGCGACGGCGGATGGTGTATCGACTTCCACACCGAACTCGACATGCCGGACGCTGTGAATCTCGCCAACAAGATCGAACCACTGAAGCCATACTTTGTCGAAGATCTGGTGCGCAGCGAGAACCCGGGCATCTACCGCACACTGCGGAATCAGGTGAAGGTGCCGATCGCGGTCGGCGAGCAGTTCGGCCCGAAGTGGGAGTGGAACGAGTTGATCGAGAATCATCTGACCGACTACGCGCGCGCGACGATTCCGAACGTCGGCGGCATCACCGAGTTTCAGAAGATCGCGGCGATGTGCGAGACACATTATGTCGGCTTGGTGCCGCACTTCACCGGGCCGATTTCGGAAGCGGCGATGGTGCATTGCTCGACTGTATTTTCCGGGCCTGTGTTGATGGAGCTCGTCATGGGCGGCACGCGGACGTGGCCGTACTTGAATCAGAGTTACGACTTCAAGAACGGCAAGCTGTGGCCGAACGAGCGGCCGGGACTGGGCGTGGAAGTCGACACGTCGAAGCTCCAGTTGATTGGGGATTACAAGGAGCGGTATACGTTGACGCCGCTGCTGCGCCGGCCGGATGGATCGTTTACGAACTGGTAACGTAGACGTATGAACCGCCGAGCCTTCCTCTCGACCGCCGCAGTCGCGGCGGCCGCGAAACCGTCGCGCGTCCTGATCGTCGAAGGTCCGTCGAAGCATCCGCCGGGAACGCATGAGGTCGCGGCGGGCGCGCGGCTGATGAAGGATTGCCTGGAACGCATGAAAAACGTCTCGGGCGTGGCCGCCGAAGTCGTCACCGCGTGGCCATCCGATCTTGCCAGCGTGGCTACGGCCGTCTTTATCGGCGATGTCTTCCCGCCGCTGCGTATGCCGGAGAGCGACCGGATCATGAAAGACCTCGATGCGATGATGAAACACGGGTGCGGAATCGTCTGCATTCACTTCGCGACCGGCTTGCAGGCGAAGGATCTGCCGCCCAGCGGCGATCACCCGCTGCTGCGGTGGATGGGCGGCTATTTTTCAACCGGCGGCGCGGCGCATCACAAGTCCGTGGCGCGCGTGTTCCCATCGGTGACGATTACGCCGTCCGCTTCATCGCACTCGATCTGCCGCGGCTGGAAAGAGTTCACGTTGCCCGAGGAGCCGTACTACAACAACTACTTCGGGCCGGATGGCAACCGCATGGCGCCCGGCGTCACGGCGCTCGCGACGGCGATGCTGCCGCCGGAAGCGCCGAAGAGCGAAGTGGTGGCATGGTCGGTCGAGCGCGCCGACGGCGGCCGCGGCTTCGCGGTCGTGATGCCGCACTTTTATAAAACGTGGAAGGACGACGACTTCCGGCAGTTCGCGCTGAACGGGATCGTTTGGAGCGCCAAGCTCGCCGTCCCGAAGGGTGGCGTGAAAACCGCCGCGCCGGATTTGGCGGCGTACGCGCCGGCGTCGATCGAGCCCAAGCCGCGCTAAAGCAACCGCCGCAAATTCGCCGCGCCCCGCACCGGAATATCATCCGGCGACGGCGCCAGATCGCGCCAAATGCACGCCGCGGCGGCAATCTCCTTGATCCCCGGGCCGAAGCTCTCAATCACCAGCGGCCCGCTATAGCCGATTCCCTTGAGCGCGCCGATCACGCCCGGCCAATCGATCGGCCCGCTGCCGGGAATGCCGCGATCGTTCTCGCAGGTGTGCACATGAAAGATGTGCGAGCCAGCCGTAGCAATCGCGGCGGCCTGATTTTTCTCTTCGATGTTGGCGTGGAAGGTGTCGTAGAGAATGCCGATGCGGGCGTGCGCGACTTCATCGCACAGCCGCTTCGCATCGGCCGCCGTGTTTAGAAAAAACGTCTCGAAGCGATTGAGCGGTTCGACGGCGAGCCGGACGTTGTACTCATCACACACACGTCCAAGTTGTTGCAGGCCGTCGACGCAACGCTTCCATTCGTCCTCGGTGCGGCGGCGGCCCGGCAGAAAACCGACCGCGCTGCAGAACGGGCCGACGAGCAAATCAAGCCCCGCTTCGGCGGTTGTGCGAATGCCCGCGCGCAAAAACTCAAGCGAATGCGCGCGCAGCGCGGCATCATCGGTGGCCAAACTCATGCCCGCAACCAGCGCACTGCACATCACGCCCGGCATCTGTTGCGCATCGAGTTCGCGCCGCGCGGCGGCGGCGGGGAACGAGGCGAAGTCGAACGTCGCCATCTCGATCAGGTCCATACCGAGCGACTTCGCTTTGCCAATCAGACCGAGGTGTTGTTCGGTGAATCCGGCGGTCCAGAGGAGAGTGTTGACGCCAACCTTCATGATGGGAGAAACTCCGCGGCCTCGGGATGTCTGGGGCCAAAATGTTTGAGGATCACGAGCGGCTCGATCGCACTCGTATTGGTGATGGTAACGCCATCGGCGGCCGCCGCGGCCGTGACGAAGAATTCATCGGCCGACATCTGGCCGAAGCGCAACAGCGTGGGCGTCTCGGCGGGAAGACCATTGATAGTGCCGTGGCCTTCGACAACCAGCGCGCCATAGGCGGCGGCGTCTTGCAGCGTCGTCGACATGCCTGGACCGATCGTCAACTCGCGCGCCGAAAAATGCGGGCTGCCGTAGACGATCCACTTTTCAAGATACGTATCCCCCGAGCGCGCCATGCGCGGCGCGCGGAAGTTGGTATCGGCGAAGAACGGATCGGTATTCAGGCCCCAGTCGACCAGATCGAGAATCGCGTCGATGTCGTTGCGCTGAGCCTCGGGCAGTTCCTTCGTTAAATAATCCCAGGGCAGCGGATCGCCGGCGCAGATCGATTCAAATGCCGAGCCTGCGTCGAACGGCGCTTGCGGCTCGTAGGTCACCATCGTGCCCGGCGCATGCAGCACGCCGACATCGACCTGCCAGCCCGTTCCCGGCTTCAACTTGTACGCCTTCGAATGATAGAGAATGCCGTTGTCGCCTTCGCTCCAGCGGGCCAGGCAGCGGCGAATGTCCTCTCGCGAGGTATGCGGCTCAAGTCCGAAAAACGTATACGGGAACGCACCGGGCGAGTGGTTGTACTGCGCGGGGTAGAAGTAGGCTTCGTACTTCTGGCGATGCAAGTGGAATGGAATCGGGACGGCGTTGTCGAAGAGCTTGCAAAGCACTTGCCAGGAGTCGCCGGTGACCGCGGCCAGCGGCGCGAGTTCGCCGCCGAATTCGACATAGCTGAGGCCTTCATCGGGGCGCGTATCAGGGCCGTTGTTGGCCTTTACGTTCGACGCCAGCCACCGCTCGTCGAACGCGCCGCGATGCGGGCCGAAGGCGAAGAGGTCGTTGGGATGGAGGCGCAGGCGGCCGCCCGCGCGCATGTGCGCGCGAGGCACCCAGTTGGGCGCAAGACGCAAAACGCCGCGCCCTTGATCCAGGGCGGAACGGAAGAATTTGGACGTGTTCATTTCCGCGCGGTGGACGCCGATCCGCTCTTTTCGTTCTGGCTGATCGCGGTTTTCGGCTTGATGCGAACGAGAATTGGCTCGGGCGCGACAAAGGTGTTCTGTTGCGGGCTGCGCGTTTCCACGCGGCCGCCGACGACGATGTACTGCTCGCCAGGCTCGGCCTGCGGCGTCGCCGCGATTTCGAAGGTGCGCTCGGTTTCGTTCTCGTTGAGCAGCACGCCGTTCAATCCGAAGCTCGGCAGTTCCGTGCGCGGCGGCATGTTCAACACATCCACCGGAACGCGTCCGCCGAATCCGTTGTTGCGCGCGATCTTCACGCTCACGGAGCCGACGCCGCCGGGCTCGATTTCAACCACCTTGGTCGACGACGTCATCGTCACATCGGCTTTCGGCGCAAGCGCGATCAGCTGCAGCGCGTCGCCGGGATTCGCTTCGCGCACGATAGCTCCGGCGCGGCCATTGGCGACAAGCGGCGCGGCGCTCGTGAGTTTGGCATCAACGCCGGCGCTGAGCACAAGCACGGCGCTGTTTTGTCCGGGCCGGATGATGGCCTTGGTCGCGGTAAAGCCGGCGGGGAGATTTTCGAGCGCCACTTCGATCGGGCCGTCGAAACCATCGGTGCGAATGGCGGTGGCGGTGAGCGGAATCGAACCGCCCCGCGGGACGTTGGGATTCTGCGGCGCGATGGCGAGTTGGAAATCGTGGCGCGGCTCGCGGATCGTGAGGCGATAGGCGAGATTGCCCGTGCGCTGGCCTTGCACATCGCGCACGCGGACGTGATATTCGCCGTCGGCCGGCACGGTGAATCGCAGGTAGCTGTCCTTGCCCCAACCGGGACCGCCGTCGTCGTTCTGCGCGTACAGCCGCACCAGAGGCAACCCGTTCGCCGCGGGCTTCGCGCCGGCGGGCAGCAGTTGCACCTTGTAGACGGCCTTGTCGATCGCCACCGCCTCGCTGGTTGTATTGAAGAACGCGCGGCGCTGGCCCATGAAACTTTCAAAGCGCGTGTCTTCGTCGGGTCCGCGCGGCAGCGCCGCCACCCGCACCACTTCGTGACCGAGCAGCATGTAGTCGCCGGCGTTGATGTTGGCCCAGTGGCTGATGCGCACGCCGGGCTGCGCGGAGTCGTGATCGCGAAGCACGGTGAAGGTTTCGACGACGGGACGCACGACCATTTGTTCGATCGGCATCCCACGCGCGTCGAGCACTTCGACGTACGAATCGAGATCAGCGCCGAGTCGGCGCGCGTTTACATCGAGGACCAACTGCTGCCCCTTGCGCGCGTTGAATTTGTAGCGGTGTTCCGCCGCGCCGTCATTCAATGACGCATTCACCGTCACCGGCAGCGTCAGCATCTGGCCGTCTCCCGAGCGGCGCACTTCCGGCTCCTCGCCGAGCGCCAGCTTCACGCGGTTGAACGCGGCGCCGTCGGCGCCCTCCGGCCGCAGCAGCACGGCGTTCGGATCTTCCTTCGACGCAACGCCTTTCACGGTTACTTTCGACGCTCCCAGATGCGCGCCTTGAAGCTCAATCTCGGCCTGTTTGCCGCGCTGCACGCCAAGCGGAAACGCGCTGGAAACGACAGCGAACTCGCCGGCCTTGATGCGATACGTATTCGACGCGCGGCCCGATTTTTCAAAATCCGTGACGCGGACATAGTAGACGCCGGGCTTAGTGAACTTGTGCGTGAAGAGCGCGGCGGTAAGGCCGCCGTCAGCGCCGTATTCGGTGATGACGTTGCCTTCGGCGTCGAGAATCGCCACCAGCGGCTGCAGCGTCGAACCAGCCATCGAGCCGCCGTTATCGAACACCAGCGTTGTCGCCGCCTTCAGCGTGAGTTTGAAGTGATCGGTATCGCCCGCTCGCGTGACTGCGCCGGTGAGAATCGCGGGCAGATAGACTTCGACGGCGTTGTCGATCGAGTCGTTCGGTTCCTTGTCGGTGCTCTCGCCGTAGTATGGCTCAATCAGCAGAGCGCCTTCGGGACTGGTGCCGAGCGGCGTCTCGACGCGAAACGTCACAGGACCGATCGGCGCTTCCGGATCGACATCGAGTTCGACGGTGACCTGATTCCGCGGCGGCAGCGGGCCGAGATCGACCGTCGACGCGGTGCCGTTGGATCCGAGACGAACTTCGGCGAGATCGGGCAGTTCCTTGATGCGCAGGATGCGGCCTTTTACCGAGGGATCGGAGAAGACGATGCGCGTCGCGCCCGCGAGGTTGAAGCCTTCGACGTTAAGTTCGACCGTTGTGCCGCGGGAGATGCCGCGCTGCGAGATGTCGCGGATGTTGGGCGGCGTGATGCGCGTACCGGTGGGATGATCGGTCTTCTGCGCGAAGAGACTAGCGGTTAGCAGTACGGGCAGCAGCAGGCGCATTGCGTATCGACTCCATTTCGTAGAACTCAAGCGTGCCGTCCAGCCGCGCGGCGGCCAGACGGCGGCCATCGGCTGAAAACGCAAGGCCGAGGACCCATTCGGATTGATTGGGGAGCACGCCGGCTTCGGACAAATCGGCCGTGCGGAAAAGTTTAATGGTGCGATCGGCCGAGGCCGACGCGAGCAGCGAACCATCGGGCGAAAACGCGAGACGAAGAATCGTGTCCTCGTGCGCGATGAGCGTATTCTTCAACTCGCCGCTTTTGTCGCCGACCGACCAGAGGCGAATGGTCTTATCGCCGCCCGCCGCGGCGACAGTCTTGCCGCCGGGAGAAACGGCGATGCCATTGACGCCGTCGGTCGATTCGGAGAACGTGTAGAGGCGCTCGCCCGTTTGTGGATTCCAGATCTTGACGGTGCGATCGGCGGCGGCGGAAATGAGCTTGCCGTCGGCGGTGAACGACAACGCGTAGACGGCGTCTATGTGATCCTTCATCGGGCGGATTTGTTTGCCCGTCGCCGCGTCCCACAGATAGATCATCTTGTCGTAGCTCGCGGTGGCGAGCGTTTTGCCGTCGGCCGAAAACGCGACGGCGTAAATGGAATCGGCGTGGCCTTCAATCGTCGCCTCCACCTGCTTGGTGGCGAGGTTCCAGATCTTCACTTCGCCCTTTTGCGAAGGGAGTCCGCCCGCGGCTGCCAGGCGTTGCCCATCGGCCGAGATCGCAACCGCGCGGACCACTTCGGCGTGACCGTCGAGCGCGCCGGTCTGCTTGCCGTTCGCATCGAAAAGCCGCACGCGTTTGTGGCCGCCGGCGGCGATGACGTTGCCTTTCCACGCCAGCGCGTAGTTGGCGGGCTTCACGGGAACACGCGGTTTGATGTCGGGCCGAATCGCGCTCGACGGCCGCACGATCGGATTCGCTTCCGGCTTCGCGCCGTTGGCGATCCACTTGCGAACGATTTCGATTTCCCCGGCGGCGAGCTTGCGCCCATCCATCGGCATGATCGGCTTCATCTCGCCTGTCAAAACCAACAGCAGCCGCGACTCCTGCGGCTTGCCGGGCACAATGATCGGCCCTTGATTGCCGCCGCGCATCAGGCCCTCGTGCGTCTCAACGTCAAGCGTGCCCATCTTCACGGTGGCCGCGTGGCAGCCGTAGCAATATTGCTTGAAGATCGGCTGCAAGTCTTTCTCAAAGCTCTGCGCGCCGAGGGTCATCGAAGCTAGTAGAAGCAGTCGCATCAGTAGTTGAACAGAAATTCTTTCGCGGTCAACATCGACCAGACAAGGTCTTCGATCGCCTCTTTGCGCGCCGTCTGTTGCGCCTCGCGCGTGGGTTTCGACTCGCGCACTTTGCGAAGCATCTCGCCGACGTCTTTCAATTCGCTTTCGCGCGGATAGCGGGCGTAGGCGCTCAGGTAGAGCTGATCGAGCATCTTTTTATCCGATAGCCCGAGCTTCAACATCAACGCGACAACGCCATCGGCGGCGCTCAGTTTCTTGTTGAGCGTATCGCCGTTGATCACATGCAGCGCTTGCGTGATTGAAGGATCGCTCGACCGTTCGCCCGCATCGCAGAGAATTCGCTCGGGCCGTCCAAACGCCGCGAGGAACTGTGACTGCACGCGAACATCGGGCAACTGCATGGCGCGCGTGCCCGCCGGATAGCCGGCGAAGTTTGTCGGCACGCCGCTCACCTGGCTCATCGCGTCGAGCAGCACTTCGGCCGGCAGACGCTTGACGATGTAGCGCGAGTAGAAAATCTCATCGCGTTGGTTCGTCGCGTTTGAGTCGCTTGAAAGCTGATAGACCGCCGAGTTCATGATCGTGCGGATGAGGTGTTTGATGTCGTACTTATTCTTGACGAAGTCGTCGCTGACGGCCTTGAACAGCTCTTCGTTCGACGCGGGATTGGTGGCGCGAACGTCATCGATCGGATTCACCAGACCGCGGCCCATGAGGTTGCCCCATACGCGGTTGACGATGTTACGCGTGAAGTAGGGGTTGTCGTTGACGAGCCATTCGGCGAGGTGCGCGCGGCGGTCGCCGCCTTGGTCGAGCGGCATGGCTTTGCCGTCGAGCGGCGCGGGTTCAAGCGGCTTCAACAAGCGCGGATGGTTGATGTCGCCGGCAGTCTTGACGTAGACGATGTTGTCGGCGGCGGTTGAGCCGTTCTTAATGCCGACGCGCGCGAAGAGATTGGCGAACTGGTAATACTGCTTCTGCGTCCACTTCTCCATCGGGTGGTTGTGGCAACGCGCGCACGTAAGGCGCTGGCCGAGGAACGCCTGCGTGACGTTTTCGGAAAGCTCGATGGTGTCCTTATGGAGCACGAAATAGTTCAGCGCTCCGTTGGCGCGGGCGCTACCGGTGGACGTGAGCAACTCCTTCGCGAACACATCCCAAGTCTTGTTGGCCTTCACCGAATCGCGGATCCAGTTGTAGAAAGCCCACATCGCGGGCGTGCGAAGTTTGCGGCTCGATACAAGCAAAAGGTCGCTGTACTTGTAGGCCCAGTAGTCGACGAACTCGTCGCGTTCAAGCAGGCGGTCGATGAGCTTGGCGCGCTTGTTGGGCGCGGCGTCAGCGAGGAACTGTTCGACCTCCTCGGCGGTGGGCAGAATGCCGGCGGCGTCGAGATAAGCGCGGCGAATGAACGTCGAGTCATCGGCTGGTTGCGAAGGTGCGAGGTTCAGCGACCTCCATTTCGCGAGCGCGAGGTTATCGATGAAATTGCGCGGCTGGAACTTGGAGTAATCGGCTTGCGAAACCTGATTCGGGAACGGCACGCTGAGGCGCGCGTAGAGGACTTTGCTCTGATACCAGAGCGTAATGGCAGCTTCGCCGTGGCCGTTCATCTTGACGCGGCCGAAGTCATCGACGCTGGCGACGCCTTCATTGGTGGAAGTGAACTTGACCCAGTTGGTGACATCTTCGACACGGCCGTCGGCGTAGCGCGCGCGGACGAGCAGCTGTTGCTCGGCATTCGGTTGCAGCGCGGCGTTGGCGGGGTAGACTTCGAGATTTTGAATCGCGATGTCCTTCGCGCTGGGCGCGGGTGCGCCGGAGGCGATCCACTCGGAAAACACACGGTATTCGAGCGAATCGTGCTTGAAGCGAAGGCCGCCCATGTGCGGGATCGCGTAAGTGGCCTTGAGAAGAACCAGACTATTGGAGGGATCGGCGACCGAAACGCGGCGGCCGGAGGACTGGCGGAGCAGCGCGTCGTAGTCTTGCTCGGGATCGTAGCCGCGAAGTGTCAGCTTAAAGCCGTTCTTGCCGGCGAGCGCGCCGTGGCAAGCGCCTTGATTGCAGCCCATCTTGGTCATCACGGGGATGACGTGGTTCGCGAAGTTCCAGGTGAATGGCGCCTTGGCGTTCTTCACGCTGACGGCGGCCTGCGCCTTGATGCCATCGTGTTCGGCGGTGATCGTCGCGGCACCGTCGGAGACGGGAGTAACGAGGCCGCTCGGCGAGACGGTGGCGACAGCGGGGTTCGACGATGTCCATTTCGCCGAGCGCGTCCAGTCGATGTTCGTCGCGCCGTCGACGGCTTCGGCGAGGAGTTGATGCCGCGACTCGGGCGTAGCGAGTTCAACCTTCGCGGGGAGAATGGAGAGCGATGGCGCGGCGTGCAGCGCTGCAGCTACGGCAATGGAAATCAGTGGTCGCATGGCATTACAAGGTTCCTTCCACACCAGGGCATGTGGCCGAATCGAGCAGGGCTTGGGGGAGAGAAAGCGTTGCGTCGAGGACTTCGATTCCGATAAGGCGGCCGGCGGCATCCAAGTCGAGGTTGATCATGGATTTCGTCCGGCTATCGTCAACAACAACGGTATGGGCCGCCTCTCCGTAACCGACGTTCCGCAGGTAGATGTAGGCGGCGTTGGCTTCGCGATCATAGGTGACGAAGGGAAATCGACGTGGCTGGAATGTTGCCGACATGGCTCAGGCGAATAGTTCTTTAATCGGCTCAACGCCCCGCTCAACAATCGGAATCGGCCGGCCCTGCGCGCCGGGCAGTTCCGTCTCGAGCGAAATATTGAGGCCCTTGTAAATCGTCGCGGCAACTTCGTTCGGCTGCGTCGGGCGGTCCTTCGGGAAGCCGCCGATTTCATCGCTCGATCCCACGACTGTGCCGCCTTTCAACGGCCCGCCGCCCATCAGCACGGTGTAGCACTGCGGCCAGTGATCGCGGCCGCCGGCCGGGTTGACCTTGGGCGTACGGCCGAATTCGCCGAAGCCGACAACCATCGTGTTCGAAAGCAGCCCGCGCTGGCTCAAGTCTTCGAGCAGACTCGAATAGGCCATGTCAAACATCGGGCCGACGAGGTCGCGGTAACACGAGATCGGCGAGAACGGTTTCGAACCGTGGATATCCCAGGTGATTTCATCGAACACGGTTTCGAACATGTTGATCGTCACAAAGCGGACGCCCGCTTCGATCAACCGGCGCGCCAGCAGGCAGCTTTGTCCGAAGCGGTTGAGTCCGTACTTCTCACGGACCGATTCGGGCTCGCGATGCAGCTCGAACGCTTCGCGGGCCTTGGCGCTCGACATCAATGTGTAGGCCTGCTGGAAGGAGTTGTCGAGCAGCCGCGCTTCCTGCGAAGTCTCGAACTTGCTGACCGTCTTGTCGACCATCTGGCGCCAGTCCTTGCGGCGATCGACACGCAGCGCGGTGAGGTAGTCGGGCGGCAGCATGTCGGGCACGCGGAAGTTGGGATCGGCGGGGTCGGAGTTAAGGATAAACGGATCGAACGCCTTGCCGAGGAAGCCCGCGCCGTGGCCGTGCGGCATGTTGCCGCCGGTCGCACCGATGGGGCGCGGCAGCAGAATGTGCGGCGGCACATCGCCCTGCGGCCCTTTGAGTTTGCTGAGTACGCAGCCGAAGCTGGGATGTTCGACGCCGCCCTGGAAGAGCCGGCCGGTCTGCATCATCTGATGGCCGGTGTCGTGAACGGCGGCGGCGGTGTGATACATCGAACGCACGAGCGAAAACTTGTCGGCGTGTTTGGCGATGCGCGGGAAATTCTCGGATATCTCGATACCGGGAACGTTCGTCTTGATCGGCTTGTACGGCCCGCGGATTTCGATGGGCGCGTTGGGCTTCATGTCGAAGGTGTCGAGCTGCGAAGGCCCGCCGACGAGCATCATGAGGATGCAATTGGTATCGGACTTCTTCGTATCGACCGCGCCGAGGGCCTTCAATCCCATAAACTGCGTGAGGCCGAGGCCAAACGTGGAAAGCGCGCCGGCGTGGAGGAAATCGCGGCGGCGCGTGCCGTCGCAAAACTCGGCTGGCTTGTCGGCGTCAAGACGGATCATGGGCAGTTTCCTCTGCGGTAATTCTACCGTAAATAGCTGGCGAACAGAGGGAGGCTAGGGCCGGCCAACAGCCGACGGATCCGGCCCAGGAATCGCAATCCCGCGAGCTTTCATCACTCTGTGAAAAGCGTCGACGGTTACCAGCGACGGCTTGTAGTTGCCGAAGCGATACCCTTCGGCGATCCGCAACGGAGTCCAGCCGAACTTGTTCTTCCGGTTCCAGACGCCCGGATCGGCGTTTTTCGAATTCAGGAACTCGACCACCTTCGGCCCGTTCTTATACGCCGCGCCGTGCATCGCCGTCTCGCCGTTGGAGTCGACGGCATCGATCTTGTTACCTAGCTCAAGAGCCACCGCGCACGCCTCCAACGCATCGTCATCGCTGCCCGCGTCTTCACCGGGCGAGCGCGTGCCGAGACCCGCAGCCACCATCAGCGGCGTCGAATCGTCGACGGTCGGGAGCAGCGGATCAGCGCCAAGCGACGCAAGCAGCCGCATCATCTCCGCATCGCCGGTCCGCGCGGCCATCAGGAATGGCGTGGCGCCTTCGGTGTTCAGTCGCGTGAGTCCGATGTTGATCTTCTTCGACATCCGTGCGTTCAGATCCGCGCCGTGCTCCTTCAGCTTGCGGACCATGTCCGCACTGGTGATATTGCCCGAACCCGTGGGTGAAGGATCGTTGTCGCCAAGCCCCGGCTTGCGAACCTGCGTGATCGCGTGCAGCGCGGTCATGCCCGACCCATCGGAATTCGGATCAGCGCCGGCTTCGAGCAGTCGCGCCGCGAGTTCAAAGTGCCCGTTGATCACCGCGAGCACAAGCGCGCTGGTGCCGGCGCGCGGCGCACCGGGCCGCCGGATCGAATTCGGCGGAGGCTGAATGACTTCGTTCACATCGACGCCGGCTTTTATCAGCGACTTCGCGGCCGCGATGCGGCCTTCGCGCACGGCGAACAGATACGGCGTGAAGCCGGAGCGTAGCCGCTCCCGGAAGTTCGCGCCGAATTCGACCAGCGTCTCGACGACCGCCGCGTGGCCCTCGGCCGCGGCCCACATGATCGCTGTCTGGCCGCGCTGTTCTTCCTTCGCGTTGACGTTCGCACCGCCGCGTAGCAACGCCTTGACGGCGTCGAGTTTGCCCGTGCGCGCCGCGGTCATCAGCGGCGTCTCGCCGCCCGGCACGGCGGCATTCGGGTCCGCGCCGGACTTTATCAGGAGTTCAACGATCGGCCCGTTGCCATTGGTCGCGGCGAGTGACAGCGGCGTCATTCCGTAACGGTTCTTGACCTTCGCGTCCGCGCCGGCGGCAAGCAGCGCTTTCACGGCCGCGATGTCTTCGTGCTGCGCGGCCCAATGTAGCGCGGTTGTGCCGTCGATCTGCGCGCCGTTGACGTCGGCGCGTTGTTTCACCAGCGTGTCGATCGGCGTGCGCGCGCGGACGGCGTCGGCGACGCGGCTGTCGGCCGCGCAGAGAACGCCGGCACAATACAAGGCTGCAAACCGCATGGAAGTTAGACCGCCAACGGTTCGCCGAGTTCGACGATTTTGCCATTGCTGTCGGCGAAATTGTCGAGCCGCACGCCAACCCGATCAAGCAGCGTCAGGTGCAGATTCGCCAGCGGCGCGGGTTTTTCGTAGCGGATGTGACGCCCGCCCTTGCCGCCCGCAACCAGAATCGGAAGGTTGACGTGATCGTGCACGTTGGGATTGCCCATGCCGCTGCCGTAGAGAATCAGCGAATGGTCGAGCAGCGAGCCATCGCCATCGGGCGTTGCGCGAAGCTTTTCGAGAAACGCCGCGAAGAGCGAAACATGATACGCGTTGATCAACGCGACCTTGTGCATCTTCTCCGGATCGTAGTTGTGATGCGTCAGCGGGTGGTGCGCTTCCGGCACACCGATCTCGGGATACGTGCGCGTCGACGTCTCGCGCGCGAGTTGGAACGTCGTGACCCGCGTGACATCGCCCTGCATGGCGAGCACCTGCAAATCGAACATGAGGCGGGCGTGGTCGCCATACACCGCGGGCACGCCGATGGGCCGGTCTAGATCGGGCAGCTTCGTGTTCGCGGCGTCGGACTCGGCCTTTTGAATGCGGCGCTCCACTTCGCGCACCGTGTCGAGATATTGCGACACGCGATGCTTATCGCTGGCGCCAAGTTTGCTCTGCAGCGTCGCGATGCGTTCGCGAACGGCGTCAAGAAGGCTCGCGTCCTGCTTCATGTCGCGGCGGCGGTCGGCGGCGCTGCCGCCTTCGCCGAACAACCGCTCGAACGCCACGCGCGGATGCGCTTCGGCGGGCAGCGGCGTTGTCGGCGACGACCAGGACAGATTGTTCTGATACACGCACGCGTAACCGTTGTCGCACTGGCCGACGGTCGTGAGAAGGTCCATCGAAAGCTCGAGCGACGGCAGGCGCGTCAGTTTGCCGAGCTGTTGTGCGGCTACCTGATCGGCCGTGGTGCCGAGATGATAGTCGGTGCTCTCGGTCCACTTCGACGTCGCGCAGCTCAAAAAGCCCGCGTTCGATGTTGCATGCGTGCCGGGGTAGGAGTTGCGGATCTCGGTATTGGTCAGGACCGTGATCTGATCCTTCACTTTTTCGAGCGACTTAAGCGACGGCGACAGTTCGCCGAGCTTTCCCGTGCCACCCGCGGGCGTCCATTCCTGAATCGTCGAGCCCATGGGAATGTAGACAAATCCCAAGCGGCGCACCGGCTTAGACGCCGCCGACAACGCCGGCGTCATGGCGTCGAGCAACGGCAGCGCGATGGCGGTGCCGGCGCCGCGCAACAGAGTGCGGCGGGACAGGGCTTTTCGTGTGCTGATCATTGGGACCTCCTCATCTGGAACGGAGCACTACCGACGACTCCTATTATGAACGAAGAAAACTTGTAGTCCTGAGCCTTGGCCGAGCGGACGACTTTCCGCACCGCCGGGCCGTCGAAGTATTCGACGCCGCGGCCAAGACCGTATGTCAACAGTTTCTCGGCCACGGTTGTCGCGAAGAGATCGGGATACTTGAGGATCGCCGCCTGCAGGCCATCGACGCCATTGAACTTCGCGCCGTCGGGCAGCGAACCCGCGTTGTCGATCGGCTTGCCGTCGTCGGTGATGCGCCAGCGGCCGACAGCGTCGTAATTCTCCATCGCGAAGCCGACCGGGTCGATCACGTTGTGGCACGCCGCGCACTGCGGATTCACGCGGTGCTGCGCCATCCGCTCGCGCATCGTCAGATTCTTGCCGATGCCCGCGTTCTCCTTGAGCGCGGGCACCTGCGGCGGCGGGGGCGGCGGCGGAACGGAAAGAAGGTTGTCGAGAATCCACTTCCCACGAATGACCGGCGTGGTGCGGTGTGCGTAGGACGTCACGGTCAGCACGCTGCCGTGCCGTAACAACCCACCGCGATGCATCTCCGGCGTCAGTTCTATGCGGCGGAAGCGGCTGCCGTAGATGTTCGGAATCTCGTAATGCTTGGCCAGCCGTTCGTTCAGGAACGTGTAGTTCGCGCGGAGAAGATCGAGCACGCTGCGGTCTTCGCGCATGATGCTCTCGAAAAACAGTTCGGTCTCGCGCCGGAAGGCTTGGCGCAGGTTGTCGTCAAAGCCCGCGAACAGGCGCATGTCGGGGTTCGACGAAGAGAGGTTTCGCAAGTACAGCCACTGTTCGGCGAAGTTGTTGACCAGCGCGCGCGAACGGTCGTCGGCGAGCATGCGGCGGACCTGTTTTTCAAGCACCGGTTGGAGAACCAGCGTGTTGCGTTGCGCCGCATCCAGCAGTTCATCGTCGGGGATGCTGCTCCAAAGGAAGAACGAAAGCCGCGACGCAAGTTCGAACGGCGACACGCGGTACGCCGTGCCTGGCGCCACGCCGGCCGGTTCCCGCTCAACGCGAAACACGAAGTCGGGGCTGACAAGTATCGACCGCAAGCCTATCTCGACGCCCGTTTCAAAGCTCGCTCCCGCGCGCGCTTCGCGGAAAAAGCGCAGCGGCGCCGCGATGTCGGCGTCGGAGACCGGCCGGCGATACGCACGGCGCGCGACGGTCTGAAAGATTTTTTTCGCGCACGGCTCTTCTTCGTTCAACGACGCCGGTTTGCACACCAGCAGCCGCCGCCGGCTGGGCGAATCGCCGGGGCCTTTCACCGTGAACGGTCCGTTCACCGTGACCGAATACACCGCCGGCGTAATGCGCGGATGACGGTCCATGTTGAAGTGCGCTTCGTAGGGTTGGCGCTCCGTCTCAAGCATCGCCGAGTACTTCTTCGGGAACGTCGCCATCACCACATGCGGGCCGGCTTTGACGTCGATCCGCACGTTGAGATGGGTATCGGCGTTGCTGTGGTCCTTGCCGCCGGCGGGAGGCTTCACGGTGAACAGCCGGATGCGTTCGCCGTCGATCAACAGTTCGACATCGTGGTCGGCGTTCAGGCCTTCGACGCGTTCGTTGCGATCGCGCGCAAGGCGAATCTGAAACTCGTACTCGCCGTCGACGGGGAATGTGTACGGCATAACAAGTCCACCGCGCGTGCCGAGCGGCAGCGACTCGAAGTGCGTTTCCTGCGTGAGGTCTGGCGGAAGAATCACCGTCTCGCCGCCCGGCGCTTTGCCGGGAATGCCGATCGCGAGCCGGCTGATCTTGCGCGCGGCGCTCAGATAGCGTTCCAGCAGCGTCGGCGAAAGATCGCCCACAGTGACGTTGTCGAAGCCGTGGCTGGAATCGTCGGACGGCAGCAGCGCGGAAACGTCGACATCGAGCGAGAGCAGATCGCGAATCGCATTCCGGTACTCGGTGCGGTTCAAACGCCGGAACGTATCGGTGCGGCCCGGGTTCAACTTGCCGCCGTCCAGCGTGTTCTCAAGTGAGGCGATCAACGCCTCATAGGTCGCCGCGTTGGGACGCGGCATTCCGGACGGCGGCATGCTGCGGGCGCGCAGGCGCCTTACAACGCGCTCCCAAGTCATTGCGCTATCGGCGGGCGCCGCGTCGAGCGCCAGCGATCCCGCTTTGTTGCTTGTATTGTGGCACCCGACACAGTACTTGTCGAGCGTGGCGCGCAATTCCGGCTGCGCGGCTGCGGTTACTGCAAACACGAAGGGCACAAGCCCGGTACGGCTCATGACTCGGACAATATCGAGAATGGCGGGATCTTGTCAATATAATGGAGGGCGGGCCCGGTATCTGACGTACTTCCCTTCGATCATCCGCCGTGGCGCTTTCGCCGCACTGGCATGCCTAATTCTGCATGCGCAGCCGTTATTCCAGTGGCAGGATCGGCGCGTTCGAATCGACCTCCGCCAGTTGGACGCACGCGCCGCCGCGGCCCTGTCCGGTCCCGCCGCGCATTCGCGGGAATTGGAGTTTAACCTCACCGATTCATTGACGCTTACTGGAGCGGTGACTCACACCGAGCAATCCGCCGATGGCCGCACGTTGATCTGGCGCGGTGATATTCGCGGCGCCCGCTTCGGCCAGTTTAGCGTCGCCGTCACCGGAGACATCGTCAGCGCGAATATCCGCACCGACTCCGATTTCTACACTCTCCGTCCCGCCGCCGGCGGAGGGGGTGTGCTTACGCGTCACGATCTAACCGCGCTGCCGCCGCCCGGCCCGCCGAAACCGGTACCGATCCCGGCATTTCCCTTCGCCGCTCAAGTCGTCCAGCGCGACGATGGCGCGCTGATCGACGTCATGGTCGTTTACACCGTGGCGGCCCGCAACGGCGCGGGGGGGAACGAACGGAATCCTCAATGAGATTCAGCTCGCCGTATCCGACGTGAACCAGACGTTCGCCAACAGCGGCATCGTGCAGCGGATCCGTCTGGTGCATTCTGCCGAAGTCAACTACAACGAAACCGGTTCGTTCGAAACCGAACTCGACCGGCTACAAGAACCCGCCGACGGTTTTATCGACAACGTCCACGCGCTTCGGAACACATACGGCGCAGATACTGTCAGTCTCTGGGTTGAAACCGGCAACTACTGCGGCATCGCCTACGTAATGACAACCACGGCTTCTTCGTTCGCCGACAACGCTTTCAGTGTGGTCCGCCGGGACTGCGCAACATCCAGTCACGCCTTCGCCCACGAACTTGGCCACAACTTCGGCGCGCTCCACAATCACGAAGACAATGACATTACAGCACCGTTGTACCCATACGCGTTCGGCTATCAACAGCGCTATACACCGCCCTACTTCCGCACCGTGATGGCCTATAGCTGCGCTCCCCCAATCGACTGCCTGAGAACCCCCTACTGGTCCAGCCCGATCGCCTTCTACAACGGCCAGCCCACCGGCATCGCCGATCCCGCCGCTAACTCGGCCGACAACGCACGGACGCTCAACAACACTCGTACCATCGCCGCCAATTGGCGTCAGGCGATCGGTTCGATTCAAGGCATCAGCCCGACGGGAGCGAGTTTTACCAAACTCGCCGGCGCCGGTGGCATCGTCGTCACCGCGACGACCGGCTATGCCTGGACGGCCGTTTCCAATGCCGGTTGGATCACGGTGACTTCGGGTTCGACCTACTCGGGCAACTCGACCGTCAACTACTCAGTCGCCGCCAATCCCACCAACAGCCAGCGCACCGGCACGATTTCCATCGGCAGTCAGACGTTCACCGTTACGCAAGAAGGCCTCGGCCTGGCTGCCCTGACAACGCCACCGGCTGCGACTACTTTTTCGTCTCCTTCCGTCACCTTCAACTGGTCCGCCGGCACGGGCGTGACGAACTACTGGCTCGATGTCGGCACAACACTCGGTTCGGGTAACCTCTCAAACGGCGCGACAACCTCGCTCTCCCGCACTGTGAATTTTCTCCCCGTCGATGGACGCACGATCCACGTGCGGCTCTGGTCGTTCCAGAGCGGCGCGTGGCAGACGCCGCTCGACTACACCTACACGGCTTACACCGGATGCGGTTCCGACTCGCGCGCTACCTTGACCGCGCCGGCCCCGGGCTCAACGCTGACGTCGCGCATGGCGACTTTTCAATGGACCGCCGATTCCGGCGCGACCAACTACTGGCTCGACATCGGCAACGCCGTTGGCCTCGGCGATATCTCCAATGGCGCGACCACGTCCCTCACCCGACAAGTCTTCAATCTTCCGAGCGATGGCCGCACTCTCTACATCCGCCTGTGGACATTCTTGAGCGGCGCATGGCAGCCGGGCATCGACTACACCGTGAGCGCCTGCAACGGTTGCGCCGCCGATCCTCGCGCGACGCTCGCCTCCCCGGCGGCTGGGTCTACGCTCTCGGGAACGATTGCGACATTCACCTGGACAGCCGGCACGGGAGCTTCCAAGTATTGGCTCGACGTTGGAAACACTGCGGGCGTCGGCGATATCGCCAATGGCGAAACCGTCGGCTTGAGCCGCCAGGCGGCCGGGCGGCCCACTGACGGCCGCACGATTTATCTGCGCCTCTGGACGTTCATCAACGGCGCGTGGCAAACGCCGATCGACTACACCGTCAAGGCCTGCAACGGTTGCACGGCCGATCCGCGGGCAACGCTGGCGTCGCCCCTGCCCGGCAATACTCTAACCGCCTCTTCGGCGAATTTCACTTGGCGCCCCGGCGCCGGCGCTACCAACTACTGGCTCGATATCGGCAACTCGCCGGGCGTTGGCGATATCTCCGGCGGCGCCACCACGGCGCTTGCGAAAAACGTGACCGGACTTCCCGTCGACGGCCGGACGATCTACGCGCGCCTGTGGACGTTCCTCAACGGCGCGTGGCAGACGCCCTTCGACTACACCTACAAGGCCTGCACCAACTGCGGCGCCGATCCGCGTGCCGTACTCACCTCTCCCTCGCCGGGATCGACTCTCACAACGTCCAGCGTGACGTTTACTTGGGCGGCGGGCACGGGCGCGACCAACTACTGGCTCGATGTTGGCAACTCGGCCGGCAGCGGCGACATCTCCGGCGCAGCTACGACCGGAACGTCGCGAACCGTCGGCAATATCCCGCGCGACGGCCGCACAATCTACGTGCGTTTGTGGACGTTCATCAACGGCGCCTGGCAGACGCCGATCGATTACACGTTCCGCACGTAACCCAAAACGCGATAGCCTCATTGGGAAATGAACCGATACGAATTTCTGCTGCCCGCGGTCGCCATGATGCTCGGCTGGGGACTCCGCGGCTTTATCGGCGGCGGCCCGTTTGGCGCGATGATCCCGGGTGCGATGGTCGCGCTTTGCCTGTGCCTGTTGCATAAAAGAAAGGACGCCGCGATCGTCGCCGCCTTCGCGGCCATCGGCGTCGGCATCGGCGGTCAGATGACGTACGGCCAAACCGTCGGCTTCATCGTCAAAGCCGATACGTTCTGGTGGGGATTTCTCGGCCTTGCGCTGAAGGGCGGCATCTGGGGATTCGTCGCCGGAGGCGTAATCGCAATGGCCTTCACGCCGCGCACCCGCCTGGTCGCCGGCGGCTCGGCGGCAATGGCGCTCGCCACCTACGCCGGGTGGAAGCTGATCAACGAACCCAAACTGATCTACTTCTCCAATCGCGAAGACCGGCCGCGTCCGGAAATCTGGGCGGGCTTCCTGCTCGCGGGCGCCGCGCTGCTCCTCTGGCTGCATTGGCGGAAACACCTGCAGCCCGCGTTGCGCTTCGCGCTCGCCGGTTTTGTCGGCGGCTTCATCGGCTTCGGGTTCGGCGGCGCCATACAGGGCCTCGGCCGGGTCTTCACGCCGGAACTCAACCTGCATTGGTGGAAGTACATGGAGTTCTTTTTCGGCCTCTGCTTCGGCTGGGCGCTGGCCTGGGCCATGAAGACCGCGAAGCTGCCCGAGCCCGAACCTTCACGCGACGACGCGCCCGCGCTGCCGCTTGAACTCCTCCTCGCGGGCGCCTTGAGCGCGGCGACATTCTGGCTCACCTGGAACGTGCCGACGCGCTTCACCTACCTGCTCGTCGGCGGCGCAATCCTCATTTTGCTCACTCGCGTCCGCTTCCTGAACTGGCATGTCGCGCTGACGATCACCTTCACCGCCACCATGCTCGACTCCGCAAAATACTGGTCGGTCGACTACAAACGCGGCGCCGCCGAACCGGCCTACGCCGTTGCGATTCTCTGCTCGATTGCATTCGCGATCGCCCTTATCAAATGGGTGCGCAACGATACGCTGCGCGGCCTGGAACTGATTACCTGGGCGTGCGTAGCCGATGCCACTTTCAAGTTCGGTATGAATCCCGCCGGCCTCTCCGCGCTGATCGATCACGTGGCCATCGGATTCATCCTCATGGCGGTCGCGGTGAGTTTCATGGCGCGCCGCGTGCAGGCCGCGCTGCTGTTCATCGTTACGCTGCACGCGCAGTCGTGGACCATCGCGCTTCCGGCCAACGCCGTTGGCCCGCCAGTGCCCTTCGACGGAATGATCGCGATCGCTCTCGCCAACAGTCGCATCGGCATTTACACCCAAGCCGGCGAGCCGTTAAAGGAACTTTCGCTCGATGCCGCTCCGCTGGGGCCACCTGTCATCGACGCGCGGCGCATCTATGCCGCCGATGTCTGGGGCCGCGCCTATGCATTCACGAAAGACGGGGAATTGGTATGGCGTCACGATCGCGAAACCCGCGCCGGCAACGGCTACAGCATGCCCGTGCTCGCGGGCGATCTACTCTACCTGACCGACACCCGCGGCACGCTCTACGCGCTCAACGCCAAAGGCGAATCGAAGCTCGAAGTGAAAGTCACGAACTATCGCCTCTCAACACCCGCCGTCGCCGGCTCGTTGATCTACTTCGGCGGCGACGACGAGCGCGTCTACTGTGTCTCCACCGATGGACGCCTCGTCTGGTCGACGCACCTCCCCGGCGGCCGGTTTGGGCGCGCCGTTCCGCTCCTCGCCGACCTCGACCGCGACGGCAAATCGGAACTCTACATCACGACTCCATTCGTCGGCCCCATCACCGGACTGCACGCCCTCGACGCCGCCACCGGCGCGCCGAAGTGGCACTTCAAGTCGGAGCTGCAAACTTACGCGTCGATTTCTCTCGCCGATCTCGATAACGACGGCCGCGACGAGATCTTGTTCGGCGACAAGAACACGCGCCTCTATGCGCTCGACGCCAGCGGCAAACGGCGCTGGGACGCGCAGCTCCCCGGCCGCGGCATTTTCTTCGCGCCCGTCATTACCCGCGATGCGATCTATCAAATTACGCGCGACGCGGATCTCAATGTCGTTGACTTCCATGGCCGCGTTACGAAATCGATCAAACTCGCCGCCGGCGGCGGCGCGGGCCCCGCATTAGCGGGCAATCAACTGCTCACGGCCACCGCGAACAAATTGCAAGCCTGGCCCGTCGATGGCGCCGGCGCGCGCTGGACCTCGTGGCGAGACAACAGCCGTTCGGCGGCCTCAAGCACACCGCCATCACCGCGCCCCGCGCCTGCGACAATCGATCGCGCCAGCGGCTATCCGGGCACGAACACGATCCCGGGCGAGCCGCTGAAGAGCATCCGCGTCACCGCGCCCAACGGCGCCGTCCATCTGGTCATCGGATCGAACAGCTTCGCCGTGCTTACGCCGGGTCAATACAGTGTTCTGGTCAACGGCGGCGAACGGCAAATCCTCTTCGCCATCGGGAATGACGCCGACGACCGCGCGCTGCTTCAACTCGGCCAGACTCCGCTCGCTTCCCGCGTGCGCGGCGATTTCTTCGCCGCGCGTCAGCAGCCATCGATTGAGCGCTACGACAACGCCCGCGCCCGCCTCCGCGCCGCCGAGAAAAGCCGGAACGCACCCTTCGTGCAACAACTCGCCAACCCCTGGGGCGAGTCGCTCGAAGCCGCGGGCAAGCCCGATGCGATCGAACTCCGCATGCTCGGCAACGAGTACGAATCCGCCGGCTTCTTGCTGACCAACCCGTACAGCGAAGCGTCCACGTTTCGCATCGAGCACGACCACACCGTGCTCGAATTTCGCGACGTGCAAAAGGTCCGCGCGCTGTCCACCGGCCGCCTCACTGAAGATCTCTTGCCCAGACTCGCGCAAGGCGAACTCATCACGCTGCAGCCCGGCGAACAACGCAAACTGTGGCTCATCGCCAATAGCCACGGCCTCGCGGCGGGCACGCACACGAAGACGATACGCATCGGCGCACTCGAATCGACCGCCGCGCCGAAGTCCGTCACCGTCACGATGCACGTAAGCCGGGCGCGCCTGCCGCAACAGTTCACCTATAAGCAGTGCCACTGGTTTTACCCCGCCAACATCGCCGGCGATCAAGCGCGCGAAGCGGCCATCGCCGACGCGCTCGCGCACGGCACCAACGTCATTCCGCTGCCGCCGCCGAATCACGCGCTTCACGACGCGCTCGTACAACGACTCAAGGGCAAGGTCACTTTCCTCGCCGCGCGGCCGAAGCCGGAAGAGGTGAAAGCGTACGCCGGAAAGATGAAATCGCTCGGCGCCGGCTACGCCGATTGGGCCTACTACGTTCTCGACGAACCCGGCCTGATGGGCAAAGACGCCGCCTTCGACCAATGGGTAGCCGACGTGAAGGCGATCAAGAAAGAAGATCCGAACGCGCGCATCTACGCCAATCCCGCCGGCGGCGCAAAGCCCGAGATGCTGGAACCCGTGAAGCATCTGATCGATATCTGGCAGCCCGATCGCCATCTCGTGCTCGGCGATCCAGCCGCATACGCTAAGCTCTTCGGCGCGAAAACCTACTGGCATTATGAAGCGCCCGCCGATCAACGCAACCTCGACCCGCTCGGCTTTTACCGCATGAAACCGTGGGTGGCGTTTCAGATGGGCATGACCGGAGGCGGCTACTGGGTGCACTCCTCCAGTCCGTACTGGTTCTTCGATCGCAGCTTTGCAACCGAATACGGCGCCGTCTATATGACGCCCGAAGGCCCGGTCACAACCAAACGCTGGGAAGCTTCGCGCGACGGCGCCGAAGACTTTGAACTGCTCTGGCAACTGCGCGGATCGAAGCTCGTCGACAACGCCGTCGCCTTTGTCACGAAGGACCAGGAACACGCCACCGACATCAGCCGGCAAGTCTCGCCCTTCGCGCCGGATTACGCAACCTGGATGGATTTCCGGGCCAAACTTATCGCCGCGCTCGAGGCCAAACAATGAATCTGCTGGTTGCCGCCGCGCTGGCGCTATCGCTCGACACCGATGGTATGATTCGCATCAACGGCGAGCGCGTCTTCATCGTCGGCGCGTACGACCTTCCGAAAATCGCCGAACCGCTGAAGACCGCGAAAACGGCCGGATTTAACCTCGTCCACGCGAACAAGCAAACGATCGGCGGCGCGCGCGGCGCGGGTCTTTACACCTGGGCCACCACCGGTTCGAAGCCGGATGGAATCCGCCCCATTGTCAATGCGCTGAAGGACGATCCATCGCTCATCGTTTGGGAGATCGAAGACGAGCCTACCTTTGTCTGGAAGAAACCGCGCGAGATCCGCACCACGCCCGAGACGATGATCGCGGCGCGCAAACTCGTGCAGTCGATCGACCCCAAACGGCTCTTTTACCTGAATCAGTCGCCGACGAATCTTGTCCCGACTTTGCGACGCTATAACGACTCCACCGACATCGTCGCCACCGACATCTACCCGGTGATTCCGCGCGGAATCCGCAATCAATACGCGCTCTGGCCCGACGGGCAACAAGGCGATCTGCTCAACGAGACAATCAGTCAGGTCGGCCAGTACGCGGACAAAATGCGCCAGGTCGCCGGACCGTCAAAGCCCGTGTTCATGGTGTTGCAAGGCTTCGCCTGGGAGTCGATCCAAAAACAGGTCGATCCGAAAATGTTGTTGTACCCGACCACGGCGCAAGCCCGCTTCATGGCGTATCAGTCGATTGTTCACGGCGCGAATGGGATTCTCTACTGGGGCCTTCATTTGGGGCCGCCCGATAATCCGGCCTGGCAAGCGGTGAAGTCGGTGGCCGCGGAGTTGAAGACGATCGCGCCGGAACTCGCGGCGCGGCCACTGGCGGCGAAGTTGACGATCGACTACACGGACACAGGCCATTCGCTCGACCGCGGCATCGAGTACATCGTGAAACCCTCGGGCCGGGGGTCGCTGATCATCGCCGTCAACGCCGACAAGAATTCCGTCGAAGCCGTTATCAAAGGCCCCGGCGCATGCGTTCACAGGGACACGATCGAGCCCTTCGGCGTGCGGCTCTACCGCTGCGACGCGCAGTAGAGCGCGCCGCGCGCCGTTTTCGCATCCGGACATGCCGACTGCATGAACGCGCCCGCGAAGAGCGCGATTCCCATGACGCAGGCCAGCGGAATCCAAGTCTTCCAAAGTAACCGCGCAGCCCAGCCCGCCGAGTCCGTTTTCACTTGCCGCAACAACCCCGCGCCGATGGCCGCTTCAATCGCCACTTCGGGCAAGATTTCCGGCGCCATCCAAATCAGGTATCCCCCCGCCAAGCAGATCACCAGCACAAGCACCGCGAGCACGATCAAAATCCAGAATCCTTCGTCGAGGTCGACATTCAAGTCGATCCCGCCCCCAACTGGAGCGTCGAACAAATCGGACGCGCCGCCTCGCCCAAGCGACAAATCGCCGGGATCGAAATCAACATCACCAACACGCGGCGCAACGCCGGCCGCGTACCAGACCCACAGCCGCACGAGCCCGAAGAACACGCCATATGCGCCGAGCACCGACAACGCGTACCGCCACCCCATCGCGTCGAAGCCGAAATACAACAGGCCCTTGTCGATCAGCACTCCCGACGCAATCGTCGCGCCTAGAATCAGACTCATGTGAAAGCGCACGAAATATTGCTTCAGCAGCTTCGCCTTGATCTTGTTCCTCAATGCCATCGCTTCACCATGAACGGCTTCTCGGTGTAGTAGTAGATGACCGCGCAGATCACAAGTACAACCGGAACGAGCGCCAGTCCTTGCATCGCCAGATCGGCCGCGAACGGAATCGACTCGTTCCACAACTTCATCGATTGCTCGCTCAAGATCCCCAGCAGTCCGATGTGATAGAGGTACGTCGTGTAGCACATGCCCCCGATCAGATAGACCGGGCGCGCGCGCATCAGAGGTCCGCCGAAGCGTCCTCGGAACAGCGCCACATAGAGCAGCACGATGATAAACGGCATGGTCCACACATAGCGCCAGGGTTGATTCGTCCAATACACCGCGTTCAACGCCACGCCGCAAGCCACCGCCACGAAGTCCCAGAGCTCCGACGGAGTAAACGCGCGGTCTTCCAACCAGCTTAAGTAGATTTCGACGAACAGAAATCCCGCCATGAAGTAATGGCCGTAGCCAACCAGCGTCAACGACAATCGCGATGAAGTCACAGCCGTCACCTGCGAGGCCAACATCGCCCAGCCATAGATGATCGCCACCAATACGAGGCGCCGGACAGCCGTGTTCCGGATCGAGAACAGCATCGCCAGCAGCGGCGCGAGAATGTAGAACTGCACTTCCACTTCCAAGGACCAGAAGATGCCTTCGATCACGCTCGGCACGCCATAGACAATGCTATGCGAATAGAACAGCGTCGCCACGAAGTGCGGCAGCAGGTCGAGCACGTTGCCCGTGAAGCAGCGCGCCACGAAGAACACCGTCGCGGCCAGAATGTAGGGCGGTTCGAGTCTAGTTACACGCCGCAGAAAATACGCGCGGGGCCGCGGCTTTTTGTGCCCGCGCAAGTAGTGGCGCGCGAACGGCAGTCCGAGCACAAATCCGCTGATGACGAAAAAGAGCTGCACGCCAAGAAACGAAGGATATAGCGCGCGAATCGTTGGGTCGATCGCGCGCAGCGTCGACCATGCCGCCGGAACCAGCACATAACCAAATCGCCCCGTATTCTGCAAATACAGCGCCAACAGGTGATGCAGAATCACCATGCCGATGGCGATCGCGCGGAAGCCGTCAATCTCGCGGATGATCTCGCCCGACGTTGTTACGCGCGCAAGCTTGCTCTCGATCCAATCCCAAAGCGCGGTCACTCGGCGCCCATCGCCGCCTTTTGAAATGCCAACCGCACCGGCGAATCGTCGCTGTTCTTGAAGTTGGCGCGTTGCACCATCAGGATCAGCGCCACGCCGCTTTTGGGGTCGATCCACGCCTGCGTTCCGAACGCTCCGCCGTGGCCGAACGTGCCGGGCTTGGACATCGCCGTCTGGCCTTGCGGTTCCCGCACCACGCCCACGCCGAGCCCCCACGCGTGCCCCGGAATAAATCCCGCCTTCAGGTCGCCGGTCCTCGGCGACGTCATCTGCTCGATCGCCTTCGCCGATAAGTAGCGCTTGCCATCCAGTTCGCCGCCGTTCAGCAGCATCCGCGCGAAGCGGGCGTAGTCGGGCGCGGTCGAAAACAGTCCTCCGTTCGCCGCTGGATAGCGGAACCGCCCGGTCAACGAACTCACCGGCTCGGCAACCAACTTCTCGCCCGTTTTCCTCGCCGGCGCAACAATGCGCTTTACCTGTTTGGCCGCCGGAAAGAAGGTCGTGTCCTTCATGCCCAGCGGCTTGAAAAACCGCTTCTCAAGAAACACCTCAAACCGCTCGCCCGAGACAACTTCAACGATCCGCCCCAGCGTGTTGATGCCCGACTGACAATACCGCCACTGGACGCCCGGCGCGAAGAACGGCTTCTTGGCCGCATAGGCCGGAATCAAATCCGCCAATGTTTTCGCGGCTTTCGATTCCTCGGCTGTCGTTTCGCCCATGCCCGATGTGTGCGTCAGCAGATGCTTCAACGTCATGCCCGGTGTTTTCAGTTCCGGAACGTACTTCGCTACCGGATCGTCGACCGACAACTTGCCCTCGTCCTGCAGCATCAGGATCGCCGCCGCGGTAATGGGCTTCGTCATCGACGCAATCCAAAAAATCGAGTTCTTTTTCAGGGGACGCTTCAAGTCCGCATCGGCATGTCCGATCACGCCGAGATGCGACACGCCCGACCGCGTCGCGATTACGGTTACCGCGCCCGGCACTTCGCCCGCGTCGATCATCTTCCGCATGTTGGCCGCGATGGCCGCATCGCGATCGCCCGCCAGCGCGGTGATCGCCGTCGCCATCAGTAACGCAATTCGCATATTTGGCTCAGTGTACCGGAACTCGGTAGAATCGGCTATGCTTCGCGACGAGTATGTGGTTAAAGATGTCGCCGAACTGACGGCGCTTTACGACGCGCCGCTGGAACGCTCGGTCCGCAAACAACTCGACCGGCTTGACGAACACTGCCGCGCTTTGATCGCCACGTCGCCATTCTTGGTTATCGGCACGCAAGCCGATGTCGCCGACGCGTCGCCGCGCGGCGACGTTGCCGGTTTTGTCCGCGTTGCCGACGATCACACGCTGCTGATCCCGGACCGCCGCGGCAACAACCGTCTCGACACTCTGCACAACATTGTGCGCAACCCGCGCGTGGGCTTGCTCTTCCTGATGCCTGGCCGCCCCGAAACGTTCCGCGTCAACGGCGACGCCGTTATTAGCCGCGACCCGGATCTGCTTGAGTCGTTCGCCGTCAACGGCAATTCGCCGCGCACCGTTTTGGTCGTTACCGTAAAAGAGGCATACATCCACTGCAGCCGCGCCCTCGTCCGGGCCGACCTCTGGAACCCCGCCAAATTCGGCCCCGCCTTGCCCAGTTTCGGAACCGTCATGGCTGCGCACACGTGTGGGTTCGTCGATGGACCCACGGTCGACGAAGATAACAAGACACGCGTTCCGTCGACGCTTTACTGATTTTTCGAGCGGCGGCGCGTATGGACACACCTCGAGCGCGGTGTCCGGAACGGCTACTCCGGCTCGCCAAGTTTTAGGCCGATTTTAGCGCCCGAAGGTCATTTTCTGAGGGGCACACTGCCCTTCTGGGGCGTGATTTCGGCGGATTGAACAGGCTTGCGAACGGCCGAGGGCGGCGGGACCGGCTTGGCGGCGGGTTCCGGCTCCATCGCTGGGACCTCATCGACAGACATCTCCATGATTTCACTGGACATCTGGGAGGCTTCGACGGAGACGGGCCAGTTCTGGAGCTTCCGCAAAATGTCCATCAACCGGGAGATTTCGCGGGTGTAGTGACGGGCTCGGGCTTCGAGACGGGCGACGGTTTTCGAGTTTTGTTCGGCCAGGAGATGCAACTCTTCGGGCTCGTGCTCGACGGCGGATTGTTGCTTGGTGATCCACATCTCCCGATCGATGTCGAGGTTGGCCAAACTGCCGAGACGGTTGGAGCGCCAGAGGGCGTCGGCGAGCAAACCGACGACTGAGATTTCGACCAGGTTGCGCGGCCGAAACTGGTCGGTGGCGGCGGCGAGAACGGCGGCGTACTCGGCTTGCGCTTCGTGGGAGAAGGTGGACAGGTGCGCGATCCACAATCCGTGTTTGACGCTGGCGCGGCGGCAGCGGTCGAGGCCTTCGGGCGTTTTCGGGCCCTTGGATTTGGCGCCGTTGATACGGGCCTGTTCGGCTTTGGTAGGCATTGCAATTTCCTTTTCGGTCATGAAAAAAGCCGCTGCGCGGGCAGAGGCTTGGGTGGGACGGAGCGTTGTGCGCCATCCTACTCACCAGTTTGCGATTCTGTCTCGTTGAATCGGGCCGGCAAATTTTCAAGTTGTTGATTTCAAAGGAAATATAAATTTTGAACTTCCGTGAATGGCACTCTCAGCGCGCGCGCGTTTCCGCGTTTTGGGCGATGTGGAGGAGGATTTGGCCGTTCGGGGAGGCGGGCGTGTCTGACCGATGGCGGCCGCGGCGCGCTAGTCGTCCGATTCGGCTTGGCTGACCTTGAGGACGGCGAGGAAGGCTTCCTGCGGGATCTCGACGTTGCCGACGCGCTTCATGCGCTTTTTGCCTTCCTTCTGTTTTTCGAGGAGTTTGCGTTTGCGGGTGATGTCGCCGCCGTAACACTTGGCCAAGACGTTTTTGCGGATGGCTGAAATTGTTTCGCGCGCGACGATTCTTGTGCCGATCGCCGCTTGCAACGCCACTTCGAACATCTGGCGCGGAATTAGTTTTCGAAGCTGGGAGATCAGGGCCTTGCCGCGGTCGTAGGCGAAGTCCTTGTGCACGATGATCGAGAGCGCATCGACGGGATCGCCGGCGACGAGCACGTCCATCTTCACGATCGGCGACACGCGGTAGCCGGCCATGTGGTAATCCAGCGACGCATAACCACGGGAGGCGGACTTTAGGCGATCGTAGAAATCCAGAACGATCTCGTTCAAGGGGAGTTCGTAGTTTAGAAGCACGCGGCCGGTGCCGATGTACTCGAACTTCTTCTGCTGGCCACGCTTTTCTTCCACCAGCTTCAGAATTTCGCCGAGGTACTCTTCGCGTGTAATGACCGTTGCGTCGATGATTGGCTCTTCGATCTGCTCGATTTCGGCGGGGTCGGGCCAACGCGAGGGGTTATCGACTTCGATGACTTCCCCGCCCCGGAGCGTGACCTTGTAACGCACGCCAGGCGCGGTGGTGATCAAGTCGATATTGAACTCGCGCTCGAGGCGTTCCTGCACGATTTCGAGGTGCAAAAGTCCGAGAAATCCACAGCGAAATCCGAAGCCGAGGGCGACGGAGTTTTCGGGCTCGAAGTTGAAGGCGGAGTCGTTGAGACGGAGCTTTTCGAGCGCCTCGCGCAAGACGCCGTGTTCGCTGCTTTCGACGGGATAGAGTCCGGCGAAGACCATGGCCTTGATCGGTTCGAAGCCAGGCAAAGCCTCGGCGGCTGGAACGGCGGCGTCGGTGATGGTATCGCCGATCTGCGCATCGCTCACCGTCTTGATATTCGCGGCGAGGAAGCCGACTTCGCCGGCCGTTAACTCCTGGCAGGGAATCGGCTTTGGCGCCTGGTAGCCGAGGGCATCGATTTCATAGATCCGTCCGTTCGACCAGAGCTTGATTTTCTGGCCGACGCGAATTTTGCCGTCGACGACGCGCATCAGAATGATGACGCCGCGATAGGGATCGAACCAGGAGTCGAAGATGAGGGCACGGAGCGGGGCGTCGGGGTTGCCTTTGGGAGGAGGCACCTTTTGGACGATCTGCTCGCAGATTTCGGGGATGCCGATGCCTTGCTTCGCGGAGCACAGAACCGCCTCGGTGGCGTCGAGTCCGATGACCTGTTCGATCTGCTCCACGATGCGCTCGGGTTCGGCCGAGGGGAGGTCGATCTTATTGATAACAGGGAGGATTTCTAGATTGTGGTTGATGGCGAGGTAGGTGTTCGCCAGGGTCTGGGCTTCAACGCCCTGACTGGCGTCGACGACGAGCAACGCGCCCTCGCAGGCTTGGAGGGAGCGGGAGACTTCGTAGGTGAAATCGACGTGTCCGGGGGTATCGATCAAATTCAACTGGTAGGTTTCGCCGTCCTTGGCTTTGTACGTCAGGCGTACGGCGTGGGCTTTGATGGTGATGCCGCGTTCGCGTTCGAGGTCCATCGAATCGAGGACCTGCGCCATCATCTCGCGCTCGGAAAGCGCGCCGGTAAATTCTAAGAGCCGATCGGCCAGGGTCGACTTACCGTGATCAATGTGGGCGATGATTGAGAAATTCCGGATGCGGGATGGATCCATGGGATAATAGCGAGAGGCCGTTCAAAACTCCATTATTTCACATGCCTTGGAATTGCCTCCAATTTAACGTCGACGACGCCGGGATCGCGACGGTGACGATCAACCGGCCGGACAAGCTGAACGCGCTTAACACACAGACTGTCAACGAGTTAGCGGAGGCGTTCGCGCAAGTGGAAGCGGACGGCGCGATTCGGGCGCTGATGCTGACCGGGGCGGGCGAGAAGGCGTTTGTGGCGGGCGCCGACATTTCGGGCTTTGGTTGGGCGACGAAGGAGGCGGCTTCGGAAGGGTCGTCGTCGGGGTCGTTGATTTTTCGGCGTTTGGAGGCGAGCCGGAAGCCGTCGGTAGCGGCGGTGAACGGATTTGCGTTGGGCGGGGGGTTGGAATTGGCGCTCTGCTGCACGGTGCGGATTGCGTCGGAAAACGCGCGGATGGGGCTGCCCGAGGTCAAACTTGGCATCATTCCGGGCTACGGCGGAACGCAGCGTTTGCCGCGGATTGTCGGCCGGGGCCGGGCGCTGGAGATGATATTGACGGGCGACCCGATCGATGCGGCCGAGGCGTTGCGGATTGGGCTTGTCAACAAAGTCGTGCCGTTGGCCGATCTATTGCCTACTGCGAAAACGCTGTTGGGGCGAATGTTGAACAACGGACCGGCGGCGGTTGCGGCGGCGATGCGCGCCGTCGACCAAGGGCTTGATGGTAGCCTGGAAGAAGGGCTGGCAATCGAGTCGTCGCTGTTTGGCGAAGTAACGACAACAGCCGATTGCAAGGAAGGCGTCGCCGCTTTTCTCGAAAAACGCAAACCGGTCTTTACAGGAAAATAGCCATGGGGCACACAGTGATTGAAGGCGCGCTGCGCGGAGAGGGTCTGAAGGTGGCAATCGCGGTGGCGCGGTTTAACAGCTTCATTACGGACCGGCTTTTGGAAGGCGCGCTGGGTGGGTTGCGCAAACATGGCGTGGCGGCGGAAGACATTACGGTTGTGCATGTGGCCGGGTCCTGGGAGCTGCCGCTGGCGGCGCGGGCGCTGGCCGATACTTCGAAGTTTGCCGCGATTGTCTGCCTGGGTGCGGTGATTCGCGGCGAGACGGCGCATTTCGACTACGTTGCGGGCGAGGCCGCCAAGGGTTTGGCCAATCTACAGAATTCGTCGGGCGTGCCGGTCGTTTTCGGTGTGTTGACGACGAATACAACCGACCAGGCGATCGACCGCGCGGGCGGCAAGAGCGGCAACAAGGGTTACGACGCCGCCGTTACGGCGATCGAAACCGCCAGTGTGCTGCGGCAGATTCGCGGCCTATAGCCGATGGCCTCTCGACACGTCAGCCGCCGGCGCGCCTTGCAGTTGCTGTATGAGTGCGATTTGCGCAAAGTCGCGCCCGCCGATGCGGTGGCGGATTATAAGCACTCGCTTTACACCGAAGAACACGAAGAGCGTCCCGAGTACGACGCTTTCATGGAGCAGTTGCTGGTGGGCGTGCACGGAGAGATGGCGGCTCTTGATGAAGAGTTGGTCAAGCACTCGGCGAATTGGAAACTGGAACGGATGTCGATCGTCGACCGAAATGTGCTGCGGCTGGCCGTTTACGAGATGAAGTTTATGGCGACGCCGGCGGCGGTGATTATCGACGAGGCGATTGAGTTGGCGCGGCGTTTTTCCGGGGATGAATCGGCGCGATTTGTGAACGGCGTGTTGGACGGGTTCCGGAAGGCGGCGGAGAACCCGGCCGTGAAGACCGGGCTCTCGGAGGCGGATTAGGCCGAAGTTCCCCTTGGCAAAACGGGGCAATCGACACACTCCAAACGAGTTAGACGAAGAGGAGGGTGTGCGGCGCTGGGAACAAAGTGTTAGGGTGTGACGCCGAGGAGGTGAA
>Ga0194128_10000598_pt1 | contig 65239 bp, 61 predicted proteins | sample TA2KigCa65mmetaG_FD_148650 | JGI IMG/M metagenome (GOLD analysis project Ga0194128, IMG submission 148650) | Freshwater microbial communities from Lake Tanganyika, Tanzania - TA2015037 Kigoma Deep Cast 65m | ecosystem: Environmental > Aquatic > Freshwater > Lake | place: Tanzania: Lake...
AGGGCGCTGGTGAGACGCTCAACATACGCGGCAAATCGCTGGGCTCGAGCCGTCGCGGCGTTGGGCATGCCTCGATCCTGCCAGCGTACCCCATGACTTCCCTAACTTTTTTAACACAGTAGTACTAGGAGCCTGTCGGTGAAATGAGCCTGCAACCCAACCCAGCGACGAGGCGGTCGCAGCTCGATGTGAGGTGCGGCTGGGTCACGGCGGGCGGCCGGGTCACGGCTCCCCCACGCACGAGGCTCGGTCTTGACGTGAGGCCTTATCACGTGACGACGAGCGGGAATGACGCCAGCGCCTCATGAATGTAGACTAAATAAAGGACTGGTTAGTCCATGGGGTGCGAGACGCACCCCCCAAGCCCCCCTACGCCTCCGGGCGGACGTGAAGTCCGCCCTACGGCGACTGCCGCATCATCAACGGCAGGAAGTGCGTGAGGTCGAGCGCGTCGTCCAGCGCGCGATGCCGGCGCGGATTCGGCGGGAGCGCCTCGCGCCGCCGCACCTCGTCGCGATCGATCGGCTTCGGCCAGTCCGCGAGCGCCGTCATCACCGCGCAGAGATCGACGTGCGGGCGTGGGGCGAGCGGATCGGGAAGGCCGAACGCGGCGGCGTTCATCGCGAGCCGCCGGCGGTCGATCCCTCCCCACGCGCAGGTCGGCCATCCCTTCACCGGCTGTGTCGCGATCCATCGCTCGAGACGCGCGATCGCCTGCGGGAGCTCCTCCGCCGCGTCGATGTCGGGCTGCTGGGTGTTGACGAGCGCGACGCAATAGTCGGACAGGACCGGGTTGACGCGGGGACGCACCACGATGCTAAAGGTGTCGTGCACGGTGCGCGACGCGACGTCGTACGCGGCCATGCCGATCTCGATGACCTCCGCCGGCCGCGTGGGATCGGCCCAGTCGGTGCGAAGGCTGTCCGGCCAGCAGGTGAGCTCGAGATCGATGAGGAGCGCGCCGCCTGCCCGGCGCAGCTCGGCGACCGCCTGCTCGACGACGGCCCGTTCGATCAGGGGAGCAGGTCCGCGACAGCGACGCGCGAGTGCGGGGCGGCGAGCGGCGTGATCCCTTCCGGTGGCCGGGCGATGACGAGCGACGCGTAGCGCCACCCGTGCGGGGAGGACGGTGACCACACCGGCTCGCGATAGACCTCGAGCACGCGATCGATCAGATTCACGATCCAGTAGTCGGTGATGCCCGCGCGCGCGTAGAGCGCGAGCTTGACGTCACGGTCCTTGGCGAGCGAGCTCTCGGCAACTTCGAGGATGAGGACCGGACGTTCGGGATGGCCGTCGCGGTAGTCGCGCGGGTCGCCGGGCACGACGGCGACGTCGGGCTCGGGCTCGGAGACGTCGTCCAACGCGATGGGGAGCTGTCCCTCGACGACCCAGCCGGGGCCGAACGCCCGTCGGAGAGCCGTCGCGGCGAGGCGCACCGCCGTCGCGTGCGGGGCATACTGCGGCTCCCGAAAGACGAGGAGCCCGTCGAGCAGCTCCAGGCGCTCGTCGGAGTCGAAGAACCCCTGCTCGGTCAGCTTCTCGTACTCGACCCGCTTGATCGGCCGCTGGCGGAGGAGAGGCGCGGACTCCATGGCGCCACGCTACCGGCGCACGGCGGCGGGGTCAACGTGCAATGTTTGATACAGTGCGCGCGCCGAGCGCAGGAGGGTCCTCATGCCGTCGCCCTGGCCGAAGCACGCGCGCATCGCCGTCACGCTCACGTTCGACTTCGATGCCGAGTCCGGCTGGCTCTCGCGCGATCCCGCGCTGAAGGATCGCCCGGGGATCATGTCGCAGGGCTGGTACGGCGCGAAGGTCGGCGTGCCGCGCATCCTGCGCGTCCTGAAGGCGGAAAAGCTGCCGGCGACGTTCTTCATTCCCGGCTGGGTGGTCGAGAAGTACCCGGCGGAGTCGGCGATGATCCGCGACGCGGGTTACGAGATCGGTCACCACGGGTACCTGCACGAGCGCGCGACCCCCGACAATCCCGAGGGCGAGCGTGACGCGTTCGCGAAGGGCATGCGCGCGCTCGACGCCGTCCTCGGGGTCACGCCCGCGGGCTACCGCGCGCCGGCGTGGGACCTGACCCCCATCACGCTCGACTGCGTCAAGCAGCACGGGATGACGTACTCGTCGAACCTGATGGACGACGTCTTCCCGTACGTCCATCCCGGCACGTCGATCGTCGAGCTGCCGGTGCAGTGGGTGCTCGACGACGCGCCGTACTTCATGTTCAACCCGCTCGTCCTGAACCGGCCGATGAACACCGCGGAGGCGATCTACGGTGTCTGGCGGGACGAATTCCTCGCGATGTACGAGTGGGGCGGGCTCTTCAATCTCACCTGCCACCCCGAAGTGGTCGGCCACGGCTCGCGGATGCTGATGCTCCGCCGGCTCATCCGCTTCATGAAGAAGCAGAAGGGGGTCTGGTTCGCGACCTGCCGCGAGGTCGCCCAGCACTGGCTTACGCGCTCGCGCTAGGCCTCGGAGGTGCCGGGGTCGCGCCGGACCGAGTGGCGGACGCGCGCCTGCACGTTCCGGACGACCTCGTGCTCGAGGGTGATCTCCACTTCGTGGTCCTCGATCTCCCACGCGCCGACCGTCGAGAACCAGCCGAAGCGCCGCCGGCGGCGCGGCATCACGCGACGGCCGCGGTAGATCATCGCGCGCTGGTGCGGCGCATCGAGGCGCTCGACCTCCTCCGCGCCGTGGCCGCAGATCTCCAGGACCTGCGCGCGCGTCGTCTCGCCCGGGACGAGACGCGCGAACTGGTCACGAGAAAGCGCCGTGCCCGTCTCGCGCTGGACCGGCGCCGAGGCGCGGCCGACGTGAATACGCGCGGCGAAGACGCGGCCGAGGCGCGTCGCGGCCGCCGTGATCGCCGGCCGCAGCGCGTTGCCGAGCACGAAGAAGAGCGCGGGGATGAGGATCGGCGCCCACCACTGCAGCCCCGCGAAGTACCCGAACTGCACGGTGAGCGTCTGCGGCACGATGCCTTCGCCGCTCTCGAGGAAGCGCGAGACGACTTCCGTCCGCTCCAGGGACTCGTGGCGCCGCCGCGTCGCGCTCGCCGGCGCCATCTCGTCGATCTTCAGGCGATCCGCGTCCGCGAAGAGCATGACGAGCTGGGAGGGATCGTTCGCCAGCGCCAGCACGCGGTCGCGGTGCTCGAAGTAGAGGGGGAAGAGCGCGCGCGAGCGCACGTCGTTGAACGCCAGCTCGAACCGGTAGCGGTCGCCCCAGAAGGTCGACTCGAGCCACGTCGCGGGCTTCGGCTTCACGAGCCCGCGCGTCCGGAAGCGCAGGTTCATGAGCCACGCGCGGTTGGTCATCTTCGGATGCCACGGCACGTGGAGGACGCTCGCGGGGGTGGTGAGGCCGAGCGCGCCGCCCTGGCGCACGAACGTCACGAACGCGGCGCCGCCGGCGATCGTCTCGGGCGGCGCGTCGGTCTCGAGCTGGTACGCCGAGCGCGCGAGCAGCGCCACGCGGCCGTCCTCGACGACCGTGTACCCGCGCTCCTCGACGTGGCGATTGAGCGCGGGATCCGCCGCGCCGGCGGCGCGCTCCGGCACGATCTCGCCCGGCCACAGCAGCACGATCGTCTGCTCGAAGTCGGCGGCGCTCCGCGTGGGCGGGACGTTGAGGGTCCAGAGCAGGTCGACGGTGACGTCGAGCGTCGGCGTGACCGTGGCGGTGACGAACAGCGGCCCGACGGCGAGCTCGGGATTCGCGCGCGAGCCGAGGAAGAGCTGCGCGTGCGCCGCGCCCGCCGCGCCGATCACGACCAGCGCGGCGAGCGCACCGGCCAGACGCTTCAGACGCGCACCGGCGTGAAGTCGGTGGAGTAGTGCTCCTCGAGCGGCAGCCGCTTCGCCAGCACCTTCTCCTCGATCAGCACGTCCTGCATCGCCTTGAGCGCCTCGACGTTGATGCGTCCGTCGTCGGAGAGGAGCGGACCCGAGACCTTGGTGTGCGTGGTGACGACTTCGTCCGCCGTCCAGCCCATGCGCTTGCCGATCACCTCGGCCATCTCCTTCGGATTCGCCTTCATCGCCTTGATCGCCTGGAAGAGCCCGCGCTGCGCCTTCCGGATCGTGTCCGCGCTCTTCTTGAGCGCGTCCTCGGTCACGTACTGGTTGAGGCTGATCCACTTCGGCGCCACCTGGTCGAGGCGCATGAGGAGCTTCGTCTTCTTCTGCTGCTCGAAGACCGCGCCGCCGTCCCCCCAGACGAAGCCCGCGATCTCCTTGCGGCTGAGCGCCGCGAGCTGCGCATCGAGGCCGCCGAGCGGCACCACCTGCACGTCCTTGTCCGGATTCCAGCCCTGGTGCTTGACGATCATGCGCGCGAGCACCCACGTGGTCGCGCCCGGCGCGGTCACGCCGATCGACTTGCCCTTAAGCTCGGCGACCGATTTGACTTCGGGCGCGACATTCAGCGTGAAGTAGTTGCTCTCCGCGTGCGAGGCGACCATCTTGATCGGCGCGCCCTTCTCGCGGAACACGAGGATGTCCGTGCCGCCGCTGATGCCGAGCAGCACGTCGCCGCTCAGGACACCCTTCGAGAGGTCGGGCCCGCCGCGGAACGGCACGAACTCGACGGCGAGCCCCTGCGCCTTGAAGAAGCCCTTCTCGATGCCCACGATCACCGGTCCCGCGAGGCCGTAGTCGCCGAGCACGGCCGTGCCGATCTTGATCGACGTCTGCCCGCGCACGATGGCGGGCAGGAGCGGCACCGATGCCGCCGCGGCGGCTGACGTCATCAGGAAGTGCCGACGACTGAGTCGCGTCATGAAGAGCCTCCTCAGCTTGACAGGATGGCAGAGCGCGAGCGATCCTACAACGCCTCGTGATTGCCGCGCTCTTCGGCTTCGCGGAACGGCGGACCACCCTCGGCGTCGAAGTCCGCGCCGGCCTCACCACGTTCATGGTGATGGCCTACATCATCTTCGTGAACCCGATCGTCCTGGGCTACGTCGGCATCCCCGGTCTCGAGGGCAAAGGCCTCCCGTTCGCCGCGACGCTCACCGTGACGTGCTTCACCGCGGGCGTGCTGTCGATCGCGATGGGCCTCGCGAGCAACTATCCGCTCGCGCTCGCGCCCGGGATGGGACTGAACGCGGTCGTCGCGTTCGAGCTGGTGGCCGGGCGCGGGCTCACGTGGCCGCAGGCGATGACCGTCGTGTTCCTCGAGGGCGTCGTGATCACGATCCTCGTGCTCACGCGCTTCCGCCAGGCGGTGATGAACGCCGTACCGCTCGGGCTCAAGCAAGCGATCAGCGTCGGCATCGGGCTCTTCATCGCGCTGATCGGGTTCTTCACGGCGGGCTTCGTCGTGAAGCCCGGCGCCGGTCCGCTGCCGGTCGGGCTCGGGCCGTTGCGCGGTCTTCCGATCGCCGTCTTCCTCATCGGCTTCGTGCTGACCGCCGTGCTGGTCGCGCGCCGTGCGCGCGGCGGCCTGCTCATCGGGATCGTCGCCACGACCGTTCTCGCGATCGCGCTCAACGGCCTCTTCGCGGGTTGGAAGGGGTTCCCGACACCGGGCGCGGCGCAGATCCCGGCCGGCATCATCCAGGCGCCGGACTTCTCCACGTTCGGGCGGCTCGACTTCGGGCTGTTCGCGAAGCTCGGCGTCCTGGCCGCGTGCCTCGCGATCTTCTCGTTGATGCTGAGTGACTTCTTCGACACCATGGGAACGGTCATCGGCGTCGGCGGCAAGGCCGGCTTCGTCGACGCGCAGGGGCGCCTGCCGCGCGTCGACCGCGTGCTGCTGGTGGACTCGCTCGGCGCCGTCGCGGGCGGCCTCGCGAACTCCAGCAGCAACACGACCTATATCGAAAGCGCCGCGGGTGTCTCCGAAGGTGGACGCACCGGCCTCGTCGCGGTGGTGGTCGGCGTCCTCTTCCTGCTCGCGACGTTCTTCGCCCCGCTGGCCGCGGTCATCCCCGCGCAGGCGACCGCCCCGGCCCTCGTGCTGGTCGGCTTCTACATGATGACGGTCGTTCGGGAGATGGCCTGGGACGATCCGGAGGAGGCGATCCCCGCCTTCGTCACGATGCTCGTGATGCCGTTCACCTGGTCGATCACCAACGGCATCGGCGCCGGCTTCGTGACCTGGGTGGCGATCAAGATCTTCGCCGGACGCGCCGGCGCCGTCCACCCGATGCTGTGGCTCGCATCCGCCGCGTTCGTGCTGTACTTCGCCCTGCCGCTGCTGGAAGGCACCGCCCGCTAAGCCTTCGTCTTTCCGGCCCAATCCTTGACACCCCGGGGCCGAATCGCTACACTCTCGCAACTTTTTTTGCGCCGGCCCCCCCGGGACCCGGCAGTAACTCGTGGCAGCGACGCGGAGGCGAATTGGTCGACCGGACACTCGATACGGCTGCGGATACGTTCCCGAAGCTCGTTCGCGCGAACGCGAACCGGCTCGGCCGCAAGACCGCCATCCGCGAGAAGGACCTCGGGATCTGGCAGTCCTCCTCCTGGAAGGACTACTGGGAGCAGGCCCGGCTGATCGCGCTCGGCCTCGCGTCGCTCGGGTTCGCCCGGGGCGACAAGACCGCGATCGTGGGCGACAACCGGCCCCAGCTCTACTGGGCGGTGTGCGCCACGCAGGCGCTCGGCGGTATCCCCGTGCCGCTCTACCAGGACTCGATCGAGAAGGAGCTCGCGTACATCGTGGACCACGCGGAAGCGCGGTTCGCGATCGTCGAGGACCAGGAGCAGGTCGACAAGCTCCTCCACCTCCGCGCGCAGTGCCCGAAGCTCGAGTTCATCGTCTACGACGACCCGCGCGGACTCCGCGCCTACTCCGAGCCGAACCTCATGTCGCTCGAGGAGCTGATCGAGCAGGGGCGCAAGTTCGAGCAGAACCATCCCGGCCACGTCGAGAACGAGGTGGCGAAGGGCCGCGCCGACGACACCGCGATCATCTGCTACACGTCGGGCACCACGGGCGCGCCGAAGGGCGCGATGCTCTCGCACAGCAACCTCATCCTGACGTCGCTCGCCGGGGCCCGGGCCGACGGTCTGCGCGAGGACGAGGAGATCCTCTCGTACCTGCCGATGGCGTGGGTGGGCGACCACGTCTTCTCGTACGCGCAGTCGATCCTCCTCGGCTTCCCGGCGAACTGTCCCGAGAGCGCGGCCACGGTGCTGCAGGACCTGAAGGAGATCGGGCCGACCTACTTCTTCGCGCCGCCGCGGATCTGGGAGAGCATCCTCACGAACGTCATGCTCCGGCTCGAGGACTGCGCGTGGCCGAAGCGCAAGCTCGTGCACTTCTTCCTGAACCTCGCGCAGGACATGGAGCGCCGGCGGCTCGCGGGCCAGCCGGTGCCGCTGCTGCCGCGCCTGCTCTATCCGCTGGGTAAGGCACTCGTCTACGCGCCGCTGCGCGACAACCTCGGCATGCGGCGCGTGCGCCGCGCGTACACGGCGGGCGAGGCGATCGGCCCGGAGATCTTCGTGTTCTTCCGCGCGCTCGGCATCAACGTGAAGCAGCTCTACGGGATGACCGAGGCCAGCGTCTTCGTGACGATCCAGCGCGACGGCGACGTGCGGCTCGACAGCGTGGGCACGGCGGTGCCCGGCGTGGAGATCAAGATCGCCGAGAGCGGCGAGGTGCTGTTCCGCAGCCCGGGCGTCTTCCAGGGCTACTACAAGAACGCCGACGCGACGCGCGCGACCGTGCAGGACGGGTGGCTCAACTCGGGCGACGCGGGCTTCCTCGACGCGTCGGGCCACCTGAAGATCATCGACCGCGCGAAGGACCTGAGCCGGCTCGCGGGCGGCACGATGTTTCCGCCGAAGTACATCGAGAACAAGCTCAAGTTCTCGCCCTTCGTCAAGGAAGCCGTCTGCATCGGCCAGGGGCGTCCGTTCGTGGTCGCGCTCGTGAACATCGACCTCGCCGCCGTCGGGAACTGGGCGGAGCGGCGGGGGATTGCCTATTCGAGCTACACGGATCTGAGCCAGAAGCCGGAGGTCTACGGCCTGATTCACGAGGACGTCGCGCGCGTGAACCGGAGCCTGCAAGAGGACGCGGCGCTGCGCGGCGCCCAGATCCGGCGCTTCCTCATCCTGCACAAGGAGCTGGATCCGGACGACGAGGAGATCACCCGCACGCGCAAGGTGCGCCGTGGCTACATCGCGCAGAAGTACGCCGAGCTCATCGACGCTCTGTACAGCAACCGGTCCCACGTCCAGGTCGAGGCGAAGGTCACCTACGAAGACGGCCGCACGGGCACCATCCGGGCCGACGTGACGATCAAGGACGTTGGGTGACCCTCCCGCTGCTCGAAGTGGAGGGCGTGAGCGTGCGCTTCGGCGCGCTCACCGCGCTCACGCACGTGAGCCTCGAGATCGCGCGCGGCGAGATCGTGGCCATCATCGGCCCCAACGGCGCCGGCAAGACCACGCTCCTCAACGTGATCAGTGGGTTCTATCACCCCTACGAGGGCCGGATCCTCTTCGACGGCAGGGACCGGACGAATCTCCGCCCGCCCGACGTGGCCGAGCTCGGCGTGGCGCGCACGTTCCAGAACGTCGCGCTCTTCAAAGGGATGAGCGTGCTCGACAACATCATGACGGGCCGCCTCTTGAAGATGCGCGGGAGCTTCCTCCTCGACGCGCTCTGGTGGGGCCCGGCGCAGCGCCAGGAGCTCGCGCACCGCGAGGCCGTCGAGCGGATCATCGACTTCCTCGAGATCCAGGCGATCCGCAAGACCCGGGCGGGCACGCTGCCGTACGGGCTGCAGAAGCGCGTCGAGCTCGCGCGCGCGCTCGCCGCGGAGCCGCAGCTCCTCCTGCTCGACGAGCCGATGGCGGGGATGAACGTCGAGGAGAAGGAAGACATGTGCCGGTTCATCCTCGACGTCAACAGCGAGTTCGGCACGACCATCGCGCTGATCGAGCACGACATGGGCGTCGTCATGGACATCTCGCACCGCGTGGCGGTGCTCGACTACGGGCGGAAGATCGCCGACGGCACGCCGGACGAGGTCCGGAAGAACCAGGCGGTGCTCGACGCGTATCTGGGAGTCTCATCGGAGGGGGCCTCGGCGGCCCCCTCCGAAACCTCCCCCAGGATTGCGCCGGCAAAGCCGGCGCTCGAACGGCCCGGGGCCTGACATGAGCGTCTTCCAGCAAGTCCTCATCGGGCCGCTGAAGGACATCGGGTCGAATCCGGCGTTCTTCGGCGAAGTCGTCATCGGCGGGATTCTCGCCGGGATGCTCTACTCGCTGGTGGCCCTGGGGTTCGTGCTGATCTTCAAGGCCTCCGGCGTGTTCAACTTCGCGCAGGGCGTGATGGTCCTGTTCGCGGCGCTGACGCTCGTCGGCCTCATCGAGCGCGGCGCCGGCGTGTGGGTGGCGCTGGCCGCGACGGCGCTCGTCATGATCGTGCTCGCGTTCGCCATCGAGCGCGCGGTGCTGCGGCCGCTCGTGAACCAGCCGCAGATCATCCTCTTCATGGCGACGATCGGCCTGAACTTCTTCCTGGAAGGCTTCGGCGAGATGCTCTGGGGCGCCAACGTCAAGAAGCTCGACGTCGGGATCCCGGACCGCTCGTTCATGGCCGCCGGGATGCAGATCAACCAGCTCGAGCTCTCCGCGGGCGGCATCGCCGCGATCCTCGTCGTCGTGCTCGCGATCTTCTTCCAGAAGACGCGGATCGGACGGGCGCTCCGCGCGGTCGCGGACGACCACGAGGCCGCGCTGTCCATCGGCATTCCACTGAAGACCATCTGGGTGGTGGTGTGGTCGGTGGCCGGGCTCGTCGCGATCGTGGCGGGGATCATGTGGGGCGCGAAGAGCGGCGTGCAGTTCAGCCTGTCGCTGATCGCGCTGAAGGCGCTGCCGGTGCTGATCCTCGGCGGCTTCGAGTCCGTGCCCGGCGCGATCGTGGGCGGCCTGATCATCGGCGTCGGCGAGAAGATCGGCGAGGTCTACTGGGGCCCGCTGGTCGGCGGCGCGATCGAGAACTGGTTCGCGTACGTCCTCGCGCTCGCCTTCCTGCTGATCCGGCCGCAAGGCCTCTTCGGCGAAAAGATCATCGAACGGGTGTGACGGCGTGATCTATCGCGAAGCGGGGCAGTTCAAGACCACGTACGCGGCGGATCAGGCGATCTTTCCGATCCTCCAGGACCGGATCTTCGTGGCGCTCGCCGTCGTCGGCGCGTTCGTGATCCCGGTCCGCTTCGCCAACGAGTACTGGCTGCAGGCGGTGCTCATCCCGTTTCTCATCTACGCGCTCGCCGCGCTCGGCCTGAACCTCCTCACCGGCTACGCGGGCCAGCTGTCGCTCGGTACCGGCGGCTTCATGGCGGTGGGCGCCTACTCCGCGTTCAAGCTCGCGAGCGCGTTCCCCGCGCTCAACATCGTGCTCGTCTTCCTGCTCTCGGGACTCGTCGCCGCGCTCGTCGGGGTGGTGTTCGGCATCCCGAGCCTGCGGATCAAGGGCTTCTACCTGGCCGTGGCCACGCTCGCCGCGCAGTTCTTCTTGATCTGGCTCTTCAACAAGGTCGGGTGGTTCGTGAACTACGCGCCGTCGGGCACGATCACGGCGCCGCCCCGGACCGTCTTCGGCGTCATGGTGACGGGCCCCGACGCCGCCGCGGGCGCGCGCTACGTGGCCGCGCTCGCGTTCGTCGCGGTCTTCGCGCTCATCGCCAAGAACCTCGTGCGCGGCCGCGTGGGCCGGTCGTGGATGGCCATCCGCGACCGCGACATCGCGGCCGAGATCATCGGCGTCCGGCCGCTCCGCACGAAGCTGCTCGCGTTCGCGATCAGCTCCTTCTACTGCGGCATCGCGGGCGCCGAGCTCGTCTTCCTGTACCTCGGCAGCGCGGAGACCCTGGCGTTCGACATCAACCTCTCGTTCCTGGTGCTGTTCATGGTGATCATCGGCGGGCTCGGCAGTGTGCTGGGCTCGTTCCTCGGCGCCGCCTTCATCGTGCTGGTGCCGATCTTCCTGACGAACGTCCCGCACACGGTGGGACTCAACCTGCCCGTCGCCCTCGCGAAGCAGATCGAGCTGATGATCTTCGGCGGGCTCATCCTCTTCTTCCTGATCGTGGAGCCGCACGGCCTCGCGCGGCTGTGGCAGATCACCAAGGAGAAGCTCCGGCTCTGGCCCTTCCCGCACTAATGCGCCAAAGGAGGACCTCATGATCTCGAAGCGCTTCGTCGTCGTCGCCGTCGCGCTCGCGCTGGCTCTCGGGCCGCTGGCGAGCGCCGTGCTCGCCCAGGGGCCATCGATCTTCATCCCGCTGCTCGTCTACCGGACGGGCCCGTACGCCCCGAGCGGCATCCCGAACGCCAACGGGTTCCAGGACTACTTCAATCTCCTCAACGAGCGTGACGGCGGCATCAACGGCGTCAAGATCGCCGTCGAGGAATGCGAGACGCAGTACGACACCAAGCAGGGCGTCGAGTGCTACGAGCGGCTGAAGTCCAAGGCCGTGCTCATCAACCCGTACTCGACGGGCATCACCTACCAGCTCATCCCCAAGGCGCCCGGCGACAAGGTCGTCGTGCACTCGATGGGCTACGGCATGACGGCGTCCGCCGACGGCCGCTACTTCCCCTGGGTCTTCAACTTCCCGATGACGTACTGGAGCCAGGCGTCCTCCTTCGTCAAGTACGTGGGCGCGCAGGAAGGCGGGCTGGAGAAGCTGAAGGGCAAGAAGATCGTCCACATCTTCCACAACAGCCCGTACGGCAAGGAAGCGAACCCGACGCTCGAGACGCTCGCGAAGGCGCACGGCTTCGAGCTCACGCTGCTCGCCGTCGACCACCCGGGGCAGGAGCAGAAGGCCACGTGGCTGCAGGTCCGCCGCATCAACCCGGACTGGATCTACCTCTCGGGGTGGGGCGTGATGAACGGCGTCGCCGTGAAGGAAGCCGCCGGCATCGGCTACAAGATGGACCGCCTGGTCGGCAACTGGTGGTCGGGCAGCGAGTCGGACGTCATTCCCGCCGGCGACGGCGCGAAGGGCTACAAGTCGATGACGTTCCACGCGCCGGGCGCCGGCTTCAAGGTCCACCAGGACGTCATCAAGCACGTCTACGACAAGGGCAAGGGCGCCGCGAAGAAGGAGGCGCTCGGCGAGGTCTATCACAACCGCGGCATGATCAACGCCATGCTCAACGCCGAGGCGATCCGTACGGCGATGGCGAAGTACAACCTCAAGACCGCGCCGACGGGCGAGCAGGTGCGCTGGGGCTTCGAGAACCTCGACCTCACCGAGGCGCAGCTCGACAAGCTCGGCATGAAGGGGATGATCCGTCCCCTGAAGGTCAGCTGCGAGAATCACGAAGGCAACGGGCTGGCCGCGGTTCAGCAGTGGGACGGCAAGCAGTGGAAGGTCGTCTCGGACTGGATCGAGCCGATGCGCAACGTCGTCCGCCCGAAGCTCGAGGAAGCGGCGGTGCAGGAGGGCGGCGAGAAGCTGAAGTACGCGAAGCGCGACTGCTCGAAGGAGAAGTAAGGCGCACGATGGGCGACTTGCTGACGGTCAACAACATCGAGGTGATCTACGACCACGTGATCCTCGTGTTGAAGGGCGTCTCGCTTCGCGTCCCCGAGGGGGGCATCGTCGCCCTCCTCGGGGCCAACGGCGCGGGCAAGTCGACCACGCTCAAGGCGATCTCCGGGCTGCTCAGGACCGAGCGCGGCGACGTCACGAAGGGCGCGATCGAGTTCCACGGCGCGACGATCCACCGCCATCCGCCCGACGAGGTCGTGCGGCGCGGGATCGTGCAGGTGATGGAAGGCCGCCACGTCTTCGAGCACCTGTCGGTCGAGGAGAACCTCCTCACCGGTGCCTACACGCGGCGGAGCGGCGGAGAGACGCGCCGCGACCTCGACATGGTCTACGGCTATTTCCCGCGGCTCACGCACCGGCGCAACGTCGCCGCCGGCTACATCTCGGGCGGCGAGCAGCAGATGCTGGCCATCGGCCGCGCGCTCATGGCGCACCCGAAGCTGATGCTCCTCGACGAGCCGTCGATGGGCCTGGCGCCGATGCTGGTGGCCGAGATCTTCGACATCGTCGGGCGCTTGAACCGGGAGGAAGGCGTGGCGGTGCTGCTCGCCGAGCAGAACGCGACCATCGCGCTGAAGCACGCGCAGCACGGCTACGTCATGGAGAGCGGCCGCATCGTCCTCGAGGGCGACGCGAAGACGATCAGCGAGAACGAGGACATCAAGGAGTTCTACCTGGGCCTCTCCGGCGTAGGACAGCGCAAGAGCTATCGGGACGTCAAGCACTATCGCCGTCGGAAGAGGTGGCTATCGTGAGGCTTCGTCCATGAGCGCTATTCTCGAGATCGCGGACGTGTCCCGGTCCTTCGGTGGCGTGCAGGCCGTGCAGAAGGTGAGCGTCGACATCCCGCGCGGCGAGATCATGTCGATCATCGGGCCGAACGGCGCGGGCAAGACCACGGTCCTCAACATGATCAGCGGCTTCTATCACCCCGATCACGGCCGCATCCTGCTCGAGGGCACGGACATCACCCACCTGGCGCCGAGCGAGATCGCCAAGCTCCGTGTCGCCCGCACGTTCCAGAACATCGCGCTCTTCAGCGGCATGACCGTGCTCGACAACCTGATGCTCGGCCGCCACGTGCTCATGAAGTCCGGCGTGCTGTCTTCGTTCATCTACTGGGGGCTCGCCCAGAGAGAGGAAGTCGCACACCGCAAGCGTGTCGAGGACCTCATCGACTTCCTGAAGATCCAGGATCTCCGGCGCCGGCCCACGGGCTCGCTCGCGTACGGACTGCGCAAGCGCGTGGAGCTCGGGCGCGCGCTCGCGCTCGATCCGAAGATCCTCCTGCTCGACGAGCCGATGGGCGGCATGAACCAGGAAGAGAAGGAGGACATGGCGCGCTTCATCCTCGACGTGAACGAGGAGTGGGGCACGACCATCATCCTCATCGAGCACGACATGGGCGTGGTCATGGACATCTCCGACCGCGTGGCCGTGCTCGACATGGGCCTGAAGATCGCGGAAGGCAAACCCGACGAGGTGCGCGTGAACCCTGCCGTGGTCAAGGCGTATCTCGGCGAGACGAAGACCAGCGAGGTCCGCCATGGCTGACCGTCACGACCTTTCGACGCTGCCCCGGCTCCTGCTCCGCAACGCCCGCGAGTTCCCGCGCCGCGCGGCCATGCGCGAGAAGGACCGCGGTATCTGGCAGTCATGGAGCTGGCACGACTATCACGGTCAGGTCCGCGACTTCGCGCTGGGGCTCGCGGCGCTCGGGTTCACGCGCGGGGATCGCCTCTCCGTCATCGGCGACAACCGCCCGCGCCTCTACGCGGCGCAGCTCGCCGCCCAGTGCCTCGGCGGCGTGTCGGTCCCCGTGTACCAGGACTCCATCGCCAGGGAGCTCGCGTACATCTGGAGCCACGCGGACGTCTCCGTGATCGTGGCCGAGGACCAGGAGCAGGTCGACAAGGTCATCGCGCTGCGCGACGAGCTGCCGCATCTCCGGTGGGTCGTGTACGACGACCCGCGGGGGATGCTCGCCTACAAGTTCGACTGGCTGAAGTCGTTCGCCGACGTCCAGGCCGCGGGCCGCGAGCGCGCGGCGAAGGACGCCGGGCTGCTCGAGCGCGAGATCGCGCAGGGCAAGGCGGACGACGTCGCGTTCGTCTGCTACACGTCGGGCACGACGGGCAGTCCGAAGGGCGCGATGATCACGCACACCAACGCGATCGCGACCGCGCGGATGGCGATGGCGTCAGAAGACTTTCGCATCGACGACGACTACCTCGCGTACCTCCCCATGGCCTGGGTGGGCGACGCGTTCTACACGCTCGTGATGAGCCTCTACGTCGGCTTCACGATCAACTGTCCGGAGAGCCCGGAGACCGTGCAGCGCGACCTGCGCGAGCTCGGACCGACGCAGCTCCTGGCGCCGCCGCGCATCTGGGAGAACATGCTGACCGGCGTGCTCATCCGCGCCAACGACGCGGGGCCGCTCAAGCGGCGCGTGTTCGAGTACTTCCGCCGCGTCGCCGAGCAGCTCGAGATCCTGCGCGCCGACGGCAAGCCGATCCCCCTCGGCCTGCGGATCACGTACGCGCTCGGCCAGTTCTTCGTGTACGGGCCTGTCCGGGACCAGATCGGCCTCAGGCGCACGCGCTTCGCGCTCACCGGCGGCGCGCCGCTCGGCCCCGACACGTTCCGCTTCTTCCGCGCGATCGGCGTCAACCTCAAGCAGGTCTACGGCTCCACCGAGACCACCGGGCTCGTGTCGCTCCAGCCCAGCGCCGAGGCGAACCCGACGACGGTCGGGCGCCCGTGCGAGGGTGTGGAGGTGAAGATCGCCGAGCGCGGCGAGGTGCTGGTGCGCAGCGCCGGGATCTTCCGCGGGTACCTGAAGAACGAGGAAGCGACGCGCGAGGTGATCGACGCCGAGGGCTGGTTCCACACGGGCGACGCGGGCTTCGTCGACCCGCGCGGCCACCTCGTGGTCATCGACCGCGCCAAGGACGTGGGCGCCGTCGCCGACGGCACACCGTTCGCGCCGCAGTTCATCGAGAACAAGCTGAAGTTCAGCCCCTACATCCGCGAGGCGGTCGCGTTCGGCCACGAGCGGCCGTTCGTCACCGCGATGATCGCCATCGACATGAACACCGTCGGCACGTGGGCGGAACGCCGGTCGCTGCCGTACACGAGCTACATGGACCTGAGCCAGAAGCCGGAGGTCGGGGGCCTGCTCCGCGAGGAGATCGCGAAGATCAACGAGACCCTGCCCGAGGCGACGAAGATCCGGCGCTTCCTCCTCCTCACGAAGGACCTGGAAGCCGACGACGCGGAGATGACGCGGACGCGGAAGGTGCGCCGCCGCTACGTGGCGGAGAAATACGCCCCCGTGATCGACGCCTTTTACACCAAGGAGACGGAGGTGGAGCTCACGAGCTCGGTGACGTACGAGGACGGTCGCACCGCCACCATCAAGTCGCGGGCCCGCATCGAAGACGTGGAGACCCGGGAGCCGGCTCATGCTTGAAGCGCTCGACCTGCAGTTCACGATCCTGCTGCTCTCGAACGGCGTGATGATCGGCCTCATGTACTCGCTGATCGCGCTCGGCTTCGTGCTCGTCTACAAGGCGACCGACGCCGTGAACTTCGCCCAGGGTGAGTTCGTGATGATCGCGGGCTTCGTCGCGGTCGGCGCGCTCACCGTCGCCGGCATCCCGCTGTGGCTCTCGATCCTCGCGGCGCTCGTGGCGATGGTGGGCTTCGGCTTCGCGCTCGAGCGCGTGATGCTGCGCAAGCTCATCGGCCGGCCCATCATCGCGGTGGTCATGGCGACGATCGGGCTGGCGGCCATCCTGCGCGGTCTCGGGCCGTTCGGCATCTTCCAGGGCACGCGCCCGCTGCCGCTGCCGCTGCGGGACGAGCCGTTCATCCTCGGCCCCCTCTTCATTCCGCCGATCCAGCTCCTCGGCGGCATCGTGAGCCTCGTGTTCCTCGCGGGCTTCGGGTACTTCTTCCTGAAGTCGCGCAAGGGCGTCGCGATGCGGGCGGTGGCCGACAACCAGCAGGTCGCGATGGCCATGGGGATCGACGTGGAGCGCTACTTCGGGCTGGCGTGGGCGATGACGGGCGTCGTCTCGGCGCTCGGCGGGGTCCTCTGGGGAAACATGCTCGGCGTGGACGTGAACCTCGCGCTGGTGGGGTTCAAGGTCTTCCCGGTCGTCATCCTCGGCGGGCTCGACTCGATCCCGGGCGCGATCATCGGCGGGCTCATCGTCGGCCTCGTCGAGAACCTGGCGGCGGGCTACATCGATCCGTACGTCGGCGGCGGGACGAAGGACTTCGCGCCGTACGTGCTGATGATCCTCGCGCTCATGATCCGGCCCTACGGCATCTTCGGCAAACGCATCATCGAGCGAGTGTGACCGCCAACATGGCTGGCGCAGGGCGAGGGAAGGGGACCAACCGTTGATCCATCGAGAGTGCGGCGTTCTCAAGACGACCTACGAAGCAGACATGGCGCTCTACCCGCTGCCGATCGCGAAGTACACGGTCGCGGCGCTGGGCGTGCTGTTCTTCCTCGTGCTCCCGCTCTCGCTGCACGAGTACTACCTGTCGATCGCCAACCTCGTGTGGATCTCGATCATCGGGGCGCTCGGCCTCAACATCCTCGTCGGCTACACCGGGCAGGTGTCCATCGGCCACGGCGCCTTCATGTCGGTGGGCGCCTACACCGCCGCGAACTTCGCCACGCGGCTGGACTTCCCGTGGCCGGTCAACCTGCTCCTCGGCGGGCTCATGGCCGCGGCCATCGGGGCGATCGTCGGGATCCCATCGCTGCGCATCAAGGGCCTCTACCTGGCGATCGCGACGCTGGCCGGGCAGCTCATCATCGAGTGGACCATCAACCACGTCACGTTCATCAGCGGCGGCGTCCAGGCCTCGATCGAGGTGCCGCGCCCGCAGCTCGGGACGGTCGTGCTCAACACGCACCGGGAGATGTACTTCTTCCTGCTCTTCTTCGTGGTCGTGGCGATCGTCGGCACGATGAACCTCATGCGCAGCCGGGTGGGCCGCGCGTTCGTCGCCATCCGCGACCAGGACATCGCGGCGGAGATCATCGGCATCAACATCTTCCGCTACAAGCTCCTGGCGTTCGCGATCTCGTCCTTCTACGCCGGCGTGACGGGCGTGCTCTACACGTACTACTTCGGCATCGCGAACTACGAGCAGTTCCAGATCGGCGTGTCGATCGACTACCTGGCGATGATCATCATCGGCGGGCTCGGCTCGGTGCTGGGGTCGATCTTCGGCGCGGCGTTCGTCACGCTGCTGCCGATCGGCATCCGTTACGGGATGGAGGCGGTGAGCGGCGTGCTCTTCTCCGAGGCGACCGTGCACAACCTCATTCCCGCGCTCCGTCTCACGCTGTTCGGCGCCCTCATCATCGTGTTCCTGGTGCTCGAGCCCGAGGGCCTGAACCGCCTGTGGCGGAACATCCGCAGCTACTTCCGCGTATGGCCGTTCGCGTACTGACGTGCGCGAAGAAGGGAGACAGCGTATGCGCAAGTCCCTGATCGCTCTCATCGCGATCGTGGTCGCGATGGCGCCCGTGATGCCCGCCTCGGCGGGGCACGAGATCGTCATCGGACTCCAGTGCGATCGCACCGGGGCCACCCAGATCGTGGGCACGGTCCTGTGCCCCGGATTCCACGACTACATCGCCCTCGTGAACTCGAAGGGCGGGGTCGAGGGTCACAAGATCAAGGCCCTCGAGATCGACCACGAGTACAAGGTGCCGCCCGGCGTCGAGGCGTACGAGCGCCACAAGAAGGAAGGCGCCGTGACGATGGCGATCTACGGCACCCCGCACATCTACGCGCTCGCGGCGAAGCTGACCGAAGATCGCATCCCCGGCACGTCGCCGGGCTTCGGCAGCGCCGCCGCCGCGGACGGCATCAAGTACCCGTACATCTTCCCCATCGCGGCGACGTACTGGTCGCAAGGCGCGGCCGCGGTGGACTTCGTCAAGAAGCAGCTCGGCGGCAACCTGAAGGGCAAGAAGATCGCGTATCTCTTCTTCGACAACCCGGCCGGCCGTGAGCCGATCGAGGTCATCGAGGACATCGCGGCCAAGGAAGGCTTCCAGCTCAAGACGTTCGCGGTCCCGCCGCCCGGCGTGGAGATGGGCGCGCAGGTCCTCGACATCGCGCAGCGCTTCCGCGCGGACTTCGTGATCGCGCACCTCTTCGGCGGCGCGCCCGGCGTGTCGATCAAGGAGTTCAAGCGCGTCGGCTATCCGCTGCGCAAGGTCGTGTCGTTCGTGTGGGGCGCCGCCGAGGCGAACATCGAGGCGGGCGGTGGCTTCGCCGCGGCCGAGGGCTACTACGCGATGCAGTTCGCCGGCGTGGGCAAGGACTACCCGGTCCTGAACGAGATCCGCGAGATGTACAAGAAGCAGGGCAAGCCCGAGCCGAAGGAGATGGCGTCCACCGTCTTCTACAATCGCGGCGTGCTGATCGCGGCGCTCCACGTCGAGGCGATCCGCAACGCGGTGAAGGACAAGAAGGACGGCAAGATCACGGGCGAGGACGCGAAGAAGGGCTTCGAGAAGATCAGCAACTTCACGCTCGGCGGGCTGGTGCCGCCGCTCAAGGTCACGCCGCAGGACCACGAGGGTGGCGGGCTCGTCCAGATCTGGCAGGTGAAGGGCGGGAAGTTCGAGAAGGTGACGGACTGGTACGCGGCGTATCAGGACGTGGTCGCGAAGCACATCAAAGACCACGGCGCGAAGAAGTAGAGATTCGGACGGGGCCGTCGCACGTGCGGCGGCCCCTCCGGAGACATCATGCTGACGCTCAACAACGTCGAAGTCATCTACGACGGGGTCATTCTCGTCCTGAAGGGCGTGTCGATCGTGTGCCCCGAGGGCAAGATCACGACGCTGCTCGGCGCGAACGGCGCCGGCAAGACGACGACGCTCAAGGCGATCTCGGGGCTGCTGCGGTCCGAGCGCGGCGACATCACCAAGGGCTCCGTCGAGCTCGCGGGCACGCGCATCGATCACATGCGGCCGCACCAGATCGTGCAGCGTGGCGTGGTCCAAGTGTTCGAAGGCCGGCGCGTGTTCGAGCACCTCACCGCGGAAGAGAACCTCATCGCGGGCGCGCACACGGTGCCGGATCGCAAGCGCATCACCGAGCGCATGGAGCGCGTCTACCAGTACTTCCCCCGGCTCAAGGAGCGGCGCTACCAGCAGTCGGGCTATCTCTCCGGCGGCGAGCAGCAGATGCTCGTCATCGGGCGCGCGCTCATGTCGGAGCCGCGCGTGATCCTGCTCGACGAGCCCTCGCTCGGCCTCGCCCCGATGCTGGTGGAAGAGATCTTCCAGATCGTGCAGCGCCTCAACCGCGAGCAGAAGCTCACGGTGCTCCTCGTCGAGCAGAACGCGGCGCTCGCGCTCACCATCGCGGACCACGGCTACGTGATGGAGAACGGGCGCATCGTGCTGGAGGGCGCGGCGTCCGCGCTGCGCGAGAACGCCGACATCAAGGAGTTCTATCTCGGGCTCACCGAGGTGGGCGCGCGCAAGTCGTACCGGGACGTGAAGCACTACAAGCGCCGCAAGCGCTGGCTCAATTAGCTCGGAGGGGGACTTCGCCCCCCTTCCGACGCGCGGCACGAGCCTGACGGCTCGTGCTCGCGCTGCCTCCCCCAGGAGGATTGCGCCGGCAAAGGCGGCGCTCGAACAACGAAGGAGGAGACGACATGGGGCTCAGGGTGATCGGGTGGGGGTTGGTGGCACTGCTCGTTGCTGTCGGAATCGTCGGGCTCCTGCCTGCCACGAGTGAGGCACAGGCGTGCGCCGGGTCCTACGAGCAGGGGAAGGGGAGCAACTTCGGCGCGTGCGCGGCCGGCGCGGCTGCGCCCGCGGCGTCGACGGCGTCGCTCTACCGGCGGCTCGGCGGGCGTGAAGGCATCGCGCTCGTCGTCGGCGACTTCGTCGCGAGCATGGCGGCCGACAACCGGGTCAACGCGCGGTTCAAGCAGCTGAAGCCGGCCGAGGTCGAGAAGTTCAAGACCAACCTCGCCGACCAGATCTGCGACGCGACGGGCGGGCCGTGTTCGTACGTGGGCAAGGACATGCCCACGGCCCACAAGGACATGAAGATCACCGAGGCCGAGTGGAACGCGACGGTCGAGAACCTCGGCAAGGCGCTCGACAAGCACAAGGTCCCGGCGAAGGAAAAGCAGGAGCTCGTCGGCATCCTCGCGCCGATGAAGGGCGACATCGTCGGGCGGTGACGTCGTGAAGATCTTCGACGAGCAGCACGAGATGTTCCGCGCCACGGTGCGTGCCTTCGTCGAGAAGGAGATCATGCCGCACGTCGAGGAGTGGGAGCAGGCCGGGCGCATGCCGCGGTGGATCTGGCCGCGCATGGGCGAGCTCGGCCTGCTCGGTGTCGAGTACGACGAGAAATACGGCGGCGCCGGCGCGGACCTCCTGACGACGGCCATCCTCCACGAGGAGTGCGCGCGGTCGCGCTCGGGGTCGTTCGCGATGGCGGTCGGCGTCCACTGCGACATGGCCTCGCCGCACCTCTACTGGACCGGCAGCGAGGCCCTGAAGGAGACGTACCTGCCGGCGATCTGCCGCGGCGAGACGCTCACGGCGATCGCGGTGACGGAGCCGGGCGGCGGCAGCGACGTCGCGGCCATCCGCACCCGCGCCGTGCGCGACGGCGACCACTACGTGATCAACGGCTCGAAGATGTTCATCACCAACGGCGCCACCGCGGACGTCTTCTTCCTCGCCGCGCGCGTCGAGGCCGGCACCGACGAGAAGCGGCACCGCGGCATCTCGATGTTCCTCGTGGAGCGCGAGACGCCCGGATTCACGGTCAGCCGCACCCTCGACAAGATGGGGATGCGCGCGTCGGACACCGCGGAGCTCAGCTTCCAGGACATGCGCGTGCCCGCGGCGCACCTGCTGGGGCGCGAGGGCGTGGGCTTCTACGAGGTCATGCGCGTGTTCCAGCGCGAGCGGCTCGTGGCCGGGCTGCACGCGGTGGCGATGTCGGACCGCGCATTGGATGACACGGTCGCCTACGTGAAGGAGCGCCAGGCGTTCGGCGGGCCGCTCTCCGACAAGCAGGTCATCCGCCACAAGCTCGCCGACCTCGCGACGATGATCGAGGCGGGCCGCTGGCTGACCTACAGTGCCTGCCGGAAGTTCCAGACGGGCGAGGACGTCGTGCGCGAGATCTCGATGGTGAAGCTCTTCACCGCCGAGATGGTGAACCGCGTCGCCTACGACTGCGTCCAGCTCCACGGCGGCTACGGCTACATGCGCGAGTACCCCGTCGAGCGGTTCGCGCGCGACGCGCGGCTGATGACCATCGGCGGCGGCACCAGCGAGATCATGCGCGACATCATCGCGAAGGCGCTCCTCACGTGAAGCTGAAGGACCGCGCGACCATCGTCACCGGCGGCGCGAGCGGCATCGGCCGCGCGATCGCCGAGGCGTGCGCGCGCGAGGGCGCCCGCGTGGCGGTGGTGGACCTGAACGGGGACGGCGCGCGCGAGACCGTTGCCGCCATCGAGAAGGCGGGGGGCGCGGCGGCCGCGTGGCGCGTCGACATCACCGACGTGGCTGCCGTCGACCGGATGACCGACGAGGTGGCCGCGCGCTGGGGCGGGGTTCACGTGCTGGTGAACTGCGCGGGCTGGGACACGCCGATGCCGTTCGTGGACACCACGCCGGAGTTCTGGGACAAGATCCTCGCCATCAACCTGAAGGGCCCGATCGCGTGTATGCGCGCGGCGCTGCGCGTGATGATCACGCAGGAGTCCGGCAAGATCGTGACGATCGCCTCCGACGCCGGCCGTGTCGGCTCGACGGGCGAGGCGGTCTACTCCGCCGCGAAGGGCGGGCTCATCGCGATGACCAAGACGGTCGCGCGCGAGGTCGCGCGCTACCGGATCAACGTGAACTGCATCTGTCCCGGCCCGTCCGACACGCCGCTGTTCCGCAACGAGTTCGCGGCCGCCAGCCCGAAGCTCGCCGAGAGCCTGAAGCGCGTGATCCCGTGGGGCCGTCTCGGCGTGCCCGACGACGTCGCGCCGGCGGTCGTCTTCCTCGCCTCCGACGACGCCGGCTTCATCACCGGCCAGACGCTCTCGGTCTCCGGCGGCCTCACGATGATATGAGCCTCGTGCAGCGCGACCCCGCGCTGCACGAGCGGCTCACGCATCTCGCGCGCGCGGGGCGGATGATCGTCGTCGTCGGGCTTCCAGGCACCGGCAAGAGCCTGCTGATCCATCAGCTCGCGCCCCTCGCCGTCACCGCCGGTCGCACCGTCCATCTCCTGCAATGGGACGTGGCGCGTCCGGTCTTCGAAGCGAGCGCGGCGGGCCGGCGCTACCCGGTCCTGGACGGCGTCACGCAGCCGATGATCCGCGCCGCCGTCGGCCGCTGGGCACGCCACGCGATCGCGGCGTGGGCCGAGCGCAGCGCGGAGAGCGCGCTGCTGATCGGTGAGGCGCCGTTCGTGGGTCGCCGCCTGATCGAGCTCGCGCAGCGCCTCGACGACCACGCCGAGCCGCTGCTCGCGTCACCCGGTTGCGTCTTCGCGATCGCCGTGCCGTCCGCCGGCGTCCGCGCGCACATCGAGCGTGAGCGGGAGCGGCGCGCGTCGGCGCCGAACCATCCACGCGAGCGCGAAGACGCGCCGCCGCACGTGCTGCGCGCGCTCTGGCGCGAGATCCTCGGGGCCGCGCGTGCGCTCGACATCGCCGGTGCCGGCACGACGGCCGGATGGGATCCCGCGCTCTACCGTCGCGTCTACGAAGCGCTCCTTCGCCATCGGCACGCCGAGGCCGTCACGCTCGACGTCGTGCTTCCCACGGCGGCGATGTCGGTCTACGACTTCGCGGTGCCGTGTGTCGATCTGGTGCCGGGCGAGACCGAAGCGGGCGCGTTCGTGCGGGAGGCCGAAGCGCGCCACCCCGATGCCGCCGCGCTCGGGCGGGAGGTCGAGCGCTGGTGGGTGGTGTAGCGTAGCGTCCGCATGGCTGCTCCCGACTTCGTCGCGGTGGGTCACGTCACGCTCGATCGGCTCGGCGACGCGATCCGCCCGGGCGGCGCCGCGCTCTACGCGGCGATCGCCGCGCACCGCCTCGGCCTCTCGGCCGGCATCCTCACCAGTCACGCCGACGACTTCCCGCTCGACGCGCTCCCGCCGCAGATCGAGGTCGTGACCGTTCCCGCCGCGCGGACGACGACGTTCGAGCATCGCGATGTCGACGGCCGCCGCGTGCTGCGCGTGCGCGACGCCGCCAATCCGCTCGGCACCGCCGACGTGCCCGATGACTGGCGTGACGCGCCCATCGTGCTGCTCGCGCCGGTCCTGAACGAAGTCGATCCGCTCCTGGCGACCGCGTTCGCCGACGCGTCGCTCGGGGCCGCGGCGCAAGGGTGGCTGCGCGGGTTCGGCCCGGACGGCGCCGTCACGGCGGTGATGTGGACGCCGCCGGACTTTTTCATCGCGCGGCTGCAGGCGCTGTTCCTGAGCCGCGAGGACGTCGGCACCGATCTCACCGGCGCGGTCGAGATGTTCCAGCGCGTGCCCGTCGGCGCGCTGACGGCGGGCGAGGACGGCGCGCTGCTCTTCGTCAACGGCGAGCGCTATGAAGTGCGGCCACATCCCGCGCACGAGATCGACGGCACCGGCGCCGGTGACGTCTTCGCGGCGACGTTCCTCATCGACTATCACCACGATGGCAACCCGTGGGACGCGGCGGCGCGCGCCGCGTGCGCCGGCGCGCTCACCGTCCGCGGCGAGGGGGTGGCGACGATCCCGGATCGCGCGGCGCTCGACACCGCGCTGCAGGCGTATCGCGCCGCCGAATAGTTGACACCCGCTCCGCCCGGCGTCTACGCTCGTCCTGATGGGCGAGCGGACGATTCGCATCACCGCGGGTGAGGTGGCGGCGACCGCCACCCTCGACGCGTCGAAGACGGCGGACGCGATCTGGAACGCGCTGCCCATCGAGGCCAAGGCGAGCACCTGGGGCGACGAGATCTACTTCGACGTCGGGCTCGCCATCGCGGCCGAGTCGCCGAAGGAGGTCGTCGCGCTCGGCGACCTCGGGTACTGGCCGCCCGGCAGCGCCTTCTGCATCTTCTTTGGCCGTACGCCGGTCAGCACGGGGAACGAGATCCGGCCGGCGAGCGCCGTCAACGTCTTCGGACGGGTGGCCGGCGATCCGACCGTCTTCAAGACAGTGCGCTCGGGCATCAAGGTGAAGCTTGAACGGGCCGAGACACGAAAGGGGTGAACCCATGAAGATCTTCCTCGACACCGCGAACGTTTCCGAGATCAAGGAAGGCGTCGCCATCGGCGTCGTCGACGGCGTCACGACGAACCCGTCGCTCATCGCCAAGGAGAAGAGGCCGTTCCGTCCGCTCGTCGAGGAGATCTGCGGCATCGTCCCCGGCGACGTGAGCCTCGAAGTGGTGGCGACCGACTTCGAGGGCATGGTGAAAGAAGGCGAGGAGCTCGCGCAGGTGGCGAAGAACGCCGTCGTGAAGTGCCCGCTCACGAAGGACGGCCTGAAGGCCGTGAAGTATCTCTCGGGCAAGGGCATCCGCTGCAACCAGACGCTCTGCTTCTCCGCGCCGCAGGCGCTGCTCTCCGCGAAGGCGGGCGCGACCTACATCAGCCCGTTCCTCGGGCGGCTCGACGACATCGGCGCGGTCGGCATGGACCTGATCCGCGACATCTGCCAGATCTACGACAACTACGGGTTCAAGACGCAGGTGCTCGCCGCGTCGATCCGCAATCCGCTCCACGTGATCGACGCCGCCAAGGCGGGCGCGCACGTGGCGACGATGCCGTTCGCGGTCCTCGAGTCGCTGATCAAGCACCCGCTGACCGACATCGGCCTGAAGCGTTTCCTCGACGACTGGGCGAAGGCCGGCACGAAGCTCTGATGCCCGAGGGTCGGCGGGGCCGGGCCGAGGGGGCCGCGGCTCCCGTCCTCGCGTTGGTGAGCCGGCGCAGCCGGCTCACCAATAGCTGCGGAAGTCGCCGCGGCCCCCTCGGCCCGGCCCCGCCGACCCTCGGGCATCAAAGCTCGTCTAGACCGACCGGCTTTAGAGCCCCGTAACGCCGCGAGTCTCGCCGTACAATGCGCGCGTAACGACGACGCGCCCAATGCGGTGAGGAGGAGGCGTGGCGAAAAAGGCCCCCAAGGCAAAGGCCAACGGACGAAAGCGCGAAGAGAAGCCACCGAAAGTCTACGAGCACACCGAAGAGAAGCTCCTCCTCCGCCCCGACGTCGGCCTGCAGGCGTAGTTCAAGACCAAGAAGGCGCCCAAGACCTATCATTACGACCCGAGCCTCGATCCCGCCATTTCATGGGACATCAACGCCGATCGCGGACGCGGCGAAGCCCTGATCGCGGAGATCGAGAGGGCGACCGACCTCGCCCAGGCCAAGGCCAAGGCAGCCGAGCTCCGGCGGATGGCGCGGCCATTCCTCGACTGGGCCGGTAAGGCCGAGCGACCCGAGATCACGGTTCCCACGCTGCCGCTGTTCGTTCACGAGCGGCTTTCGACGCAGGCCATTCTGCAGTCGGTGAAGTCACACAAGCGCGACCGGCAGCAAAGTCTCGCGCTCTTTGCCGATGAGGAGCTCGACGTCACCGACCGTCTGCTCAAGGCCTACGAGCACCCGACGCCGTGGGTGAACCGCCTCATCCTCGGCGACAGCCTCGTGGTCATGAACAGCCTGCTCCAGTACGAGGGACTCGGCGGACACGTCCAGATGATCTACATGGACCCGCCGTACGGCGTGAGCTTCGGCTCGAACTTCCAGCCGTTCGTGCGGCGGCGTGAAGTGAAGCACGGAGACGACGCCGAGCTGTCGCGCGAGCATCAGGCTCTCCCATTCACGTATAACGGTACGACGTACCATCCAGGTCGCGGTCGTTGTTGGAAGACCAGCGCTAGAACCGACGATGGAAGCCCATCGGGTATGGATCGACTGGCGGTGGCGGCTCGTCTGATCGCCGGCGAGGGTCAACTGCGATTCAAGAGCTACCTCGACGACTTTGGGTTTCGGCCGTTGTCGAACTGGTGGGATGGTCTCGGCGGCGCCGCGAACCCAATCCACGTCGTTCAGACTAGCGAAGAAATCGTCCTCCGCACGGGACGCGTAGTGGTCACGAACTGGCATGTGCTCGCGCCGCAGGATCTCAATCAGGTCGACGGCGTCAATGCCCGCGTGGTGAAGCGCGGCCGCGAGTCGGATACCGCGATCGTCGCCCGAGTCCTGGGGCGTGAAATCGGCGCGAAAGGCAACATCCTCGTGCTCAACGACGAGGCGCATCACGCGTACCGCATCATGCCGGACAGCGCCGGCGAAGAGCAGACCGAAGAGGAAATCGAGGAGGCCGACCGCCGGGAGGCGACCGTATGGATCGAGGGTCTCGACCGTATTCACCGCCTTCGCGGCATCAACCTCTGTGTCGATGTCTCCGCAACGCCGTTCTTCCTGAACCGCGCCGGCCACGACCCGGGACGACCGTTTCCGTGGGCGGTGTCGGACTTCGGCCTCATCGACGCCATCGAGAGTGGGCTGGTGAAGATCCCGCAACGCCCGGTCCAGGACGCGACTGGCGAGACGATCCCCGCCTACCTCAATGTCTGGAAGTGGGTCATCGAGAAACTCACCCCCGGCGAGCGTGGCGGCCGGCGCGGACAGCTCAACCCGGTTGCCGTCCTCCGCTGGGCGCAGCAGCCGATCACGCAGCTCGCCGGACTTTGGGAGCAGATGTTTCACGACTGGGCCAAGGAGGCGGCGGAAGGCAAGCGCCCGCCCGTGCCTCCGGTGTTCATCGTCGTGTGTCGCGATACGCGCCTGGCGAAAGTCGTGCACGAGTGGCTGACGGGTGGTGGCGACGGCGCGCCGCCGCCAACCGCGTTGTTCCGCAACGCACCGGGCTGCGAGTACACCGTGCGGATCGATTCCCGTGTCGTGGAAGACCTCGCGTCGGGGGTCGCGCGAAGCGACGAAAGCCGCCGGCTGCGGTTCGTCCTGGACACGATCGGCAAGACGGCCTGGCCCGCTGGGCGGGTGCCCGACGAGTACTTCGAGCTCGTCGACAAGCTCAATCGAAAGGCGATGGAGGCGGTGCCGGGGGCTGGCTGCCGGCACCGTCCTCGACCTGTATCCAAATCGCGGCATTGACACGACCTTCCGCACACCGTTCAATCCGATCTGGTGATCGCGCATTGATTGGCGCCGTCCGTCGCTATCGCTTCACGGTCGACCAGTATCACCGGATGGGTGAGCTCGGGATTTTCCCGCCCGAGTGCCGGGTCGAGCTCATCGACGGCCAGATCTTCAAGATGAGCCCGATCGGGCCGTGGCACTCCGGTGTCGTCAACCGGCTGACTCACTGGTTCGTCACGGGTTTGCGCGACCGCGTGGTCGTCCACGTCCAGAATCCGACGATCGTCGACAAGCGCTCGGAGCCGCAGCCCGACATCATGCTGCTCAAGCCGAGGGCAGACTTCTACGGCATGGCACACCCCACACCTGAAGACACGCTGCTCGTCGTAGAGGTTGCGGAGACCTCGCTGGCGCACGACCGTCGGCGCAAGCTGCCGCTCTACGCCAGGACCGGTGTCGTCGAGCTCTGGATCGTGAACCGCCGGGCCGATGCGATCGATATCTTCCGTGAGCCGTCTACGACCGGTTACGGCGTCCAGCTTCGCAAGCGGCGGGGAGAGGAGATCGCTGCGGCAGCGTTTCCGGACTTTCGCCTCGCGGTCGCGGACATCATGGGGCCGCCCAGCGCCCCGGAGCCCGGCGTGCCGAGCTTCGCGCCTCGCGTCTAGAGCTTCGCGCGGACCTCGGACGCGAAGCGCTCGAGGATCCGTGTCGAGTCCTCGACGTCGGTCACACGCGTCTCCACGACCACGTGACCGACGCCGACCTCACGCAGCGCCTGCAGCTCGGCCAGCGCCTCGGATGACGAGCGCTTGGCCGCGAAGCCCATCCGCACGCTGAGCGTGATCGACGCGGGGTCGCGGCCCACCTTCGCGCAGGCCTCGCGGAGCTTCGCGACGCCCTCGCGCATCGTGGCCGGGCTCGCGAACGCCGCGTGCCAGCCGTCGCCGAGCTCGGCCACCCGGCGCAGCGCGCGCGGCGTGTGGCCGCCGATCCAGATCGGGATGCCGCGTGCCGGGCGCGGGGCGAAGCCGACCTCGGGGAACGAGAAGAAGCGACCGCGGAAGCTCACACGCTCGCTCTGCCAGCAGGCGCGCATGATCCGGATCGCCTCGTCCGTCCACGCGCCGCGCTGGTCGTACGGCGCGCCGAGCAGCTCGATCTCCTCGCGCATCCAGCCCACACCCGCGCCGAGGATCACGCGGCCGGGCGCCAGGTGGTCGAGCGTCGCCAGCGCCTTCGCGGCGAGCACCGGGTGGCGATGCGGCAGCACGAGCACCGTGGTCCCGAGCTGCAGACGCTCGGTGGCGCCGGCCACGACGGCGAGCGCGGTGAGCGGCTCGAGGAAGTTCGCCGTCGGCGGCAGCGGGAAGTCGCCGGTCGCGTTGTACGGGTAGCGCGAGCGGATCTCGGTGGGGATCACGATGTGATCGCTCGCCCACACCGAGTCGAAGCCCATCGCCTCCACGCGGCGTGCGAGCGTGATCAGCGCCTCGCGGGTGGCGCCCGGTCCCCAGATCGGCAGGTGGCAGCCGAACTTCACGGCTCGTACACGAGACGGTCGCGGAGCGCGTCCTCCTGGATCATCTGGCCGAGGCGCGAGCGCTGGATCTTGCCGCTCGACGTCTTCGGGATGGTGCCGGAGCGCACGAGCAGCACGCGCGCCGGCCGGTGCCCCCGCGCGCCGTGCACGCGGTGGACGATCTCCCGCACGAGCCCGTGGTACGTGGTCTCCTCCGCCGCCTCGTCGCGCACCTCCGCGACGACGTGCAGGCGCTGCGTGCCGGTCCGCTCACTCTCGAGCCCGACCGCCGCCGAGTATCGGATGCCGGGCACCGCGTCCACCACTTCCTCGACGTCGGCGGGAATCACGTTCTCGCCGCCGAGGATCATCACGTCCTTGATCCGGCCGGTGACGAAGAGCAGGCCGTCCGCGTCCCGGAAGCCGAGGTCGCCCGTGCGCAGCCATCCATCGGGACTCAGGACGCGCGCCGTCGCCTCGGGATTGTTGTAGTAGCCCTTCATCACGCCGGGGCTCCGCACCTGGATCTCACCCTCTTCACAGGGCGCGAGCGCCACGGGCGGGCCGTCCTCCGCGCGCGGCACGATCCGCACGGACACGCCGCGGCACGGGACGCCGGACGAGACGAAGCGTCCCGAAGGATCGAGCCGGATCGCGGTGCCGCCGGGATGGACGGCGACCGCGAGCGTCGCCTCCGCGAGGCCGTAGCACGGCGCGATGACGTTCTTGAGCCCGAAGCGCTCCTCGAACGACGTGATCGTCGACGCCCGTACCGGCTCGGCGCCCGACAGCGCCGCCTTGAGCGACGTCAGGTCGAGGTCGGTCGTGTCGCGAACGTTCCGGACGCAGTTGCGATACCCGAAGTCCGGCGACACCGTGAACGTCGCGCGCACCTGGGTGATCAGGTCGAGCCACTGGCGCGGGTTGCGGAGGTCCGGCGGCAGGAGCCACACGGGCGCCGCGAACAGGGGCGGCGTGAACGAGAGCCCGATCAAGCCCATGTCGTGATAGAGCGGCAGCCAGGACACGACGCGGTCCTCGGACGTGAGCCCCGCCGCTTCCGCCATGAAGTGACACGTGCGCACGAGGTTCTCGTGCGTGAGCATCACGCCGCGCGGATCGCCGGTGCTCCCCGACGTGTACTGCAGGAAGGCGACGTCTTCGGGCTCGCCTTCGACGAGCGGCGGTGCTACGCCGTCCACGTCGAGGTCGGGCGGCTCGAGCACGTGGCGGACGTTCGGCGCGAGCGCCGCGCTCTGGTCGACGCCGCTGCGGAACCAGCCGATCGTCGCCACCGCGACCGCTTCGGAGTTCTGGAAGATCGCGCCCGTCTGCTCGACGCCGAGCGTCGGATAGAGCGGGACGGGCGTCGCACCGATGCGGAGCGCGCCCAAGAACGTGTAGAAGAACTCCGCGCAGGTCGGATAGATCAGGCACACCTTGTCGCGCGCACGCACGCCGTGCCGCGCGAGCGCGGCCGCGTAGCGCCCGCTCTGCGCCCACAGGCGGCCGTACGTGACGGTCTCGCCGAAGACGTGGAAGTACGGCGCGTCCGGCGACATCGCGGCACGGCGGCGCATCACTTCGGTCAGCGTCGTCGCGGTCAGCGGATCCATCACGGCGCGGCCTCCAGGGTGGCGGTCACGGAGCGTTGCTCACCGTTGCGCACGAACACGACGTCGACGCGCTCGCCCACACGCCGGTCGCGGATCGCCGCGCGCAGGTCCTCGAAGCTCATCAGCGGCGCGCCGCCGAGGCGGATGACGACGTCGCCCTCGCGCAGGCCCGCGCGGTCGGCCGCGGAGCCCGGCACGATCGACACGAGGCGCGCGCCGTCACCGCTCGCGTCACCCTGCACGCCGAGATACGCGCCGCCGGAACCGCCACGGCTCCGCCGCGCGGGCGGCGCGACCGTCGCGTACGCCGGGCGGGGTCCGGCGGCCAGGCGCTCCACGATCTGCGCGCTGGCGGCGGCGACGCGCGCCATGCCCGCGATCTCGAGCTTGTCCGGCGTGTCGGTGGGCCGGTGGTAGTCGGGATGCCGCCCGGTGTGGAGGAACACCACCGGCACGCCCGCGCGATAGAACCGCACATGATCGGACGGCCCGAACGGCGACTCGCGCATCGTGAGCTTGAGCCCGCTCGCTCGCGCGGCGGCCGTGACGATGTCGCGCAGCCCCGCGCCGCTGTCGATGCCCCCGACGGCGAGCTGGTCGTCACGCAGCCGCCCGACCATGTCGAAGTTGATCATGGCGATCGTGCGGCCGAGCGGTCGCGCCGGATGCTTGACGTAGTGCCCGGACCCGATCAGCCCGAGCTCTTCGGCGCCGAAGGACGCGAACACGAGCGTGCGTGGCGCGCCGCCCGCGGCGGCGAACGCCCGCGCGAGGCCGATCAGCACCGCGGTGCCCGACGCGTTGTCGTCCGCACCCGGGTGCACGGCGCCGTCGACGCGGCCGACGTGATCGTAGTGCGCGCCGATGATGACGGTCTCGTCCGCGAGCGCGGGGTCACGCCCGGGCACGAAGCCGATCACGTTCGCGCCGCGCACCTCCACGCGCTCGAGCGCAATGCGCAGGCGCGCGCGCCGTCCCTTCAACGCGTCCGCGACCGCGGGCCGCACGGACGCGGACGGGATCGGCGACGCCGCGGGCGCGGCGCTCAGCTCGGGGAGCCTGTCCTCGACCAGCAGCAGCGCCTGCGCGCCGTGCGCGCGCGCGGCCGCGAGCTTTTCCACGCGCGTGACGCGTCGTCCGAGCTGCGCGGGCGCGCCGGCGAGCGCGAGCGCGATGCGGCCGCGCGCGTCGAGGCCCGCGTAGTCGTCGTGCCGTTCGTCCTGCGCGCTGACGCCGTGCCCCACGAAGACCACTTCCGCCTCGACCTCTCCATCCGCAGACCCGCCGTGCGGCATCCAGTCCTTACGATCGACCGGTGCGGCGCCCACGACCCCGAGCGCACTCGAGGGCGCAACCTGGGTGCCCATCGAGATCACGAAGGATTGAAAGAACGACCCTCCGTCGCCACCCGGGCGCAGCCCGGCGGCGCGCAGCCAGTCGGCAACCAGCGCGGCGGCGCGGTCGCCGCCCGGCGTGCCGGACCGGCGGCCCTCCATCTCGGGCGCGGTGAGCGCGGCGACGGCCTCGGCGAGCGCGCTCTCGGACGGTGGAACGAGCGCACGCTCGGCGGCACCGACGACGGTGCCGACGAGGAGGAACGCGAGGAGGACGCTGGAAATGAGGCGACGGCGCACGAGCGCGATTCTACCTGAACCGCGACTACCGGACGCTCACGACGCGGCCGCCCGTCATGCACACCAGCTCGTCCGGGGTGAGCCGGAAGACCGTGTGCGAATGCCCGGCGGCGGCCCAGATCTCGGGCCACTTGAAGAGCGCTTCGTCGATCAGGATCGCGGCGGGATGGACCGAATGGCCGAGCGGCGCGACGCCGCCGATGGCGAAGCCGGTCTTCGCGCGGACGAAGTCCGCGTCGGCCTTGTCGATCGGCTCGCCGAGCGCCTGCTCGACGCGCGCGACGTCCACGCGGCGGCCGCCGCTCGCCATCACGAGGACGGCGCCGTCGCGCGCCGGCGCGCGGAAGATCAGCGAGTTCGCGATCTGCTCGACGCGGCAGCCCAGGAGGCGCGCGGCGTCAGCGGCGGTGCGCGCGGGCTCCGTGAACTCGACGATCGCGTGGTCGCCGCCGAAGGCGCGCAGCGCTTCGCGGACGCGGGTGACGGAGTCGTTCACCGCGGCATCGTGATCCGGTCGAACGACTCCGCGTACGCGTAGCCGTTCGGGCGGCCGATCTCGGCGGCGCGCTCGCGGATCCGCGCCTCGACACCGGCGAAGTCGCCGACCTGGCTCACGTGGCAGGCGAGGGCCTTGAGCTTCAGATCCATCACGTCGGTGATGTCGACGACCAGGTGCGGGTTCTCCCACTGCATCACGTAGATCTCGCGGACCTTGTGCGGCTCGTGCTCCGGCATCAGCTCCGGGAACGACATGTGGTCGCGGGCGAGCGGATAGATGCAGTCGAGCGCGGCGCCGGCGACGATCCGGTGATCGCGGTGCGACGCGTAGAGGTTGTACGTCCGGTGCGGGCTCATCGTGATCACGAGGTCGGGGCGCCAGCGGCGGATCTCGCGGGTGATGTCGAGCCGGAACGCGCGCGTGTCCTCGAGCTCGCAGTCCGGATAGCCGAGAAAGTGAACGCGCGCGACGCCGAGCGCGCGCGCGGCGTTGCGCTGTTCCTCCGCCCGGATCTGCGCGAGGCGCTCGGGGGTCATGGTGCGATCCCCCGAGCCCTTGTTGCCGTTGGTCGCGATGACGTAGCTGACCTCGCGTCCGTCCTTCACCATGCGCGCCACCGTGCCCCCGGCGCCGAACTCGGAGTCGTCGGGATGCGCGGTGATCACCATCACCTTGTCGATCGTCTCGGACATGGGCCCTCCGAAGGAGCAGCTTACCAATAAGATGCGGGGTTCCTCGAGGGCGGTTGCTATATTTCTTGACGTGTCGCAAACAGACGGGCGTGCCGCAGGCGCGACTGCAGTCGTGACGGTTCTGGTGATGCTCGCGGGGGGCGTGGCCCTGAGCATCACCCCCTTCGAAATCGGCACGATCCGCCTCGCCGGCGTCGGCCTGTTGTGGTGGTACGGGCTCGTCGCCGCGCCGGCCGTCGCGGTGGCGGTGACCGCCGCGGCGCTCGCGTGGGGCGCCCGCGCGCCCGACACGCCCGAGTAGCCGCGATCGCTCCGCTGGTTGCGATCGGGTCGTGGTTGAGCCCGGTCGTCCTCGCCGTGCTCGCCGCGCGCGCCGTCGCGGGCGACCCGCAGTTTCCGCTGCTCGCGGCGAGCATCGCATCCGCGGCGGTCGTCGGTCTGCTCGCGCCGCCCGCGAGCGCACGGCCGCTGGCGCCCGTCGCGGCGCTCGCGCTGCTCGCCGCGCTCATGCTCGTCCTCGCCGCCGAGCTGGTCGTGATGGCCGATCTCGCGCGATCGCTGGGGCTCACGCGCTTCCACGGCCTGGTCGCGGCCGCGGTGCTCGCGCTCGGCGTGGCGGCGGTGCCGTTCGGCGATCGGTGGTGGAGACTCGCCGCGCCCGTCGGAGCGCTCGTCGTGCTGGTACCGCTCGCGCTCGTGATCGCGTCGGTGGGACCACCATGGATCGTCTGGCGCGACGTCGCCTCGCGGCCGGCGTTGACCTTCGACGAACACAGCGCGTGGGTGACGCACGGCCGCGCGCTTCCCGAGGGCACGCGGCTGACGTTCGACGAGCCGCATCGCGTGACCGCCGCGACCGCGGCGACGTGGCGCGTCGTCGAGCGCGACCCCGTGGGCCGCGGTGACGCGCAGCCCGTCCGCATCGTCGTCCGCGAGTGGCGCCTCAATCCCGGTGACGCGCTGACCGTGCGTCCGGGCGATCAGCTCAGCGTCGAGCCCGAGGCGCGCGTGCGGTTCGAAGCCGGACGCCGTGTCCCCGGCGCGCCGGCATCGGGTATCTCGTGGGCCGACGGCGGGCGCCGGCGCATCCGCGACATCCTCGTGGCGGTCGGCGGCACGGCCGTGACGCTCGTCGGCGGCGGGCTCGCGCTCGTTGCTCCAGCGCCGATGCGTGGTGCGACGGTCGCGATCGCGCTGACGCCCGCGCTGATCGTCGCGTTCGTCCTTGGTGCGACGCTGTGGGGACTGTATGGGATCGCGCTGGCGCCGGAGCTGTCGCTCGTTCCGCGCGCGCTGGCGCCCGTGCTGGAGGTGGTCCAGCGCGTCGACACGCCCTCGTGGCGCGCGGCGCTCGCGGGCCTGGTCACGACCGCGCTCGTCGTCCTCTTTCTGGGCGTCGTCTTCGCGTGGCGCGTGCGTGCGGGCGCCACGCTCGCCGGCCTCGCCGTCGCGTTCAGGCGGCCTTCGATGTCGACGGCGGCCACGGCGGGAGGGACGGCGGCGGTCGTCGTCCTCGCCGCCGCTGTGGCGTGGATGCGCGGCGATCCCTGGCAGCTCTTCACCTGGGGCCTCGGGCTCGCGGCCTCGGCCGTCGTCGCTCCTCGGCTGGCCGCCGCCGGCCCGCGCGCGGAACTCGTCGGAATGGCGGTGGGAACCGGCGCCTTCGCCGCCGCGGCCCTCTGGATCCCGCACCCCGCGCTGGTTGCGGCCCCGCTCGCCTGGCTGGCGGGATCCTGTACATGGGGGGAGCGAGACGCTTCCCCCAAGCCCCCCTACGCGCCGGGCGTCGGCGAAGCCGCCGCCCGCCACGAGCGCCGCTGATCCCCGCCCCCTTGGGGACGTCTCGTACCCCCTCTGTGGGAAAATCGGCTGGTATGGCAAGTGATCGGATCGTCGTACGGGGGGCCCGCGAGCACAACCTCAAGAACATCGACCTCGAGATCCCGCGCGATCAGCTCGTCGTGATCACCGGCTTGTCGGGATCGGGGAAGTCGTCGCTGGCGTTCGACACGATCTACGCCGAAGGTCAGCGCCGCTACGTCGAGTCGCTCTCCGCGTACGCCCGCCAGTTCCTCGAGCAGATGGAGAAGCCCGAGGTCGACTCGATCGAAGGGCTCTCGCCGGCGATCTCCATCGAGCAGAAGACCACCTCGAAGAATCCGCGGTCGACGGTCGGGACCGTCACCGAGATCTACGACTACCTTCGGGTGCTCTTCGCGCGCGTCGGCGTGCCGCACTGCCCGACGTGCGACCGCGTGATCTCCGCGCAGACCGTGCAGCAGATGGTGGACCGCGTGCTCACGCTGCCCGCCGGCAGCCGGCTGCTCGTGCTCTCGCCCGTCGTGCGCGGCCGGAAGGGCGAGTACAAGAAGCTCTTCTCCGACTTCGCGCGCCAGGGCTTCACGCGAGTCCGGGTCAACGGCACGGTGCGCGAGCTCGGCGAGGAGATCGACCTCGACAGGAACAAGAAGCACACCATCGAGGTCGTCGTCGACCGGGTCATTCTCCGCGAGAAGGTCGGCTCGCGCCTCGCGGACTCGCTCGAGACCGCGCTCAAGCTCGCGGACGGCGTGGTCCAGGTCGAGGAAGCCGACCCGAAGCCCGACACCACGATGCTGTTCTCCGAGAAGCTGGCGTGCGCGGAGTGCGGCATCTCGTTCCCGGAAGTCTCGCCGCGCATGTTCTCGTTCAACAACCCGTTCGGCGCGTGTCCCGAGTGCAGCGGCATCGGGACGCGCTACGAGATCGACCCCGACCGGCTGGTGCCGAATCACGGCCGCTCGCTGAAGGCGGGCGCGCTGGCGCCGTGGGCCGGGCGCGAGAGCACCTACTTCCGGCAGACGCTGCAGGCGCTCGGGAAGCGCTACCGCGTGGATCTCGACGCGCCGTGGTCGAAGCTCCCGAAGAAGGCGCGCGACGTCGTGCTCTTCGGCGGCACGGACGGCGGCTTCGAGGGTGTGGTGGCGATGCTCGAGCGGCGCTACCGCGAGTCCGCCTCCGAGGACGTGCGGCGCGAGATCGAGACGTTCATGGCCGAGCGCCCGTGCCCGACGTGCGGCGGCGCGCGCCTCAGGCGCGAGTCGCTCGCGATCACGCTGGCCGGCCGGTCCCTGCACGACGTGGTGCGCGACACGATCAAGGAGTCGGCGCGCTTCTTCGAGGGGCTGACGCTGAGCGAGCGCGACGCGACCATCGCCCGCCGCGTGCTGAAGGAGATCCGCGAGCGGCTCGGCTTCCTGATGAACGTCGGGCTCGACTACCTCACGCTCGATCGCCCGGCCGCGACGCTCTCCGGCGGTGAGGGCCAGCGCATCCGCCTCGCCACGCAGATCGGCTCGGGGCTCGTCGGCGTCCTCTACATCCTCGACGAGCCGTCGATCGGTCTCCACCAGCGCGACAACCGCCGCCTGCTCGAGACGCTGAAGCGGCTGCGCGATCTCGGCAACACCGTCCTCGTGGTCGAGCACGACGAGGAGACGATCCGCGCGGCGGACTTCGTCGTCGACCTGGGGCCCGGCGCCGGCGAGCTCGGCGGCCACCTGGTGGCGATCGGGACGCCGGGCGAGATCATGGCGAACCCCGCGTCGCTCACCGGGCAGTACCTCGCGCGCCGCGTGTCGATCCCGGTCCCCGCGCAGCGGCGCAAGGGCAGCGGGGCCTGGCTCACGATCCACAACCCGCGGGAGCACAACCTCAAGGGGATGAACGTACGGATCCCGCTCGGCACGCTGACGTGCATCGCCGGGGTCTCGGGCTCGGGCAAGTCCACGCTCGTCAACGACATCCTCTACCGCGCGCTCGCGCAGATGCTCCATCGCGCGCAGGACCGCCCCGGCGCGCACGACCGCGTGGAAGGCGCCCAGCACCTCGACAAGGTCATCGACATCGACCAGTCGCCCATCGGGCGCACGCCGCGGTCGAACCCCGCGACGTACACGGGCGTCTTCACGTTCATCCGCACGCTCTTCGCGCGCACGCCGGACGCGCGGATGCGCGGCTACCAGCCCGGGCGGTTCTCGTTCAACGTGAAGGGCGGGCGGTGCGAAGCGTGCCAGGGCGACGGGCTCGTGAAGATCGAGATGCACTTCCTGCCCGACGTGTACGTCACCTGCGACGTGTGCAAGGGCAAGCGCTACAACCGCGAGACGCTCGACATCAAGTACAAGAGCAAGTCCGTCGCCGACGTGCTCGAGATGACGGTGCGCGAGGCGCTCGAGTTCTTCGAGGCGGTGCCGGTCATCAAGCAGAAGCTCCAGACGCTCGACGACGTCGGCCTCGACTACATCCGCCTCGGCCAGGCCGCGACCACGCTGTCCGGCGGCGAGGCGCAGCGGGTGAAGCTCGCCACCGAGCTCTCACGCCGGGCGACGGGACGGACGCTCTACATCCTCGACGAGCCGACGACGGGCCTGCACTTCGCGGACATCCAGAAGCTGCTCGAGGTCCTCAATCGCCTCGTCGACCACGGCAACACCGTGGTGATCATCGAGCACAACCTCGACGTCATCAAGACCGCCGACTGGATCGTCGACCTCGGCCCCGAAGGCGGCGACGAGGGCGGGCGCGTGATCGCGAGCGGGGCGCCGGAGATGGTCGCGCGGGTCAGCACGTCCTACACGGGGCACTTCCTCGACCACGTCCTCGGTATCGGGGGACCCGGCCCCCCGGGGTAGCCGGTATGCGGCGAACGAAGATCGTGTGCACGATCGGCCCGGCCTCCTCGTCGCCCGAGGAGCTCGATCGCCTCGTCAAGGCCGGCATGGACGTCGCGCGGCTCAACTTCTCGCACGGCTCGCACGCCGAGCACGCGGAAGTCGTGCGGCGCATCCGCGAGGGCGAGGCGCGCTGGCAGCACCCCGTCGCGATCCTGCAGGACCTGCAGGGGCCGAAGATCCGCCTCGGCACGTTCGGACCGGGCGGCGGCATGCGCATCGATCTCGAGCGGGGCGCGACGTTCTTCCTGAGCGCGAAGCCCATCGTGGGCACGGCGGAGCGCAGCTCGGTGAGTCATCCGGACTATCTCGCCGAGTTGAAGCCCGGCGACGAGATCTGGATGGACGACGGGATGATCCAGCTCAAGGTGGAAGAGGCGACGGCCGCGGGCGTGCGGTGTCACGTCGTCGCGGGCGGCCGGATCAGCGATCACAAGGGCATCTCGTTCCCCCACGTGCCGCTGCCGGTGTCGTGTCTCACCGACAAGGATCGCGAGGACCTCCGCTTCGGGATCCAGCAGGGCATCGACTTCGTCGCGGTGTCGTTCGTGCGCTCGGCCGCCGACATCGCCGAGGTGCGCAAGTTCCTCCACGAGCAGAGCGCCGAGCTGCCGATCGTCGCCAAGCTCGAGCGGCAGGAGGCCATGGCGAACCTGCCGGGCATCCTCACGATGGTCGACGCCGTCATGGTCGCGCGGGGCGACCTCGGCGTGGACGTGCCGCTGGAGGACGTGCCGCACATCCAGAAGGAGATCATCCGCCAGGCGCGCCTCGCGAAGGTGCCGGTCATCGTCGCCACGCAGATGCTCGAGTCGATGGTCACGCACCTGCGCCCCACGCGCGCGGAAGTCTCCGACGTCACCACCGCCGTCTTCGACGGCGCCGACGCGATCATGCTCTCCGCCGAGTCCGCGACCGGGCGCTATCCCGTGGAGGCCGTCGAGGTCATGGCGCGCATCGCCGAGCGCGCCGAGCAGGCCACGCTCCGCATGGAGGCGCCTCGCAAGCAGCCCGACGGCGCCGTGGGCTTTCCGGAGGCCATCTCCGACGCCGCCACCACCGCGGCGCGCGTGCTGAAGGCGCGCGCGATCGTCGCGTTCACCCAGTCGGGGTTCTCCGCGCGGCTGATCTCGCAGGAGCGTCCGGACGTGCCGATCATCGCGCTCACGCCGTTCGCCCGGGTGCAGCGCCGCCTCGGGCTCTCGTGGGGCGTGTCGTCGCGGCTGGTCCGCAAGGTGGAGACGACCGACGAGATGATCGAGGAGATCGAGGCGACGCTCCTCGGCGACGGGTTCGTGCGGGTCAACGACACGATCGTGATCATCTCGGGCTCGCCGATGTGGGTCACCGGCACGACGAACCTCCTGAAGCTCCACCGCGTAGGCGAACGCCGCTGAGCCGGAAGCCGGGCCGCCGCAACGGCACGAGGGTCGAGCGCACGCCGCGTGTCCCGAAGCCGGCGAGTGCGATCGAATCTCTGTACGCCGCCGCGCGGATCATCGGCAGCGCCGAAAATCTGACCGTCATCGCCGAGCGGACGCTCGAGGTCATCCAGACCACGACGCAGATGGACGCCGGCACGATGTTCCGCTTCGACCGGGCGAGCGACACGCTGCGTCTCATCGCCTACCGCGGCCTCCATCCCGATCACGTGGACGCGCTGCGGGTGCGCCCCGTCGAAGACAGCGCGCTGCGTGAGGCGGTCCGCACCGCGCGGTCCACCGTGGTCCCGCTGCACGAGACGGTCATCGGCGGCGCGCGGATGCGCGAGGTCATCGACGAGGCCGGCTACCGGACGCTGCTCGCGCTGCCGATCCCCGTGGCCGGCGAGACCTGGGGCGTGATGTCGCTGGTCTCGCGCGAGACCCGCGAGTTCGACGCGGACATCCTGCGCTTGCTCGAAGCCGTCGCCCACCAGGTCGGCCTCGCGGTGGCGCGCGCCGGGCTCTACACGGAGGAGCGCGCGCGTCGCGCGCAGCTCGCCGCGCTGCTCGACATCAACACCAAGATCGGCGCGATGGCGCCGACCGATGCGCTCCTCTCGTCGATCGCCGAGGAGGCGGCGCGCCTGCTCGACGTCGACAACGCGGGCTTCCGCGTCCTCGACGGCGACGAGCTCGTCCTCGCGGGCGTGGCCGGGAGCGCCGGCGAGACGATGCTGAAGCCGCGCATCAAGGTCGGCGAGAGCTTCAGCGGCAAGGTCATCGCCACGGGTCGGGCCATGCGCGGCGAGGTCAGCGACGTCGCCGACATCGTGCCCGAGCACGTCACCGCCCAGCGCCGCCTGGGCTACACGCACATCCTCGGCGTGCCGCTGCGCCTCGGGAACCGGACGATCGGCGCGCTCGCGTTCCGCGCGCGGCGGCCGTTCACCGACCTCGAGCAGGAGCTCGCGGAGGCGTTCGCCGGCCAGGCCGCCGTCGCCATCGAGCACTCGCGGCTGTTCCACGAGGCCACGCGCCGCGGCCGCGAAGCGGGGGAGCTGGCGAAGCTCGCCGGGACCCTGACGCAGACGCTGAAGCTCGAGGACGTGGCCGAGCGCATCGTCGAGGCGCTGGTGCCCCTCTTCGGCGTGCGCGCGGCCAACCTGCGCCTCCTCGACCCCGACGGGTCGCTCGTGGTCATCGCGCGCGACGACAGCGCGAACGCGCTCTCGCCGCGCGGCGACGAGGTGCCGCCGGGCTTCGGGGTCTCGAGCCGGATCATGCGCACCGGACGTCCGTATCGCACCAGGGACGTCTTCGCCGATCCCGAGATCCGCATCCCCGACGGCCTGCGCGAGCGCATCACCGCGAGCGGCGATCGCGCGTACCTCGCGGTCCCGCTGCGCGCGAAGGACCGGACGATCGGCATCGTGCTCGTCAGCGATCGTGAGGGGCGCCGGTTCACCGACGCCGAGACCACGCTGCTCCAGAGCTTCGCGGACCAGGCCGCCCTCGCGCTCGAGAACGCGCGGCTCTACGAGGAAACCGAGCGCCGGCGGCGCGAAGCCGAAGTCATCGCCGAGATCGCCCGCGGCCTCAACGAGGCCCTCGATCTCGACACGGTGCTCCAGCGGGTCATCACCGCGATGCGCGAGCTGTGCGCCTCCGACGCGGCGCTCATCGCGCTGCGTGAGCCCGGCCGCGAGGACATGCGGCTCCGCCACGCCGTCGGCAGGGAAGTGCCCGCGGCCGCGTGGGCGACGCGGTTCGAGCCGGGCAAGGGCCTGGGCGGGATCGTGATGCAGACGGGCCGGCCGATGCGAACGGACGACTGGCTCGCCGATCCGAGGTTCAGCAAGGAGTACGCGGGCCTGATGCGCGAGAAGGGCGTCGTCGCGGAGATGGCCGTGCCGATCCTCACCGGCGGCCGCGTCGAGGGGCTCGTCTACGTCCAGAACTTCACGGCCCGGCCCTTCACCGATCGCGACGAGACCGTCCTCATGCAGCTCGCGCATCACGCGGCGGTCGCCGTCAGCAACGCGAGCCTCTACGCCGCCGCCGGCGACCGGACCGCGCGCCTCAGGACGCTGAACCGCCTCAACCGCCTCGTGTCCTCGTCGCTGGACACGCGAGACGTCCTGGCCGAAGTCGCGCGCGCCGCGGGCGAGTTCATGAACGCGGCGATGGTCGTGTTCTGGCTCGCGGACGACGCCACGCGCACGCTCAGCGCGGCCGCCGTCTCCGATCCGGTCCTCGGCGCGCACTTCATGACCCAGACGCTCCGCTACGGCGAGGGCGCGGCCGGCAGTCGGCCGAGCAGCGCGTCCAGATCAACGTGCCCGACGTCTTCGCGCCCGACTCGCCGGTCGGCAACCGCGAATGGCTGCGCGATCACGAGATCCGCAGCCTCTTCGCCGTACCGGTCGTCCACAACGACGCGGTGCTCGCCGTGGTGACGCTCACGAGCCGCGAGCCGTTCCGGCTGGGCCCCGACGACCACGAGCTGCTCGAGAGCTTCCTCACGCAAGCGTCCGCGGCCATCCGCAACGCCGCGCTCTACACCGAGACGGACCGCCGCCGCCGCGAGGCCGAGGTCCTCGCCGAGGTCGCCGGCTCGATCAACGCCTCGCTCGATCTCGCCACGGTGCTCGAGCGCGTGAGCGCGGGCGCGCGCGACCTCTGCGCCAGCGACGTGGCGCGCATTCTCCTCCGCGAGCACGGGTCGGCGGAAGCGCTGACCCGCGCGAGCGTCGGGCACCGATCGCACGCGCTCGAGACGCTGCGGATCGAGCCGGGCAAGGGCGTGAGCGGCGTGGCGCTCGTCACCGGCCGGCCGTTCCGCACCGCGAACTATCGCGATGATCCGCGCATCGAGCGGACGTACCAGACCGTCGTCGACGTGGAGGGGATCGTCGCCACGATGGCCGTGCCCATCGTCATCGACGGCCGGGTCGAGGGCGTGCTCCAGACCGACAACCGGACGCTCCGCAGCTTCTCCGACCAGGACGAGGCGGTGCTCACGCGCCTCGCCGACCACGCGGCCATCGCCATCCGCAACGCGCGGCTCTACCGCGAGACCAGCGAGTTCGCCGAGCGGCTGCGCGCGCTCGACGAGGTCAACCGCCTGGTCTCGTCGTCGCTGAACCCGGACGAAGTGCTGCAGAACATCGCCGCGGCCGCGGCGCGCTTCTTCGACGCGCCGTGGGTGAGCATGTGGGTGGTGGACGAGGCTCACCGCCGCGTCGTCCGGTCGTTCGTCCTCGGCGGTGGCGACCTCGCCGCTCAGCTCCCCAGCGAGATGCCGATCGGCGAGGGGAGCGTGGGCTGGGTGGCCGCGCACCGCGAGCCGCTCTTCTGGACGGGCAACGAGGACGCCCGCATCGTGCCGAGCCTGGGCGAGAAGTTCCAGGCGCACGGCCTGCGCTTCCGGCTCGTCTACCCGATCATCATCGGCGAGCGCGTGCTGGGCGTCTTCGCGGTCAACCGCGCGACGGCAGTGACCGTCACGCCCGAGACGGAAGCACTCCTGCGCTCGCTCGCCGCGCAGGCGGCGCTGGCGCTCGATCACGCGCGCCTCTTCTCGGAGACCACGCGCCGGCTCGACGAGACGCGCGCGCTGCTCGACGGGGCGGAGATCCTGAACTCGACGCTCGACATCCGGCAGCTCCTCAAGCGCGTGGCCATTCGCATCGCGCAGATCTGCCGCGTGGATCGCTGCTCCATGCATCGCTGGGACGGTGCCCGCATGTCGCCGCTCATGTCGCAGTTCGCGGACGGCCGCCCGCGGCCGGAGATGTGGGCGCGCTACGAGAGCCGCACGCCGTGGAGCGGGGGGCAGATGCCGGGCCATCAGCGCGTGATCGACACGCGCCGGCCCGTGGTGGTTCACGACACGCGCGAGACCGATCTGCTCCCCTCGGAGTGGGTCGAGCGGTTCAGCATCAAGTCCTGGATGGCCGTGCCGCTCGTGCGCCAGGACAAGGTGATCGGCCTTCTCAGCCTCGACTACAGCGAGCGCGCCACGCGGTTCGAGGACTGGCAGAGCGACCTCGCGATGACGATCGCGGGCCCGCTCGCGCTGTCGCTGGAGAACATCCGGCTCTACGCCGAGGTGCAGGAGCGCCTGCGCGAGACGCAGACGCTGCTCGCCGTGGCCGAGACGCTCTCGCAGCCGGGCACGCCCGAGGAGGTCATGCGGCGCGTGGCGCGCGAGCTCGGGCGCGCGACGACGGCCGACACGGTGGGCACGTGCTTCATGAACGAGGCGAAGGACGCGCTCGTCATGCTCGCCGGCTACCACGTCCCCGCCGACCTCGTCCCGCGGTTCAAGGGCCGCAGCCTGCAGATCGCGCGCTTCCCGTTCGTCGCCGACGCGCTCGCCATGGGCCGCGCGTTCTGGAGCGCCGATCCGCTGCACGATCCGCGGTTCGACCCGGCGTGGCTCGACGGCCTCCCGCCGCACTCCGTCCTCTTCGTGCCGACGCTCGCGCAGGGCCAGCCGATGGGCGGCCTCGTGCTGGTGTGGTGGGAGGCCGGACGCGCGTTCCCCGCCGCCGAGATCCCGCTCGTCGAAAGTGTGGCGACGCAGGTCGGTCTCGCGCTCAAGAACGCGGAGCTCACCCGCCGCACGCGGAGCAAGCTGCGCGAGACGGAGGCGCTGCTGTCCGTCAGCCGCGCGCTCGCGTCGACGCTGGATCTCGAGGCGATGCTGCGCCACTTCATGCGCGAGACCGCGCGCACGCTCGGCGTCGACACCATGGCGTTCTGGACGGTCGCGCCCGACGGCGAGTGGCTCGAGCCGTTCGCCGCCTACCACGTGCCGCAGGAGCGCCTCGCGCAGCTCCGCACGATCCGCGTATCGATGGTGAAGCACGGGTTCTACGCGGACGCGGTGCAGCGCCGGCGGCCCGCGGTCTCCGTCCTCGGCCAGGACGACCCCCGGCTGCCGGACTTCATGCGCACGCTGCCGCACAAGAGCCAGATCTTCGTCCCGATCGTGGCGAAGGAGCGCGTGATCGGCGCGCTCGCGGGCGTGTGGGGGCACGCCGCGCGCGACGTGTCGGAGTCCGAGCTGGTGCTGCTCGAAGCGCTGGCGAGCCAGGTCGGCGTGGCCGTGGAGAACGCGCGCCTGTTCAGCGAGAACCGGCGCCAGGTGCAGGAGCTCTCGGCCCTCTACGACCTCTCGCGCGCCGTGACGGGCGAGCTCGACCGCGCCGCGCTCGTCGAGGCCATCCACACGCACCTCGCGCGCGTGATGGACGTGCGGAACATGGTCGTGCTCGTGCGCGACGAGGATGTGGGCGACATCGTCGTCGCCCTCCGGATCATCGCCGGCGCCCGGAACGACGATCCGCCGCATCGCTACACGCTGCACGGCATCGGGCTCATGCAGTTCGTCCTCGAGGAAGGCACGACACTCCGGACGGCGGACTACGCGGACGAGTGCGCGCGGCGCGGCGTGGAGCCGGTCGGCTACGGCCTGCGCTACACCCACTGGCTCGGGGTGCCCATGAAGGCGGGCGACCACGTGCTCGGCGCGATCGCCGTCCGCAACCTCGAGCGCGCGTACTCCGACGCCGACGAGCGGCTGCTCGGGAACGTCGCGGACCTCGCCGCGCTGGCGCTGCGCACCGCGCGTCTCTACGAGGAGCGCGCGCGGGCGTTCGGCGAGCTGTCGGCCGCCCAGGACCAGCTCGTGCGCACGGAGAAGCTGCGCGCGCTCGGCGAGATGGCCTCGGGCGTCGCGCACGACTTCAACAACCTGCTCGCGTCGATCCTCGGCCGCGCGCAGCTCCTCCTGCAGCGGATCGAGGACCCGCGCCTGCGCAAGTGGCTGCAGGTGATCGAGCGCTCGGCGCTCGACGGCGCGCAGACCGTGCGCCGGCTCCAGGAGTTCACGCGCATCCGCCGCGACCAGCCGTTCATCCCGGTCGATCTGAACCAGGTCGTGCGCGACGCGCTCGAGATCACGCAATCCCGCTGGCGCGAAGAGGTGGCGAGCCGCGGCATCGCGATCGACGTCCGCACCGCGCTCGGCGAGGTCCCGCACGTCGGCGGCGATGCCGTCGAGCTGCGCGAGGCGCTGACGAACCTGATCCTCAACGCCGTCGACGCGATGCCGGACGGTGGCGCGCTCTCGCTGCGCACGGCCATGGTCGACGACCTCGTCGAGCTGACCGTGCGCGACACCGGCCGTCGGGATGCCGGAGAGCGTGCGCCAGCGCATCTTCGACCCGTTCTTCACCACGAAGGGCGCGCAGGGCACGGGTCTCGGGCTCTCGATCACCTACGGCATCCTGACGCGCCACCGCGCGCGCGTCACCGTGGAAAGCGAGCCGCGGCAGGGGACGACGTTCCGGCTCGCCTTCGAGCCGAGCGCCGAGCGCGCCGTCGTGGAGCTGGTGATGCCGGTGACCGCGCCGGCGGGCACGCCGCTCCGCTGTCTCGTGGTGGACGACGAAGAGCCGGTCGGCACCGTGCTCGGCGATGTGCTCGAGAGCAGCGGACACTCGGCGGTCGTGCTCACGAACGGCGCCGAAGCGATCGAGCGCTTCCGGCACGAGCCGTTCGACGTCGTGTTCACGGACCTCGCCATGCCCGGCCTCTCGGGATGGCAGGTCGCGCGCGCGGTGAAGGCCTCCGCGCCGGCGGTGCCGGTCTTCCTCGTGACCGGCTTCGGCGTCGAGCTCTCCGCCGAGGAGCGGCGCGCGCACGGCGTGGATCTCGTGCTGAGCAAGCCGCTGAACATCGAGTCGATCCTCGAGGCCATCGCCCTGGCTGCCCACCAGCAGAGGCCGGGCGGATAAGGAGCTCGCATGGGCTACGACACCCTGACGCTCGGGCGCGCCGATGGCGTCGCCACACTCACGCTGAATCGCCCGGACGCGCTCAACGCGCTCGACCTGACGCTCGGACGCGAGCTCTTCCACGCGGTGCTCGAGCTCGACGACGATCCGGCCGTGCGCGCCGTCGTCCTCACCGGCGCGGGCAAGGCGTTCTGCGCGGGCGGCGACGTGAAGGGCTTCGCCGACAACCTGGACCGCATCGGCGCGCTCATCAAGGAGCTGACGACCTACCTCCACGGCGCGATCTCGCGCCTCTGCCGCAGCGACAAGCCGGTGGTGATCGCGGTCAACGGCGTCGCGGCCGGCGGCGGGATGAGCCTGGCGCTGGCGGGCGATCTCGTCCTCGCGGCGGAGTCGGCGCGCTTCACGATGGCGTACTCGAAGATCGCCGCGACGCCCGACGGGTCGTCGTCGTACTATCTGCCGCGTCTGGTCGGGCTCCGGCGGGCGATGGAGCTCTACTTCACCAACCGCGTGCTGAGCGCGCGGGAGGCGCACGAGTGGGGCCTGGTGACGCGCGTGGTGCCCGACGCGGAGCTGGCGTCGGCCGCGCGGAGCGTCGCGCGCGAGCTGGCGCAGGGACCGACGAAGGCGTTCGGCGGCGCCAAGCGCTTGTTCCACCAGTCGACGTGGGAGAGCCTGGAGACGCAGATGGAGCTGGAGGCGCAAGCCATCGCCGCGAGCGGCCGGACGGACGATTTCCGCGCCGGCGTCACGGCGTTCGCGAACAAGCAGCCCGTGCCGCCGTTCAAGGGACGGTAAGAAGGAGCCCTCATGAGCACCGCGACCCGACCGCGCGTCTACTACCGCCCGGGCTGATCGTCCTGCGCCAAGACGAAGGAGCTCGTCTCGTCTTGGGGGATCGAGTTCGATCCCGTCGACGTCCAGGCCGATCCGGCGGCGAAGGAGGAGCTGAAGCGCTTCGACATTCCCCGCGTGCCCGCGATCGTGTTCGGCGATCGCGCCGTGCACGGCTGGAATCCGAAAGGCTACGCGGAGCTGCTCGGCGTCGACTACAACCCCGACGTCAAGCTCGCGCCCGCGGTCCTCGCCGCCCGGCTCGATCGCGTCCTCGCGTCCACCGAGGCGCTGCTGCGCGTGATGCCGGACGCGCACATGGAATGGACGCCGCCGGAGCGCAAGCGTCCGCTCGCGGATCTCGGCTTCCACGTCTTCCGGCTGTCGCTCGGCTTCGTCGAGGGCATCGACAGCCTGCGCTATCCGGCGAGCGTGCACGAAGAGCTCGCGCCGCGTGAGATCCGCTCGGGTGAGGGGCTCGCGCGGTACGGCGCGCTGGTGCGCGCGCGCATCTCCGGGTGGTTCCAGGGCGCGGGCGGCGACGAGTTCGGCCGCACGGTCGAGGCCTACTGGGGACCGATCGGCGGCCACGACTTCCTGGAGCGCACGACGTGGCACGCCGCGCAGCATCTCCGCCAGCTCTACGTGCTCGCGGATCGCCTCGGCGTGAAGCCTCCGGCGCCCGAGCCGGTCGACGCGTACAAGGACCTGCCGCTGCCGAAAGCGCTCTGGTAGAGCACGGGCCCGGGTCCGCCGCCGGACCCGGGCCCGCATCGCTCCGTCACTGCAGATCGACGCTCGAGCCTTCCCGCACGCACCACGCGCGTTCGAGGGCGTCGTTGTGGACGAACCCGGCGCCCGCGGCCTCGGCGAAGTCCACGAACCACTTGATGTTCGGATCCCCTGTGTCGAACTTGTGGGTGGCCGCCCAGAACGTCGGGCCCCGATGGGGGTTGGCCGACTCCATGTTCGCGAACGGATGGTTGCTCGGAAGCGCCGGGTGGTGGACGACCGGATCCACGAGCGAGGTCAGGTCCTGGACGGTGGGCAGTCGCCACCCCATGCGAAATCCGATGACGCGCCGGTTGCAGTGGATGCTCGCGTTCGTCCACGTGAAGGACCTCGATCGCCGGCGCCTGCTCCCAGATCAAGCCTGTTTCGGTGTCGAGGACCGCGCCTTGATAGATGCCGGCCAGGACCTCGAACCGTAGCTTGAACGGGCCGAACCCCTTGTCCTTCAGCATCTGGATGCCCGGCCCCGCCTCCGCGACTTGAGCACACACCAAGACCGCGACGATGAGCGCTGCCTGCCATCGCTTCATGAGATTTCGCCCCTCGGGTGACCGGTCCTGCGGCGCCCCCTGGCGCGCTCTGCCTGTCAGTGACGAGTCGTCATCACCTCCTTCGGCGAGTCCGGCGCCGATGCGGGCAGGAACCGCGCCAAACGTCGGTGCGTCGACTTCTCGCGGAGTTGACGCGTACGGGAGGCGGCTGGCGGCCGGCGGGCGCGACACAATGCCGTCCGCCCCGGGCCTTCGGCCAGGGCGGCGTGCCGGAGGCTAGATCCGGTCGAGCTCGGCGACCGTGCGGTTGCTCGTCGCGTTGCCCGTGTTCAGCGTGCCCTTCGGCTCGAGCAGCAGCACGTGGACCTCGTCGGTCAGCGCCTTCGGACGGTGCTCGACGCCGCGCGGGACGATGATCAACTCGCCGGGCCCGACGTTCCGGTCGCCGTCGCGGAGCTGCGTGGCGTCCCACTCATGAGTCATCGCCCCACGCTTCCGTCAGGCGGTGCGCCAGCGTGCGGTGATGGCGGAAGAAGTACGCCAGCATCGCGCCCGCGGCGAGCAGGTTGCCCACGAAGATCGTCCAGCCCGCGACCTCGTTGAGGACCCAGTTGGCGGCGATGACGATGGCGCCGAACGAGGCGACCTCGAAGATCGTGAAGAGGATGATGAGCACGAGGACGAAGACGGGCTGGCGCTCGGCCGCGGCCACCAGCATCGAGGCGACGATGCCGAAGCCGATGAACGCGATGCCGTGCACCAGCGAGTACGTCAGGGCCGCCGCCATGGGGTCGGTCTGACGCAGGAACGCCGTGCCGAGGAGCTTCGGCGTTCGCAGCGGCTCGCCCTGGATCGTGTCGACGGCGAGGAACCACAGCGCGACGATGACCGCGCCGACGACGCCGGCGACGACGCCTTCGCGCAGCACGCCGCCCCAGGACCCGATCAGGAGGCGCGCGAGCGCGCGATGACCGAAGAAGAAGTACCAGAGCATCGCGACCGCCGCCGCGAGGTTCCCCACGAGCACGGCCCACCACACGACGGCGCCCACCATCGAGCGGCCGACGGCGCCCAGCGCGCCCAAAAAGAACATCTCGAAGCAGGCGAAGAGGATGATGACGGCGATGAAGAGCGGGGTCTCGCGCTCGCTCACCGCGATCAGCGCGGCGGCGATGACGCCGAACGCGATGAACGCGAGCCCGTGGAGGACCGTGTACCCGAGGATCGGGCCGAAGGCGATCGGCGCCCCGGCCGGGTCGCGCACGCCGTAGAAGACCGCCGCGCCCAGGAGCGCCGGCGTCAGCAGGGGCTTGCCGCGCGCGATGTCGAAGATCAGGAACCAGAGGGCGACGACCGCGGCGCCGAGCAGCCCGCTCGTGACGCCTTCGCGCAGGACCGAGCGCTGTTCCCCGGCCATAGCCGGTAGTGTACTCGCGTTGCCGCGCGGGGGCTCAGACGTCGCGGGCGAGGCGGACGCCGTAGTCGGAGTAGCGCAGATGCGGCGGCAGCGACGACCGGTGGGCGACGGCGCTCCACGGATCGGCGTGGCGCCACGCGCCGCCGCGGCTCACGCGCCGGGTGCCGCGCTCGGGGCCGCGCGGATTGTCCGGCGCGGACACCGCGTAGTAGCCGTCGGCATACCAGTCGGCGCACCACTCGTGGCAGACCCCCGACAGATCGGTCAGGCCGAACGCGTTGGCGGGCGTGGCGCCCACGGACGGCAAGGCGCCGATCGCGTGCGACGGCCGCGCGTCGCCCCACGGAAACCGCGCGCGCTCGACGCCGCCGCGCGCCGCGCGCTCCCACTCCGCTTCGGTCGGCAGGCGTGCGTTCATCCACGCCGCGAACGCGACGGCCTCGTCCCACGCCAGGCCGACGACCGGCTGGCGCGGATCGTCGAAGCCGGCACGCCGCCAGAACGCCGGCGCGGGGGCGCCGACGGCGTCGAGATACGGCGCGTAGTCGGCGTTCGTCACGGGCGTGGTCGCGATCGCGAACGCGTCGATCCACACGACGTGCGCGGGCCGCTCCGCGGGCGCTCCGGTGTCCGAGCCCATCGTGAAGCGCCCGGCCGGGATCGGGACGAAGTCCACGTACGCGAGTGTAGAATGGCGGCTCGATCCAGGAGGGTGCATGAACGTCGCCGCACGCATGGCGCGGCTCGGTACGGAATCGGCGTTCGAGGTCCTCGCGCGCGCGAAGGCGCTCGAGCGCCAGGGCAAGGACATCGTCCACCTCGAGATCGGCGAGCCCGACTTCGACACGCCCGAGCACATCCGCGACGCCGCCAAGCGCGCGCTCGACAACGGCGCCACGCATTACGGGCCGTCGGCCGGGCTGCCCGAGCTGCGCGAGGCGATCGCCAGGCACGTGAGCGAGACCCGCGGCATCCGCGTCTCGCCGGACCAGGTCGTCGTGACGCCCGGCGCGAAGCCGATCATGTTCTTCGTCATCATGGCGCTCGTGGGTGAGGGCGACGAAGTCCTCTCCCCGGATCCCGGCTTCCCGATCTACGAGTCCGTGATCAACTTCGTCGGCGGCACGGCCGTCGGTGTGCCCCTGCGCGAGGCGACCGGGTTCAACTTCGACATGGACTTCTTCGAGGCGCACCTCACGCCGCGCACGAAGCTCATCATCATCAACTCGCCCCAGAACCCGACGGGCGGCGTGCTCGAGCGCGCGCAGCTCCAGCGCATCGCGGCCGTCGCGCGCGAGCGGAACATTCCCGTGCTCACCGACGAGATCTACCGCCACTTCCTCTACGACGGCGAGTTCGTCTCGATCCTGCGCGAGCCGGGGATCCTCGAGCGCGCGATCCTCCTCGACGGCTTCTCGAAGTCGTACGCGATGACGGGCTGGCGCCTCGGCTACGGCGTGATGCCCGTCGACCTCGCGGAGCACGTCACGCGGCTGATGGTGAACTCCGCGTCGTGCACGGCGTCGTTCGTGCAGCTCGCGGGCGTCGCCGCGCTCGAGGGCGAGCAGGCGTCCGTGGGACGGATGGTGGCGGAGTTCCGCCGCCGGCGCGACCTGATCGTCGACGGGCTCAACAAGCTGCCCGGCGTGACGTGCGTGCTGCCGCGCGGCGCCTTCTACGTGTTCCCGAACATCACCGGCACCGGACGGCCGTCGGCGGAGGTCGCGACGCGGCTCCTCGACGAGGCCGGCGTCGCCGCGCTGGCGGGCACCGCGTTCGGGAGCCAGGGCGAAGGCTACCTGCGCCTCTCCTACGCCAACTCCGAAGCCAACCTCCGCAAGGCCCTCGAGCGCATGGAGCCCGTGTTCGCGTCGATGAAGTGACCGCGGCGGACATCGTCGCCGACGGCCTCCGGCGGGCCGGCGTGCGGCGCGCCTTCGCCGCGGACGGCGCGGACGCGACGCTCGTCGACGCGGTCCGCGCGACGGGCGTCCCGATCGTCGAAGTCCCCGGCGCCGGGCCGGCATGCGTGATGGCGGCCGTCACCGGACGCATCGGCGACGCGCCCGGTCTCGCGATCGTCTCCGCCGCCGATGGTGCGGTCCATCACGCGTTGACCGGCGCGGCGCGCGAGCGCGCCCCGTGCATCGTGCTCGCCTCCCAGGATCTTCCCCCGTCCTCCGATGCCTCCCCGGCGAAGGCGGCGATCATCGCCGGCGCCGACTCGGCGGCGCACTGGGTGGCCCACGCCGCGCAGGCGGCCATGAGCGAGCCGCAGGGCTGCGCGTGGCTGGCCGTCGCGCCCGATGTCGCGCGAGCGGCGTCGCTTCCCGTGGCGGCGGCCGTCCATCGCGCGGCGGAGCCGCTCGACGGCGCCGAGCTGGAGGAGCTCGCGCGGACGATCGGTGGCGCCGCGCGGCCGCTGGTGGTCGCGGGACGCGGGTGTCGCGCGCGCGCGACCGCGACGTGGCTCCGGGCGCTCGCGGAAGCGCTGCCCGCGCCCGTGCTGGTGACGCCCGCGGGGCGCGGCGCGCTGCCCGATCCGCATCCGCTGTGTCACGGCCTCCTCGTTCGTGACGCGCCGGTCCTCCCGCGCGCCGATCTCGTGCTCGCGCTCGGCGTGGACGACGACGAGCTCGCCGCGGCGGGCGTGAGCGTCGCGGCGCCGATCGTACGCGTGGGCCGCGTCGACGCGCTGCTCGAAGAGCTCGCGCCGCGGCTCCGGAGTCGCACGTGCGCCGACTGGGACGTCGCGGAGCTCGACCGCCTGCGCCGCGCGGGTCCGGCGCCGGACGTGGACCCGCGACTCGCGGCGCTCGTCCGCCACGCGCGCGAGACGACAGAGGCGGGAACGGCCGCGGTGTTCGCGCGGCCGCTCGCGGCGCTCGCGCAGCTGTGGCAGGCGGTCGAGCCCGGCGAGCTGCTGATCGACGACGACGTGCTGGCGGCGAGCGTGGCCGTGTCGCTCGAGCGTCCGGACGCGGACGTCCTCGCGTTCGGCGTCGCGCCCGGCGACGGCCTCGCGCGCGTGCTCCGTTCGGACGCGTCGCGCGTCGTGGTCGTAGCCCTTGGTGGGTAAAACTTTGCCCACACGCCCTGGCGTGTGTTGTCAGTCGCGACGAGCTTCCGGATACTAGGCGGGTGACTCGGTGGTTCGCCCGCCTCATGCCCGCGCGGATGACGCTTCGCGCACACCTCCTCGCGCTCGTCGTCGTCACGCTGGTGCCCGTGCTGATCTTCTCCGGGGTGCTGGTCGTCGCCATCGCGCAGCACGAGCGTCGCGCGGTGGAGCGCGGGTTGCTGGAGACGGCGCGCGCGCTGTCGGCCTCCGTCGATCAGCAGATCAACGGCGCGACCGCCGCGCTCTCGGCCCTCGCGCTGTCGAGCCGTCTCGCGAGCGGTGACCTGCGCGGCTTCTACGAGGAAGCGCGCGCGCTCAAGGACGCGCAGGACGGGTGGGACAGCGTCTTCCTGTACGACCGGGACGGCGAGGGCCTCCTCGACGTGCGACGGCCCTTCGGCAGCGCGCTGGCGTCGATGCGCCAGGACGAGACGTTCCGCCAGGTCCTGTCCTCGCAGCGTCCGGTCACCTCGAACCTGGTCCAGGAGCCGGTCGACGGCCGTCACGTCGTGCGGATCGCGGTTCCGGTCACGTCCGGCGGGCGCGTGCGACACGCGCTCGGCGCGTACATCGACTTCCAGCAACGGCTCCGCTCGGTCCTCGGGCGCCAGCAATTTTCCGACACGTGGACCGCGACGGTCTTCGACCGCCAGAAGCTGATCGTCGCCCGCACGCGCGATGCCGTGCAGCGCGTGGACACCCCGATCAGCGCCGACCTCGCGGAGCAATCGAGCCGCGGCCGGGACGGTTGGCACCAGGGGCGCACGCTGGAAGGCGTTACGGTCTTCGCGGCGTTCAGCCGCTCGCCGATCACGGAATGGACGGTGGCGATCGGGATCCCCGCGGACCTGGTGAACGCGTCGTTGCGCCGCTCGCTGATGGCGGTGGTGAGCGTCGGTCTCACGTTCCTCGTCGTCGCCGCGGGGCTTGCGGTGGTCATCGGCCGGCGGATCTCGGCGTCCATCGGCTCGCTCTCGCCCGCGGCGCACGCGCTGGCGCGGGGCGGCACGGCGCCCGATCGGGCGCCGTCGGCGGTGACCGAGGTCGAGACGCTTGCTCGCGCGCGCGGAGGCGGCGCGCGCCGAGGCCGAGGTCGCCAACCGGGCGAAGGACGAATTCCTCGCCACGGTGTCGCACGAGCTGCGCACGCCGCTCACCGCGGTGCTCGGCTGGGCGCGCATGCTGCGCTCCGGGCGCCTCGGCCCTGACGCGATCGCCCGCGGGCTCGAGGTCATCGACCGGAACGCGCGGCTGCAGGCGCAGCTCATCGAGGACCTGCTCGACGTCTCGCGCATCATCACCGGCAAGCTCCGGCTCGACATCCGCGCCATCGAGCTCGCGCCCGTGGTCGAGGCCGCGCTGGACGCCGTGCGCGACGCTGCGGAGGCGAAGACCATCGCGCTCGAGACCGAGTTCGACGCGGCGATCGGCCCCGTCCGCGGCGATCCCGACCGGCTGCAGCAGGTCGTGTGGAACCTGCTCGCGAACGCGATCAAGTTCACGCCGGCGGCGGGCCGCGTGACGGTACGGACGCGCGCCGCCGGCGGCGAGATCGAGATCACCGTCACCGACACGGGCCAGGGCATCGACCGCGACTTCCTGCCGTTCGTGTTCGATCGCTTCCGCCAGTCCGATTCCGCGCGCGGCAGCGGCGGCCTCGGGCTCGGCCTGGCGCTCGTGCGCCACCTGACCGAGCTGCACGGCGGCACCGTGGACGCCCACAGCGACGGGGCCGGGAAGGGCGCGACGTTCACCGTGCGCCTCCCGCTCGCGGGCGCGCGCGACGCCGCGGTGGCAGCCGCGCTCACGCGCGGCGGCGCGCGCTTCCCGTCGCTCGCGGGCGTGCGCGTGCTCGTCGTGGACGACGACGAGGACGCGCGCCAGCTCCTCGCGCTGATCCTCGAGCAATGCCGGGCCGACGTCGTCACCGCGGCATCCGCGCAGGACGCGCTGCGCCAGCTCGCCGAGCGGGTGCCCGACGTGGTGATCAGCGACATCAACATGCCCGAGCGCGACGGCTACGCGTTCGTGCGCGAGCTGCGCACGCGCGGCGGCACTGCGCCGCGCGTGCCGGCGGTGGCGTTGACCGCGTCCGCGCGCGGCGAGGATCGCCGGCGCGCGCTCGCCGCCGGGTTCGACGTCCACGTCGCGAAGCCGATCGAGCCCGCGGCGCTCGCGGAGATCGTGGCGGAGCTCGCCGCAAGCGCGCGGCGCGCGCGCCGTCTTGGCGCGCCGCAGGACGCCGATGGGGCTGGGGCCCCACCGTCCGAGGCGCGCCTCTAACGGTCGGGGTGACGACCGGGCGCGTATAATCGCGCCCATGGGCCTCCTCAACGAGCGCGATCAGGCCGCCGTCCGCAAGGAGTTCGAAAAGCTCTCCGGTCCCGTGAAGCTGGTCGTCTTCTCGCAGTCCCTCGAGGCGGCGGAGCTGTGCCGGCAGAACGAGGAGCTCGTGCGCGAGGTCGCGGAGCTCGCGCCCGACACGATCACCGTCGAGGTGCTGAACCTCGCCATCGACCGCGAGCGCGCCGAGGCCTACGGCATCGAGCGCGTGCCCGCGATCGTCGTCGAGGGCGCGCGCGACTACGGCATCCGCTTCCTCGGTATCCCGGCGGGGTACGAGTTCTCGAATCTCATCGACTCGATCATCGCGGCGTCGTCGGGCACCGCGGCGCTCAGCGCGGAGACGCAGCGCGCGCTCGCCGGCCTCACCGAGGCCGTCGACATCAAGGTCTTCTCGACACCCACCTGACCGTACTGTCCCCGGGCCGTGCGCCTGGCACAGCACATGGCGGTCGCGTCGGATCGGGTCAGCGCCACCGCGATCGAGGCGACCGCGTTCCCCGACCTGAGCCGCGCCTATCGCGTGTCCGCGGTCCCGAAGATCGTGATCAACGATCGCGTCGAGTTCGAGGGCGCGCTCCCCGAGCCCGACTTCCTCGGCGCCGTGCTTCGCGCCGCCGGCCCCGCGGCGTGATCCGCGTCGCGGCCGCGCTCGGCGCCGGGCTGGCGTTCGCGGCCGAGCGCCCGAATCCGCCCGCCGTCGGTGAGGCCGCGCCCGACCTGCAGCTCCGCGATCAGAACGGGCGCAGCTTCGTGCTCCGCGACGTCCTGAAGGAGCGCGAGTTCGTCATCCTCGCCTTCTATCCGAAAGCGTTCACGAGCGGCTGAGGGACGGAATTCTCCCGGTTCCGGGAGGACGCGGGCCGGTTCGCGGCGCTGAACGCGGAAGTCGTCGGCATCTCCGCCGACGGCCCGGACCGCAACCTCGCGTGGGCGAGGGAGCTGAAGCTTCCGTTCCGGCTGCTGAGCGACGTCGATCCGGCGGGCCAGGTGGGCAAGCGGTACGGGGTGTGGGACGACCTCTGGCGGGTCCAGCGGCGGACGACGTTCGTCGTCGATCGGCACGGCAAGGTGCGGTGGACGGACGCCGGGCGTGACTGCATCGACACGAGCCGGACGCTCGACGCCGTCGCGCGGCTTGCCCGCGAGAAATAGTTGACCGTCAAGGACGGTCAAGGCGCAAGGGAGACTCTCCCCATGTTCGTCTACGGCACGCTGATGCGCGGACAACCCGCGCACGCGATGCTCGCCGGACACGCCACGTTCGTCGGTGAAGGCACCGTCCCCGGGACGCTGCTGGCGCTCGGGCGGTATCCGGGCGCGGTCGCCGGGCGCCGTCGCGTGCGCGGGGAGCTCTGGCTCCTCGCGAGGCCCGAAGTTCTTCGGACTCTCGACGAGTACGAGGGGTACAATTTCGAGCGGCGCGTGACGGTCGCGATGCTCGCGAGCGGGCGCCGCGTGCGCACGTGGATCTACCGATATCGCGGCCGTCGCGATGGACGCGCGACGGCCATTCCCGACGGTGACTGGAGGACACATCGATGGCGCTGACGCCCGCCGAGCTCGTCAAGGCCGATCAGGAGCACCTGATCCATCCGCTGCACCATCCGATCGATCACTCCGAGCCGATCGTCTACGTGCGCGGCCGCGGGGCGACGGTCACGGATGCGACGGGCAAGGACTATCTGGACGGGCTCGCGGGACTGTGGAACGTCAACGTGGGGCACGGACGCGCGGAGCTCGCGGAAGCCGCGGCGGCGCAGATCAAGGAGCTCGCGTACTTCTCCGCGTACACGGGCTCTTCGAACGTGCCCGCGATCACGCTCGCCAGCCGGCTCGTCGACCTCGCGTCGAACGTCTTCGCCGCGGTGTTCTTCACCTCCGGCGGCGCCGAGTCGAACGAGTCGGCGTTCAAGACCGCGCGGTTCTACTGGAAGGCGCAGGGCAAGCCCGACAAGACGAAGGTCATCGCGCGCGCCAACGCCTATCACGGCGTGACGCTGCAGGCGATGAGCGCGACGGGCATGGGCGCCTACTGGAAGATGTTCGAGCCGCGCGTGCCCGGCTTCGTCCACATTCCCACGTGCTACCCGTACCGCCAGGTCGACCAGAAGCCGGGGGAGAGCGCGGGCCAGACGGCCGCGCGCCTGCTCGAGGAAGCGATCCTGCGCGAGGGCGCGGACACCGTCGCCGCGTTCATCGCCGAACCGATCCACGGCGGCGGCGGCGTGCTCTATCCCGACGAGGACTACTTCCGGCTCGTGAGAAAGGTGTGCGACACGCACCAGGTCCTGTTCATCGCCGACGAGGTCATCACCGGCTTCTGCCGCACCGGACGGTGGTTCGCGATGTCCCACTGGAACGTGAAGCCGGACATCATGTCGTTCGCGAAGGGCGTGACCTCCGGCTATCTCCCGCTCGGCGGCATCATGGTCTCGAAGGCGATCAAGGACACGATGGACACGGTCAAGCCCGAAGATCGCTGGATGCACGCGTACACGTACTCCGGGCATCCGACGTGCTGCGCGGTCGCGCTGCGCAACCTCGACATCATGGAGAAGGAGCGGCTCTGGGAGAACGCCGCGAAGATGGGCGACCGTCTCCACGCCGGCCTCAAGCGCGCCTTCGGCAATCATCCGAACGTGGGCGACATCCGTGGCGGCAAGGGGCTGCTGGCCGCCGTCGAGTTCGTCGAGGACAAGGCGACCAAGGCGAACTTCGGCGCCGACAAGAAGCTCGCGAACCGGCTGATGGCCGAGATGGCCAAGCGCGGCGTGATGACGCGCGTGCGCGCTGCCGCCGGCGCGCATCCGAACGTCGGCGACAGCTTGTTCTTCTCTCCGCCCCTCGTGGTGACCGAGGCCGAAGTGGATCGACTCGTGTCGGTCGCTCGTGAGTCGGCGAAAGCCGTCCTCGGCCAGTGAGATCGGGGACATGGGAGGGGAGCCCGGCTCCCCTCCCAAACCCTCCCCAGAGCCGAATCGAACCGCCAGCCGCTGATCGCCTACGCCGATGAAGCTCATCACGGCGCATCGCATCCTCATCGCCGCGGGCATCGCGTTCTTCCTGTTCTACGCGCTGCTCCAGGCGCGCATCTACGTCGTCCGCGACGGGGGCCTCGGCGCCATGCTCCAGGCCGGCGGTGCCGTCGCGGTCGCGGTCGGCCTGACGATCTACTACCGCTCGCTCCGGCACTGGGGCCGTCGCTGAATCCCCGCGCGCCGGCCGGCGTCGTCCGCGACCTCACCGTCGCGCGCATGGAGATCAGGAAGCCCTAGACTTCCGAGTCGTGAGCCCGCCGGCGGTCCTCATCTACGACGCGGAGTGCCCGATGTGCCGGGCGAGCGCGCTGTGGCTCATGCGCCTCGCGCTCTCCGGTCGCCGTCTCGAGATCCTTCCGTGCCGTTCGCGGCTCCGCGCCGAGCGCCATCCGCAGATCAGCGAGCAGGCCTGTCTCACCGCGATGCAGCTCGTGCTCCCCGATGGCCGCGTCCTGGCCGGCGCCGACGCGGTGCCGGAGCTGTTGCGCCGGATCCGCGGCCTCGGCTGGCTGGCGGTGGTCTTCGCGCTTCCGGGCATGCGGCCGCTCGCGCGCCGCGTCTACGGCTGGATCGCGCGGAATCGCATGCGGATCTCGTGCGCGATCTCGTCTCCGCGCTGATCTCGGCTTCGGATTCCCGTGTCAGCGTTTTCCCGGCGCGAAGAACGGCGCGGTCGCCGCCGCGTGATCGGTGATGTCGATGACCGCCATCACGCCGGGCAGATGCTTCCGGAGGATCGGCTCGATCCCTTGCCGGAGCGTGACCTCGGCCAGGCGGCAGCCCTGGCACCCGCCTTCGAGACGCAGCTCGACGCGGCCATCCGCACCACGCACGAGGGTCACGTGACCGCCGTGAGCCGACACGGCGGGATTGATCTCCGCGTCGATCACGCGCTGGACATCCGAGGCAAAATCGTCGGCGTCACCGTCCGTTCGACGGCGGCGATGACCGCGGCGCGGATGCCGGTGTTCTCGGGAGAGGCGATCGTGTCGGGCGGGATCGTCCGCGCGGCCGCAGGCACGCTCTCCAGCGCACGCGAAAGATCGGCAATGAGATCGATGGGACTCTCGAGGCCGATCGAGAGGCGGAGGAGATCCGCCGGGATCGGCGAAGAGGCGCCTTCCGTCGTGCGGCGATGCTCGATGAGGCTCTCGACGCCGCCGAGCGAGGTGCCCCGCGTGAAGACCCGGACACCTGCCAGCACTGCGAGTGCGGCCGCGCGCATCCCGCTCTCGCAACCGACCCTGTCCGAGCACATCCACGAGCTGGAGCGCGAGATGGGCGCGAAGCTCTTCGACCGCGCCGGCCGGCGCGTGACCCTCACCGACGCCGGCCGTGCCTTCGCGCCGCACGCGGCGCACATCGTCGCCTCCGTCGGCGATGCCCGGCAGGCGGTGTCCGAGCTCGACGGTCTCGCGCACGGCACGCTCCTCGTCGGAGCCAGTACCACGCCCGGCATCTACGTGCTGCCTCGTGTGGTCGCCGCCTTCCAGCGGCGGCATCCCGGCGTGACGCTCACGCTGACGATCGCCAACTCGCGCGTCATCGAGGAGCGCGTGCGCGCCGACGAGCTCGACATCGGCTGCGGCGCGGGCTCGTACGGCCGCCTCCTGCAGCGTAGCTTCGACGTCGTCGACGCGGTCGAGATCTTCGAGCCGTACGTCGCGGCGTACGGGCTGCCGTCGCTGTACCGGCGCGTCTTCGTGGCCGACGCGCTGACGTTCGAGTTCGACTACTACGACGTCGTCATCCTCGGCGACGTGCTCGAGCACCTGACCGAGGACGACGGCGTCCGGCTGATCGAGCGGATCTACGACCGGTGCGACGAGCTCGTCGTCGCCATCCCGTTCCTCTCCGAGCAGGCGGTGGAACACGGCAACCCGCACGAGGCCCACCGGCAGGCCGCGATCACGCACGAGCGGTTCGTGACGCGCTACGAGGGCGTCATTCCGTACAGCCTGCGCTACGACTATGGCGTGTACGTCAAGGACGCGCTCTCGAACCGCGGCATCGTGCCGATCAACGACGCGTTCTATCTGGAGGAGGCGACCCGGCTCCTCCGTGGAGAGCGCAACGTCACGCTCGTCACCGCCGCGCTGACCGATGCGCAGGCCGACACCCTGGAGAGCGTCGTGCGCGCGCCGGCCAACCTCATCGTGTTCGCGCCGCCCGCGATCGGCGAGCGCATCCAGGCGGCGCGATCCGGGCGCGCGACGCAGATCGTGAGCTGGGACGAGGGACAGGCCGCCCGGGACTTCCCGTTCGCGGACCGCCTCACGCCGGCGCAGGATCCGTTCGCGCTGTCCACGATGTTCAGGCTCCACGACGCCGCGTGCCTCGACAGGTTCACATCGACGCACCTCTTCTGGGTCGATGCCGGGGCGCCACGGCCCGAGGACGTCGTCGCGTGGAGCGAGAAGGCGCCCGACGTGTTCGTGTGCGGTCCGTCGTTCTTCGGCGGTCCGAAGAGTGTGCTGCGGCGGGCCAGCGAGCTCTACTCCGGTCTGCTCCGCGCGGCGCTCGAGCGGGGATGGGACGGCGCGGCCATGACGCTGCTGGCCCGGACGTACCCGAGTCTGGTCCACACCGTCGTGGCATAGTAGGGCGTCACGTCAGGAGGCGCGGATGGATCTCAACTACTCCCCGGAAGAGACGGCGTTCCGCGACGAGGTGCGCGGATGGATCCGCGCGAACCTTCCCGACGCGCTCCGCGACAAGGTCCTCAACTACCGCGAGCTGAGCAAGGACGACCTGCTCTCCTGGCACCGGACGCTCGCGAAGAAGGGCTGGGTCGCGCCGTTCTGGCCGAAGGAGTGGGGCGGCACCGACTGGACGGTCGTGCAGCGCTACATCTTCGAGGAAGAATGCGAGGCGGCCGGCTGCCCGCCCGTGGTCGCGTTCGGCGTGCGCATGTGCGCGCCCGTCCTGCTGCGCTTCGGCACCGACGCGCAGAAGCAGCGGTTCCTCCCGCGCATCTACAACGGTGACGACTTCTGGGTCCAGGGCTACTCCGAGCCGGGCTCGGGCTCCGATCTCGCGTCGCTCAAGACGCGCGCCGTCCGTGAGGGCGACCACTACGTGGTCACCGGCCAGAAGATCTGGACGACGCTCGGCCACTACGGCGACTGGATCTTCTGTCTCGTCCGCACCAACGCCAACACCGAGAAGCGGCAGGACGGCATCTCGTTCCTGCTGATCGACATGAAGACGCCCGGCATCACCGTGCGCCCGATCGTCCTCATGGACCAGGGCCACGAGGTGAACGAGGTGTTCTTCGACGAGGTGAAGGTTCCCGCCGAGCACCTCGTGCACGAGCAGGACAAGGGCTGGACGGTCGCGAAGTACCTGCTCGGCTACGAGCGCATGGGCACGGGGCGGATCGCCTTCTCCAAGCGCGAGCTCGCGCGCGTGAAGGACATGGCGGGCAAGGCGATGAAGAACGGCCGCCCGCTGCTCGACGATCCACGCTTCCGCGACCGGCTGAGCCGCGTGGAAGTCGAGCTGATGGCGCTCGAGATCACCAACATGCGCTTCCTCGATCAGCTGCGCGGCGGCCGCGCGCCCGGCGCGGAAGTCTCGCTCCTCAAGATCAAGGGCACGGAGATCCAGCAGGCGATCACCGAGCTCGCGATGCAGGCGGCCGGCCCGCTCGCCCAGGCGTTCCGTCCCGTGAACGGCGACGAGGGCTTCGACCGGCTCACCGCGTCGCTCTTCCCCCGCTACTGCAACCTGCGCAAGGCCACGATCTACGCCGGGTCGAACGAGATCCAGCGCAACATCATCGCCAAAGCCACGCTGGGGCTCTAGCCATGGACTTCGAATACAGCGACGAGCAACGCCTCCTGTCCGAGACGCTGCGCAAGTTCCTCAACACCGGCTACTCGTTCGACGCGCGCGACAAGATCATGAAGACGGCCGCCGGCTACAGCGACGACGTCTGGGCCGCGCTCGCCGAGATGGGGATCCTCGGCGTGCCGTTCGCCGCCGAGCACGGCGGCTTCGGCGGCACCACGGTCGACATGATGGTCGTGATGGAAGCGCTCGGGGAGGCCCTCGTCGTCGAGCCGTACCTCGCGACGGTCGGCCTCGGCGGGCAGCTCGTCGCGCGCGGCGGCAGCGAGGCGCAGCACACGCGCATCCTGCCGGCGCTCATCGCCGGCAAGCTCAAGATGGCGTTCGCGCAGACGGAGCGGGGATCGCGCTACGACCTGCGGCAGGTCTCGCTCCGCGCGAAGAAGGCCGGCGACGGCTGGGCGCTCGACGGCGAGAAGTGCACGGTCCTGCACGGCGGCGCCGCGGATCTGCTCGTCGTCTCCGCACGGACGTCCGGCGGCGACAGCGACGAGCGGGGGATCAGCCTCGTCCTGGTCGAGCGCACTGCCCCCGGCGTGAAGGTCTCGGAGTACCGCACGCTCGACAACCAGCGCGTCGCGGACATCACGTTCACCAACGTCCAGGTCGGCCGCGACGCGCTGATCGGCGCCGAGGGCGCCGGGCACGCGCTGATCGAGGAGGTCGTCGACTACGCGACGGCGCTCGTCTCCGCCGAGGCCGTCGGCGCCATCAAGTACGCGCACGACGCCACGCTCGACTACCTGAAGACCCGCCGCCAGTTCGGCGTGCCGATCGGCACCTTCCAGGCGCTCCAGCACCGCATGGTCGACATCCTCATCAGCTACGAGCAGGCGAAGTCGATCGCGTGCCTGGCGTGCGTGAAAGTGGACACCGCCGCGGCGGCGGAGCGCCGGCGGGTCGTGTCGGCCGCGAAGATCAAGATCGCCGATGCCTGCCGGCACGTGAGCCAGGAGGCCGTCCAGCTCCACGGCGGCATGGGCATGACCGAGGAGCTGAAGATCAGCCACACGTTCCGGCGGCTGACGACGATCGCCCAGCTGTTCGGCGACGCCGACCACCACCTGGAGCGCTTCGCGCAGAGCTAACGGGGCGACGCGGGCGAGGCCTGCCCGCCCGTCGCCTCGCGCAGCGTCTCGATCACGGCGGCGTAGGACGAGTCGCGGAGACACGGACGAACTCCGTCCGTTCTTCCGGCGTGCGAGCCGCCCAGTAGCGCCCCAGCGCGCGCTCCGCCATCGCCGGGACATCGAGCACCGCTTCGACGGCGTGGCGCATGGCGGCCCGCCGGTCCTGACGGCGGCTGCGGAGCAGGTCGAGGACCTGGCGCACGTGGGCTTTGAGCTCGTCGGTCGGATTCCGGGCTTCAGCGCGCCCGGCTGGTACGAGGAGGAGGACGGTAAGGGCGAGTCCCGCGACCACCGAGATCCGGCTCATCCGCACCCCCCCGAGGCCGGCAGGGCCGGCGCCCTCAGTGCTGCAGTCAGGGAGCCAGCGGACGGGGAGTCAGGAGCGGCGGGTCTTCCGCGCGCCGCGACGGCGCCGGACCGTGACGCTGGAGCCGCGGACCCGCTTCGAGCACGTCGGGCAGAAATAGCGCAGCTCCACCTCGTGGCCGCAATCCCCGCTGACGACGCTCGTCTCGCGGTGGACGTGGCGCGCGCCCCACGAGGCGAGCGCGCCGATCACGAAGCCGAGCTCCCGGCCCTTCTCGGTGAGGACGTACTCCGCGCGCGGGGGGTGCTCGGAGTAGAAGCGCCGGGTCACCACGCCGTGCTCTTCCATCACCTTGAGCCGTTCGGACAGGAGCGTGGGCGCGATGCCGGGGAGGGACGCGTGGAAATCCTGGAAGCGCCGGGGCCCGCCGAGCAGGTCGCGGATGAGCAGCAGCGTCCAGCGCTCGCCCACGAGCTCGAGCGACTTGGCGACCGGGCACGCCTGACCGTAGTGCTTCGGCATGCGTCGAGGATAGCGTCGGCGGGGCGGGTTGACAAGAAGATGTAGTCACTATATTTTCTGTAGCCATGAGGCTCCATGATGGACGTCATCGGCGCCGTGGTCCTGAGCGTTCTCGCCGTCGCGAGCACGGCCGCGCTCGTCCTCGCGAGCCCGCTCGCGCGTCGCCCGGCCGCGCGCTTGCTGGCGATCGCGGCCGCGTGGCTCGCCGCCGTCACCGTCATCGCGGCGACGGGCGTCTTCGTGCGCGTGGGGCCGGCCGCCGTTCCTAGAGCGCGAGCCCCAGGCCGAAGAAGCCGTAGAACGGCCCGACGATGCGGAGATACGTGGAGCCCGCGGCAATCACCGACGGGTCGGAGGTGAAGAGGCCGACCCAGAGCCACGGCACGATCGCGCCGGCGAGATCGACCGTCGCCCTCGCCGTGCGCGCGGGGGCGTGGCGAAAGGGACGCTGATGACCATGCTCGACGCGATTCGCATGATGCAGAGTGGGGAAATGCCGCCGCCGCCCGTGGCGAGCCTCACCGGCTTCACGCTCCGCGAGGCGGAGCCGGGACGCGCGGTGATCGACTTCGAGGCCGACACGCGTCACGCGAACCCGATGGGCACGGTGCACGGGGGCATCCTCGGTGACATCGCGGACGCCGCGATGGGCATCGCCTACGCCGCGACGCTCGGCGAAGGCGAAAGCTTCACCACGCTCGAGCTGAAGATCAACTTCCTCAAGCCGGTGTGGGCGGGGAAGC
>Ga0194128_10000599_pt1 | contig 65234 bp, 47 predicted proteins | sample TA2KigCa65mmetaG_FD_148650 | JGI IMG/M metagenome (GOLD analysis project Ga0194128, IMG submission 148650) | Freshwater microbial communities from Lake Tanganyika, Tanzania - TA2015037 Kigoma Deep Cast 65m | ecosystem: Environmental > Aquatic > Freshwater > Lake | place: Tanzania: Lake...
CGGGCGTTTGCCAAAAAGCCAAACGTGCGAAAGTGGAGTGAGCGCTTGGGGTGCGCGACCGGATTGGTGTCGCTGTTGCCGTTTTACATTGCGTGCGCTGAAAAGGCAGGAACTCGCCGAAAAGGGAAGCCACTGAAACCCAAAGTCGTCAGTCTCGACAACTGCGGCGAGCGGGGAGGCGAAGACGAGGACCTTGCTCGACTAATTGGCGAGCAACGTCAAGACGCCGAACCAAGCCCGCTCGACAAAGATGCTCCGGGCCAGCGTCGAAAGGTGCGGATCAAGAAAAAGCTCTGAGCGCGCATGCGCGCCGGTTCGTAATTTCGCCCACAGATTTCTGAGATTTGTTCGCGCGCATCGTGCGCGCCGGACTACTGGCAAGTAGGCGTGCGCCTCGCGCGCCACTTGCCACGGAGTCCCCCGAATGAAACCGAGAGATTCGACGCCCACGCTGATTACGCCGGGCATCATCGCCAAGCAACTGCGTGAGCCGTTACATCGCGTACTCAACGTGCTGGCGACACGTTCCCACATTCAACCGCTCGCCCGCGCTGGAACACTTCGGCTGTACGACCGCGAATCCGTGGCGATGGTCCGTCATGAACTCAACGCTATCGACGCTCGGCGGGATGCTTGCCGCAACGAAAGCGAGGTGTCCCGTGATGCGTGACGCCTTTGCTGTGGATGTTCCTGCACCGATTACGGTGACTGCCGCGAAGGAACTTGCTCCGCTAGTGGTTGACCTGACGACGGCGGCGAAGCTGTGCGGAGTGAGTGACCGCCACTTGAGGAAACAGCTCCACGAACTTCCTCACGTTCGGATTGGTGGGCGGCTTCTGTTCCGCGTGGACGCGCTCCGCGACTGGCTGGCGAGTCGTGAGGCGGTGGAGACGATCGGGGGTGAGGCATGACTCCTACTCCTGATCGTGACGACGTGCGACGGCAGGGGCGGCGGGAGGGTGAGCGGCGGAATCGGCGGACTCTGACCGCGCTGGAAGCTCGCCGAGAGTTGTTCGTGTTGCGTGCTCGGCGGGTGTTGCTGCTGAAGCTGTTGGAAGCTGGCTCGGCGACGGCGGACGACGTTCGCGACGCGGTGACGTTGCCGGCGGACATCAAGCCGAAGTTGTTCGGATCGGTTCCGAGCCAACTGGCGTTCGCAGGGATCATCAAAGCCGATGGGTTCGTGAAGACATCGCGGCCGAAAGCTCACGCTCGCCCGATTCAGCGTTGGACGTTGGTTGATCGTGGGAAGGCCGAGCAATGGCTGACCGATCATCCCGACCGCCCCGACGCTTCGCCGAGTGGTGACACAGCAACGACCTCGCCCGCCCCGAACATCGACACGGCCGGCGGCGCGACAACTCAACGAACGCTTTTTGAAAGGACATGCTGATGTACCTGCGCGATATTACTCTGGACGAGGAATTTGAGACGTTGATTCCGCCGCTAAGCGATGATGAGCGCGCTCAACTGATGGCCAACATCGAACGAGAAGGTTTCCGTGACCCGCTCGTTGTGTGGATGAATCACGGCGTCTTGTTGGACGGTCACAACCGATTCCGTATCTGGCAGGATCGGTTTCAAAGTGACGAGAACCGCGAACCAGAAATTGTGCAGATGAAGTTCGCGACGCGCGACGAGGCCAAGACTTGGATCATTCAGAATCAACTCGGTCGGCGGAATCTTCCCGACGTTGTGCGCGTTGAGTTGGCGTTGAGACTCAAGCCCGCGATGCAAGCGAAGGCGAAGGCCAAGCAGAAAGCGGCCGGTGGAGCGCTTCCGCAAACATTTGCGGAACCGGTGGAGACACGCCGAGAAATTGCGAAAGCGGCGGGGGTCTCGCATGAGACTGTGCGCAAGGTCGAGTCAATTCTGCAACATGGTGACGAAGACACCAAGCGCGACATGCGGTGCAACAAGACGAGCATCAATGCCGCGTACCAGAAAACGAAGCCGTCGTCTGCCGGCACAAGCCCACCACGACGATTCAAGGCGCTCAACGAGTCCGACGTGGTTCGCACGAGCATGAAGGTTCGCAGCGACGTTGAGCGGCTGCTGAATCGCATCAAACGCACCAGCAAACAAGCCCTTGCCGCACTTCCCCGACTGCATCGTGATCTTGAGAGACTTGCTGATGAATGTCGCAACCTGGCAACCGAAGTGGTGGCGAAAAATGACGAGGTGCAATGATGAAGGCGAGTCCCGCGTTTCAGTTATACCCTGCCGATTTCTTGGTCGGCGTGGCGGACATGACCAACGAAGAGGTTGGCATCTACATCCGGCTGTTGTGTCTGCAATGGGCAAAAGGCCGGCTTGATGCGTCCAAGGTTGCTCGGTGCGTCGGTACGGAGATTCCACCCGCAGTTCTGGAAAAGTTCCAAGTTGCAGACGGTCGGATGTGGAATGCTCGCCTTGAGTCCGTGCGAGTCGAACAAGCCAAACGCCGCGAAGAGCAATCCAAAAAAGGAAAAGCCGGCGCAGACGCTCGTTGGCATAGCAACGGCCATGCTCCGGCCAATGGCCGAACGATGCCCCGGCCATCGTCCGGCCATTCGCCAAATGATGGCTCTTCATCTTCATCTTCAGGCTTCAATCTTCCACCTTCCGAGGAAGCGCACGGCGCGGCTGTCGCCGCTGCGCGTGTCGCGGGGTCGGCTCAAGCGGTTGATCCTGAGTTGCTCGACTGGTTGCGTTGGTGGAACACGTTGAAAGCGAACTCGCTCGTGATGGCCGGAGTCAACGAGCGAGAACCGAGCCGCGCCATCGTCCAAGCGTGGAAGCGTTGCAAGGTCGATGCCTCACTCTGGGAGCGTCTGCGTGATCGTGGAGCCATCGAACGGGAAATCCGAGCGAGTTCGTTCCTGCGTTCGGCAGGCTGGTTTCGTTTGGAGAAGTTGCTCGGCGGTCAAAACCGAGACGGTGAGCTGTACCTGACCAAGTTGTTGGAATCGTCCTACCAAGATCGAAAGGAACCTGATGACAAAGCCCATGCCTCAACGGGATCGAAAGCCAATTCCCTCAACGACTACATCGCCCGCCACGGCGACAGCATCGAACGGAGCGGGAGCACAACGCTTGTTGCCGAAGAGCGTCCGAGAAGGTGATTGGGAACACGTCCCGGTGGTTGTCCGGCGAGCGTGGGAACGCTGCTGTCAGCAACGACATTGGCCGTTGGTCGTGTTGGGAGACAAAGGCGTCGGCAAAAGTGTGTTCGCTGCGCTGGCGTATTGTGATTGGTCGCTTGGCTCGGCTCACTTTCTGACTGCGGCGACGGCGGCCAGCATGTTGAAGACCGCCGAGACTCAAGGCATCGAACTGCCGGACGTGCAATACCGGATGACCGATCAAGCGTTGCTCCGTCGCTGGTGCGAACTGGCCGGCTTGCTCGTGCTGGATGACCTGACGAACGGGTTGACGTTCTCGACCGCAACGAAAGCTCTCTGGCGGATCATCAACGAACGTGCTGACCGACCGATGATCGTCACGGCCAACGGCTCCCCCGAAACCATCGCCGAGGTATTGGGCGAGTCGCTCGCCGATCGGCTGGCTCAAGGAACCGTGTTGCTCTGGCCGGGTGAATCGAAGCGACCGCCTGCAGGCAGAGTGTTGGTCGTGGAGTGAACTCGATTGAACCACGCATTCAACGCACTTTGATTTTTTCGTCTGCCGCGTTCGTCGCGTGGCCGATATCTTGTCCGTCACCTTTGCTCGTTGCCGGTCTGCGTTCGTTCTGGAAAGCGGACGCGGCCGGCGGCGAGCTTTTCCAGAAAGGTTCCGCCAATGGCCAGCATTTCCACCGATGCAAACGGCAACCGCCGCATCATCTTCACCAACCTGAATGGCAAGCGCGACGCGCTCTACGTCGGCAAGCTGCGGATGCGGGACACCGAGAAGATTGCCGACCGGGTCGAGGCGTTGCTCTCCGCGTTGTCGTCGCGTCGGCCGCTGGAGCCAGACCTCGCCGCATGGGTTGCCGACGTGCCCGACTGGCTCGCCGAGAAGCTCGCCGACAAGCAACTGATGGCTCCACGGACGAAGACGGAGACCGAATCGACAATGCTCGGCGGGTTCATCGACGCTTACCTCGCCAGCCGAACGGACATCAAACCGCGAACGCGAATCAACTTTCAACAGGTCCGTCGGGAGTTGCTCGATCACTTCGGAGCATCCCGGCCGCTGGCCGAAGTGACCCCCGGTGATGCCGACGAATGGCGACGCTGGTTGCTGGGCCGAACGAAGCCGTTGGGTGAGAACACCGTCCGCCGTCACTGCGGCCGAGCCAAGCAACTCTTCCGCGCTGCTCTGCGGAAGCGGTTGATTGCCGAGAACCCGTTCGCCGACATGCGGGACTGTCTCGTGAAGGCCAACAAGTCGCGTGAGTTCTTTCTCAAACGGGCTGACGCCGACAAGATCACAGCCGCCTGTCCCGATCACGAGTGGCGGCTGATCTTCACGTTGGCTCGCTTTGGTGGCTTGCGGACCCCTTCCGAAACTCTGTTGCTCCGCTGGGCCGACGTCGATTGGGAGCGTGGTCGGTTGCTGATCCGCTCCCCGAAGACGGAACATCACGAAGGGAAAGACTCTCGTTGGGTTCCGCTGTTCCCGGAACTCCGCCCCCACCTGGAAGCCGCCTTCGACCGCGCTGCGGTCGGGGCTGAGTTCGTCATCACTCGCTACCGCGACGGCAACGCCAACTTGCGGACGCAACTCCTGCGGATCATCGCCAAGGCTGGTCTGACGCCGTGGCCGAAGCTCTTCCAAAACTTACGGAGCACTCGTGAGACTGAGTTGGCCGAATCGTTCCCGATTCACGTCGTCACGTCGTGGATGGGCAACAGCCAGTTGGTGGCGACGAAACACTACCTGCAAGTCACCGATAGTCACTTCGATGAGGCGACGCGCTTTCCGACGCGCGCTCTGACGGAACCTGAAGGAAAGGTCGAGAATCGAGTGATCCGTTTGGCCCGCGAAAATCAAAAAACCTCGGTAAACCGAGGTTTTCTTGAAAATCAGTACCCCCGACAGGAGTCGAACCTGTGACCTGCGGTTTAGGAAACCGCCGCTCTATCCAACTGAGCTACGGGAGCAGTTCGCCGATTTCTCGGAGCTTTTCGCGACCTGGGACGGACCGTGGCTGCGGCGACTCGTGCCGTTTACTACGGGGCACGACAAAGGTGTCCCGTCGGTAAGGGCGACAACACCGACCACCAGTTCATGCGAGGTGCGACTGTGCGGGCCGAGTCTAATCGGTTGGGTCGTCTCCGGAAATCGTCCGCTCGCACTCGAGCCGAATAACGACTTTCATACGACCTTTAAGTCTGTAAGAAGTTCACAAGTTTTTTCACAGGAATGGCAACTGGTCGCGTTGCCGGGGAATGCGGTTGGCGTTTGGTTTGATCGAAAAGGCGGCACCAATCATCTCGATGTCTCAGTTGTCAGGAACGGCAAACATGAAGCCATCAAGCTCGGCAAAACGCACAACCAAATTCCGACCTCCCACGAAAAAACCGAAAAAGAAGTCCCAACGGGCGGAACCGCGAAAACGTATAGTGACACTGCTCGAGCCGAAAGCCTCCGACGAAGAATTGGAAAAGGCTCTCAAAAACCTGTACTCGTAACTGAGACGATCACGGAAAACTGCTGCTGACCCACCCGGGACTGCTCAGGGGTTGTGCCGGCTTTTGTCTTCGTCCCAATCCTTGCCCTTACGGTAGAATTGAATGCCGCGGGGACACTGGGCGACGCAGATCGCTGTCGCGTCAGGCAGTTCGTCGGAGGTAGTACTTGAGCAGGCCACTGAGTCGTTCGCGGCATTCCATCTCGCCGCCCACGGAACCGATTTCCTGATCGGGTTCGATCAGCCCGTTGCCCAACCCCTGATGATTCCGATCGGAGCGTCCTGAAACTCGATGGTTTGCTGCTGACGCTGCTGGACCAAGCCGCAGAGGAAGGTCATCAGTTTCGCCAAGGCTGGAGGAGAAAGGACATCTTCGCCGCCGAAACGAGTCATTGTCGATCGATCACGGATGAAAGCAAGCGGTGGAGATGCGAAAATTTGGCGTCTCGGAACCCCCGTGATTTACGGCACTTCGTGTTCGGCTGAGTTTTTTGACCCTACGGTGACGGATTTCTGGCGTTTCTGGACTTTGCCGAAGTTCGAGCCGTAGAATCCAGCTGTTTTCCCGCCTGAGTCTGCGTCGGCGATGGCCGATGTCCCGCCCTGTTCGGCCCGCCTCAACATCACAAGGTTTCGGCATGAGGTTTCGCGCTTGTCCCTCGTCTGTTCCTCGCACGGTTGGTATCCGACCGTGGTTCGCGCTTGGTGCTGTGCTCAGTCTGTTGCTGTCCGGCTGCCAGAACCGGGATGAGATCAAGCGGTACACGGTGAAGAAGCTGCCGCATTCGGAACGCAAAGTGGCAGAAGTGCCGCCGAGCCGGGAGATGCCGGCCGGGCATGGCCGACCTCGGGCCGAGCGGATGCTGGCGGCGATTGCTTCGCAAGGGCGAACGTTCTGGCTGTTCAAACTGACAGGGCCGAGGGCCGCGGCAGCTGACCAAATGGAGGGATTTCTCCGTTTGGTCCAGTCGCTGAAGTTCCCCGATGAGGAGAACGGGACTCCCACTTGGACGTTGCCCGAAGGGTGGACCGAACAGAAAGAGGAATCATCGTCGTCGAGAGCTTTCGCCACGCTGGTCGCTGATGCGGAGGGAGCCAAGTTGCCGGTGAGTGTGTCGCGGTTTCCATTCCCCTCCGATGGCTCGACCGAACAAGTTCCGCTGATGATTGTGAATGTCTGGTGTGAACAATTCGGATTGCCAGAGAAGAAGCAGTCCGATCTCTCCGCCGAAGAGCAACCCAAGGATGCCGAAGTGCGGCAGTTTGATGTGGACGGCAAACAGGTCACGCTGGTCAACTTCGTGGCGACTGAGGCTCCGACAAAACAACCTTCCTCTTCGTCCCCTGGACAACCGAAATGGACGGTGCCTGAAGGTTGGAATGAAGCACCGGGTGACGGTGTGTCAATCGCGGCGTTCGAAGTGTCGTCGGACGGCAATCGATCTATCCGAACAACGGTCAGCGTCCTTGGCGGCGGCGACTTGCTGGCGAACATAAATCGTTGGCGCGGTCAGCTCAGCCTGGCACCGTGGTCCCGAGAGGAATTGGCGAAATCCACAAGAGTTGTTTCGGTTGGTGGCATCGATGGGACGCTTGTGGAATTGAGCGGTACATTCAAGAAGCCAGGGCAGCCGGAGAAGCCGGGGAGCACGTTGGGTGTCATCGTTCCGCGTCGCGGACAGTCGTGGTTCTTCAAGCTGACTGGTGATGTCGAATTGGCCAAGCGAGAGAAAGCCAACTTCGAGGCGTTCGTACAGTCGGTGAAGTTTGAGTAGTGAATTCGGTTTATAGTTTGGCGTGAGTTGACGTTTTCTTTACTCCTTCGGAGTAATTGCAACTCCCCAATGGAGCACCATCATGGCCACAGCAGACATGCTCAATGATCGTTCATCAGCGGAATCGGACATCGCGGTCGGGTCGCTGGTCGAAAAGTTGATGCGGCCGTTGGCGTCGCTGAAGTTGACGGTGACGCTCTTGTCGCTGGCGACGTTTCTGGTGCTGGCCGGGACGATGGCTCAAGTGAATGCGGACATTTGGGAAGTGGTCGAGAAGTACTTCCGCTGCAATTTGGCGTGGATCGACCTGCAAATCTTCTTCCCGCCGTCGTTCTTTCCCAGCAAGCCGAACATTCCCGATTGGATGGTGATCCCGTTTCCGGGTGGCCGGCTCATCGGCGTGGTGATGTTTTTGAATCTGCTGGCCGCTCACGGGATTCGCTTCAAAGCACAGGCGAAGGGGAATCGGCTCTGGGCGGGGGTTGGCGTGATCGGGCTTGGTCTGCTGACGACGTGGATGGTGGTGGCGAGTGGTTCCAGTGCCGATGGCTTACAGACCGACAGCTGGATTTCATGGGGTGCGATTTGGCTGTTGTCCAAATTTGTGCTCACGGGGATTTGGGGCTATGCGGTCTACGAGACGGTTCGCAGCGACTCGTCCGAGCCGAGCGAAGCGGAGAGCCGGAAGCCGATTCCGTTTTGGGTCAAAGCGACCGGCTGCACCGCGTTCGGTTTGTTTCTGGCGTGGCTGTGGGTGTACGGCAATGTGCTCGACGATTCGTCGATGCGGATCTTGTGGCAGTTGCTCAAGGGGACCTTGTCCGGTGTGGTGCTGCTGATCGGCTGCGTGATGGTCTTCAAAAAGCGAGCCGGCATCGTGCTGCTGCATGCCGGCATTGGGCTGATGATGTTCAGCGAACTGCTGGTGGGAATGTTCGCGGTCGAAGCTCAGATTTCGCTCGAAGAGGGTGAGAAGACCAACTATGCCCGTGACATCCGCTCGGCCGAGTTGGCGATTGTCGACTCGGCTGGGACTGATTCGGAGACACACGTCGTCGTTCCCGATACGCGACTGACTCGAGGCATTGGCAAGGACAAAATCAAGAACGAGCTGCTGCCATTCGACATCGAAGTGCTGGAGTTTCACAAGAGCGCTCGGGCCCAACCGGCCGAGGGAGATGCGAAGATCGTCGCGACCGCGGGGATCGGCAAGACGAGCGTGCTGGTTCCGATCGAAGCATCGACCGGTGTCGAATCTGACAGCAACGTCGACATGCCGGGTGCCTACGTCCGGCTGACGAAGCGCGACGGCGGCGAGGAGATCGGGATATACCTGGTCGCGGTGCATCTCTCCGAACAAGACAAGTCCGAGACGATTGAAGTCGGCGACAAAAAGTATGGCCTGTCGCTCCGGTTCCGCCGCGACTACAAGCCGTACACGGTCGAGTTGAAAGACGTGGACGGTACGAATTATCTCGGCACGAGCACCGCGCGGAATTACTCGTCGGACATCCGTATCGTCGATGAGTCACGCGGCAAGGATTTCGAGCATCACGTTTGGATGAACAACCCGCTGCGGTATGCCGGCGAGACGTTTTATCAGAGCGGCTACACGCAGGCGGGAGGCCGGGAATACACGACGCTGCAATTGGTGACGAACAGCGGTTGGATGATTCCGTATGTCGCTTGCATGATCGTGGCGGTCGGGATGCTGTTTCAGTTTTCGGTGACGTTGCTGCGGTTCCTGGATCGCCGCAGTCGCCAGGCGAAGGCTGTGACGGCGGCGGTTGTTGTCGATGGAGCGGCCCGTTGGGTGCCGATCGTGGTGGTTGCGTTCCTGGCGTTGTGGGTCGGAAGCAAGACGAAAGCTCCGGCGCTGAAGGGGAACACCTTCGACTATGCAGCGGTGGGGCATCTGCCCGTCGTCGTTGATGGCCGAGTCAAACCGCTCGACACTTACGCTCGCAACATGCTGCGAATCGTCTCCGGCAGTGAGACGTTCAAATTCGAAGATCAAGAGAACGGCAAAACGAAAACCCGCACCGAACCGGCGATCCGCTGGTTAATGGATATGATCGCTCAACCGTCGGCGGCGAAGCATCATAAAGTGATCCGCATCGACAATCTGGAAGTGCTCAAGGCCCTGAATCTGCAGGCCCGCAAGGGCTTCCGGTACTCGTTGGCGGAGATTGTCGAACAGCCCGACGAACTGGATTCCAAAGGCAAACGACTCGTACCGCTCGAAGAGACTCGCGTTGGCAAGCTGACGAAAAAGGCCGAAGAGGCCAACGCGAAAGAAACGCGGAACTTGAGCGTCGAAGATCGCAAGATCATCGAGTTTGATCGCAAAATCGGTTTGTATGGCTCGCTGATGCGTTTTGCGGACACACCCGATCTGAAGGCCCAGTCTCCGTTGGACCTGATGGATCGGGCGGTGGATTTCCATGCCGCGCTCAAGCGAAGTCGGCTGCCGTTTGTGCTGCCGCCGTTGCCCGGTTCGGACGATCAAGATCAATGGGATTACCTGCCGTTGTCCGAGATTCTGGAACCGATCGACAGCCGGCCGGAACACCGATACGTCGTCAAAAGCACAACCACTCAAATTGATGGAACCCTTGCCAGAGGGCAAATGCAAGTGGCGGGAGACCGGTATTACACGCAGGCTCGGCAGTGGCTGGCGAAACGCTATCCGGATGTCGAGAAAATCAAGGTGGCCAACTTCGATGCCCCGACCCAGGACGAATTCAAGGCACTGACAACCGGAGATCGTCGCCCAGTCAATCCCGCAGTGGCCGCGTGGCGAGACGTCTTGAAGAGCTACGAAGAGAGCAAGGCCTCGGATTTCAACGCAGCAGTCTCGCGGTATCGTGATTCGCTGAAGGATCGCTCGTTCGGCGGGGTCGGCATGAGTCGCATTGGCTTCGAGTGTTTCTTCAACTCGTTTCAACCGTTCCTGCTGGCATCGATGTTGTACTTCCTGTCTTTCTTGGTCGCCGGAGTGGCGATGCTCGGATTCCCGCGACTGCTCAACCGCACGGCTTTCGCCATGATCGCTTTGACGTTCAGCCTGCACATGTTTGCGCTGATCGCGCGGATGATCATTTCGGGACGTCCGCCAGTGACGAATTTGTATTCCACCGCGGTCTTCATCGGCTGGGGCATCGTGCTACTGAGCTTGATTTTTGAACGGGTTTATCAACTCGGCGTGGGCAACATTCTAGCGTCGGCCTGCGGGTTCATGACGTTGTTGATCGCACACTTCCTCGGCGGCGACGGAGACACCTTCACCGTGCTGGTTGCGGTCCTTGACACACAGTTCTGGTTAGCGACGCACGTGACGACGATCAATCTCGGTTACGCGACGACGTTCTTGTCGGGCATGATCGGTTTGATGTACCTCGCGCTGCGGACTCCGATCCGATTTGGATTTGCGATGGCCGGAATGATTGTGGCCGTGTGTGTGCTGCTCCCCAGTCCGATTGCCGAGACGATTGAATCATTCACGGAAGTCAGCCTCTCCGCGAATGCGGTGAAGTGGGGCGGACTGATGGCGGGATTCTTGGGTTTTGCGGTGACTGCTTGGGCTTCGGCTCAACCACGCTTCCGCAACGCCGAGCCTCTGACGCCGGAGCTGCAGACGAACCTCTCGCGAATGCTGTACGGCACGCTTTGTTTTGGAATCTTCTTCAGCTTTGTCGGCACGGTGCTTGGTGGCTTATGGGCCGATGATAGTTGGGGCCGCTTCTGGGGCTGGGATCCGAAAGAAAACGGCGCGCTGATCATCGTGCTGTGGAACGCGGTCGTTCTGCACGCTCGCTGGGGAGCGATGGTTAAAGACCGAGGCATGGCAGTGCTGTCGATCGGCGGCAACATCGCGACCGCGTGGTCGTGGTTCGGAGTCAACGAACTCGGCGTCGGCCTGCACAGCTACGGATTCACGGAAGGGATCTTGCTGGCCCTGGCGTTGTTCGTCGTTAGTCAACTGGTCGTGATCGTGATCGGCTGCCTGCCGAAGAGTTTCAGTCCAACGGCGAACGCTGCGGCGTGAAGCTTCAATGTGGAGATGCGCCACACACCAGCACGACGCGCTAGCAAGTGGTCGATCCGACGCACTACTCGCTCGCGGATCGTGCTCATTTGATGGAGCTATTCGCCTCTCACGGTTTGTCGCCGACGTTGCACCCAAGTTGCCTCGTCGGTAAATCCAAACGGTTGATAGACCTCCTGCAGCTTGCGATCTCGTTCGACCGGAGCGAAGCCCGCAATCGCGTGCAGCTTTCGCAGGCAGGCCGGACAAAGCTGCATCGGCCGCGAATCACTCTGGGTGAGGTTGTTGCTGCCGTTAACGGGATACCAATAGAAGATGCCGTATTGTGCGCTGAAGACTTGGCAGGTTTCGTGAGCCAATGTGTGGCCGCTTCTCCGCAGAATCAGTGTCCCGACGTCGGCAGGTCGCGGATCGTCTTAGAATGTCAGGTCGAAGCGGGCGAAGCTGAAGATCCAGGTGCAGTCCTTGATCGACGCTTGCCCGAAAACATAGGACTCCGTCGTGCTGGAAAAAATCCTGGAGAGTTACACCGAGCAAACAGTAGGCATCTGATCGAAGTTAGCGCTCAAGGATCTCGAGGATGTCACTGGTGAGCCATTAAACACGTTCGGTGCGCTCGCGGATTCGCGTGGCGATGTGGTCGGCGACGATGATCAGCACCAGGTGGAGCAAGCCTGGCACGACGAAGCGTCTTCGCATGAGCAGGGTCTTTTGAGGTTCGAAACCCTGTGACTTTGCGAGGAATCACGTGAAGGGGTTGCAGATTTGAGTCACGGCCATTCTAACTTGCCGGTGACACGTGCCCCCGTGCGTTTTAAGAATCCTCTCCCGTCTGTCGAATGGTCTGACATCATGAACGCTTCTTTGCCTCGCACCAGCAGTCGTGAGCTGCACTTCGAGAACGGTTCGGCCATCGGGATCAGCAACCGCTGGGATCAGGGACAATACTGCTCGATTTTGACGAAGGCGGGGATCGTCGGCTGCGGCATCTACGATTTGAAGACGCCAGCGGAATTCGGACAGGCGATTGCGATCTGCAGAGGGACTCCGGCCCAGCCGTTGACCGAGCCGGAGGACTTGTGCGAGTCGAAGATCGTTGGCTGCACGCCGAAGGCGGAGTCTTTTGGAATTCGCGTCGGTATGACCGGGCGCGAGGCAGTGGAGTTGATGCTGAAAGTGGGTGAGTAGTGCCGTCCCGCAACCGTCAGAGAGCGGCTGGGTTGGTGTCGGTGGCCGCTCGCTGACGGTTGCGGTACTGCGGTGTGAGCAGATCATGATCCAATTCCAATTTCCTGAGCTGTTCCTGCTGGCGATTCCGCTGGCATTGGCGTATCGGCGTTGGGGATCGGCGAAGGGATTCACGGGCATCTTGCGAGTCACGTTGCTCGTGCTGCTGCTGCTGGCGTTGACCGGGCCGCGATGGAATTTGGGTGGCGAGGGGATCGACGTGGTCATTGTGGCGGATCGGTCGCGATCGCTGCCGGAGAAAACGGATCAATCGATTCGAGAGTTGATTCACGATCTCGAGCGGAATCGTAAAAGCGGTGATCGGATTGGGCTGGTGACGTTTGGCAGTCGCGCGGAGGTCGAACACACGCTGTCTCGCAGCAGCGAGCTTGGGGCGTATACGCGTGCGGTTCTGCCGGACGGGTCCGATCTGAACGATGCGATCTCGTCGGCACTGAATTTGGTCGAGCCGACTCGGCCGGCGCGGATTTTGGTGATGTCAGATGGCGAAGCGAACGGAGCGTCGCCTCTGTCGGCCGCGCGGCGTGCTCGCGAGGTGGGAGTACCAGTTGACTTTCGGTTGTTTGAGCGGAATCGGATCGGCGATCTGGCGATCGAATCGCTGACGTTGCCGGATACGGTCTCGCCGCGCGAACCGTTTCAGTTCGCGGTCTGGGTGCAGGCCAGCCGTGAGGCTCACGGAACTGTGCGGGTGTTGCGCGACGGGCAGGAGATCGCAAAGCTTGAACGGGATTTCGTGACTGGGCTGAACCGCGTGCTGTTCCGCGATCTGCTGGAAGAGGGAGGAATCTCAAATTACTCGGCCGAGTTGGTGCTCGAAGGTGATCCGCTGGAAGAGAACAACCGCGGCGCGGGAGTTGTGCGAGTCGAGACAGCGCCGCGCGTGCTGGTGCTCAATCACGATGGGCAGGAAGACAATCTCGTTCGAGCGCTGCAGGCGGCGCGACTGCCGTTGGATGTCGTGTCGAGCAAGACGCATCCGCTGACTCAGGATTCGCTCGACAAGTACCGGGCGGTGATTATCGAAAACGTTCCCGCCGCGGACTTCGGGCGGTTGAAGATGGAGCGGCTGGCTCAGTGGGTCGAAGACCTTGGCGGCGGACTGTTAGTGACAGGAGGCGAACGCAGCTTCGGGGTCGGCGGCTATTTCAAGAGTCCGCTTGACGATGTCCTGCCGGTCTCGATGGAACTGCGAGAAGAGCATCGCAGGAACCGCGTCGCGATCGCAGTCGCGCTCGACCGGTCCGGCAGCATGTCGATGCCGGTGCGCGGCGGCAAACAAAAGATGGACTTGGCCAATCTCGGCACGGCGGAGTGCATCAAGATGCTGTCGGCGTCGGACAAGGTGGCGGTGTTTGCGGTCGACAGTGCTCCACATGTCATTCAAGCGTTGCGCAACGTCGATGATCCGGAAGCGATCATCTCAAATGTGCTCCGCATTCAAAGCATGGGGGGCGGCATTTACGTTTACGAGGCATTGGTCGCGGCCGGCAAAGAACTGATGAAGGCGGGCGAGTATTCGACGCGGCACATCATTTTGTTTTCGGACGCTCAGGACAGCGAAGAGCCGGGGGACTACAAAACGCTGGTCAAAAAGTATTCCGATGCCGGAATCACCGTCAGTGTGATTGGGCTCGGCACCGATCGCGACGTGCATGCGGATCTGCTGAAGGACATCGCGAAGCTTGGCGGCGGCAACATCATGTTCTCGGAAGACCCCGAAGAACTGCCGCGACTGTTCACGCAGGACACGATGAGCATCGCTCGGAACACATTCATCAAGCACGATCCGGAGCTTCATCCGGCCGACGGTATCCCCGGCAAGCTGCTGCCTGATGCGCGGCTGATGGGGGAACTCGGTCGCGGTCTGTTTCCGCCGACGATGGGCTACAACCTCAGCTACTTGAAGCCGGAGGCGACCGGGGCCGTGGTCTCGACCGACGAATATAACGCCCCGTGGCTGGCGTTCTGGTATCGCGGACTCGGACGAGTTGCCGCGCTGTCGCTGGAAGTCGATGGGCCGCACTCCGGGCCCTTCGCCTCGTGGGACAGCTACGCGGACTTTCTCGTGACGCAGACTCGCTGGTTACTCAACAGCGCGTCGCCGGACGACGTCTTCATGGCGATGCAGCAAGAGGGACAAGAGGCGGTCGTCAACATTGAGCTTGATCCCGATCGGGGTGACAGGCATCGCTCGGACACGCCGACGTTGTTTGTCATCCCTCCGGGCGACGAACGGACGCAACCGACGACACCGGATTTCGTGTGGACTGGTCCGAACTCGTTGCAGGCTCGGTTCCGTTTGGAACAAACCGGGACTTATCGCACGCTGGTCCGCGCGGCGGGGAAGAACTCGCGCGAGTTCATGCGTGGGCCGACAGTGACGCTGCCGTACTCGCCGGAATTCACGCCGCGACAGGGCTTGCCTTCCGGCCGAGAGTTGTTGTCGGACATCGCGAAGCTTTCGAATGGTCGCGAGCGAACCGACATCCTTTCCGTGCTCGACGATCCGCCGCGTAGTGTGCAGACTCGCTCGCTTCTGCCGCTGCTGTTTTTGCTCAGCCTGATTGTGCTGATGCTGGAGATCGCCGGGCGTCGGCTGTCGTGGTGGGAAACATTCCCGTGGTGGCGTCCTGCGGCAGTTGCCGCTGAATGGACCTCCGACATTCCGCGCGCGGTCGAAACGAAGCCGTCATGGTGGCAGAGTCTACGTCCCAAGCCAGTCCGTCGCCGAGTCGTGGTCACACCGGCGACTACGGCGGCCTCAGCGGTCCCGAAGAGCACGGTGCCGCCGAAAGTGACGACGACCCCGAAGACAACCGTCTCTGCGGCCGACCTGTTCGAGCAGGCGAAGCGACGGGCATCGAATCGATTGAAGTGAAACCAGAATTCACATCGCCTCAGATTTCGATTTATGGCATAGTCCGTGTCCCGTTTTCCGTAGCCAGGCGTCCACGATTAATTGCCATGCTCGGTTTGCATAACAAATCTCGACGTCACGCTTCGCCATTGGCGGCTTGCTTGATGCTCGTGTTGTTCGCTGTCATGCCTCAGTCGCTGACGGCACAGCCGTCCAAGGTGACAAAGGCGGAGCGTGCGCTCGCGAACTTGCAGGCTCAACATCGGGAGGCTCACAAGCTCTTCGCCGACGATTTAGAGCGAGTGGCTCAAACTTGTGAAACGCATGAACTGAAGGAGATCGCGGCGAGAGTCCGACGGCTGGCCGCTCCGGTCGATCCCGATGTGTTGCGGTTTGAACCGCTCCCCCGACAAATGCAGCCGCAGATTCCGGCTCCAGCGGCGGGAGAGTTCTCGTGGCAGGTAGAACTGCGGACGTTTCGGAAAGCCTACTCGATCGAATTAGACAAGCTCGCCTCCCAGGCGGTGAAAGCGGGACTCCCCAGCTACGCCTTCCAACTGATTCGCGAAGTCGCGTTCCACGATTCGGATCACGTCCGCGCTCGGCGTCTGTTGGGATACGAGCGGTACAAGGACGAATGGGTCTCGCCGTTCGAGGCGAAGAAGCTCAGGAATAAAGAGGTCTGGACGGCACAGTGGGGCTGGCTGCCGGAGTCACATGTCGCTCGCTACGAAAACGGGGAGCGGCGTAACGGTGTGCGGTGGGTCACGGCCGAACGTGACACGCAGCTTCGCAGTGGCTTCAGCAATCCTTGGGAGATCCGCACCGAGCATTATCTGCTCAAGACGAACTTCAGCTTGGAGCACGGCGTTGCACTGGCGTCCTCGTTGGAGGAGTTTCATCGCTTCTTTGAGCAGATTTTTGCTGGCTTCTTCAACGATTCGAAGCGGCTGCAACTGTTGTTCGAAAAACCGGCCACCGCCGCTCGAGACCTGAAGCCTTTTCATATTCACTTCTTTCGCTCACGCGACGAGTACATCGCCAAGCTGCACAAGAAATACGGGCAGCAGATCACGATCACAAACGGCTTGTACGACACGGACGATCTCGTGGTTTACAGCTTCCACAACCCGATGGAACCGGCCGAGCCGACGCTGTACCACGAGGCGACGCACCAATTGCTGGCGGCACATCTCAAGCCCAGCCCTGTGATCGCTCGCGACGAGAACTTCTGGCTGATCGAAGGGATCGCCTGCTACATCGAGTCATTCCGCGTTGCGGATGGGGAAGTCAGTCTCGGCGACCCTCGAAGCTTGCGGTTCGAAGCGGCCCGTTTCCGCAAACTGAAGGATGGCTATTACCTGCCGCTTGCCGAATTTACCGCAATGGGCAAGGAGGCCTTTCAACGGCATCCGCAGATCACGAACAACTACAGCCAAGCGTCTGGGCTTGTGCACTTCTTCATGCACTACGAAGGGGGCCGCTATCGCGATGATCTGATCGAGCATCTGCGGCAGATTTACAAGCAAGCCGAGACGGGCAAGCGTCCGATGGCGCTGGAGGTCCTCACCAGCTCGAACTTCGCTGAATTGGATCAGCAGTATGGCGAGTATGTGCTGAAGTTGTCGCAGTCGTTGAAGGAAGAATTTTCGATCCAAGACGAGTAAAGCAGGCTTTCCAGCCTGACCCGAATTGGCAAATTGTGTCGATGGTTGATCGGGTCAGCCTGGAAAGGCTGACCTACTCGCCGTGACTGACTTTCTTCAAATAGGCCAGCGCTTGTACGGCGTCGCGAGTCGCGTCTTTGCTGTTGTTGCGATCGACTGTGAGCCAGCCGTGATACTCGGCTTCGGTGAGCAGTACGATCAGTTCTGGCCAATCGACATCGCCACGGCCGAGGACGACCTCCTGGCCGGAGCCGTCGATGTCTCGCACACCGTCGCGCGCGGTGACGTGCAGGACGTGTTGGTGCAACTCGCGGTACGCGGAGATGGCGTCTTGACCGCACATCGCAAACACCGCAGGGTCGAAGTTGATGCCGACCAGTCCTTCCGTGATGTTGGAAATCAACTCCTTCAGATCGGTGGCCGAATCGCGTGTCGGAGTGATTGCCAGCGTTGTGCCGACTCGATTGCTGTGCCGAGCGACGTCGCTGAGCACGTTGACCAACAGCTTGTACTCTTCCGAATCCTTGTCGGTCGGGATCGCTCCGACGCGAGCGACAACAATCGGAACCTGCAGTTGGTAGGCGAACTCCAGCGTTTGCTTCAGGCCCGAAATGCGAGCCTCGATTTGTTGGGGGTCGTACAGACTGCGGCGAGTCGGAAAGGCCAGCGAAGAGATCGTCAGCCCCTCGATTTCCAGGTCGTGTCGGAGTTGTCGGCGGCCGCTGTCCGAAAGGTCGGTTGGCCGGAGTTCCTGTCGGGCGTCGAACTGAATCCCGGTTGCCCCCAGTTCGACGGCGGCATGGATGGCCCGGCGGACTGGCTGCGGAAGGCAATGGCAGGCGACGGCTCGGCGCAACGGTTTCATGCGGAATCTCCGGGGTTTTCGGGGCGGATGCGGGTTGCACCCGACCGACACGAGGCGCGTCGGCCACGCGGACAGCCTTTTTCCCGGTCGGGTGGACTTTGTCAACCGCCGGGTCTGATTTCCGGCACTTCCGGCTCAGAATCTCGATGAAGGGGATTGCAAATTTCCACGCAGGGTTGATTTAATCATTCCCCGTCCGATGACGTCGGGAGCAAGGTGGCTCGCCGCCGTACTATCCGCCAAACCTTGTGGCAGAGACGCCGTGAGGTTGGCTTTGAAAGGTCTCGTCCCGCCAGAGCAATTCGCTCGCTCGTCATGACCTGCCTGTGCGAGTCCGACCGGAACTCGCAGCTTCCCCTCAAAACTTCCCGATGGCTGGAAACTTGCGAACTCGGTTGGGCTGATTGGCCACAGCGAAGTTTCGTCATTTGGGCCGGCGCTGTTCGGGCGAATCCTCCACGACGATTGTTACTCGTTTGAAAGGAGTCAGTCCCTCGAATGGATTCCGCCGCGAGTTGTGCTCGTGGCATATTGACTTTGCAGGGCGTCGCGCAACGTCCGGTAAAACCCGAGAAAGCCTACGGTATTCAGGAAGAACTCCGCCGGCTGATTCCCAGCGCAGACTCAACGCGATCCCAGCAAGCTTTGCCGTCTGCCTGCCGATAGAGTGATCTGCAAACCGGCCCACGATCAGATTTAACGCTTCCTGCCTCACGGCCGGAGACACACAGTCTTGTTTCGAATCTGATCGCGGGACAAAAAGCCTGCCTTCCCGCCTCCCGCCGTCCGTTTTCTCAACAACATGGCCTCATTGACGAGGCCGAGCGTAGGAATCATGGAATTCAGAAAAGTTCAGGCACTTCGTGGTCCGAACGTTTGGGCGAATTTTCCGGTCTTGGAAGTCTGGGTGGACCTGGGCGAGTTCAAAGACAAATCCTCCGAAGAGATCCCCGGCTTTAATGACCGGTTGATAACTTGGCTGCCCACGATGATCGAGCATCGTTGCAGTGTCGGAGAGCGCGGCGGCTTTTTTCAACGTCTGCGCCGCGGCACTTATCTGGCTCATATTCTTGAGCATCTTTCGATCGAATTGCAGACACTGGCCGGACACGTCGTCGGCTTCGGCCGCGCACGCGAGAGCAATGAGGACGGCGTCTACAAGGTTGCGATCGAGTACATCGAAGAAGACGTCTGCCGCGAGACGATCAAGATCGCTCGCGATTTGATCCTCGCCGCCATTCATGGCCAGCCTTTCGACGTGGCGGCTGCCGTCGAAAAGCTCAAGGAACTGGCTCAGGACATCGGTCTCGGTCCCAGCACGAAGGCGATCGTCAACGCCGCGACCGCGCGAGGCATTCCGTATCGACGGCTCAACAAAGGAAGCCTGATTCAATTCGGGTTCGGTGCGAAGCAACGTCGCATCCTCGCGTCCGAGACCGATCGCACAACCGCAATCGCCGAAACGATCGCGCAAGACAAGAATTTGACGCGGGACCTGCTGTCTGGAATCGGCGTCCCAGTTCCCGAGGGCCGACCGGTCGAATCAGCGGACGATGCCTGGGAAGCGGCAGAAGAAATCGGCGTTCCTGTTGTCGTCAAACCCCAAGATGGCAATCAAGGCCGAGGCGTGACAACGAATCTCACGACCAAAGAGCAAGTCGTGCGAGCCTACGAGATTGCCTATGACGAAAGCTCGTCTGTGATTGTCGAGAAGTACATTCCCGGCTGCGATTATCGACTGCTGGTAATCGGTGGCGAGTTGATCGCAGCGGCTCGGCGAGAGCCTGCCAATGTCATTGGCGACGGGCTGCACACGATTCAACAATTGATCGACATCGTCAATCAAGACCCGCGGCGCGGCGAGCATCATGGCACAGTGCTCAGCAAGATTCACGTGAATGATGCCGCAGAGGTGGTGCTCAAGGAGCAAGGCTTCGATTCGAACTCTGTTCCGCCGGCTGGACAGCGAGTGTTCATTCGCCGCAACGCGAATCTCAGCACCGGTGGCACGGCGGTCGATGTCACCGACAAAGTTCATCCCGAATGGCGAGCTCGCGCGATCGAGGCGGCTCGCATGGTTGGCTTGGACGTCGCAGGGATCGACGTCGTTGCCATCGACATCGCTCAGCCGTGTGAACCGGGGACCGGCGCGGTGGTGGAAGTCAACGCCGCTCCCGGATTGCGAATGCACCTCGCGCCGAGTTCCGGACAGCCTCGTCCCGTTGGCGAGGCGATCATCGGCACACTCTTCCCCGAAGGGGAAAACGGCCGTATTCCGATCGTCGCGGTCTCGGGCGTGAACGGCAAAACAACGACCACGCGCTTCACGGCTCACATTTTGAAGGGGACCGGCAAGACGGTCGCTCACACCTGTACCGACGGCATCTACATCGACGACCGGCGGATTGACAACGAGGATTGTGCCGGTCCGCAGAGCGCTCGCAACGTGCTGCTCAATCCCGAAGTCGAAATGGCAGTGCTGGAGACCGCTCGCGGTGGAATCCTGCGGGCCGGGTTGGGCTTCGATAAATGCGATGTCGCCGTTGTGACCAACATCGGCGAAGGAGACCATCTGGGTTTGGGAGACATCGAAACGCTCGACAAGTTGGCGCAGGTCAAACGAGTGATCGTTGATGTCGTCCCGCCAACCGGCTACGCGGTGCTCAACGCGACCGATCCCTACACAGTCGAAATGGGTCAGAAGTGCAAAGGCAAGGTGATTTTCTTCGCGATCGACGGTCAGAATTCGGTGGTTCTGGAACATCGAGCGAAAGGCGGGCGAGCGATCTTCATCAAAGAGCATCACGTCGTGTTGGCTGAAGGTCTGCGTGAAGAACCGTTGGTCTCACTCGACCGCATCCCGCTGACACACTCCGGGAAGATTGGTTTTCAAGTCGAGAATTCGCTGTGCGCGATTGCGGCCGCGTGGGGCTTGGGAATCAGTTTAGATGTCATCCGCGACCGCGTTGATTCGTTTGCCGCAAACCTCGAAGCCAGTCCTGGCCGCTTCAATGTTTTGAAGATTCGGGGCGGCACGGTCATTGTTGATTACGGTCACAATAGTTCCGCGCTGTTGGCGTTAATCGACGCTTTGAAGAATTATCCCCACACGCGGCGAACGTGTGTGTACTCAACCGCTGGTGACCGCCGCGATTGTGACATGCACCGTCAAGGTCAGCTCTTAGGTGAAGCGTTTGATCGAGTGATTGTCTACGAGGACCACTATCTCCGAGGGCGTGCTCCGGGTGAAATCATTCGACTTATCCGGCAAGGCATCGAGTCCGTCGAGTCTCGCCGTGCGCAGCAGATTGAGGAAATCTCTGGCGCGGTGAAAGCCGTTGAGCGTGCCCTCTCTACTCAACACCCCGGAGAGTTGATGCTTATTCAGGCCGACACCGTGGACGAGACGGTGGAGTATCTTCGCAGCTACCTGGACAAGCTTGCCGCCGAAGGCAGCGTCGGGGCGGATGGCTCGTCGGTTGAGGAAGTCAACGGTGCCGATTTGCGTGCGGTCCGTTCCGTGGCACGCTAACCAATCGTTTGCCAGGTCGTTGTCTGGACGTCGGCGGTTGGGTGGCTGTAACAATGATTCCGTGAATTGTTGTCGGCCTTTGTGGTTGGATTGTCAGACTCCGTATAGACTGGCTGGTCGATGTGTTTGGTCGATGCCAATACTTGCCGAGCGTTTTGAGAACTCCATGCATATCCGCAGCCGATTTGAGCCGCGCCAGTGTTCACTTGGTTGGATGAGTCTGCTCACCGCGATCCTGGTTTTCTTGCCGGCACATGTCGCGAGAGGCGATGAGAACAAGGATCAAGTTGGCAGGTTGAGTGCACACGTTTCCCTGGGAGGAACTAACGCCTACGTTCCCGGCCGATGGGGATTGTTGCGGATTAACCTGTCGAATCCGACTTCGGAGCCAATGGAAGTTTTGGCAGCGTCGTACTTCGAGGACGAGCCAACTTTGCAATACGGTCGGCGGGTTTGCATTCCGGCCATGTCACGTTTGCAGACGTGGCATCCGATTTTGGTGCCCGCCAAATCTTCCGCAGGGCCGCAGCGATTTGATTTCCGGACCCTGTTCATGGACATGGCACAGCAGCGCGAGGTTCTCATCCGCAGTGAAACCGGTGCTCTGCAGCTCGACGGCATGTTGCGGGCGGATGAAGGCAAACTTGTGGTCGGATTGATCGACCATTTGGGTGAGCCTGAGGCAGTGGATTCATCGGCTCCGATGGATTTAATCCTGAGCTCGCAGTCTTCAGTGATTCGCCACGGAAAGGTGGCGTACTTGGCGGATCGGTTGCTGCCGGCTGGAGAAGAGTGTTTGCAGTCGCTGGATCAACTGGTCATCGCCGACAGTCGTTTCATCGACGATGGGGCGGGGTTGGTGGCGATTCGTCGGTGGCTGTTTGGCGGAGGTCGTTTGTGGGTGATGCTGGATCGGGTCGATCCGTTGGTCTTGGAGCGACTGCTCGGAGACGAGTCGTTGTGTCAAGTCATTGATCGAGTCGGCCTGACAACAGTGCGACTGGAAGTCAAGGCTCCGAATGGCAGCGTTGCGCGAGAGATTCACGAACACGAACAACCGGTCGAGTTCGTGCGAGTGTTGGCATCAGAGGTCGAAGTCGCCTGCAGGATTGATGGCTGGCCGGCGGCATTTTGGAAGTCGTGCGGCGAGGGACGATTGCTGGTCACCACTCTGGCTCCCAAAGGCTGGATGCGGGAACGCACGTCCGATGACTATGTTGCGGGGACGAGAGTAGGTTCGAAAAATCTACAGCCAGCGGGACGCAACGGATCGCTTCCAGAGGTGGCCACTGCAACAGAATCTGAGGAGCCGGTGTGGCAGTCTCCGTTTGTTTCGTTGGGACCGATGCAGGAGATCGCGTCGGAGTTCTTTCGAGCACGATCGGAACCGCGATTAGCCCAGGCAACTCTTGAATCACTGGTTCAAGAGTACGTTGGGTATTCGATTCCTGCACGCTGGCAGGTGATTGGCTTGTTGTTGGGTTTCAGTGCTGTGCTCGGCGCATTGGGGTTCTGGCTTTGGCGGCGAAGTCGATTAGAAGTTTTGGGATTCCTTAGTCCGGCAATGGCTCTTTTGGTGAGCATCATTCTGGTTTGGTTGGGGTGGGTTCAACGTCAGTCGATTCCGGCCGCGGTGGCACGCGTGCAATTTGTGCGTGCTGTCCCGGAAACGGACGACGTCCGAGTCGAAGGTGTCGCGGGTTTGTTTTCTCCCGATGCGGGAATTATGACGGCCGGTTCAAAGGGTGGTGGTTGGCTGATGCCGGACATGACAGGGTTGTCAGGCAAGACGCGACGGATGGTGTGGACTGATTTCGATGAGTGGCAATGGGAGCATTTGCCAAAGACCGCCGGTCTGATGAACGCGACGCTGCTGCAATCAGCGACGCTGCCCGAACGGATAGAGGCTCAAGCGACGTTCGGCCCGGAGGGGCTTTCGGGACGACTGCATGCAGCAGCCGCGCATGAACCAACGGACGCGATTCTGGCGACTCGTACGGGCCGTATCGGAGTGGACCTTCGCGACGACGGAACTTTTGTGGCCCGCACCAATGCCGTGTTCACGGCTGAGCAGTTTCTAGCAGCAGACCTGTTGAGCGATGAACAACATCGGCGACAGCGAACCCTGATGCAACTCTTGGACGATCCGCAGCGGCGCGATTATCCGGAAGAGCCGCAGTTGCTGTTCTGGTCCAAGCCGTGGGATCTTGGATTACAGTTTGAGCGGAACCGTCAGAGTCTGGGGTCAGCGTTGGTCGCAGTGCCGCTGAAACTCGAGCGACCACCGACGGGAACCGACGTATCGCTCGCGGCGCCGTTGCTGCCTTACCGCGAAGTCATCGGACCTGACGACATCGGATTGACCGGCTTGTGGGACTACCGGCGTCGTGAGTGGCAACAAAGGTCGTCTTCGGCGAACACCTGGTTGAGATTTCAGATTCCCCGCCAGTTGCTGCCAGTCGCAGTGCGGCGCGGGCGGCTGGTGATCCAAGTGACCGGACCAGTTGGTCGATTAGAACTTGCCGGCCAGAGACCAAACGGCAACGAAATTGTTTCGATTCAGACTTGGAAAGATCCCGTGGGAACATTGACCTGGGAACTGACCGATCCCGATTTGTTATCCGTGACCACAGATGGCGGTTTGCTACTGCGAATCTCTGGCGGTGAATCGAAGCCACTCGAACAAGCGACATCGCTACCTGACTCGGACTCCAAGGTCAGTTACTGGCAGATCGAATCACTCGCTCTGGAACTGCACGTCAGGACGACCGAGACAAATTGACGACCGGAAAGGAAGAATGCATGAGTTCTGATAAGCCCGTAGTCGTGATTGAGCATCTGACGAAGCGGTACGGCAACTTCACGGCGCTCGAGGATTTGTCACTGACATTGAAGGCCGGGCAGATTCTTGGCCTGATCGGCCCCAACGGAGCGGGCAAGACAACCGCCATCAAGATTCTGGTGGGGCTGGCTCGTCCCACGAGCGGTACAGCCCGGATCGGCGATGCGGATTGCGTCGCCGATGCGCGGCGCATCAAACATCTGGTGGGCTACATGCCCGATCGCTTCGGTTCATACGACAACATGCGGGTCCGCGAGTATCTCGATTTCTTCGGAGCTGCATTCGGAATCTCGCGTCAAAAAAGGATCGCTCGGATCGACGAGGTCATGGAAACGACCGGTACGACGTACATGCGCGACCGATTTGTCGAAAGCCTGAGTCACGGGATGCAGCAGCGAGTTGGAGTCGCTCGAACGTTGCTGCACGATCCACAGGTTTTGATTCTCGATGAGCCGGCAAATGGGCTTGATCCGCAGGCTCGCATCGAGATGCGTGATTTGTTGATTCGATTGGCAAAGCTTGGCAAAACATTGATAGTCACGAGTCACATTTTGTCAGAGCTTTCTCGCATCTGTGATCACATCGCGATTCTCACGCATGGCAAGCTGCGGGCGTTCGGCACGATCGAGGAGATCGGTCGCATGGTCACGCAACGGCGGATGATCGAGGCTCAATTGAACTCGGCGGAGAAGATCGCCGCCGCCTCGGAAATCATTCGCCGAGCGATTGAAACTGATGCTGAAGTGATTCCGTCGCCCGAGGAATCGTCGATCCGATTTCGGACCGCGTTGTCCGAAGGTCAATTGGGTGATCTCTTAACCGATTTGGTGCGAGGTGGGATCCGAGTCACTCAATTCCGTGAATTGCAGACAGATCTGGAAGAAGCGTTCCTGTCGTTTGCTCGTCCGGTTGAGCCGAGCAATCCCGTTCAATCGGCCTCCACAGTCGCTGCTGCTGGAGGAGGCGCTCATGGTTAATCCACTGGTGCAGCGAGAACTCATTGGGGCTTTGCGGCAGAAACGAATGTTGTTTTTGCAGTGTGGATTGGCGGCGGGATTTGCGCTGCTGGTCATCATTCGTTGGCCGACGGATCCGCGCATGGCGTTGTCGGGAACTCGATCTCAGGAAGTCTTTCGACTGTTCGGTTACGGGCTGCTGTCAGTGTTGTTGTTGCTGTTACCGGTATTCCCGGCGACGAGCATCGTGCGCGAAAGAAATTCGGGGACACTGGCATTGCTGTTGAACACGCCGCTTGGATCGTTGCGGATTGTTCTGGGCAAGCTGTTGGGAGTGCTCGGTCTGGCGGGCCTGATGCTGGTGTTGAGTTTGCCAGCCGCATCGGCGTGTTACGCGCTGGGGGGCATCTCTTTGCGAGAGAATCTGTTGGGGCTGTATTCCTTGTTGGTGCTGGTCGTGTTGCAACTCTCGGCGCTGGGGTTGCTGGTGAGCACTTACACGACGACAACCGACGCGGCCGTCCGTTGGACTTATGGGTTCGTGTTGTTGTCGAGTGTGTTGACTCTCGGTCCGTATCAATTCTTGCAGGGGACGGAATCGTATTTGGCAGAGGTGGGAGATTGGCTGCGGTGTGCGTCTCCATTCGCCTCGTTGATGTCGTTGACCGGAACGGGTGACGTCGGAGCTGTGGGTCTGGTTTCGACCACGGACGTATCGGGACGGTTCGCGTGCATCTCGCTGGTACTGACTGCGATCTATTTTTTGTGGACTGTCAGCCGGCTGAACCACACAATTTTCGATCAGGCCCGAGATGCGGGAGTGATCAGCAATGATCAAGACTTTGGAACTCAATTGATTCGGCGACTTGTGTTTTTGGTCGATCCACAGCGGCGATCGTGGGCGATTGGCCCATTTGTCAATCCGGTGATGGTCAAGGAATTTCGATGTCGACGGTTCGGACGATTGCATTGGCTGCTGAGGTTGATCGCGATTTGTGCCGTGCTGTCGTTAGGACTGACGTATGCCACGGTGACTGGCACCGTCGATTGGGGTGTCGACACGATTGGTGGGATCATGGTGCTGATGCAAGTCGCGCTGTTGGTGCTGATCACTCCGAGCTTGGCCTCGGGTTTGATTAGCACCGAACGAGAAAGCGGAGGATGGCCTCTGTTGCAGATGACGTCGATGTCCGTATCTCGAATTCTGTGGGGCAAGCTGTTGAGCGTGCTGCTGCCGTTGTTGCTGGTGCTGTGCGCGACGTTGCCGGGATACCTTGTGATGGTTTACATCGAACCGGGCTTGAAGTTGCAGGTGCAGCGTGTGGTGATTTGCCTGCTGGCGACGGCGGGCTTTGCCATGTTGCTGAGCGCGGCGATCGGCAGCCTGTTTCGACGAACGGCTCCAGCGACGGCCGCTTCGTATGCGGCGTTGTTGGCGATTTGCGGCGCGCCGCTGCTGGTCTGGTTGGGACGCGATGCGCCCTTCGGTCACGACACGGTCGAAAAGGCGTTGTTGATCAATCCGGTCGCGGCGGCGCTGTCGGTGATCCGATTATCGGGATTTCGAGACTATCAACTGATTCCCGGCAACTGGTGGTTTCTGGGAATCGGATCAGCGACATGTCTGTTGGTTTTGGTCGTTCAGACTCGGCGGATTTCGCGTCCACAGTAGCGTGAGCATTGGGGAGTCTGCGATGCGTGCAATGATTTGTTGGCTAATGGTGTGTTGCCTCTCCGTCGGCAAAGCGCACGGCGAGATTCGCGTTGAATTCGCGATGGATCGTGATCCCGATGTGAGAGCACCGGATCCGATCATGATCTTTCCGGAGAATGTACTGCCGTTGTGGTTGAATGCGCTGGCTCGGCCGGAAGCTGAGATGCAGCGGATGGCGGCGGAAACGATCGCCGAGGTCCACGCTTTGGATCTTCCTGACATCGAAAATGCGAAGCCGGCTCTGACGAAGATTGTGTCTGCCGAAGGGTCGCATTCCGCGGCTCGTTTCGCAGCGGCGCGAGCGCTCATTGTTTTGGACGCAAAGGATGCCGCCTCTGTCTTGTTCGAGGCGTCGCAACGGCAGGGAAGCGACTTGCGGCAGCTAATTGAGCCAGCATTGGCGAAATGGAAATTCGAGCCGGCCCGCAAAGTCTGGCGGAAGCGATTGACGACCCCGGGCACTCGACGGCTTGATCTCATTCTGGCGATTCGCTCACTCCGTGAATCCGATGATAGGGCCTGCGTCGAGTCGCTCTTGGTGATCGCACATGATCCACAGCGTCCGGCGGCGGCTCGATTGGAGGCGGTTCGAGCCGTTGGTGCCTTGAAGGATTCAGGCCTGGAAGAGGAGGCTCGGCGCTTCGGGAACAAGGGGTCGGCCTCGATCTTTGATCGTCTGTGTCAAGTGGCCCTTCTTGACCGGCATCGCAGCGATGCGGCGCAAGCTGCGTTGTTGCAACTCGCGCAAGACTCCGAGCCAAGCGTCGCGGCTGCGGCATTGGTCAGTCTGAATGCGAATGATCCGAGTCTGGTGCTGCCGATCGCCGAACAGGCGATGCGGAATGATGACTCGAACGTCCGCCGACAAGGAGCATTGGCATTTGTGGCTCGACCCACTCCGGAACGAGTCGTCACGCTGGCTCGAATGCTCAATGATCCGCACTCAGGCTTGCGTGCGATGGTGCGCGAGTCTTTGTTTCGTCTGTCGCGGACAGAGGAACTCGACGGAACGATCCGAGAAGCAACCAGTGCCGTGTTGGCCAACGACGATTGGCGCGGTCAGGAGCAAGCAGCCCTGCTGCTGGCGGCACTCGATCACAAGCCGGCTGCGGGTCGATTGGTGGAGTTGCTGGAGGCTCCGCGGGATGAAGTGCTGATTTCTGCGGCTTGGGGATTGCGTAAACTCGCGGTGCCGGAGTCGCTCCCGGCAATTCTCGACAAGGCGCTTCGACAGACTGAATTCCGGAAGAAAGATACGCCGCGCCCGTCGCTCGATATACAGGTTGGGCTGTTGTTCGAAGCACTGGGATTGATGAAGTACGCTCCGGCCGAAGAGTTGCTCAGGCGTTACATCCCGAAAGATATGACAATGGGTCTAATGTCGCGCACGACGGCGATCTGGGCGCTCGGGCATTTGCACGCGGGGCAACCGGATGAAGAATTGGCCAAGTTGCTGTTCGGGCGACTGACGGACCCCTCGCTCTTTCCTCCCGAATTAGAATCCGTGAAAACCATGAGTGTGGTGTCGATGGCTCGGATGAAGACGCGGACTCAGGCGGAACCAACTCAGAAATTTCTCTTCGGCAAGGGGCCGCCAGAGACGATGAATCTGCAGATTCGTTGGGCGCTTCAGGAAATGATGGGCGAGAAATTCCCCGAGTTGAAGCCCGCGATCGTGATGCGATCCGGCTGGTTCTTGGAGCCAATCGAAGTGAAGTCGAGTGAGCAAGAGTGACTGGGAGTCATCGTCGGGTCAAAAAAAGAAGGGTTGAAGCGGCGGGAGCAAGCTCCCAGCAACGCCTCAACCCTCCCAGCCCCAAGGACACTTGGAAAAGACTCGATGAATCAACTCCGGAGCGATTGTGGTCCTCGAAACTTCGTGATGGTGATCAATGTTTTTGAAATCACTACCGAGCCAGTGTGCGTTTCATGGTGTCAATTATTTTCTTGGCAGCCCCTGCCGGGCGAAACAGGCTTGGTGGTGAAGTACTTTGATGCTCAGGGTCTGTTGCGATCGTTGGCTCATCCGTTGTGGATTCAGTGTTGTAGGTGACTCGCGCCGGAGGCAAATTGAATTCCTCCAACGAGGTTTCGCTCTGACTGGCGTATTGTGGCCCTTGTGTGGACGGTCGGTGTGGTGGCGATGGTTTCCAACGACGAGCTTGTGGTTCTTCGAGCTCCGCTGCTGGAGGAACGGGAATCGGGAGGATGTCGGCGGCCGGATCAGGTGAAGTCGTTGGTTCGGGTGGCAGCCGCAATTGTGACTGATCCGGAAGCGCCTGTTTGGGATTATTGTTTGGAACGATCTCGGTTTTTGGGACGTAGGTTTCGAATTCCCCTTGATCCTGTTCGCGACGCGGACGCGGATCAGGCACCCGCTGCCATGGCAAGGATCGCGATTCGAACGATCTCAAGGTTCGTGGCACCTGACAGCCAATAAGTCCCGCCGCGGCGATCAGGCCGGTGGTAGCAACGGCAAGGGTCGTCGGTCGGAACGACATGGTGTTGGCTTTCAGACGCTCACGAATCCATTCGTCGCGTTCGTTTCATCCTTTGTCTGTCGGAAGCCCCAAAAGGATCGGCAACACACTTCTCTGAGAAGCAAGTGATTCGTCTCGAATTTTTTACTGTGACTCGCTTCTTGGCCGGACAGTCTCGACGCGCCGAAGCCGCATGAGATCGGCATTGCGAGCATCCTCCGCCCTGTGCCGCGCCTGCTCGACTCGCGGATGAGTGCCATCCTGCCGTCCTTGCCGCTCAACGCTAGCACGCCTGTCGCACGGATCGGTGGGATTGTGTTGCGAACGACCGGCGGACGTGCCGGCCCAGCGCCGTACCAACGACACGATCCACAGAACCCACCCTGGAGACCCGTCGCCCACGTCCGGTCGCTCAGACTTGGGAAGCCAATCGACGTTGGCCTTGGGGCAACTGTCGTTGGTGTCCCATGCACAAACGAAAAAGACGGATAACATGCCCGTCCCGGTGAGACTACGGTACGTTCGCCAGTCACGAGTGGAAGCAAAGATGATCAAGCAAGCGCAGCAAGTTTGTCGTAACCCGTCGGCGTTGAACGGAGTCCAGAGAGATTCACTCGAACATCGTTCAATATTTTCGATGGCTCTGTTGTGGCTGTCGGCAGCGACGATATGCCTGCACGGATTTGTCGCCGAGGCCTCCGAAGTGACGGTGCTCAAGCTGACCTCTCCGATGCCGCATCAAGTCGTACAACGCACGGGGACCGAACCTGCTGCGGGAAATGCTGAAATCCGCGTACGCGGTGAAGTCCCCAATGGTGCGGAACGGGCTATGTGGGAGTTTCGCGTCGTGACTCTGGAAGGAGCGGCTGGTCGCGGCACCGATTGGGCGAAGCTTGATGTCAAAGTGCAGGACTCGGCCTTTGAGTCGACCGTGCGCGTCGCGGCGGGAGGTTGGTATCGCCTTGAGGTGCGCGGCCGAGTCAGCACTGACTCGGTCATGTTCAGCACAGTCGAACCGATCGGAGTCGGCGAACTGTTCGTTGTGGCCGGTCAGTCCTACGCGACCAACTGCAACGACGAGCGATTCAAAGTTGCAGAGCCTCACGGCCGAGTCGTCGCGTTTGATTCGGTGAAGGGGACTTGGGGAATCGCGCACGATCCGCAGCCGACGTCGGATGGCAGTGACGGTGGTTCGATCTGGCCGCCGTTGGGAGATGCGTTGGCGAAGGAGTTGCGCGTGCCGATTGGGTTCGCGAACGTCGCAGTCGGAGGAACCTCGTCACACCAATGGATGCCAGACGGCCAACTACATGCGCGACTCGTGAAGACCGGGAAAACGCTCGGCCGCTTCCGCGCGGTCCTTTGGCAGCAAGGGGAGTCCGACGTCATCGCGAAGACGACGGTGGCGAAGTACGTTGAGAATCTCAAGTCGATCCGCGAGACCGCCGCGAAAGCGTGGGGCTTCGAGCCGCCGTGGCTGTTGGCGAAATCGACGCTGCATCCGACCGTCTACAACGATCCGACCGGCGAAGCCCGTATCCGCGGCGCGATCGACGAACTCGTCAAACTCCCTGGCTTCCGACCCGGTCCCGACACCGACACGCTGGCTGGCGAGAACCGTGGCGATGCGAAATCACGTCGTCATTTCAGCGGCATCGGCCAGCGTCGCGCGGCGGAGATGTGGCTTGCCGTGATCCGGGGCGAACTTGCCGCTGCGCCGCGCGACATGTCGTCGTCAGCGGCGCGCTCGACACAAGCGTTATTTGTTTCCAACGACGGCCAGTTCAAACGGTATCGCATCCCTTCGCTGCTGGTGACGAAGAAGGGTACGTTGTTGGCGATCTGCGAAGGGCGAGTCGATGGGGGTGGACTGACGGGAAACATCGACCTTGTGTTGCGGCGCAGCGTCGATGCGGGACGGACTTGGCAGCCGTTGCAGACAATCGCCGATCTCGGCAACGACACGCTGGGGAATCCGTGTCCGGTCGTGGATCGCGAGACGGGCACGATCTGGTTGCCGTTCACGCGCAGCCCCGGGCAGTTCACTGAATCGCAAATTGTCGCCGGTCAGAGCAGCGGGCCAACGACCGTGTGGGTCATTCGCAGTGACGACGACGGAGCGACGTGGTCCGAGCCTCGCGACATCTCGGCAACCGCTCGGCAAGAGAAATGGGGTTGGTACGGCACTGGTCCGGGGATTGGCATCCAACTTGCAAACGGCCGGCTGCTGATTCCGAGCTATCACACGGAGCCTGGTTCGGGGATGTACCGCAGCCATGCGATCTTCAGTGACGATCACGGCACGACCTGGAAGCTCGGCGAGACCGTCGGTGAGAACACCGCCGAGTGTCAGGCGATCGAGCGGCGTGACGGAACAGTCGTGTTCAACATGCGCGGCACGAAAAAGCAGGGCTTCCGTTCGGTTGCGATCAGCCGTGATGGAGGGCAGACGTGGAGCGAACCGCAGCTCGATCGAAACTTGCCGGAGCCGGGATGCCAAGCATCTCTGTTTGCGCTGCCATCGCAGGACGATCAAAGCCGTTGGCTCTTCTGCAACCCGCCCGGATCGACACGCCGCAATCTGACTCTGCGATTGAGCCGCGATGAAGGTCAGTCATGGCCGATTGCGAAGCCGATTGATGCCGGACCGACGGAGTACTCATGCCTGGCATGGTTGCCGGACGGCCAGATCGGTTTGTTGTACGAGCTGTCCCGCGCGGGGCAGACGTATCGACCGGAATTGCACTTCGTTCGAATTCCGACAAGCTGGCTGGACGATTTCACCTCGTCCGAACCATTTGTGTCGAATTCGAATTCGTCGGCGAAAGCGACTCGCGGTCAGACGTTGATGTTCGTGGACGATCACGACGTGCTGCACCGCTCCGGCGCCGAGCGTGTCCTCCAACCGGCGAAGCGGCTGACGGAGAAGGGGGTGATCTCACAAACGAAGCCATGGGAAGTCGCCATCGGCTGGACCAGTGTCCATCGCGACGTCGCCACCGGAAAATATCAGCTTTGGTATCAGGCCTACGCCGGCAAGCGTGCCGGGGACAAACGGCTGGAATGCGTTGTCTGCTATGCCGAGTCCGATGACGGCGCGAACTTCGTCAAACCTGAGTTCGATCTGTTTCCGTTCAAAGAGCACGCAAAAACGAACATCGTGCTGATCGGCAATGGCGGCTACGGCGACCGGTATTGCAACTCGGTGTTGGTCGATCCGCGCGAGCCGAATCCGGCTCACAAGTACAAGATGGCGTACTACGACTGGTCGATGAAGGACGGCCGAGAGGAAGCGGGTTTGCACGTCGCGTTCTCGGCTGACGGCATCCGTTGGACCAAAAATTCCGACGCGCCGCTGTATTGCACGTCATACGGTGGACGCGGGCAACAGCCGAGATTCGCAGACGAGAGTCCGTACTTCGAGACTCCGCAAACCGGCAAGCCGTATCGCAAAACCTGGATGTACCCGCTGTCGATGTCTTTTTGGACGAGCCGCGCGGAATGTTCGTCATCTATGCCAAGATGTGAATGGACTCGCCGGACGGCGGAGCCGCTTGGAAGCACGGGCTTGGCCGGATCGAGAGCCGCGACTTTGTGACGTGGTCGATGCCGCAATGGGTACTTGGTCCGGATGAGCACGACAACCCGGAGTACGAGTTTCACACGTCGCCAGTCTTCCTGCACAATAACTGCTACATCAATCTCAATCAGATTCTGAATCGCCGCGCGGAGGGAGCGATCGAAATCGAGCTGATGAGAAGCCGCGACAGCCTCCGCTGGGAGCGACCGTTTCGTGACCAGCCATTTCTCGCTCGCAGTGAATCGGGGCAGTTCGACAGCCACTCGATCTTCACAAATTCGACGCCGGTCGTACTGGCGGACGAGATCCGGTTCTACTACGGAGCCTATAACCAATCGCCGATCGGCGGCGTGAAGTCTGAGCCGGGCGAACGAAGCGGCGTCGGTGTGGCCAGCATTCCGCGCGATCGCTTCTCCGGCATCCGACCGGTAGCGAAAAGTGCTCAAGTCACGCTGAAGAAACCGCTGGAGCACATCGGCCAAGTGACGCTCAAACCGCTCGACCTGAGCGGCTGCCGAGAGATCACACTCAACGCCGATGCGACTGGCGGTGCGGTGCGAGTCGAATTGCTCACCGAAGAAGGCTACCGATTACGTGGCTACTCGAAGGAGGACGTGATCCCCATTGAAGGAGATTCACTGCGTCACATCGTGACTTGGAAAGAGCGCCGGCTGGATCAGCTCCCTCCCGGTCGGTATCTCCTGCGGCTGCATCTCGATCACGCGACGGTCTTCGCGCTGAGTCTATGATCGATGCCTCATCCCCGATCAGAAAATGCAATCCATTAAATGATCGATCTTGCGAGTTCTCGGCGAAACTTTCTTGTGCGATTGGCGGTGGCTTGGTCGCTGCCGCGCGTGGTCGGTGCTGACGATGCTGCGAAGCCGCCAGTTCCGACGGCGCCACTTGGACACGCGGTGCTCCTGGCGAAAACCTCGCGTTGCCACTGACGGGCAAAGGCTGAAAGAGCAAAATGACCGAATACCCGCACGTCGTTCGCGAGGGGAGTCATCCGCGGCTCTTCTACGGCAGAAATGGCTAAGGAACGACGGGGATCAGCACCGCGGTCGCTGAGCCGCTGGAATGAACCTGGATTGAACGTGCCAAGCGGCGGTAGCGTTCGGGACTTTTGCCAAGTAACGTGATGATCAGCCGTACCATCACTTTTTCTGGAGGGTTTTTCATGAATCGAGCTTTGGCCCTGACGGTTGTGTTTGCTTTGGCAGCGACCGCTTTGGCGGCCGAGAAGAAGCCGGCGATTGGGAATTTTCCTTTTTGGTCGGCACCTAAGCGGGAATTCTCTGACCAGTTCGTACCGGGTCTGAATGCCACGTTGCTCTTGTCGCCGCAACAGATTGAGCAGCTTCATGCGGCTCGGCGCGAGACGATCGACAATGAAACGCTCCGTGCAGCGACTCGCAAGGATCCGAACTTGACCGATGCTCAGCGCGAGGCGGCTCACAAGTTAGTCAGCGAGGCTCAGACAAGTTTGCGGATCAAGGTCTCCAACATCCTCACGTCTGACCAACGAACGCTGATCGATCGGATCAATGCGGTCCATCTGGAAGTCTCGAAAGCAGTCAGCGAAGAGTTTCAGCCGCAGTTGGTGGCGTCGAAGGGTGACGATCAACTTCAGGAACGGCTCCGCAACGAGATGCGTGAGCGAGTCGTGGCCGATTTTCGTGTGAAACTCGAGGGATTGTTGTCCCCGAATCAGAAGGCGGCCTTCGACCAAGCGTCCGCGGACGAACAAGAGGCGGCGAAGAACCGCAAGAACAAGTAGTCGGATCAGGCGATGGTCGGCGGCGGAGTCTGTCGTTCGGGGATGCTCATGTTTTGGTTGAAGCGACTGCTGACTCCGCCGTTGATCGTGCTCGCGGCGCTCCTGATGTGGGTCGAGGAGTGGCTGTGGGAGCACCTGAAAGTTCTGACCGCCTGGGTCGCAAAGTTTCCGCTGATCAAGTGGTTTGAGCGATTCATCGAACGTCTGCCGCCGTATCCGACGATGGCGGTGTTCCTGATTCCGGGAGCGGTTCTGTTTCCTGTCAAGCTGGCGGCCGTGTGGCTGATGACTCACGGGCATGTGCTGATCGGTCTGGGTGTGATTGTGGGAGCGAAGATCCTGGGAACGGCGATCGTCGCGCGGTCGTATGTGATCTGCAAACCGAAACTGATGACGATCGGCTGGTTTGCTCGGCTGCACGACTGGCTGATTGCGACTCGCAGCCGCCTGTACGACGCGATCAAAGCGATGCCGCTATATCAGGCGACGCGAGCCAGGCTGTCGGCGATCAAGAAGACTGTCGGCCGAATGCTGCACGTGATGCGCGGACGGCGTGGTCTCGGTGCTCGGTGGCGAGCGATCCGGCGTTGGCTGCGACGACGCAAGCATCTGCGTCGTTCAACGCGGAGTTGAACAACAACGCTACTTCGGCGCGATCCCTTTGACGATCTCGGATTCCCATTCATCGAGCAGCGGCCAGTCGATTGCGCAGGTGCCGAAGTCGGCCATGTGCTGGTACTGGTCGAGCCGGTCGATCGCCTTTTGCAGCAGCTTCGCGTCTTTGCGAAACGCGGGGCCGTGGCTCGGTAACAGCCATTCAATGTCTCTGGATTGGATGCGTTTCAGTGACGCGATGAAGTCCGGAATGTTGCTGCCGTGATGGGCGTCGATGTGACCAACGCAGCCGTCTCGATAAATGTTGTCGCCGGAGAACAGGAGATTCCCCAGCCGGAACGACAACTGACTGTGCGTGTGGCCGGGAGTGTGCCAGACCTCCAACTTCAGGTCGCCAACGGTCAGTGTGTCCCCCTCATTGATAGCTCGATCAATGGTGATGGTCGGCAGGTCAATCGAAATGCCTTGGGCGCTGACCTCGGCATAGGTGCGGACTCGGTCACCGTGGGCGAGCAGTTGCTGGCATTCGGGATGTGCGACCGTCTCGGCGTTCGGGAACAACTCGCGAGCACGGGCCAAGCCCTGAATGTGGTCCACGTCGGCGTGCGTGGCGATCAGCGTCTTGCAGTTGGCCAGCGGGAAGTCCATCTGGCGGATCATTTCGACGATTTCGTCGGTGGTGTCGGCGTAGCCGATGTCGATCAGCAGCCACTCGCGCGTGTCACCGACCAGATAGACGCAGCACCCTAGCCGCCGACGAGCTTGGTGATTCATTTCGATGACGTGCGGAAACAACTCGCGCCGAGGCAACATGCCGGCGTTCTCCTGTGAAATGCCGAGGTGATGCAGAAGACGTGGACCGGCCAATCCCGTGTCGACCGGATTCGGCGGTAAGCTAGCGGCTGCGTTGATCGGGCTACAGGGTTCAGCGCCGGAAAGTCAGTGGCGTGCGACAATTGAGAGGCAGTTTCAACGCTTTCCGTCCCTTGCGAGCCACCGCCGCGCCGGTACCATGACCTCCCAACGGAGTGGCCACGAATGTCCGGGACGACAAAAACATTGCTGATCGACGAGCAGGGTCAATTTGACGACCTGTGCGAACACATTCGCTCAGTCGGCGTGGTCGCCTACGACACCGAATTCGTCTCCGAGCACACTTACCTGCCGGAACTCTGCCTGCTGCAACTGGCCACGCCGGAACGGGCCGCCGCCGTCGATCCCTTTCGTGTGCAGGACCTGTCCGCGTGGTGGAAAATCATGGCGGACGATTTGACGACGGTCATCGTCCATGCTGGTCGTGAGGAAATTCGTTTCTGTTTGCATCTTGGACACCTTCGTCCGCAGCGCATCTTCGACACGCAACTTGCCGAGGGGTTGCGATCCACAACGTACCCGGTCGGCTACGAATCGCTCGTGTCACGAATCCTCGGCGAGAAACTCGGGCACCATCAAACCCGCACTGATTGGCGGCGGCGACCCCTTTCGACTGAACAGTTGGAGTACGCTGTCGACGACGTGCGATACCTCATCGAAGTCTGGAAGAAGCAGCAGGCGTCGCTCAAGCGGCTGAAACGTTTCGATTGGGCCGAGTCGGAGTTCGCTCGTCTGATTGACGACCTGGAGCACGAACGGAACGAAGACAGTTGGCGAAAGCTCGGCGGCATCCAAAAGATGAAGCCACGACAACTGGCGGTCGCTCGCGAGTTGTTTCAGTGGCGAGAAAAGATCGCGACCGACCGGAACCAGCCAATCCGTCGCATCCTGCGAGACGACTTGATCGTGGACCTCGCCCTGCGACAGCCGAAGACCGCCGATGCGGTGCTGGCGACACGCGACATGAATCGCCCCGGCTACAAGAAACATGCGGCCGAACTGGCGGAGTGCATCACGCGCGGCATTTCGCTCCCGGAGTCGCAGTGGCCCAAGCCGACGCCGATCCCCGACTCGAATTCCGAAGACCACATCCTCAGCAAACTACTGCAAATCGTCCTGGCCAACCGTTGCGCCGAAATGAAAGTCGCGCTCGGCCTCGTCGGCACGACGGCGGATTTGAAGAATCTCGTCCGCTGGCACAGCAAGAAGAACTCAAAGCAGCCGCCACCGCGATTGGCTCAAGGCTGGCGAGCGGAAGTCTGCGGCGATCTGCTGGCGGACGTGCTCGACGGAAAAGTCAGCTTCCGAGTCGGTGACCGCGACAGCGAACACCCACTGGTGTTCGAGGTCTTAGCCGAAGCCTCGAAGCCCGCAGGATCGTAGGCGAGTCACTCCATGACTCGAATCTTTCCGGTCACAGAGTGACCGGTCGACTTGGGAGTCTGCCATGTCTGCCAAACGCTTCCGAGTAGCCGTCATCGGTTCGACTGGCAAAGGGGACTACGGTCACGGTCTCGATACCGCTTTCCGCGGCCTCGAACGCGCGGAAATTGTCGCGGTCGCCGATGACAACGCCATCGGATTGCAACTGGCGGGCCAGCGGCTGAAAGTCGAAGCTCGATTTGCCGATTATCGCGAGATGCTCGACCAGGTGAAGCCGGAGGTTGTCTGCGTTGGCCCGCGCTGGGTGACGGATCGTGTCGCGATGTTGCAAACAATCGCGAAAGCCGGTTGCCACATTTACAGCGAGAAGCCGTTTGTCGCGGACCTCGTTTCCGCCGATGCGATTCAATCGGCGCTCACGACGCACCGAGTCCGACTGGCGATGGCTCATCAGTGGCGAGCGATGCCGCCCGTCCAACGAGCCTTGGCCGAGATGCGATCAGGCAAGTACGGCCGAGTGCTCCGCATGCGAGCGAGGCCGAAGGACGACGCTCGCGGCGGCGGCGAAGAGTTGCTTGTTCACGGGACGCACTGGTTCGACCTGATGATCGCGATTGCTGGAGTGCCTCGCTGGGTCAGTGGGCATCTGCGAGTCAATGGTCGTGAGGCAATGAAAACAGAACGGCGAGAAGGCTCGGAACCGGTCGGGCCGATCTGCGGCGACTCGGTCATGGCGCTGTTCGGTTTCGAAGACGGCATCATCGGCTCATTCGATTCGACCTCGAATACGTCCCCTGGTTCGCGGCGTTCGACCAACAGCGACCAGCCGAAGCCGAATTGGGACAGCGTTTACGGTCTGACTGTCGAGTGCGAAGACGCAGTTCTGCAACTCCGTCAGCCAGGAGATGTCTTCGTCTATCCTGCCAACGGAGTGCTTCCCGACTTCGAGCAGCTTCAGTGGAAGAAGCTGTGGGTCGAGGACTGGCATTTCACTCCGGAGCATCAGCCCCGAGCGATCCGCCAGGAATGGCTGTCGCTCGGCAACCGCTCGCTGGCTAACGATTTGCTGGACGCCATCGAAAAGAATCGCGAACCACTATCGCCGATCCGGCATGCCGTGCTCATCACTGAGATGGTTCAAGGGGTCTACGCCTCCCACTTCTCCGACGGCCGCCGAGTCTCGATCCCGCTGGCCACACGACAGCATCCGCTCGCCTGAGGCGGCAACCGGTGTTCTCAGAGTTCGGCGGATTGATCTACAACCCATCCAGGACTTTTGGTGAGCCGGAGGGCATCAACCCTCGGAAGTGTTTGTCCGGGGACCAACGCTGACCGGCTTGCTTGTGATTTCGGGGAATGAAATCCATGTGGCGTCGTGTGCCGTGGTCGGTCGTCGTTTGTTCGGTGCTGCTGATGGTTTTGGGCCTGAGCGGCATCGCGCGCGGGGACGCGCTGTTTGGCCGCGGCGTCTTCTTTTGCTTCCCGCGTCAGATGCTGTGGGTTGGTTTGTCGTTGCCGGCGATGGGATTGGCGATGCTGGTGCCTTATCGCTCGCTGCGGTCTCTGAGTTATCCGGCGTTCGCCGGGAGTCTGCTATTGCTGGTGGTTGTGCTTCTGATGCCAAGCGTCAACGGAGCACGCTGCTGGATTCCGCTGGGTTTCATAAACTTCCAGCCGTCCGAATTGGCGAAGCTGGTTTATGTGCTCGCGCTCGCACACTACTTGATGTATCGCGACAACTTTCGCCGGCTGACAGGACTGCTGGTGCCATTCGTGCTGACGCTGATTCCTGTCGCGTTGATTTTGCGCGAGCCTGACTTGGGGACCGCTCTGCTTTTCATCCCGACGCTGTTCGCGATGCTCTTCGCGGCGGGAGCACGACCTCGGCATCTGGCGATGATTGTCGCGCTGGGGATGCTTGCGTCACCGAGTTTGTGGATCGCGATGAATTCTGAACAGAAGTCACGGATCGTGTCACTGTTTCAGCAGCGGGACAGCGGCGAAGCTCCGCGCGGCGATGCCTACCAGCAACATCAAGCCAAGCGAGTGCTGGCACGCGGCGGCATCTGGGGCACGGAACTGACCGGCGAAACGTTCGAGATCGTGACCTGTTTGAATTGTGCGGGACGCTTCGGCATTAAAAGCGATCTCGGCTTCGGACATTCGGCGACTTGCCCGCGCTGCGAGAAGGTTGCACCGCTCAGGGATTTTTCAGAAGTCTCGCTGCCGGAGTCGCGGACCGATTTCATCTTCTGTCTGATTGGCGAACGGTGGGGCTTCGTTGGTTGCGGAGTGACACTGCTGCTGTACGTGCTGCTGGTCGCGCGTGGCCTGATGATCGCTAACGCGACCCGCGAACCGTTTGGCCGATTGCTGGCGGTCGGTATCGTGACGCTGCTGGCGTCGCAGACGATCATCAATACTGGCATGACCTGCGGCCTGATGCCGGTCACCGGAATCACGCTACCGCTGGCGAGCTACGGCGGATCGAGCCTGCTGATGACGGCGGTCAGCATCGGACTGCTGCTGAACGTCGGGATGCGTCCCGGCTATGAAGTCACCGGCGAGCCCTTCCGCTGGCGCACGGCGTAATCCCAAGCGATCACTCTTTTGAGATCGTCTCATCCAAATTCAGCAGCAACGACGCGACGCTGGTGAATGCCGCGAGGTCCACCGGGTTGAGTTTGTCGTTGGCCTTCGACTCGCCGACGGCAATCAGCTTCTTGGCGGCAGCTTCGTCCCGGGCAAAGGATTGTCGCAGAGATTGCAACCGTTTCGAGAGCACCGCAAGTTCATTGGGTCTGGGCAACCGGGATGTGCAGCGGCGGAAGGCTTCGGTCAAACGTGCGTGGTCATCGGTCGCGGGACCGAGCAGTGCTCGTTGAGCCAGTGCGCGAGCGGCTTCGACAAACGTGACATCGTTAAGCGTCACCAGCGCGTGCAGTGGAGTGTTCGTCCGGGCGACTTTGACCTGGCAGGTTTGTCGCGTCGCGACGTCGAAGAAAATCGTTGGGCCGACGATGCGTCGCCAGAACTGGTACAGGCTGCGCCGGTACAACGCCTCGCCAGTGTCCTGTTGATAGCCGATGCGGCCGAAGGTCGCTTCCTCCCAGATGCCGGGAGGCTGGTAGCCCTTTACCGGCGGGCCACCTTGTTTCTCGACGAGCAGGCCGCTGATCGCGAGAGCTTGATCACGGATCATCCAGCTTGGCAGCCGATAACGCGGGCCGCGTGCGAGCAGCCGGTTTTCAGGATCGCGGTCAGTCGAAAGCTGAGAGTCGAGAATCGAGAGTTCCGAATTTCCGTTCGCATCTCGTCTCTGGACTCTCGACTCCTGCCGATACGTCGCGCTGGTCACGATCAGGCGGATCAATCGTTTGACGTTCCAGCGTGGGTTAGCCAGTTGAGCATTCAGGAGAGGATCACGGCTTTCGGCCGTCGGCTCTTGGCTTTCAGCGAATTCCGCGGAGAGCCAGTCGAGCAGTTCGGGATGCGACGGTTTTTCACCCTGCACGCCGAAGTCTTCGGTGGTCTTCACGAGTCCGGTGCCGAAGAACGTTTGCCAGTAGCGATTGACGGTGACTCGTGCGGTCAACGGGTGATCAGGGGACATCAGCCAGCGAGCAAGAGCCAAGCGGTTTGTGGCCGGTTCGGTGGGCTGCGGCAGAATGGAGGGCAAGCCATGCGAGACTTTGTCGGCGAATTTGTCGTACGCGCCGCGCACCAGAACAAAGGTGTCGCGTGGCTGCGACCGTTCGCGCATCACCATCGTGCGAGGTAGAGACTTTTCAAACCCCTCGCGAGCTTTCTTAGCGTCGTCAGCCACTCGCCGAGCGCTCAGCAGCGTCGATTCGTTGTTGAGGAAGTACTCAGAGACGGCGGTTTTCTGCGCGTCGTTGCGTTTGTCAGCAGCGATGGCCAACGCTTCTCGCACTGCCGTCGGAATCAGTCGCAACGAAGCGACAGGTGAATTTGTCAGTGACAATCTGAATCGGCCGAGAACGTGTGCGACGTGAATTGTTTGGAATTCCAAGCGAACACGAATTGTTGTTGGGTCGTCGGTGACCGCGAGCGGCGCGCGCGGTTCGAACAGCGCGATGTGAGGTTTTCCGAACTCGCTGGCGATCGCCCATCCGGTGTCGTTGCGGCCGTCAACGGCGTTGGCGGGCGGAAAGCTCGGCTGAGAGTAGTCAGCTCGGATCGCAGACAACTCGACCGGCTTGTCGTTGAGGAACAGTTTCAGTTCGGACAAGACGAAATTCCCGTTGTCGGCTCGGCCGGGGCCTTTGTTGACCAACGAGTCATCGGGCAGTGCTTCGAGCTGGATGCCGGTCAGTCCGCTGAGCTTCGTCTTCACGACCAGCTCGTAGGAGTCCTTCGCAGGATTGTCGCCGCCGGCGAGGATGCTGTGATCGTTGAGCTGATTCAGCGTTGCGCCCGCTTCGGATTTCAGTCCATCGAATGTTAACACGGTCCATTGTGGTCCGGCTTCGCGGCCGGAAGCGACCAGCGACTTCTCCCATTGGGCCTGTAAGCCGCGCAACTTGGCGTCGAGTTCATCGCGAGACTTATTCGCGATCGTTTCGGCTGCCCGAAGCTCGTCGAGCTTCTTCTGCTGTTCGGAGCCAGTGAAAGTGATGATCGGGTTCGCGAGTCCTCCGGCATCGTTCGCGCCGGTCTCTTCAATCGAGTTGAAGAACGCCGAAAGCTGATAGTACTCTTTTTGAGCGATCGGATCGAACTTGTGATCGTGACAGCGGCAGCAGTTGAGCGTCAGCCCCATCCAGACGGTGCCGGTGGTCTCGACTCGATCCTGAACATAATCGACGCGTGACTCCTCGGCGATGCGGCCACCTTCGCCGTTGATCATGTGGTTGCGGTGAAAGCCGGTCGCGATGAGCTGCTGTTGGGTTGGGTTCGGGAGTTGGTCACCAGCAAGTTGCTCGAGCGTGAATTGGTCAAACGGCAGGTTGTTGTTGAGCGCGTCGATGACCCAGTCGCGCCAAAAATACATCGTGCGAGTCGGGTCTCCCTGGTAGCCGTTCGTGTCAGCATAGCGGGCGGCATCGAGCCATTCCCAAACCATCCGTTCGCCAAAGCGCGGCGATTTGAGCAGCCGATCGACGACCTTCTCGTAGGCGTCCGGCGATTGATCGGCGAGGAAGGCATCGAGTTCTTCCAGCGATGGCGGCAGACCAGTCAGGTCGAGCGTGACTCGACGAAGCAGCGTATGTTTCGGTGCTTCCGGGGACGCAGGCAGACCTTCGCGTTCCAGGCGCGCGCGGATGAAGGCGTCGATGGGATTTTTGATTTGTGACTTTTGATTTGCGATTTGCGGGACCGCCGGACGTTGGATCAACTCGAAAGCCCAATGCTTGCCCCATTTGGCTCCAGCGTCGATCCATGCTTTGAGTGCCTCTCGCTGTGCAGTGGTCAGTTTGCGTCCTGACTTTGGCGGCGGCATAATGGAGTCCGCGTCCGTCGCAAGGATGCGTTTCATCAACTCGCTGTCACTGCTTTTGCCGGGGACGATGATTGGCTTCTCGGTGCGGAGAGCGCTTGCTTGTTGGTCGAGTCGCAGATCGGCTTCACGCGATTTTGCATCTGGACCGTGGCAGGAAAAGCAGTTATCCGACAGGATCGGCAGAATGTCGCGGGAGAAGTTCGGCGGCTCGGCGGCCGTGAGAGCGGGGGCCATCGCGAACAGGGTAGTGGCAGCGAGCAAACCACGGCGGAGAAATGTTTGCGACATAATGGCGTCGGTGGGCAAGCGGGAGTATCAGTAGCCAGGATCACACAACGATTGGCAGTCTATCGGCGACGACGGCCACAAAAAACGCCGAAGGGCCACAGTTGGATCGATGGGTGAATTGTTCATGCTTCCGCTCTCTTTGGGAGAGGCGTGGGGTGAGGAAGTTGATGGCTGTGGGAGGCCGCATTGCGATTGAGTCCCGCATCCGGCCTTGGGCTACCTTCTCCCGGGGGTAGCAGGGGTATCATCGGGATCGACAGTAATTTCGACGTGCTATTTCTCGAATGACAGACGATGCAGTTCGCGTTCGATTTGGACATCGATGGTTTTGTCGGCGATGTTGGGTCGGACTTCAGCTAGATTGTTTTGATCGGGACGCAGGTCCGTGGCGAGCGGCAGAAGGTTTCCCTCTCGTTTATCGAGCAGGGTGACTCGGAACTTTGCCGCGTTTGCGATGCGTGGAGGCTGTGTCTCGATTAATTGAAAACGGGACGCTAGCAGTAGCACGGGTGAGTCGGCAGGTTGAGCCGCTTGCAGAGCATGCCAATCCAGTGTCGTGGCCCACAGTTTCTGTCCGGTAGCTCGGTCGAAGCCGAAGGCGGGGCCATGCACTCGCCAGTGGTCTAACTTCAACGGAGTGACTCGCGGGCGAGGCTGGTCGGCGGGGATGGGTTTGTCGACGTTGGTCAGCAGCAGCCAGCGTTCACGGTCGCGGAGGACAACGAAATGCGTGACGTGCTCGATTGGCGGCAGCTTCTGTTCGAGCAATCGTTGTCCGTCACGTAGAGACCAGATGGTGAATCGTCCAGTTGGTTCCAGCATCGCCACCGAGTCTCCCGTTGAGACGCACGGCAGAGTCCCCATGGGAAATCGCTCACGCAGCAAATCGGTGTTCGTGGCGGCGTCGAAGTGTCGCAGTTCGGATTCTGACCAGGTCAGCAGGTTGCGGCCGAGCGTTGCGAGTCGCGTGGTGGAACCGAACTCCGCACGCCGCACCAAGCGGCCGTCGAGCGTGTTGAGCACAAACAGTTCGCGTCCGTCGATGCTCGTCGCGATCACGAATCGCTCGTCACCGGAAAGTTCGCAGCCCAGCGGCAGGCCGTCAAAGGTCCACAATGGCTCGCCGTTCGCCAGTGTGGAGGCGATCAACCGATGTCCGGCTTGATGACAGATGAGGTCATGGCCGATGAATGCCACTCGGCCGAGAGGGCGGTTCGTGGGATCCTGCATCCCGAAGCGATCGGGAGATCCGAAGATCGGATTCGGCACGCGAGCGGGCGATGGAGAGACTGGCCGTTCCAAGCGGTGATCGCACAGCAGGTGTTGCCACATCAAACGCGGTTCGGGAAACGAGTTCGCATCGGGCTTCGCGGCGGACCCCGACTTGTCGTCGGCTTCGGACTTGGATGGTGTCGGCGGAAAGGTGTCGAACACCAGAAATCGTTCACCGAGGTTGAGCACCAACCAGCGAGCATGACAAGTCGCCGACAGGCCGACGAAGCTGGGTAACGAGTAACCTTCAAATGGAATCTTTGATCGCCACTGTTCGCGGCCGAAACTGTCGCGAGCCACCACGGCTCGACCGATGGCATCGCGCCACAACTGCCAGTTCTCGTGGAATCGATCGGGCGGTGCAGACCAGTCGAAGTGATGCCACTGGTTCATCGGCTCGCTGTTGCCGACCACTTGGTCCTTGAGTTTTCCTTCGGCAAGGGTCGGCCAGTTCTTGGCGGTCAGCCCGGCGAATTGCGCTCGCCAGCGAGTGGCCCACTCGCGACCGGTCTTTTCTTCAAGACATGGCTCATCGGCGAATCGGGTCGCCAAGTCGTCGATCAGCGGTCGAGCCAGCTCGACCTGCCCCAGCGACAACCATTGCTGCGCGAGTCGCGCTGTTGCAAAGGCTCCTCCTTGCGCGAGCAGTAGCGATTCAAACTCATGCCGGTGCTTGCGGGAGTCGATCCGTTCGATCAGTTCGCGACGAGCCGCGTTGGCTACGCTGTTCCAACCGAACAACGCGAGGAAATCGCGCAGGCGAGCTGGTCCCGTACCCTCGAGCGCGGTTCGCAAACGGACAGCGACATCGTCGTCGAGGACGCGCCGATCCTCAGCCGACATCGTTGAGTGCAGTTCGAGCAATTCAGCCGCGATCCAGCGATCCTGACGCGCGGCGGTCGTGCCGGTCACAATTTCCAACTCGGTGGAAGGCTCCCACGCATCCGCCAGTTTCAGCAGTTCGCGAGCCGCTGCCAGCAGTTCGCCACGACGTTGCCAATTGGCTGCTCGCAATCGAGCGAACAAGAAGCGTTGTTTCGGATCATCCAGCAGCGTTTCGAGTTCTCGAATTGTCGCGTCGAGATCTTTCGAGTGTCCCAACCGTACTTCGTCGAGCAGCAATCTCGCGAGCAATTGTTTGCCCGTAACTGTTGGTCGCAACGCGACCGCTCGACGTAAATCTTCCAGACCCCGTTCGCGACGTCCCAAGTGCAGGTGCATCCGGCCGCGCTCTTCGAGTGCCAGTACGTTGTCGGCATTCTTTTGGAGTGCGTCGGCGATGGCTTGTTGATGCTCCCTTAATTGCGGGAATGCTGCGATGTGCGACGCCGATTGCGACACCAGGCGTCCGTCAGCCGCAATCAGATTGCCGAGCAGTTCGTTCGCTGCGACCGCTGTTCGAGCCAGCTCTCGACCAGAGCTTGTCTCGATGCTGGCCACTTCACCGGTGATCAACGGCAGATGCAGCACTCCGTCGGAGATGACTCCGCGACCGGCGAGCGGAGCGATCGACACGGCTCGTGGCCAAGCCGGTTTGCCGTCCAACAAGCGGATCGCGCGAAGCTCGTTGGTGGTGACAACCAGGGCGCTGGCATCTTCGGTCACCCCAGCCAAGAACAATCCCTCATTGCGGGGTTGTTTCCACAGCAGGCGACCATCGCGTGCATCGAGGCACAGCAGTTCACCGAAATCGGGTGGAGCGACGAGGACGTGGTCGCGTGCGGCGACCAACACATTTTGTCGCCACGAAGACTCGATGCCGCTCATTCGATCCATCTGCTCACGGTAGGCGTATTGCCAACGGAGTTCTCGCCTGACCGGGTCCACCGCGACGACCGATCCCGCGCCGGTCGGACAGACGATGCACTCACCCACGACCGTCGGGCTCAGCCCGTTGTCTCGCGTCAATCCCGACCAGATTGGATCGCAAGGCGCGAGCATCTGAGTCCACAACAGCTTGCCGTCATGTGGGTCGAGCACTACCAGTCGCAGATCAATTCCGTCATCCGTCAACACGAAGAGTTGTCCGCGCCAGGGCAACGGCGGGCCGAGGAAGTACGCACCGGCTCCCGACAATTCGTAATCGCCGCGCGGGCCGCCCAGTTCCCAACGCAGGCGTCCTGTCGTCACCTCGGTCGCGACCAGTTTGTTGAACTCGCGAGCGATGAACATCCCTCGCCAGGCGATCTGCGGATTTCGCAAGTTCCCTTCGCGATCTTGCAGCGAGAAGACCAGCTGGCCATCGCTGCTGAGCGACCCTTGTGTCACATCTTCCCAGGTGCGTCGCTGCAGCCAGCCTTCCAATTCCGGGGACAGACGATTCGGTTGACGACCGCGACGAACGTCTCCCAGCATCTCGGCCAACTGGGGGTCGAGCATCGCCGAATGCCACAACGGCTGGCCGTCAGAAATTCGAAAGGCTCGCAACTGCGACAGCGCGCGAATGACGACGGCATCTCCGACGACGATCGGCTGCGCGGCAATGACCGCCGGCAGTTCGGCCTGTCGGCGCTGTTCGAGAAGTGATTTCACTTCGACCCGCACGCGCCCCCACGTTCCACGCAGGATGGTCGGTGAGCGATCCGATTTCTCGTTGCCAACAGATTCCGGCTCGTTGGTTGAGCCATTAGCCGGGGCTTCCGCATCGTCATCGTCGAGCAATGAATGCGACCATGCGACGTGCTCGGTCGGAACGGCCGGGGCCGCGAAAGCATTTCGCGCGGCATTGCCGGCTTGCAGCGGCCACTCGGCGCGGCGTTCGCCAGTCATTCGCAGCGGGCGCAACGAGATGCCCGCCCAGCGATCCTGCCAAATGAGTGCGTCGGCATCGTCTTTGAACCACGGGAGCTCCCCGCCGCCGTTACGCGCGATCGGTTTGTCTCCGTATGACTTCTTCAACTCGATCAACACTTCGCGACAACGGTCGTCGCGGCCGGCGAGTCGCCAAGCCAGAGCCAATCGCAATGACAACAGCGGCTCACGCGATGCCCGAGTTTGCGGCCAATCGCGCACCTCCTCGAAGCGTCGCGCGGCGGCTAATGGCTCACCGAGGTCGAGTTCGCGCAAACCCAACGCCATCGTGGCGTCGTAACCAGCCGACGTGTGCAACGATTGCCGAGCAACCTCTTCGATCGCTCGCCAGTCACCGGTTGCCAATGCGGCATCGAACTGCACTCGCGCCGCTTTACCGGCCAATAGCTCGTAGGCTTGTCGGCCCTGTGCCGACATCCCGCCAATCAATTGCCGAGCTTCTGTCTTCAAGCTGTGTGTCGCGACGCGGCGATCACCTTCGGGAGCCGGGTCCAACAAGACGTCGTACGTACCGGGGCCATCGTCGGTTTCCGTGCGATCCTCCAGCAGTGTCTGCAACAGCCTCAGAGCCTGCGATTCTGCAGGTTTTTCGTTGGGTTCGCGCGGAGCCAGCAACTGCCGAGCCTGCTCCAGCCGCTGCACCAATCGACGCTCACGCACCGGTCCCGCGTTGTCGGGGCCACCGGTTGGGGGGACAGGGACTTGCGCCAGCACCACGAAAGCCAAACTCAACGCCGCGACGAATCCGATCAAGCTCGGCATCCGGGCTGCTGAGGACGGTCGCATGAGTTCGCTCCTTGCCAGTTCGTTGTGGATCCAATCTTACGAACCGTCAAGCGATTTCGGACAGGCGAAAATGGCGGTTAGTCGGCCAAGTCTTCTTTGGGAGGTTCAGGTAACCAGAACGACGCAATGAACCCGAACAGATAAACTCCGAAACCAACCGCCGCTGCCGTATAGGCCAGCTTAAGCGGTGCGTTCGCCAGATCATCTGTTGCCGCTAACGTGGCTGTGACCCAGGCGAACGAAGTCCCGATCAGCCGGCCACCGATGTTTGCAGCAAAACTTTCGCCGGTCCCTCGCAAGTGCAGCGGATACACGCGCGGCAAGTAGTTCCCCCAGAAGCTGAACTGCGCTACAGTCACGAATCCGGCGAGAAACAAGCCGACGTAGGTCAACGACAAGCTGGTCGTCGCGAAGTACGCGAAGATGATCGGCATCATGATCAGTCCGGGAATCTGGAAGATCCGCAGCAACTTTCGGCGACCGACAATCACGACCGCCAGAGCTGCCAGTGCGAAGCGTCCCAGCAGGCCACCAACTTCCTGAACCTTTGTGACGCTGGCTGCAATCTCTTGAGTCGTCTTGCTGCGCACGGGGCCTTCGATCTTACCTTTCTCAGCGGCGAGGACCTTCTTCTGCTCGGCTTCGGGCTTGTCCTTGAGCTTGTCCTGCACCTCCACCGACGCCAATCGCTTTGCGACCTTCTCGGCGACTGCAGGAGCTTCGAGGGCGGCTTTGACTCGCTCTTTCGTTTCGGGCAGGCCGGGGATGATCCGTTGGATGTGCTGAATCGCTCCGAAGGCTCCACCGAAACTGCACGCAAACATGATCGTGGTGACGATCGTTGTCCGGCGAAGTTCCGGCGCGAACAGCTGCGCAATACTCGGCCGCTTGAGCGTTCCCGATTCTTTCTTCTGAGCCCAAACCGGCGACTCGGGCAGGAAAGGTCGAATGACGATCAACGGAATCGCGGGAATGACCCCCGACATCAGCGTGTACCGCCAAGCCGCATGAGCATTCTCGTCAGCGATGACACCACCAAAAATCGCTTGGATCGCCGGTAGCTTCGACCCGTAGGCGATTGCCAAGCCGTTGGCCACGGCGACCAGCAGGCCACCGACCGACGAAAACGCCTGCGTGTAGCCAAGCACTTTTTCTCGCTGATGTGGATCTGAGAACAGTTCCGCGAGCCACGCGACCGCCGCGACAAACTCCACACACACGCCGATGAAAACGAAGCAGCGGAAAAAAAGAAGCATCCAAGCGCTGGTCGAAAATCCGGCGGCCAGCGCCGAGAAGGCATAAATCAAGATCGACCACGTCAGCACACGTCGCCGACCTAGTCGATCGGTCAAATAGCCGCCGACCAGACCGAAAACTCCACCCGCAATGGCCGGAATATAAAACAGTCGTCCAACCCATGTGTTAAATTCCAGTGAACCCGGCGCGGCTCCGACCAGTTCCTGTAACGCCGGTCCGACGATCAGTGGCAGCATCAGCAATTCGTAGATGTCGAAGGCGAAGCCGATCGACGCGATCACACAGATCAGCCATTGAGTCGAGGTGAGCTTGAACGAGGCGGAGGGGGCCGACATGAGGGTTCCTTGAGGTTGGAGACGTCAAAGCGGGGTCGAATTCGAAGTTGGCCGATTCAAGCTCTACCGGAGTCCTCGCCGACGTTTGTCGGCGTAATGTTCCAGCGTCTCGAGGAAGACCTTGGACGACGCGTCCGCTGGCTGGAATTAATCGACCTCGACCGACTTTCCTTCAGTGTATTGTAGTCCTTGAAAAAGCGGCGAACCATCGACAGGCGCTGCAATGGAAGCTGTTCGGCCTCTCGGGAGGTGGCGTATTCGGGATCTTCCATCGCGACGGTGATAACCATGTGAGCCTTCTTGCCGCTCAGCGTCAGCGGCGCGATCGACTCTTGGCAGAGCATCAGCACGTCGAGCGGGTCGTCATCCTCTGTCAGCGTCTGCGGAATGAAGTCGTAACTCACCGGGTAGTAGACGGCCGAGTACGGAATCCGGTCGGGCTTGAGCAGTTCGGTCGCCTTTTCGAGTTCGTATTTCACGCTCGCCCCCAACGGAATTTCGATCACTGTGACAAACTCTCGCGGCCATTGTTCGCCGGGTGTCACGTCGTGCCAACAGTGCATTTCTCCGATCTGCAATTTCCTAACCCGCGATCGTGCTGGCGGGAGACGACTTGTAGTGCCTACCTTGGAGCGGTGAAAGCGTCGGGTTTGAAAGTCAGGAGCCTCAGTCATGCTCGTTCAATTTGGTCACAGTCGCATCGAACTCGCGCAAGGAGACATCACGTCGCAACAAGTGGATGCGATCGTCAACGCAGCCAATTCACGCTTGGCGGGTGGTGGCGGAGTGGACGGCGCGATTCACCGAGCGGCGGGTCCGACACTGATGGACGAAACACGCACCAAGTATCCCGAAGGCTGTTCGACCGGCTCAGCCGTAGCAACGTCGGCCGGACGACTGCGAGCGAAGTTCGTGTTTCACGCCGTCGGCCCGATCTGGCGTGGCGGTGTTGCAGGCGAAGCCGAGTTGTTGTCGTCGGCCTATCGTCGATGTTTGGAATTAGCGGTCGAGAATGCTTGCCCCAGCATCGCATTCCCCGCGATCAGCACCGGCGTCTATGGCTACCCGATGGACCTCGCCGCTGAGCGATCGCTGTCCGCCGTGCGCGCATTCTTACTGGAGCACCAGCAACCGGAACTCGTCCGTTTCGTGCTGTTCGACGGTGGCAGCTTCGGAGCCTTCGCTCGCGCGCTGGAAGCGATGGCAGAGTAATCACGCCGCGCCGCTTTGATCGAGGATCTCAGCGATGTGCAGCACGCGGATTGGTTTCTTCTGGCGGCGGATCAGGCCGTCGAGGTGCATCAGGCAGGACATGTCGTTGGCGGTGAGGACTTCGGTGCCGGCTTTTTCGTGATCGTGCAGGCGGTCGAGGCCCATCATCGTTGAGACGGCTTCCTCGGCGACCGCGAACGTGCCGCCGAAGCCGCAGCATTCGTCCGGGCGAGTCAGTTCGGAGAACGTGATGCCCTCCAGGCCTTCCAGCAGTTGCTTGGCCTTGTTGAACGGAGTGCCGATTCGCTCGCTGCAACTGCCGAGTCGTAGCTCGCGCAGGCCGTGACAGCTTTGATGCAGGCCGACTTTGTGCGGGAAGATCCCTCGCGGACGGTTGACCTTCAGCACGTCGGTCATGAATTCGGTCAGCTCGAAGGTCTTGTGCTTGAAGGCTTCGAAGCCGGGGCGGTCCGAGAGGTAATCCTCGTAGTGATGCCGCACCATCGCGGTACAGCTTCCCGACGGACAGACGACATATTCATAGGGAGCGAAGATGTCGAAGAACCGCTCGGCCAGCGGACGGGCTTGCTCGCACAGACCGGTATTTGCCATCGGCTGGCCGCAACAGGTTTGAGCCTCCGGGAAATCGACTTCGACGCCGAAGCGTTCCAGCACAGATGCGGTCGCGAGCGCGACCTGAGGGAAGAATTGATCGACGTAGCAAGGGATAAACAGACCGACTCGCATGCTGCCTCCTGGTTGGGGTGGGATTGTAGTCACCGCCGGATTTGGAAGCAGGTTGTGAACCAGGTCAGACGAGATTGTTGCCCGGAATTTCAGGAAGACTGGGAGTTTTGCAGTCTTTGCAAAACCAAAAGGGTTAACGAAATCTCGGAAGACCTGTCGTCTCCCCACCAAATCCTTCCGCCGCATGAAGCTGGTTGACCGATCTTGGAGATTAGACGGAATTTCCGGGACGGAGCCCGCAGATGTCAGCGCGACCGCAGCGACAGAGTTCGGCAATCTCGTGGTTGGCTGCTGGACTGCTCGGCATTGCGGCGGTCGGTTGTCAGTCTGCGGCGTTGGGTCAGGCAGGCCAATTCTCAACATCCCAAAGGAAATTGCCGTGCCACTTGGTTTCCGAAGTGGAGCGGACCCCAGTTACTGCCAAAACGTCTATTGGCTGGCAATTGCAACCGACTCGGTGCGACGTGGGGGTGAGGCCGGCGATTGGAGAACCGAAATCCGATGGTTCGATGAATCTGGCGTCGCTGGAACCCAAATTGTGGCAAAGCGAGGATTTGCCCCCGCTCGTTTCACAGCTAGGCAACTCTGACTCCGAAGATGCTCTCGCCGATGGCGAGTTCGAGTGCAATGGCCGTTGCAAAGAATTGTGTTTTCGCTGCGACCTCGATAACGCTCTGCCGACACTGTGGTCCGATGCCAAAGGGGTACTGAATTGGAATAACGCCCTCATCCTGACGGCAGCCGGAGGAGTTGCGTACGCCTTCCGAGAAGAGGGAGTCGATCAAGAGGTGCGAGAGTGGGTCGCCGATCATCCGAATCGTTGGGGGAACGGCGGCCAATTGCTCAGCAATCTTGGAGCGGTGGAGTATCAGGTTCCCGTCTTGCTGGGTGTTTACGGCTATTCGCTCTGGTCGCAGGACGAGGATCTTCGTGAGGTGATGGGCTCGATGCTCAGCGCAGTCACCATCACGGGCGTCAGTGTGACCGCGTTAAAGCTCGCCACGAATACCGATCGGCCTTCGACAAATTGGGCGAATGGTCACTATGGATTTCCCTCGTACCACACGGCGAGTACTTTCGCGATCGCGGCGGTATTGGAGGAATACTACGGCTGCAAGATCGGCTTGCCAGCCTACTTGTTGGCTGGAGCCGTCGGATTCAGCCGGATCGACGAACAGGACCATGACTTGTCGGACGTCTTCTTTGGCGGAGCATTAGGCTTTGTCGTCGGCAAAGCGGTTGCCGGTCGGCATCTGTGCGGCAACTCGAAGATTCAGCTTGTGCCGTATTGCCATCCAACCGACGGCTCACCCGGTGTCGGTGGCGAAGTCAAGTTTTGAGGCGGCGTTCGTCAGTCACGTCGCAGATAGCCTGCTGAAGATTCGAAGTACTTTCGGCGTCGGCGTTGCTTCTCCGGGGCGGATGCGCTTGCTTGTTGCAGGTCGGCGAAGTTCGCGTTGCAGGCCCGGCAACCGATGATTTGCAGATGAAAGTCGATGTACTCGCGCGGGCCGTCGTCGAGCGCTTGCATCAAGTAGGCTCCGAGTTGGCCACGCGTTGGACAACTCAGCCTTTCGCGTCGCCAGACTTCGCCGACGGAAAAGCCTCCTTGATCGTTGTCGCGTGCAATGGTCGCCAACTGCCGGCGCAGCGGTTCGGAGTCGCGAAGGGATTGCTCGATCATCGCCATGCGTGCGGCCGGCAAATGCTCGGCAAGATATGCCCGGAGGTCTTCGTCGGTGATCGTGGTTCGAGACATCGATTGGTTCACTTCTTCTGCCACCGCTGCCACGCGAGGCCAGGGCGATCGACTCGGAACTTCACCAGTCGCGTGTGTTCGACTTCGGTGACGTAGATCGTGCGACCATCAGGGCCGCCAAAGCAAAGGTTGCTGGGCATCTTGCCGAGCACGTCGATCTCTCGCAGAACCTCTCCCTTCGGCGAGACAACGGCGACCGTTCCCTTGCCGTGCCGAGTGACGTAAAGGTTGCCGTCGACATCGCAGCGCATGCCGTCGAAACCGTGATCGGGGAATTGTTTCAGCAGGCGTTTGTCCTGCAGTCCGTCGGCGGTGATGTTGAAGGCCCAGATGCCGCGCTGAACGCTCTCGTTGACGTACAACGTCTTACCGTCCGGGCTGACTTCGATGCCGTTAGTGGTTCCCATCTCGCCGGCGACTTTTGTGACTTTGCCATGCCGGTCGATCCGCCAAAGCTGGCCGGTGTTGTTCCCCCAATTCGGGTCGCTGGCCCACAGGACGTCATCGGGGCCGATGGCCAAATCATTAGGCTGATTCATGCCGGCGTTGTGAGCGAAGGCCGAAATCTTCTTCGTCGCCATATCCACTTTCAGGACGTTGTGGTTCACGTAGTCGGCGATGTACATAGCTCCCACCAGGTCGAAGACGATGCCGTTACCGACGCTCTTGTTGGGGAGTTCGACGAACACCTCCCCCTGGCCTTGCGGCGTGACCTTTCCGATGGTCCCATCGGTCTTAAAGTTGACCGCGTAGACGTTGCCGGCTCTGTCGCACTGCGGACCTTCGATTCCGCCGGTGAATTCCTTCGGCTGTGTGAGCGGTTCGGCGACGAACAGTTTCTCGTCAGCGAACGTATGCGCTCCGAGCGAGAAGAGGATTGACACGACTGAGACGACGAATCGAGTTTTTGGCAGAGGTCGACGAAAGTCCGAAATCAGCATGACAGATCCTCGTGTGTAAGCTCTTGGCGGGCCGCGATTGGTGGGGCATTCTGCCAGTCCGCCGGCCGCTGAGCAATCAGGAGAGGATTCGACCGCTTGACGGCGTGCGGGGCGACCTAGATGCTGTCCACACATCGCACCGATTGGACTGACGCGATGCCTGCCCTCTCCCTCCCCGATCGTGAGGATTTGCCGATGCCTTCCGAGCCTGCCGTTCCGACTCCTGTCGAGCTGTCACCGTCTCCTTTGCTCTCTCGTCGGTCACCTCGAGCGACGATCGTTGGCTCGCTGCTGCTGGTTGCGGCGGCGAGCATCATGTTTTTTTTAATGAACAGCACGCGACTTCCGTCATTGCCGCTGGCCTCGACCGCTCTGGCTGCTGATCCGCAGAACGATGAGCCAGCCGCGAAGCCTGCCAAAAAAACGACGGGGAAGAGCACTAAGAAGGCGGCCGATAAAAAGAAAGACAACAAGGCAGACGATAAAGCACCGGCCGGCATCGAAAATCCGTTCCCGCGACGGTTCAAAATGGAGGGAACGGAACTCGATGGCGGCGTCGAGTGGTTGAACACGTCGGGCGAGATCTCGCTCAAGGACTTGCGAGGCAAAGTGGTGCTGGTCGATTTCTGGACCTACTGCTGCATCAACTGCATGCACATTCTGCCGGACCTGAAGTATCTCGAACATAAGTACCCGAAGGAGTTGGTCGTCATCGGCGTCCATTCGGCGAAATTCGACAACGAGAAGGAAACCGAAAATATTCGGCGGGCTGCGCTGCGGTACGAGATCGAACACCCGATCGTCAACGACGCCGAGATGAAGATCTGGCGTGGCTTCGGCGTTCGTGCCTGGCCGACCCTGGTGCTGCTCGACCCGGAGGGGTACTACTGCGGTTTCATCTCCGGTGAGGGGAACCGCGAACCGCTCGACGCGATCATCGCCAAGGTCATCGCGTACCACAAAGCGAAAGGGACGCTCGATGAAACTCCGGTGCGGTTCGATCTCGAACGGCAGCGTGTAAAGCCGGGAGCGTTGCGATTTCCCGGAAAAGTCTTGGCAGACGAGGGATCCAATCAGCTGTTCATCACCGACAGCAATCATAATCGGCTGGTGGTGACGTCGCTGGACGGCAAGCTGCAGGACGTGATCGGCAGCGGAACGGCCGGCGCGGAGGACGGCGACTATAAGTCCGCAAGCTTCTTCCGCCCGCAAGGGACGGTGCTCGTTGGTGACAAGCTGTACGTGGCCGACACGGAAAATCACCTGCTGCGAGTGGTCGATCTGAACACGAAGAAAGTGACGACGTTGGCGGGGACCGGCGTGCAGGCGTCATTCCGTGCAAATGGCGGAGCGTTGCGAAAGACCGCGCTCAACAGTCCGTGGGCGATCTCGCATGTCGACGGCACGTTGTACATCGCGATGGCCGGGCCGCATCAACTCTGGTCACATGAAATCGGATCGGATTTGATCGGCGTGTTTTCCGGCAGCGGCCGCGAAGACATTTTGAACGGGCCTCACAGCGAGGCCGCGTACGCGCAGCCGTCGGGGATCAGCAGTGACGGCAAGTTTCTGTACGTCGCCGACAGCGAAGGATCGTCGATTCGCAAAGTGCCGATTGCGGCCAAAGGTAAAGTCACGACTGTCGCCGGAACGTCCGATTTGCCGAGCGGCCAATCGCTGTTCGCCTTTGGCGACGTGGACGGGATCGGCAAAGAGGCTCGCTTTCAGCATCCGTTGGATGTGCTGTACCACGAGGGCAGCCTGTTCGTTGCCGACAGCTACAACCACAAGATCAAGCGATTGGACGCCGTGAAGCGTGACGCAAAGACGTTCGTAGGCAGCGGCAAAGCCGGTGCGGAAGTTTCCCCCGCACAGTTGTCTGAGCCGGCTGGCCTCTCGATCGCCAACGGGAAGCTGTTCGTCGCCGACACGAACAATCACCGCATCTGCGTGATCGACCTCAAATCGAAAGAGATGACCGAACTGAAGATCAACGGTCTGCAACCGCCGCCTCCTCCGAAAGACGAAGAGTCTGCGGCCGATGCGAAGGGCGTGGTCGATCTCCCCGTGCAGGACATCGCAGCTGGAGAGGCGTTGAAATTGGAGGTTCGCTTTAAACTGCCGGAGGGTTACAAGCTCAACAAGCTGGCGAAGGTGACGTACAAGTTAGAGGCCGTTGGTGATCAAACGCTGATTGCGGCCGAGCAACTCAAAGGTCGTCATCCGACCGAGGTCAATGACGAGGTGGCGACGGCTTCAGTCCCGTTAGCTACTCAAACGGGTGAGGCAAAAATGGCGTTAACGCTGTCATTCTCGTACTGCCGCGATGGTGTTGGCGGGCTGTGCAAGCTGAAGACATCAAAGTGGAACATCCCGATCAAGGTCTCCGCCGACAGCAAGTCCTCCACGATCAAACTCGAAGCGGTTGCCGAGTGACCTTTGGAGTGCGGTCATTCATCACTGCTTTGGATCGCGGAGAAGCCGCTTTTCAATGTAACATTCGACCGTCCAATCATAGGAAGCGGCTTGGCCGCGAAGGGAAAGCGGCGAAGGCTCGCCGCACTTGAAAAATGGAACTGACGCACTTCGACGAGGCCGGCGCGAGCCGCATGGTGGATGTCAGCTTGAAAGAGGTGACGCTCCGGCAAGCTCGCGCGGTCGGCTTCGTGCGGATGCAACCGGCGACTTTGGAACTGATCCGCAACAATCAAGTCGCGAAGGGAGACGTCTTCGAGGTCGCGCGACTGGCCGGAATCATGGCCACGAAGCGAACGGCTGAACTGATTCCGCTGTGTCATTCGCTGGGACTCGAAAGCGCTGAGGTCGCCTTCGAGATCGTCGATGTCGATGCCGTCCGCATCGAAGCGACTGTCCGAGTGCATGGCCGCACCGGCGTCGAGATGGAAGCTCTGACGGCCGTCAGCATCGCCGCTCTGACGATCTACGACATGTGCAAAGCGGTCGATCGGGGCATGTCGATCGGCCCGGTCGAACTCCTGGAGAAGACCGGCGGACGCAGCGGACACTGGCAGAAATAACAAGCGATTCCCGAAGGAGACGATTTTGTTCGCCGGTCCCATTTTCAGCCGAGAAGCTCTGACGACACCGCGACGGTTGCGCCATTTTTTGATTCGGTCCGGTTACGTCTCCGGATTGTTCGTGCTGATGTACACGGCCGGTCAAGCAACCTTCGGCTGGCAGCAAGTGCGTAGTTTGGGAGATGTCGCCCACTTTGGAAGTTTGATCTTTCAGATTTTCGCGCTGCTGCAAATGACGTTGGTGTTGTTCTTCGGGATGCTGTTCGCCGCCGGAAACGTTGCCCAGGAGAAGGACCGGCAGACGTTGATTCTGCTGTTGATGACGGACCTGCGGCGGCGCGAGATGGTGCTCGGCAAGTTACTGGCCAGCTTGTTGCTGCCGCTGGTGTTGGTGGCGACCTCGGTGCCGGTGTTTTGTGTGACGCTGTTGTTGGGAGGTGTCGCTCCCGATCAAGTGGCGTGGGTCATTGCGCTCTGCACGGCGGCGACGTTTGCTGCGGGAGCTTGGGGCGGATTGGTGGCATTTTGGCGTGAGAAGACGTTCCAGACGCTGGCGATTTGCGTGCTCGGCCTGGTTTTGTTTCTGGGTGCGGTCGAAGCGGTCGTGGCGATTGCCGGTTCGTCAACCGTGGTTGGCGGCGTGGCGGGATTGCTGAATCCGTACCGAGCGTTGTTGTCGGTGATGAATCCGTTCGAGACGCACGGCGGGCTGACGTACTCGCAGGTGGCAGTTCGATCAGTGTCCGCGTTGAGCTTGCTTGCCGTTGCTCTGATCAGCGTGAGCATCGTGCGGTTGCGAGTCTGGAATCCGAATCAAGCCTCGTTCGCTCCACCGAAGACTGAGAAGACCGAAGTGGTTGGCGAGACTCGTGTGCGACATCGAACGATCTGGGCGAACCCGGTCCTGTGGCGAGAAATCTGCACGCGAGCGTATGGCCGACGGATGGTGCTCATCAAGTTGGTCTACTACGCGATCGCGGCATTCGTTGTCTCGACGTTGTGGTCTTCGAGTGGCAGTGGCGAGATGTTGTTGGGCGTGGTCACTCCGGCAGGAGTCGGATTCGTGGCACTCGGTCTGCTGAGCTTGTTGCTGGTGAATGCTCAGGGAGTGACGTCAATCACGACGGAGAAGGACACGAAAACGTTGGAGTTGTTGTTGGTCACGGATATCTCGGCCAAAGAATTTGTCTTCGGCAAGCTTGGCGGAGTGCTGTTCAACACGAAAGAGTTGATCGCGATTCCGCTGGCGCTGATCGGCTGGCAGTTGGTGATTGGGGGCGTCGGCGTTGAGAATTCGTTTTATGTGCTGCTGAGCTTTCTGGCCTTAGTCGGCTTCGCGGCGATGCTGGGGTTGCATGCGGGTTTCAGTTTTGACAATTCGCGGGCATCGATTGCCAACAGCTTGGGGACGATGTTCTTCCTGTTCATCGGCATCGTGATTTTCATGATCCTGTTGGTGGAAGCTCGGTCGTCGTTCTTCTTGCAGTTCCAAAGTTTCCTGGTGTTCATCCTCGTCGGGAGCATCGGGTTGTACGCCTCGCTGACGCACCGAAATCCGTCGGTCGCGCTGACACTGGCGGCGGGTGGATTGCCCTTCCTGACGTTCTACGCGATCACCGAGTTTTTGCTGCACGGCACTTTGGGCGTTTGCTTCTCGATCCTGATGGCCTACGGTTTCACGACGGTCGCGATGCTGATTCCGGCGATCAGTGAGTTCGACACAGCGCTGGGACGCTCGACGCTCGACAAGGGTTAGGCCGATGCCCGTGACGGTGACATGCGAATGCGGACAGGTCACCGAACTGGCTGATCCCGATCAGCCGGCGAACGCGGCTGTTGTCGCCGATCGTGTCTGTTCGGCGTGCGGTCGCTCATTGCCGACTCAGGTTCCGTCCGGCAAACGGATGTTCCAGCAGTTGTGGCAGTCGCACCTTGGCGACGTGGTTGCTCCGACTGTTCCGAACGAACCTTCGAACGAGCCGACTTCAATTGCAGCGCCCGTCGACGAGTCGCTTGCCGCAGAGCCGAGCAAGCCCCGTCGCAGTTTGTGGGACGTGATGAGCGGCTCGAAGAGCGATCCACCCGCCGATTCGGTCAAACCAAAGGGCCTTTGGGGCGTGATGCAAAGCACGCCGGCCAATGAGTCGCCTGGCTCCCCGCTAGTTCTTCTCCCCTTGGGAGAAGGTGGCCGAACGCCGGATGACGGATCGCGTGACGAACGGCGATCGCTCTCGGAACCCGCTTCGACGGAAGTCGAGCGTCATGCCGTCCCTCACCCAAAGGGAGAGGAAGAGGAGTCAACTCGCGTTCCGCAAAGGGCACCACTAAGGACGGAGCTGACTCTCGAACAGAAATATGTGCAGGCGGCGAGTCTGGCTTCGATGGCACATGTGAGGGCGTCGTGGCAGCCTGAGCCGGCTGAAGCATCGTTCGACGATGACGAACGAGAATGGTCGCGCCGCGCGGTGACGGCGCTGGCGTTCGCAGTCTTGACAGTACTCACGGCTGTGGCCAGTTTCCGACCAGAATGGTGGTGGCGCGGGCCGGCCCTGGTGACGGGGTTGGTGGCGGTGTTGCTTGGTTTCGTCGCGGCTGCGGATATTCGGCGATCACGCGGACGGCTGAAGGGACGTTGGGTCGCGCGATCGAGCGTGTTCGTGGGGGCCTGCGGCATGTTCCTCGCGCCGCTCGTGTTTGCTCGGTTGGGCGAGCGGCAGCGCGAGAACGCCGGACGCGAAGAGATTCACTGGCGGCTGCGACGCATCGGCGAAGGACTGGATCAATTTCACACGCAGCAGGGGCATTTTCCGGAGGCGGCACTCAAGGGCCGCGACGCGCATGGCGACAATGTCCCGATGCATGGCTGGATGACTCCGCTGTTGCCATTCGTCGGTCGAGAGGCGGTTTATCGGCAGATTGATTTGAGGCAACCATTTGATGCCGTCGCCAACATGCCAGCAATGCAGCAGCAGATACCAGAATTTTCACTGCCGCGTCGAAAGCCGTCGCGATCACCGCGCGGATTCGCGCTGGCGCACTTCGCTGGAGTCGGTGGACAGGATGTGCGCGAAGCGGTGGGGTTGGTGCATTTTGGATTGTTCAGCGATGGCGGTCCGGTCAAACGCGAGCAGTTCGTCGATGGACTCAGTCAGACGATCATCGCCGGTGAGATTCGCGATCGTGATCCCACTCCGCCACCGTGGGGTGAGCCTGGAAATGTCCGTTCGATCGGAGAAGGCTTGAATCGCCAGTTTCGAGGTTTTGGAAATGCGAATGGCTCCGGCGCGACATTCTTGCATGCGGATGGTTCGGTGAAGTTCTACTCGACCAAGACAGATCGCCGCGTGTTGGAACGTTTAGAGACTCGCGACGGTGGGGAGCCGGAATGAGTCTGCGAACGTAGTGGCTTCGTGGAAGGAGCGGCTAGGTTCGCGAACATGGTCTCACTTGCTGTCGGCGTCGGCCCCGTCTCCGTTCCAGCGTTGCAGGCGGTCGACGAGGAGTCGATTGCGCCAAAGTTCCACCGAAGGGAAGCAGCGGAATTGACCAGGTCATGCAACTCGGCGATCTGCGATTCGATGCGTATCAGTGTTTGGCCCGCCTGCGTCTCTTCCCGATCGCCGCCGTGATCCGCCGGCCTGCGGTCAGTGCTCGCCGACTTTCGTCCGCGGATCAAAGAACGCCACCTTGCGAGCACGTGCCTATGGCGACGCCATCGCATGATCAGCGAGTTCCTCGACGCAATAGTCGGGGACGTTCGTCACTCGAATCCACCGTTCGGTCGCGACCGAGACCGGGATGTTGTCCAAGCCGATCCCCAGCCGCGCGATGTGCCGGCATTTGACCGCGGCACGCACGACCGATTCTGTCACGGGGGTGCAGCAGGTCATGATCGCATCGACATCCGCCGCCAACTGAGTCAGCATGGCCTCCGTTCCTTCCGGAGCTTGGATCAACTCGGCACCGATCACAGCCAGTTCGCGTTGCTCGATTGAACTGTCCGGCCATGCTCGGTCGGTCAGCAGCCCTCGCCAGGACATCGGACTCTGCTACCCCCCTAGCCGCCAGCAGTTTTATCCCACTTCGTCAGTGCCTCAGTGCGCAGCGCATGATTCGCCATGTGCGCGGCGGACGCCGAACTGACGCCCGCTTCGGCGGGAGCGTTCGGCCGTTCGCGACTGCGGATGCACTTGATCCAATTCGAGAGATGCAGCGTCTCGCCATCGGGCAAGTTGTAGAAGTCAGCACCGCGCGGACCTTCACCAAGGATCAATTCACTGGGCTTCAATTTCTTGTTGCGATCCGGCGTAATCACGTAGCCGCCGCGGTCGATGTACAGCGTCCCCTCGGTTCCCATGAACTCGACCATCGAACCATTGCGAGCGTTGCTGAACGTCCCTTCGAAGTACACCTGTAAGACGCGGTTGCGGTTGCGCGAGTACTGCAGCAGCGTCTGCACGGTGTCTGGAGTTTCCCACAAGCCGGGTGCCATGAACCAATCGCCGACGCTGGTCGCTGTCTGCGGATGGTCGAGGTCCAGGATCCAATGCACGACGTCAATCCAATGCACCATCAAGTCAGTAAAGATGCCGCCGCCGAAGTCCCAGAACCAACGCCACTGCCGCATGCGGTACTCGTCGAAAGGCTGCTTCTTCGCGGTGCCGAGAAATCGTTTCCAATCGACGCTTTTAGGGTCGATGGAATCATTGGGTCGAGTTGCTCGCGGCGAATTGCGATTCCAGGTGAGATGCACCTTCACAATGTCGCCGAGCTGCCCGGATCTGATGATCTCGTTGGCCTTCTGAATGTGCGGCATCGACCGCTGCTGCGTCCCTACCTGCACGATGCGGCGATGCTTGTTCTGAGCAGCGACGACAGCATTTCCTTCGGACAATTCGTGCGTCAGTGGCTTTTCGACGTAGACATCCTTGCCCGCGGCGCAAGCGTCAATCGTCAGCGGCACATGCCAGTGATCTGGCGAACCGATCAGCACCGCATCGATGTCTTTGCGGTCGAGCAAGGCGCGATGGTCTTTCGTCTCGAAGGCCTCTGGTTCTGCCAGTTTCTTGCCCGCTTCGAGCGCGGCGTCCCACACGTCGCACACCGCGACGATCTTCACGCCGGGAATCGTTCGCAGCGATTCCATCAGCCGGCGACACCGGCCGCCGGTCCCGATGCAGCCGACGTTGATCGTCTCGTTTGCCGCAAAGCCCCTGGCCGTTGCGGTGTAGCCGGCGGCGAGCACTCCAGCCGCAGTGGCTCCCACAGATTCCAAAAACTCGCGTCGATCAGTCATCGAAAAACTCCTTCGGATTTCAGATTTCGGATTTCGAGTTTTCAACACGATACCATCGCGTCTGCCATTTGCCACCAGCACCGGAGACTCCTATCATCCTCCGCTATTCCAGACTATCAAGGAACTCAACCGCAACACACTATGGCCAAGATCACGTTCGTCAACGAAAAGAAAAGCATCGACGTCGAGCCCGGTAGCAACTTGCGAAAAGTCGCACTTGAAAACGGAGTGCCGCTGTATTGGGGGCCGCACAAGATTTTCAACTGTATGGGCTTTGGCCACTGTGGCAGTTGTAAAGTGCTGATCACCAAGGGCCAAGAAAATGTCAGCCGTCCTGGCCTGTGGGAACGCTTCCGAATTCTCGCTGGTCCGCTGCTGTTTTTCTGGCGACTCGGCAATGAGAAAAAGTTGCGGCTCTCCTGTCAGTGCCGGGTGAATGGTGATATTGAAGTCGAAACGACTCCGAGCGGCAATTGGCACGGCGAACGCTTCTGGGGCTGAAGCAATTAAGCGAAAACTTCTGTGACTCGCGGGAAACCAGCACGACGCGCCTGCGAGTAATCCACAGCGGAGTCACTCGCTTGCGCTTCGTGCTGATGTGACCAGCGAATGAGCCATGCTACTTTCGCGTCCCCTTCAGGCAGGTGCGAAACGCGATCACGGCTTCTTTTGTGACGACACCGTTGCGCAAACCATCTTTGCAGGCGGCCGAACGGATCCCGACGATATCGGGTTCCAGGGTGTGTAGGCCATTGAGCTTGTCGCAGCCCAGTCCACCTGCGAGTGCGACCAGTCGGCCCCCTTGATGCAAGGCGTCCGCATGTCGTTTGAGATCCGCGCGGCTGATCCATTCCCACAAACTGCGGCCTTGTTTCGCCCAGGTGTCGAAGAGCACGCCGACACAGCCACCGGATTTCGTGAGCGATTCTTCCAGGACCGCATCAACGATTGCGGTCGGTGATGGAGCCCCCGCTGCCCGCCAATCGGCATACGCCACTGCGACCCAGAAAAATTTCAATTTCGCATTTGATTCAAACTGCTTGCGGACTTCTTTCCAGCGATCCGGCCAGTTGGGGTCTTTGCCGATTTTTGCTGTTCCTACCTTCACATAAGTCGGACCCGGCGGCAGCTTGGGGATCTTCTTGAGATTGTCCCAATCCGAAAGTTCACCCACGGCGACACTGATCGGCAGCGTCTTGGACTTCTTGCGTATCGCCGTCACGACTTTGCCGATGTTCGCCACGGAAACCATGCCCAGGGGCCCGTTCTTCGGGTCTTTCAAATCGAGGATGTCGCATCCACCGGCCAGCGCGGCTTCGGCTTCCTTCACATCGCGGACACTCACCAGTAGCCAGGGAGTGTCGCCTGCTGCGACCAACGTATCCTTCGTCATCGTGCCTTCACTTTCGAGAGTTAATCAACCGGCCAAATCCTATGGCTCAGTCACAATCCCCGCAATTCTGCGGACAAATCTTCAGTTGTGACCAACGAACCAGAAGCCAATGAATTGAATCGCTCCGATTCAAGCGAGTGCTCGGTCCCATCGCGGCACCGTGATTTTCGGCATTTCGTCGAGGAAAATCGTTTGTTTTCGCATGATTGGTGACTCCAGAAGTCTTTGCTTAAGGGGTGTCACTCTATTTGCCCGGTCGAGATACTTGAGGTGCAATCTAGGGTTAGCACGCACTTTGTGCAGGAGGGGTAACTTGCTGACGCGATTGAGCGTTTGAAATTATCGTTGTCTCCGTGCGACGCGAAGGGATCGTGTCTGGGTTGAGGGCTGTGGCACGGCGGGGTTGGCTGTTGAGTTTTGAAGAGTCGAGTCTGAAGTCGATCGCGGAGCACCTTGAGGAACTTCCCGATCCGCGGTTGGAGGTGAATCGCGAGCACTTGCCATTGGATCCGCGACATGACGTTCCGCGAAGACGAGAGTCGCGCCCTTGATCGCCACCTCGGCGAGAACCTCGCTTGGCTCCGCCGCTTCGCCATCGAACTGCTCGAACGGCATCCCAACACCAAAACCAGTTCGCAATGAAACGATCACAAGCCGGCTGGTTTCTCTCGTGACTCTCCGAAGTTCTCTTCAATTCAACGACTTAGTGAACGCTGGACCTGCCCTGGGAGCCGTGCCCGGAAAAGAACAAAGTTTATATTTCTAAGCGAGTATCGCCCACGGGAGTGAAACTGGAT
>Ga0194128_10000601_pt1 | contig 64993 bp, 57 predicted proteins | sample TA2KigCa65mmetaG_FD_148650 | JGI IMG/M metagenome (GOLD analysis project Ga0194128, IMG submission 148650) | Freshwater microbial communities from Lake Tanganyika, Tanzania - TA2015037 Kigoma Deep Cast 65m | ecosystem: Environmental > Aquatic > Freshwater > Lake | place: Tanzania: Lake...
ATGCGCTCGAAGAGATCTACTATTTTCTCCAGGGAAGTGGCGTCATGTGGTGCGACGGTAAAGACGTACCTGTTGCCGCCGGCGACGCCATCATGGTGCCTCCCGGAGTAGACCACGGCTTTCGGAATACGGGCACCGAAATACTGAAGCTGGTAATCATCTGGGGCAAACCTGCCCAGGCATAAGAACCAACCTGCACACGAGCGGCGTCTACCTGTGGCTCGGTAAGAAATTACGGCCTGGGCCAGGGCGTAACCGAAGGCGATTCCTCGATCGGCTCGAGGACGGACTTGTCGAGCAGGGCTAGCGGCCAGAGCCGGAGGAGCCCGCGACCCCTAACGAGAAGTGCGCGGGGACCATCGAGGCGGGCGTGAGCGCACTGACCGCGATGTACAGCCGCTCGCCGGGAGCAATCTCCTTGACCGTCAGCAAGCCTGTTCCGGAGTGGCTTACCGGCAGCGGTAGTACAACCGCCGTCTGGCCGTCACGTACACGGACCACCTGCACCAGCCACTCTTGCGGGATGCGGTCGCTGATCCTGGTGAAGCCCCGGGCCAACCAGCCGCTGTCCGACCCGGACAGGTCCGCCCAGCCGATTTCCGGGATTTCGAAGCCGTTGAAACAGGCGCCCTGCAGGTAGATCGCATCGTCGGTGATGTACTCGAGGCGCAGCAGGACCCGCTTGCCGGCGAATGGGGTCAGGTCGATCCGCTCCTCGACCCACCTCTGGCTCCTGCCCGTGTAACCGCTTCCGAACGCGTTGCCGTTGGCATTCCGCGCGGTCGTGTGGAGGCCGTCGAGGACCTGCCAGGTCGTTCCACCATCGGTGGACACCTCGACATATGCGTAGTCCCATTCCTCTTCGATCTGGTACCAGGCCGAGAACTTGAGAGTCGCGGTCGGCGTCGCGGAGAGGTCGACCTCGCGCGTCAAGGTCGTGTTGATTGAGTCGCCCTGATTGGTCCACCAGCAGGCCCGTGCGCCCCCGGGCTGTGAAATCAGAGCGGTCGAGGGCTCCCCTTCGAACCTTATGGTCACGCGATCCCGTCCGGGCGGCACCTCGTAGTACATGACCCCCATCTGTGAAGCGACCCCAGTCCGGGTCGAGTCGATGTTCAGGCGCGTCACCGGGACCAAATCAGGTTCGCGTCCCTCGTAGCCGAAGGCCGTGCCTGATTCGCCCAGGAGGTTTGCGACCACCCAGTCGCGAAATATGTCGAGCGGCGGGACGCCTCTTCCGGAACGCCTGAGCGACGAATCCACGCCGGCCAGCCCGTCGAGCGGGTCAGCAATGAGAGCCTGGATGATGGCATCGCCACCGTAGTGCTCGTGCAGGTACTGGAGGAACAGTAGCGCGCCCCCGTAATTCGATCCCGTGTTCCGGTCATCCGGCCATGCGTTCAACTGTGAATTCGGATCGGCGACGTAGGCCTGAACGCTCTGGGTCGGGTAGCCAAGGAGGTACACCGCCAGTTCGGACAGACCCTCATTGATCCAGGTGTCCTCGGTAGGATCGACGTAATGGTGCAGCGCGTGCTGTAGCTCGTGTGTGAGCAGGCCGTAGTAGGGCTCTGTGGCCAGGGTGGCCTTCTTGCCGTCCATGTAGATGATGCTTCGCTCGTTGGAGAACGGGTGCACAGCCCTCGGATAGGCATCGCTTGAGCTGAAGTAGCCGGCCATGCCTGCGTCGAGTTCGGTGTGAAAAATGGTGATCCGGCGGTCGCCATCGAGTCCGATGCGGTCCGCGGCCGGGAACAGTCGCATGACGCGAGGCCAGATCCGGCTCTCAAACTCGGCTATCGAAGCGTCGAGCTTCCCGGGTTCGACCCGCATCGACTCGTCGAAGATCCAGATTGCGTTCGCGCTGACCCGGCGCACGACCGCCGGCGCCTGGCGGCCGCCCCCTCTCTCTCGTAGCACCCAGAGCGTAAGGCGATCACCTTCCCGGATCTCGGGCGGCGTCTTCGCAGGTGTGACGTCGATTGGCTCTGCCTGGCGGAGGCGGAGTCTGCGCGCGAGTTCGACCGGGTCCCGGTCGGGCGGCGTCGGGATGGTCTGGACCGGTGCAGGGGAGACAGGTGTCAGCGATGGCGAGGCCACCGCGGTTGCGACGGCAGCCGGGGTCCCCACAGTTGCGGTCGGCAAGGAGGGCGGACGCGCTTCCGGGCGGCACGCTAGCGCCAGCAGCAGGAAAAGGGCAACGAGCGGTGCGCGGACGCGGGCGAAGTTCGGGCGAACCTTCAATTGAAGCCGTTCATGGCGGCATCTGGCCCGTTGCGCAGGATCGTTTCGACGGCGTCGGCCGCTCGCTTGACGGCGTCAATGACCAGGGCTCGATCGGCCCGATCGAGCGGACTCAGGACGTGGTCGATCTCGGCGCCCGGGGTCCCCGGCCTGCCGACTCCGATCCGCACGCGGATGAACTCGGTTGTGCCGATCGCGGCGACGATCGACTTCAGGCCGTTGTGCCCGCCTGCGCTGCCCTGCGCTCGTACGCGCAGCTTGCCAGGGAGAATATCCATGTCATCAACCAGTACGATCAGGCCACTCGCCTCGGCTTGATACTTTCGAAGCAGGTAGCCGACTGCCTGGCCGCTCTGGTTCATGAAGGTACGCGGCTTCCCCAGGACGACCGGGACGCCGGTCAAAGTTGTCTCCGCGCCGTCGACCCGCGGGTCGAAGCGCTTCAAGCGGGCGCCGGTGCGCTGCGCCAGCTCTTCAAGGCACCAGAATCCCGCGTTGTGCCGCGTGTCGCGATATTCGGGCGACGGGTTTCCGAGGCCGACGATTACCCAGCCTGGTCTCGACCATCCAGCTGGCCTGGTTGACGCGCTTGATCTGCGGAACGGCAACTGGTCCCAGAGCTTTCTGTGCAACCTAAGCGCGGCCGGCCGGAGCGTCGCCCGCGCGCGCCAGTTCCGGTTTGTTGAGCATTTCGACGAACTGCTCCTCGGTGATCGTCCTCACACCCAGCCGGTTGGCGTCATCCAGCTTTGAGCCCGGCTCAGCCCCGACGACCACGAAGTCCGTCTTCTTCGACACGCTGCCCGAGACCAGCCCGCCCAGGGACTTGATGCGCGACTGCGCTTCGCTGCGTGTGAAACGTTCCAGGGACCCGGTGACGACGAAGCGTTTTCCGTCGAACGGTCTCGGGCCGGGCCCGACGCGCGGCGCTTCTACGGGATTGACGCCTGCTGCTACCAGGCGCCCGATCACGTCTTGATTCTCCCGCGCCTCGAACCAATGCGCTACGTTCCGGGCGATCTCCGGGCCGATGCCCTCGACTTCGTCGATCTGCTCGATCGTCGCCGACTGCAAGCTTGCCAGGGACCCGAACTTTCCCGCCAGGAGCTCTGCCGTTTCGGCGCCAACGTGCGGTATCCCGAGCGCATAGAGGAGGCGTGCCAGCGGGCGCTGCTGCGCCCCGCGGATAGCCTGGATGAGGTTGTCGACGCTCTTCTCCCCCATCCTGTCGAGCTGGAGCAGGTCTTCACGGCGCGCTTCCAGGGCAAATACATCGGCGATGTCATGCACGAGGCCGGCGGCGATCAGTTCGGCAGATAGCTTCACGCCAAGCCCTTCGATGTCCATGGCCCCCCGCGCAGCGAAATGCTCGAGGAGTCGATGGAACTGGGCCGGGCACTTTGCATTGACGCACCGGACGACCGCCTCTGCCTCGTCGCGCACGGCCGGCTGTCCACAGCTCGGGCACTCACGCGGCACACGGTACTCGACCGTGCCTGGCGGCCGCTTCTCCAGCACCGGCCCCACCACCTGTGGAATCACTTCGCCGGCGCGCTGGACGATCACGGTGTCGCCCTGGCGGATGTCCTTGCGGCGGATATCGTCCTCGTTGTGGAGCGTTGCCTGGCTGACCATCACGCCCCCCACGAACACCGGTTCCAGTACGGCGTACGGGTTCAGGCTGCCGGTCCTGCCGACGTTTACGCGGATCTCTTTCAGGACCGTGGTCACCTGTTCCGCTGCGAACTTGAACGCGGTGGCCCAGCGGGGCTCGCGCGCGACGTGCCCGAGGCGGAGCGCCACGCGCCGTTCGTCGGCCTTGACCACGATACCGTCGATCCCGAAGTCGAGCGACTTGCGGAGTTCGACGACCTCATCGAACGCGGCAAGCACCTCGTCGAGCGACTTGGCGCGGCGGGCCCAGGGTGGAGTGTGGAACCCCCACTCCTTCAACTGCTCAAGGGTGTCCCACTGCGTAGTGGGCAGATCGCCGCCATCAGCGTGGCCAATCGCGTACGCAAAGAAGTCCAGCGGGCGACGCGCCGTCACGCGCGAGTCGAGCTGGCGCAGCGCCCCGGAGGCCGCATTACGGGGATTCACGTAGAGCGGCTCGCCTTCGACCTCGCGTTCGCGGTTGAGTTGCTCGAACGCTCCGGCCGGGTAGTAGACCTCGCCCCTCACTTCGACGATGGGTGGGTAGCCGCCGGAGTGAAGGCGAAGCGGGATCGAGCGGATCGTGCGCAGGTTCGCCGTGACGTCCTCTCCGCGTTCGCCATCGCCACGTGTGCCCCCGCGCACGAACACCCCGTCCTCGTAGGTAAGCGACACCGCCAGTCCATCGATCTTGAGTTCGCAGATCAGGTCGAAGCCCTTGAGGTCGCCGTAGTCGCAGGCGCGTCGATACCACGCCTCGAGCTCTTCCCTGTCGAAGACGTTGCTCAGACTCAGCAACGGGAGCGGGTGAACGACCTCTGCAAAGCCGGACGCGGGCGGCGCACCGACACGGCGCGTCGGTGAATCAGGCACCGCCAGCTCCGGATAGCTAAGCTCCAGGTCGACGAGCTCCCGGAACATGCGGTCGTACTCGGAATCCGTAACTTCGGGTTTCGCGAGCACGAAGTACAGGTGATTGTGGCGGGAAATCTCTTGCCGAAGTCGCTCGGCCTTCGCCCTCGTCTCGGCGGAAGCCTGTGAATCGCTCATATCCTTCCGATCGAAAACCGGCGGTAATTTGAACGAGATTCATATACGAGAACAGATATGGCCAGTATAGCAACGGGCTTCTGCGCTTCCCCCTTGCTCCCGGCGCGCCCGGCGCGGCGACCATATACTCGGAGGTCCGGGGCGAATGTGCCCCCGGACCAGAAGCGAGCGAGTAGCGCGTGGCAGACGTAAGGCCTTTCAGAGGGATCCGGTACGACGACCGCCAGGCTGGCGCGCTTTCGTCGAACCTTGGCCCGACGTACGACATGATCTCGCCCGAGAAACAACGGGAGCTGCTCGACCGCTCGCAGACGAACGTGATCCGGCTGGAGCTGGCGCTCGACGCCGACCCCGGCGAGAAGCTGGATGGGCGGTACGACAGCGCCGCTGCGATGCAGGCCAACTGGTTTTCGGCAGGAATCCTAAGGCGCGACGCGGAGCCCTCGATGTACGTGATCGAGGAGTCGTTCAACTTCCGGGGCGCCCGGTACCGGCGTTTCGGGCTTCTGGCCGCCGTACGCCTCGAAGACTACGACCGGGGGATCATTCTGCCGCATGAGTACACGCGCGCCGGGTTCGTAGCCGACCGGCTTCACCTCATGAAGGCGACGCGGGCCAACTTCAGCCCCCTGATGGTCCTGTTCCGTGAGCCGCCGGGGGCCCCGATCAGCCGTGCGCTGATGGACGTGGTGAGCAACCCGCCGGACGCCAACGGGAATCCGCCGGACATGCCCGCGATTCGGGTCTGGCGGATTACCGACCCCGAGAGGCTGGCCACCCTGACCGCGGCATTCAAAGACACGAAGTTGTATATCGCCGACGGCCACCACCGCTACGAAGCGGCGCTCCTTTACCGTATCCAGACTCGGTTCGGGCACCGTGCGCGGTCCGACGAGCCGTCGAACTTCCGCATCATGAACCTGATCGAGATCGGCGACCCGGGGCTCTTCCTGCTTGGCTACCACCGGCTCGTGTCCAACGCCACCGGCGAGGAGCTGGAGGCGTTGAAGAGGAGGCTGAAGACGCAGTTCGCGCTGCGGCCGTGGCCGGCGCGGCTCCCACTGGACTCGGAGACGATCGATTCGCAGTTGAACCGAGAGACGCGCTCAACCCTGGTGGTCGGGATCGCCGGCCTTGAAGGCGCCGACCTGCACCTGGGCGTCCTTCGCAATCCTGCCCACGCGACCTCCGAACGGGAGTCGTCGGATTACGCCCGGCTCCATACCGAGGTTCTCCGTGAAGTGTTCGGTGAAGCGCGGGAGCCGCAGGTGATCTCTTACGCGGCCGACCCGGTCGAGGCCATCAAGAACGTCAAGGCAGGGCGGCGCCAGCTGGCCTTCATCATGCGGGCCCTGAGCTCGTCGCAGTTTGAAGGCGTGGTGAGCCAGGGCCAGCGGTTGCCGCCCAAGTCGACCTACTTCTACCCGAAACTGCCCGCGGGCGTTGTCATGCAGAGCCTGGACGGCGTGCTCTAGGCGCCGCCGGGGCTCCCGCCTAAGGCTTGATGATCGTCCTGGCGACGGTCCCCGAGAGCATGTCCTGGAACGCCTCGTTGATCTCCGTCAGGGGCCGGAACCGGGTTTGCAGCTCATCCAGCTTCAACCGTCCCTGCAGGTACAGCTCGATGAACCAGGGGAAGTCGTGGCGGGGTCGCCCGGTGCCTGCCGATGACCCGATCAGCTTGCGGTCGAGGAACAGTGGGCGCATCGGGATCGTGACCTCGCCGTCGGTCGGCGGTACGCCCACCATGCACGCGGTGCCGCCGGCGCACACCGATTCGAACGCCTGCCTGACAGTAGCGGGCTTGCCAATCACCTCGAAGGCGTAGTCGACGCCGCCATCGGTCATGTCGACAATCGCCTTGACGGGGTCGGTCTCGGAAGCCAGCACGGTGTCCGTGGCCCCGAACATTTTTGCGAATTTGAACTTCGAGGCCGCGATGTCGACCGCGATGATCCGGGACGCGCCGGCGATCACGGCGCCCTGGATCACGTTCAGGCCGACGCCGCCACAACCGTACACCGCGACCGTCGACCCCGGCTTTACCTCGGCGGTGTTCACGACCGCACCCACTCCGGTGACGACCGCGCAGCCGATCGAAGCGAGCTTCTCGATTGGCACGTCGTCGCGCACTTTCACGAGCGTCCATTCGGGGACCACGGTGTACTGAGAGAAGGTGGCAAGGCCGTGAAAGAGGGGAGTGCCGTCGGCCTTCGAAAAGCGCTGTGTACCGTCGACCATGAAGCCGGGCTTCGCCTTGATGCCGTTGCACAGGTTGGGGCGGTTCGTCGAGCAGTACTTGCACTTCCCGCACATTGGACGGATCGCGAAGACGACGTTGTCGCCGGCCTTGAAGGCCGTGACGTTCGGGCCGACCTTTTCGACGACGCCGGCGGCCTCATGGCCCATCACGAGCGGCACGGCTGCCGCTTTCGTGTGACCGTCGACCGCGTGGTAGTCGCTGTGGCAGGCGCCGGTGGCGGCAACCCGGACGAGTACCTCGCCCGACTTCGGGTCGCTCAAGTTCACTTCCTCGACCCTGATGGGCTGTCTTGGGGCGTAGAAAACGGCAGCCATGGTTCGCATCAGATAGCGCTCCTGACAACGTTTTTTGGCGACGGGCCACAATCAGGCGCAGGGATGATACCGCGAAGGGACCAGGCGCCCCGCCTGAGCCATGGCCGTTCGACAATCAGGCGCTCCAGGTGTAGCCGGCTGCCTGTCGTACTTGCGCTGGACGAGCCGGTCCGATTTAGGTGGCCAGGCGGCTTCGGCGCCCTGGTCCTGTACAGGCTACAGGACCTCGCCGGAGTCATACCCCTTGTCCGCGAGCACGCCGGTGGCCTTTATCCCGCGCAGCAATGGCAGAGCTGCTCTGAATCTGGAGCCTCGCCCCCGGCGGGGATCAAGCGTGCATGCTGACCTGCGGCATCGACCGCCGAGTGGATCTTTGTGGTTAATCCACCCCTGGAACGCCCCAGAGCCTGGTTTGGCGCCCCCCTTTTCCACTGGCAGGCTGCCGGTGGGCACGGACGAGCTTGGAGTCGGTCATGACCCACGAATTCTTCGGGTCTTCCAGCAGGACCTTGAAGATCCTCGCCAGGATTCCGGCCTTCGCCCAGCGTGTAAACCGTTTGTGCGTACTCTTCCAGTTGCCGTACTCAGCCGGCATGTCCTTCCAGCGTGCGCCGCTCCGCAGCACCCAGAGCACGCCATTTACGAAGGCGCGGTTGTCCTTTGCCGTCACCCCAACATGTCCTGGCCGCCCCGGCAGGAACCCCTCGATCTTGCGCCACTGCGTTGCACTCAGCTCGTACCGCTTCATATGGACCCCACAAGCTGGAGGCCTGCAACCTGCTATTCCCTGCCTCGGGCCAGCATCGTGGCCTGGCCGCAGGTTTCTCTCAATTGTCGATTGGCCCTAGTTGGTAACCGCCTTGAGTTGTTCGATGATAGTGGCGGCCGCGACGTGTTCTGAGTAGCGCTTTCCGATGAAACTCCACTTGAGCTGGCCGTCCTTGCCCACGATGAAGGTGGAGGTCGATGCCAGGCCGTCGCCATGGAGATTGAAGACCCCGTACTTCCTGGGGACTGCCGAATCGCCGCTCGTATAGGCGATGTGGAAGGGCGCGCCGAACTGCTTGACCGCGTGTTCCGCCCCGGTCAGGTCATCGGTGGATACTGCGATGACCTCGGCGTGAAGCGCTTCGATCTGTTCGTACTGGTCTCGCAGCTGCACGAGCTGCTGGCGGCAGGAGGTTCACCACCAGGCACGGTAGAAGACCAGGACGACGTTCTTCTGGCCCAGGTACTGGCTCAGGGCGACTTCGCCACCCTGCGCGTCGGGGAGCTTGAAATCGTGCAGCCCCGGGCCGAGTTGCGTGGCTGGCGGGGCGGCCGGGACCGTCGCGGCAGGAGCGCTGACCGGAGCCGTGGTGGGTGCCGCCGTGGCCGCCGGTGGCGAGGTCGGGGGTGGGGTCGCGGTCGCGATCGTTACCGGCCGGGACGCTACCTGCGTCGCGGTCGGAACCGCTTCGCCGGCGCACGCCAGGACCAGCGCGCTCGCGGCGGCCGCGGCTACGGCCCTGAGCCGGACCGGAGAGCGCCTGGGCACTGCCGTGCAAGCGGAACGCATGTCCCCTCCGTTCGACGCCGCCCCGTGTTGCGGCCGGCAATACCTCTGGTACGGCGCCGGGGTGGCGGCGGATGTACCTAGCGGCCGGCCCGCATGGCCGCAATCGACTTGCCGATCGCCTCGAGGGCGCTGTCCACGTGGTTCGTTTCAACCCAGCCCATGTGACCGACCCTGACGATCTTCCCGGTCATCTGTCCCTGGCCGCCGCCGATTACCGCTCCGTAGTTCTTGCGCACGCGGGCGACCAGCGCCTTCCCGTCGATCCCATCCGGCACGCGGATCGCGGTCACGGTATCGGACGCGAATCGGCGCTCCGGAAACAGTTTCAATCCGAGCTTTTCGGCGCCATTGCGGCACCGGTCCGCGGTCCGGTGGTGACGTTCGAATACGCTCTCGATCCCTTCGTCGACGATCCGCTGCAGGGACACCTCGAGCGCGTACATGGCCGGCAGGCAGGGCGTGAACGGCGGCTGGCCGATCTTCAGGAAGTCGCGGTACTGCGCGACGTCGTAGTAGTACTTCGGCATGCGAGCCGTCTGGTACGCCTTCCAGGCGCCGGCGCTGAATGTGATCATCGCGATCCCCGGAGGCGCGATCCAGGCCTTCTGCGAGGCCGTTGCCACGACATCGATGCCCCAGGCGTCGACTGCGATCGGCATGGCGGCCGCGCTCGACACGGCGTCGACCAGCACAAGAGCGCCTGAGTTCTCCTTCACGGCATGCGCGATGTCTTTCAGCGGATTCGCGACGCCCGTCGAGCTCTCGTTGTGCGTCACGATCACGGCCCGTACGTCTTTTTCGGCCTTTAGCTTTGCCTTCAGCGCAAAAACATCAACCGGCTGACCCGCAGGGAACTGCATCGCGACTACGTTCGCGCCGTACGCCTTCGCGATGTCGCCGAACCGGTCGCCAAAAAACCCGATCGTCAGCGACAGCACCTTGTCGCCCGGCGACAGCGTGTTGACGATTGCCGCTTCCATCGCCCCGGTGCCGGAGGACGTAATGAAATAGGCGTCGCCCGCGGTCATGAAGACGGTCTTCAGGTTGGCGGTCATGCGCGCCAGCATGTCGGCGTACTCAGGCCCGCGATGGTTCATCATCTGGGTGCCCACCGCCTCGAGGATGTCGTCCGGGAGCGGGACCGGTCCGGGGATGCGGAGGTTCTCACCCGCCAGCCGTGCGGCGGTGGTCTTATTGCTGGTCTGCGATGCCATTAGGCGTTCTCTTTCATGAAGTTGCCGGAAGGAGCGTCCAGTTTACGCCCGGCTTGCCGCACCTAAGCCAGGTTCACGAGCCGGTATGTCCTGGCGCCCCGCCTCAGGATTATCACGCGACCTTCGATCAGGTGTGAAACGCGGACGGGGAACCTGGGATCGTCGATCCTCAGGTCGTTAAGGTAAGCGCCTCCCTGGTCGACGAGACGGCGGGCCTCGGCGTTCGAAGCGCATAGCCCGGCCAAGACCGCGAAGCGATCGAACGGCGTTCCTTCGCCTTCGAGCAGCGACCGCGCGATCTGGGCCCGCGGCGCGCCACCGAGCACGTCCTCGATCTGCTCCGCGCTCAGGCCGGCCACGGAGCCCCCGAACAGCGCGTTGGTCGCCTTTTCCGCCTCTTCTAGCCCATCCTGACCGTGGACTGCGACCGTCACCGCGCGCGCCAGGGTTCGCTGGGCCACCCGCTTCTTGGGTTCCAACCGGACCGCCTCCTCAAGATCGGCGATCTCCGACTGGCCGAGGAACGTGAACCATCGCAGGTACTTGCCCATGTCGCGGTCGTCCGAGTTCAGCCAGTACTGGTAGAAGCGGTAAGGCGAGGTCAACGCGCGGTTCAGCCAGATGTTCTGACCCTGCGACTTTCCGAACTTCTCGCCGCTGGCGCTTGTCAGCAGCGGGTAGACCAGGCCGTGGGGTTCGCCGCGCCGGTAACCGGTGACCGCGCCGGATGCGGCAGTGACCGGCTCGACGCGCTTGATAAGGTCGACTCCGGCCAGGATGTTGCCCCACTGGTCGGACCCGCCCAGTTGCAGCCGGCAGCCATGGTCCCGGTACAGCGCCAGGTAGTCGTACGCCTGGAGCAGCATGTAGCTGAACTCGGTAAACGAGACCCCGGACTCCCTGCCGAGACGAGCGCTGACCGATTCCTTCCCGAGCATGTAGTTGACCGTGAAGTGCTTCCCGGTGTCGCGCAGGAAGTCGATCAGGTTCAGGTCAAGCAGCCAGTCGCCATTGTTGATCAGGCGTGCGGGATTAGTGGTGGTCTCGAAGTCGAGAAATCGGCCGAGCTGCGCCCGGATGCCGGCGACGTTCCGGGCGATCGTGTCCCGGTTGAGGAGCAGCCGTTCCTCGGAGCGGCCGCTGGGGTCTCCGATCATGCCGGTCCCGCCGCCTACGATCGCGATCGGGGAGTGCCCGTGCTTCTGGAGGCGGGCCAGCGCCATGATCGGGATGAGATGTCCCATGTGCAGGCTGCTGGCCGTTGGGTCGAAGCCCGTGTAGCACGTGATCTTCTCGCTCGCGAGCATCTCTTCGGCGCCCGGGGTGGCGTCGAAGATCATGCCGCGCCATTTCAACTCTTCGAATACGTTCATGTCTTGCCAGACATTGTCACACCCCGTCGGCTCGGTCCTGTAGTTGAGCCGCCGCAGACTTGAGGGCAGACCGCGCTTGCAGGACATCGGCGGTCATCTGGCGCACGAGGGCTTCCACCGACTCGAACCTGAGCTCCGGTCGCAAGCGCTTCACGAACACGACGCCCAGGGTGGATCCGTAAAGGTCGCCATTGAAATCCAGCAGGTGTGTCTCGATCGTGCGCTTGCCGCCGCCGAACGTCGGTCGGACCCCGATGCTCGTCGCCGACGGGTGCCGCCGCGCCGAAGGCGTGCCTGGCGCGACGATCGCCCAGGTTGCATAGATCCCGTCCCCTGGAATCGCAATGTGTGGGTCGACCCCGACGTTAGCCGTTGGAAACCCGAGCTGCCGCCCGCGGCGATCGCCGGTCTCGACCGTTCCGGTCAGGGTGTACCGGCGCCCCAGCATCGTGCAAGCGTCGTCGACTTGCCCGTCGGCCAGGGCCTTCCGGATCGCGCTGCTGCTGACCTGATGCCCGGCGTGGGTGGCGGGCTGGACCGTATGAACCTGGAAGCCAAGTTCCATGCCCAGGCCGCGCAGTACCTCCGGAGTGCCTGAGCGATCACGTCCGATCACTGCGCCGGGACCAAGGATCAGGTGCTTCATGGCGACCCGCGTCGACAGTTCGCTTGCGAACTCGCGCGGGGAAAGGGACCGGAGCGACTCGTCGAAATCCACCGGGATCACCAGGTCAATGCCAGCGGCGCGCACCAGCGCCAGCCGGTGCTCGATCGACGACAGATATGTGACCGGTCGGTCCGGAAGCAACAGCGCGCGCGGCTGCTGGCGGAACACGATCACGGCCGATGCACCGTCTTTCAGCGAGGATGCCCGGGCGACGGTCGCGGCGAGCAGCCGGCGATGTCCGACATGCACACCGTCAAATGTGCCGACCGTCACCGCAGTCGGGCGACCGTTCCTGCTCACGGAATCGAGCTGTGACTGAAAGGTCATACGCTTAGTATCTATCCAGCCAGTCGGACGCGCTTGCCGAGCGCGCTGGGGCCGCCGCCGGCACTACTCCTGCGCGATCACCCCTGGCGGTGAGCCGAACGATCCCGGAGGTTGGCGGCGTCGCGCAGGTAGATGTGCTTGATTTCAGACTGCTGCTTCTCGGTATTCCAGAGGACCAGGATTCGGATGCAGCGCGCTTGTCCATGCGGGACCGCCATCTCGTGTCCGCACATGAGCGGGACGTGCTCCCACTTGAGTTTCTCGCGGGCCGCGACGGCCGGGAACTCGGCGGTCAGGTCCGGGCTGGTCGAAAAGATGGTCGCGGCGACGTCGTCGGAAGCGATCCCGTTGGCCTCCACCATCCGCTGCAGGAGGTCGGTGGTCGCCTCGATCACGCCGGCCCGCGTGTGGTCGTGGGACGTAGTGGCGCCGCGTACACCTCTGACCTTCATCAAGACCCCTGCCCTCTGTGGCCTGTCGGCCTGGCCGCGCCGAGCGCAAGCCCCCTGATATAGGCCTCGGCGCGCTCCGGCGCCGACTCCACCGGGCCGTCGCGCATCGCATCGATCAGCGCGCTGCCGACAACCACCCCGTCCGCGAACTCCCCGGTTTCCTTGACGTGCGCGGCCGTCGATATCCCAAAGCCGACTGCTACTGGTAACGAAGTGTGGCGGCGCACCACCTCAACGAGCCCCCGGACACGCGCCGAGAACATTGCGCGGGCGCCCGTGACCCCGAGCAAGCTGACACAGTACACGAAGCCGCGCCCATCGCGACATGCCGCCGCGATCCGAGGCTCAGGACTGGTCAGAGCGAGCAACGGGATCAAGTCCAGCCCTCGCTTTTCGGCTGCAGAGCGCAACGGGCCGGCTTCTTCGGTCGGCAGATCCGCCACGATCAGCCCGTTGACCCCGGACTCGGCCGCCGCGTCGCAGAAGCGTCCCAGCCCGTAGCTCATGAGCGGGTTGTAGTAGCCCATGAAGACGAGAGGGATCTTCAAGCCATCGGCGCGCAGCCGGGCCGCCGAGGCGATGCAGATCGCCGGCGTCACGCCCTGGCCGAGCGCATGGTGGCTGGACATCTGGATCGTTGGGCCCTCGGCGAGCGGATCGCTGAACGGAATGCCGAGCTCCACCAGATCCGCGCCTGCCGTTGCTACTGCCTTGACGGCGTCCAGGCTGGCGTCGACGGTCGGATAACCGATCGTCAGGAACGGCGCGATCGCCGTTCGCCTGCGCCGGCGCGCGTCCTCGAATGCCTGTTGTATTGGTCCAGTGGACAATGATGAAACCTCGGAATGGCGCCCACCGGCGGGCTCCCGTCAGGCGCCAACGCCTGACGCCGCGACCACGAGCACTACGACATTATTCAGCGCGTGGGCGAACATGGCAGGCCAGATGGAGCCGGTCTTCACATAGACCCAGGCCAAGACGATACCAAATATGAACGTGGGCACGAAGACCGTCGGCTCCACGTGAAATAGCGCGAAGAGCACTGCGCTGATCACCACGCCGGCGACGAGCCCCAGGTCGCGGCGGAATCCCGAGAAGGCGAAGCCTCGGAAGAAGATCTCTTCCGTGAACGGGGCCACCACGCCGACCACAACGAACGCGAGCCACAGCTCGACGTTGTGCCTGAGGAGCTCGCGGGCGCTGTCGGTTGGACGCAGGAACTCCCATCCCATCTGGTCCACGACCTGTACCCAGCCGAACGAGGCACCCACTCCGGTGAGCCAGGCGAGGACGGCCCACGCTACCCAGTGATCGGCGCGGGGGCGCACGAACCCGAGGCTGGCGAAGGTGCCACCCCTGCGGACGATGACGTACCACAACGCCACGGCCACGAAGAAGAATTCGAAACCAGCGCTAATCAGTAGCGCTCGCCGCCCTCCTGCCAGCGGCTGGTCGCCCGGGAGGGCACGTTGTAGCGAAAAGGCCAGCCAGATCGCGAGGACGGCCAGCGCCCCCGCGAGCGCGCCCAGCAAGACTTCCCTCGATCCCCAGTTGACTCTTCCAGCCATCGAATCTCCGAGCAGCTAAGCTATATTTTCAGTCTGCGCCCGATTCATCTCCCGACCCAACCGACGGCTGCTGCGAGGGCCCGATGACATCTCAAGTTCACGGATTCAATCTGAGGCTCGGCCAGGGTGGCGACCGCCTCGAGATGCGATGTGAGCACCAGAACGGCGTGCTCTACATGGTCCCGGCCGACCGCAGTTGGGTCTGCACGGACGAGCATCGCCATGCGCACGTGCTTGCCGGTTTCTTCAAGGAGCTAGCCTCCCTGGAGGATCCGAGGGTAAGGCAAGCCATGAACAGGTGGGGGCTCTACTACCGCGAGCGGCCGCTCGACGAAAGCGCCGGGCAGTAGTTCTTTTCCGATTGCGGGTTCGGCCCGAAGTACTCGCCATGCAAGAGGCCGCCGGGAATACACCCGGCGGCCTCTTGATTCGTCTGAGAACTGAAAAGGGCGGCCTGTACTAGGCCGATTGCGGGTTCGGGTCAGGCATCCGTGTCCCGCCCTCGACGACCGTCTTAGGATCCTGGTCACGCGTTGGAGGCCTGGGGGGCGTCGCCGGCTCGGAGTCGGGCCCCCGGGGGTCTTCGCCGCGCACGATCCGGCGGACCTCATCGGCGTCGATCGTTTCGTGCTCCAGCAGGTACTGGGCCATTCGCTCGAGCGCCTTGAAGTTCTCCTTGATCACCCTCTCGGCAGTCGCCCTTCCCTCTTCCAGGACGCGATCGAGTTCCCGGTCGATGATGGCCTCGGTTCGGAGGCTGTAGTCGCGCTGCTCACCAAGCTCACGGCCGAGGAAGACCATCTCTTCTCGCTTGCCGAACGACCTGGGCCCGAGCTTTTCGCTCATGCCGTATCTGGTGACCATCTGGCGTGCGATCCTGGTTGCCACCTCGAGGTCGTTCGAGGCGCCCGTTGTGATCTCACCGAACTTGAGCTGCTCGGCGACACGTCCGCCCATGGCGGCCGCGATGTCGGCTTTGAACCCTTCCAGTGTCTCCAGGTACCGGTCCTCCTCCGGGAGGTAGCGGGTGTAACCGCCCATCCGTCCACGGGAGACGATCGAGATCTTGTGCACCGGGTCGGCGTGCGGCAGGCTCGAGGCCACCAGGCCGTGCCCGGCCTCGTGATACGCGACAAGCTCCTTCTCGTGAGCGCTGATGACGCGGCTCTTGCGCGCCGGTCCCGCTATCACGCGGTCGATCGCCTCCGTGAGTTCGTTCAGGCTGATCGACTTCTTGTTGCGGCGCGCGGCAAGGATGGCCGCCTCGTTGATCAGGTTCGCGAGGTCGGCGCCGCTGAATCCCGGCGTCTGGCGCGCCACGCGGCTGAGGTCGATTCCGGTCTCGAAGGGCTTGCCCTTGGCGTGGACCTCGAGGATCGCGGTTCGGCCGCGGATGTCCGGAGTGTCCAGGATCACGCGGCGGTCGAATCGACCCGGCCGGAGTAGCGCCGGGTCGAGAATGTCCGGTCGGTTGGTGGCGGCGATCACGATGACGTTGGTCGAAGTGTCGAACCCGTCCATCTCGACGAGGATCTGATTCAGAGTCTGCTCGCGCTCGTCGTGGCCACCGCCGAGGCCTGCGCCCCGGTGCCGGCCCACGGCGTCGATCTCGTCCACGAAGATGATGCAGGGCGCGTGCCGCTTGGCCTGCTCGAACAGGTCACGGACGCGTGACGCGCCGACTCCAACGAACATCTCTACGAACTCGGAACCCGAGATGGAGAAGAACGGGACGCCAGCCTCGCCCGCCACTGCGCGCGCGAGCAGCGTCTTGCCGGTTCCGGGCGGGCCGAGCAGCAGGACGCCGCGCGGGATGCGGGCGCCCAGAGCTACGAACCGCTCCGGGTATTTCAGGAACTCGACGACCTCCTCCAGCTCCTGCTTCGCCTCGGGCACGCCTGCGACGTCGAAGAAGGTGACGGTCGCCTTGGCCCCGACGAACATGCGCGCCCGGCTGCGGCCGAAGCCGATCGCCTGGTTCGAGTTGCCCTGCGCCTGGCGCATCATGAAGAGCAGGATGCCGCCGAAGATGATCAGCGGCAGGAAGTTGATGAGCACGCTGACGAACGTGCCCATGCCTGAGGAGCCTTTTACCTTTACCGAGACGCGGCCGGTGTCTACGCCGGCGTTCTCGAGGATCTGGACGATGCTCGAACCAGGCTCCTTCCGCGATCTGAAGGTCTGGGAACCGTCGATGATCGTGAGATTGTCGCCATTGACTTCTATCTGGATCGACTGAGAGACCTTGGCCCGTCCGATCACTTCGCTGATCGGGATCTCGCGGCTCTGACCGAGCCCGTCGTCGAACCACAGGAAGAACACGGTTATGACCGTGATGACGATCAACAGATAGATGAGGCTGTTCCGCATCCAGCGGCTGCTCATGAAGACCTCCAGGGGGTCGGATCAAGGCGTGGATCGGTCGGGGAGACCGATCAGGGTGCCTGTTCTTGGCTCAGTCCGGGATGGCTCCGATGCCCGGCAGCAACCTGCATGTTGAGACGTCAGGCACCTGGTCGTAGATTCATCCTAGCATACGAAACTCGTATTTCCAGATTTGGGACCCACTGTTCCTGAGGCTACCTCCGGGCCTGTCCCTTCAGCTTCCCCCTGGCGGTGATTTCACAGCGCGGGTTCAAGTCGTTCCCGACGCACTTGATCAGCCTTGCGCGCTCCAATTCGGCGCACGCCTGGCGGCCTTTCTCGCCCGCAGAGAAAGCGAAGCCCGGGAGGCCATGACGGCGTGCATCACGCGCCATTTCGCATGCCTGCAACCGAAGTCCCCGAATCTTGCTGAGGCTTGATCTTCACCGGCGCGCCGGTGAAAGCGGGCACAGTAGCAGCTCGTTTGCCTGTTAGTGGCACAGCTGGTCGCCATCAAGTGAGCATGGAGGGCGAAGCCGAAACGGGGGCTGCCTCCCACCCGTCTGTGTTGACCCCGTTCGTGGAGTTTCCATCTGGAATGCCGCTGGATCGGGTAGTCGAGACTATCCAGGAGGTGTGCCAGCGGATCATCACCGCGATCGAGAGCGATTGGCGTAGCGCTCAACTGGCCGCCCCTCGCTTCGAAATGTGCAAGAGGCTTTCGTTGTCGTGGCACTGATGAGTGCATTAGTGCCGTTTTCGTTGACTATAAAGCTGGCGTCGTGCTATGTTTCTAAGCTAAACCGAAGCTGGCACGCTGGCTGAGGCCGGCCGATTCGCACCAACAATCAGGGGGTCTGGAATAGCTCGAGAATACCGCATCAACCGGCAGATACGCGCCAGAGACGTCCGCCTGATCGGCGGAATAGGGGACGGATCAAACGAATCGGTAGTGGTGCCACTGGAGCGGGCGCTGGCGCTTGCCGAGGAAAACGGTCTGGATCTGGTCGAAGTATCGCCCAACCAGAACCCGCCGGTTTGCAAGCTCCTCGACTACGGACGGTTCAAGTTCGTGCAGGCGAAGAAAGCCAAGGAAGCACGCAGGACGCAGGCCCGCAACGAGCAGCGTGAAGTTCAGCTGACCCCGCGTATCGGCGAGCACGATATCGAGGCCAAGATAAAGACCGTCCGGGGACTACTGACCGACGGCGCGAAAGTAAAAGTGGCTGTAAAATTCCGAGGTCGGGAGATCACTCACCCCGATCTGGCGGTCAAAGTCCTTCGGCGCGTTGCCGAGGCGGTGGCTGCGGAAGCAAAGCTGGAGCGGCCTCCGATGATGGAGGCGAGATCGTTGAGCATTATCCTGTCGCCTGCCGGCGCCCAGCCGGTCGGAGCGGCAACCGGAGGTACGGGCGAAGATGCCCAAAATTAAGACTCACAAGGGCGCCGCACGGCGCTTCCACGTAACCGGCAGCGGCAAGGTCGTCCGCACCAAGGGTCCCAAGAGCCACCTGCGCCGCAACAAGGCAAAGCGGGTCAAGCGGCTGTTCGGGGGCAAGGTCGAGACCGCACCGGTGTTCGCCAAGAAGATCAAGCCCTTCCTGCCGAAGTAGGTCGGCACTGAACCAGAGACGGCCGGCGTCGTGACGCCACAGGCCGAAGCCCAGGAGTAGTCCCGTGCCCAGAGTTAAGGGTGGTACCACCCACCATCGTCGTCAGCGGGCGGTTCTGACCGCTGTTCGTGGCCACAAGCAGGCGCGCCGCACCCGTTACCAGACGGCCCGCGAGTCGCTCCTGCACGCCATGGCCTACCAGACCGCACATCGCCGGAGCCGCAAGCGTGACTTCCGGGCGCTCTGGGTGACGCGGATCAATGCCGCCGCCCGAGCGCACGGCCTTTCCTACTCGCGCTTCGTCCGAGGCCTGATTCTGGCCGGCGTCGCGGTCGATCGGAAGAACCTGGCCGACCTCGCGGTGCGCGAGCCGGCCGCGTTCGCTGAGCTGGCGACCACCGCCCGCGGCGCGCTCGCCTAACCCTTCCTCAGGAAGGACGCAGCCGCTCGGCGGTAACCGCTCATCAGGCGGCCATCGCCGACTCCATGAAAGGCGCCACCCTCGCCCGTTATTAGCCGCGCCCGGCGAAGTACGCCGGGCGTGCCGCGCGCGCCCGACACTCAGAACGCGTACGCGTGCGAGCCCGACCGCACAGGGACCGCTCGGCAACAGGGCCCCGCTTCCGAGAATCGCGCCGAGTCGGGCTGACGGGCCGGTCGGTGGCCAGCCTCAGCGTTCAACGGGCGGCTACTAGCCGGAGCTGGCGTCGACGGCGACGAAGGTGAACAGGAGCGCCAGATACAGGAGCGAGTACAGGTAAAGGTCGAGCGCGGCCTGGCGGGAGCTATCGATCATCATGCGAGCCGCCAGCGCAAGAAACACGGAGCCGGTCGACAGCGCGCCTGCGAGGTAGAGGACGCCAAGTGCGGGCGTGGAGATCCAGAGCAGGACGGAAAGGGCAACCACCGTAAACGTGTAGAGCAGGATCTGGACCCGGGTCGCTGACACCCCGGCGACCACCGGTAGCATCGGTATGCGCGCAGCCGTGTACTGGTCCTTGAGGATGATCGCGAGGGCCCAGAAGTGGGGCGGGGTCCAGAAGAACACCAGCGCGAACAGGTACCAGGCAGGGAGCGCCAGGCTGCCGGTGACGGCAGCCCACCCCACCAGCGGTGGGATGGCGCCTGCGGCGCCGCCAATAACGATGTTGTGGGTCGTAGAGCGTTTGAGCCAGAGCGTGTAGACCAGTACGTAGGAAAGGGTGCCCGCCATCGCCAGCAAAGCTGCGAGCAAGTTGGCCCACAGGACTAAGGTTGCGAAAGCCAGGACTGTGAGCACCAGTCCGAAGGTGAAAGCTGAGGCCGGGGCGATCCGCCCGCTGGCGACCGGGCGGCCGCGCGTGCGGCCCATCAGGGGATCGCTTTTCCGTTCGATCCAGTGATTGAGCGCGCTGGCCCCTCCCGAGGCGAGAGCGCCGCCGACCATTGCGGCGACCGTGAGCACTGCCGGCGGGGGGCCTCCGTAGGCCAGGACCATCGCGCCGTAGGTCGTCAGGAGCAGCAGCGACATGATGCGCGGCTTGGTCAGGGTCACATAGTCGCGAATGGCGCCTCCGGTCCGTGTTTCGGTCGGCGCGCTCGTACTAACCACCCGTTTTGAGCCACCCTTTCGCGGCCGGATCCACCGAGCGCAGCCCCGTGAGGATCGCCAGCAGCACCGCGGTGGCCCACATGAGAGTGCCTAGCGTGAGGTGCAGGGCCCTCGCCCACTCCTCAAAAGTGGTCCATGGATTGGCCGCCCCTACGATGATCTGGGCCACGACGATCGCCATTGCCGCCAGCGCAACCCGGCGCAGCGCCACTGAAGAGGACGGCAGGCGATAAGCGCGGTGAGCGGCAAGAAGCAGGATCAGGGAGCCGACACCCGCGAGCACGCGATGGGTCATGTGGACCCACGCAAGTTCGCTTTGAGGTAGCAGCGGGCCCCCGCACAGCGGCCAGGAAGCGCATACGGCCCCCGCCCCCTGCCATACCGCGTAGGAACCCGAGAGGAGGGCGACCAGTGTGGCGCCGCCTGCAATCCAGGTGAGGCGACGGACCGCGGCGTCGTTTGCTGGCGCGGTCTTCATGAGCGACCCGGCGCCAAACGCACGGGTCGCAAGAGCGAGCGCGCCGATCGCAATGGCGAGGTTGGATTCCGCCAGTCCAAGGTGGAGCGTCCGCAGGGCCGGGTGCAGTTCGCTGAGCACGACCGTTGCCCCAATGCCGCCTACGACGACGATCACGCCGAGCGCGGCGGTCGTCAGCCACAGGACGCCCTTTTCGTGGCGATGGCGCGCCCAGACGAGAACCGTCGTGGCCAGGAGCGCGATCCCGACCAGTGACCCGATCGTGCGGTGGGTCCATTCGATCCAAGCTTTCAGATCCGGGGGTGGAATCAGTCTGCCGTAGCACAGTGGCCAGTCCGGGCAGCCCAGGCCCGAACCTGTAACCCGGACGATCCCCCCCACCGTGATCTGCAGGACTATGCCAATAACGACCACACACAGCAGTGCGACCAGGGTCGAGTTTGGTCCGGACGCGGCGCTGGGGCGTGCCGGCCCTTGGAGTCGCGGTGAGGGATCTGAGGGGGAGGTTGAGGCTTGTTGCAAGGAATCTCGAGATGCTAATTCTCGGCGTTAGGAATTATATCTGCCGCATCCCACGTGCGGCAACGAATCAGCGACGTTCTGCAATGAGCCGGGCGGTCACGAGCAGGCGATGGTCGCAGACCAGCGGCGGCACGCATGCGACCAGTGTGATCGTACCGGTCGGCGACTTGTAGAGATTCATGTTGTCCTGGTGCACGACGCGGCTAGCCGCAACCCGGTACGGGAACGCCCCAGAAGCGCTCTCCAAGATCACGTCTACCGGGTCCTGCTTGATCAGGTTTGGGCTCTCGGGCAGCTGGTAGAACGCGTTGCCCTCACCAGCAATTGGGCTTTCGAGGTGCCCGAAGAGCCATGTGCTGCCGTTTTCACCGGCATTGGCCGTGCCTGGGATGTGGCCGACCACGTGGGCCGGGGTTTCATACGCCCTCGAATCCCCGAGATCGAGGATCTGGAGCCTGGAAACCTCGCTTACAACGCCGATCGATGGGATCTCGATGCGCCGGGCGTTCGAAAGGGTGCCGAGGCTCCGTGTCGCGTCAAATCTGGTAACGAAATCCTAGCCTTCAGGCAGTCCCGGCCCTCCGTACGGGGAGCTTCCGGCCCACAGAGGAGAGTCCCAGTACCTGGGGTTCGTAGACGCGGCCGGGTACCGCGCTCGTACGTCGATGTGGCGGCCGGCGAGCGAGGTGGGCTCGGCCATCGGCGTCGTGACCGCCAGTGTGCGGCGATGTCGGGGAAGCCGTCGCGCGGGCTGCGGCCGCCGTTGGGACCGGCGGTTGGAGCCAGCCGCCCCGGACGTCGTTCGGCACGCTCGCTTCGAGCCTGTCGGGGCGGCTGCAGGCAATCTGTGTGTAAACGAGGTACGCGATCGCAAGCGTTGCCATGAGCGCGCCAGTGCCGGCCAGGCGTATTCGAACAAGCGGCTCCAGGGACGGTGGCGAGCGGTCGCGCTGGTCCCTGGCTTCTTGTGGGACTCGGTGGTCACCGAGTGCCTGTCTTCGATCCAATACGCGTCAGCTTTGCCGGGGACGGATCCCGTCCCGCTGGCGAGCGCGTCCAGGCGCCGGACGCGTCGCCCCTTACAATCGAGTCCTGGCTACGGTGAAGGAGCAACCGTGCGGGTCCTGGGGATCGAAACATCCTGTGACGAGACTGCCGCGGGCATTGTCGTGGACGGCCGCCACGCGACCGCGAATGTCATCTCGTCGCAGATCGACGTCCACATACTCTACGGTGGGGTCGTACCTGAAGTGGCCTCCCGGTTGCACATCGAACGGGTATCGAAGGTGGTGGCGGCCGCGCTGACCGCCTCATCGACCTCCTGGGACGAGATTGACGCCGTCGCCGTCACGAACGGCCCGGGGCTCGCGGGCGCCCTGGTGGTCGGCGTCAACTACGCCAAGGGGCTAGCGGCATCGCTCGGCAAGCCGCTGGTCGGTACGAACCACCTCGCGGGCCATATCTACGCCGGCTGGTTGATCGAGGACATCCCCGACCCCGCGCTCGACCCAGGTTTTCCGCTGCTGTGCCTCCTGGTATCCGGAGGACACACCGATCTCGCGTTGATGGAGGGCCACGGGCGTTTTCGGCTCGTTGGGCGCACGAGGGACGATGCCGCCGGTGAGGCGTTTGACAAGGGGGCACGCATCCTGGGACTGGGCTATCCGGGCGGGCCCGCGATCGAGAACGCCGCCCGGGGCGCGGAGGCAACGGAGCAGATGCCGCGCGCGTGGCTCGGGAAGTCCCACGACTTCAGCTTTTCCGGGGTAAAGAGCGCGCTGTTGCGACGGGCGCGTGCTGCCGGCGTGGAGGCAGCTGTGCCTGGCCCGGCATCCCAGGAAACCGACACCGCAATTGTGGGCGCGCTTGCCAGCGCCTATCAGGAAGCCATTGTGGAGGTGCTCGTCCGGAAGACCGTGGAAGCCTCCGAAGTTTTCGGCGTGCGTGGAATTCTGGTCGGGGGTGGCGTGGCCGCGAACCGCCTGCTCAGGGACGAACTCGTTGCGGCGTCGAGCGTGCCGGTCGTCGTTCCGCCGCCCGCACTGTGCACCGACAACGGCGCGATGATCGCCGCCTGCGGTTCGTACCTGCTGGAAGGCGGCCTGCGGTCGGACTGGTCGCTTGACGTGTACCCGAACCTGAAGCTCGACTACGCGATCGGGTAGCGCGGCAGCCTGGACACGGGGGCAGCGGGCCGGTTGACGAGGCTCTCCCTTGCGGACAGCAGCGCCATGGCAAATTCACGTGCTGCGGCCACGTCGGATGTGTTGATCGGTATGCCGCGCGCCAGGGTTCCTGCATGGATCACGATCTGCAGGCCAGGCTGGCGGAAGTGGTACTGGACCAGGAGCACCCCGCTGATTGCGGCGACCGACAGCGAGCCAAGCAGGCCCACGTTGGGGTTGCTGGCCACCCGCCATACCCCGAATGCCGCGATCAGGCCCAGGATGCCCCACACGAGGAGCCCTCGATCACGGGCGCGCGACTCGATGGCGACGCCCGTAATGGCGGTTAGCGGCACCGAGCCCCAGCGGCTTCCCGCGCTGGTCTGGCCGTGAAATTCAACCCGATCCGTGAACAGGGTCAGCTGGTGGCCGTCCGAGCCGGCGAGTGACCTGGACACTTCCTGGACTGGCAGGGTAGAAGTTGAATCCAATTTCAAACCACCTGGTGCAGGAGCTTCGTTTCGCCCCGTTCGATCCGGGCGAGGTTTTCGAGCAAGATGTCGATCACATTCTCCTCGTATTTGCGCGTCTCGCCAGCCGTGTGCGGGGTGACTATCACATTCTCGAGATCCCAGAACGCGCTCGAAGCGGGTAGCGGATCTTCCGTGAAGTGATCCAGGGCGGCGCCCGCGATCTTCCTGGTCTTGAGCGCCTGCAGCAGAGCGGCCTCGTTCACGCAACCACCACGGGCCACGTTGACCAGGAACGAGGACGGCTTCATCAGCCCGAGTGAGCGTTCATTAACTATCTCTCGGGTCTCAGGAGTAAGCGGGCAGTTCAATGTGAGGAAGTCGGCCTGCCTGAATACCTCGTCGCTCCGGTCGGCCGGCAGGACAAGATCGGCCTTGCCCTTGTACGTCGAAGGGTCGCGCTTGGTGCCGACCACGCGCATGTTGAACGCCTTACCGAGCTCCGCGACTCTCGAACCGATATGCCCCAGACCAATTATGCCAAGCACCTTGCCGCCGAGTTCGTCCTCACGTTCCGACAGATTGGAAATCAACTGGCGGTAGCGGTGCTTTGCCTGGTTGTCGCGGCAAAGGTGGATCTGCCTCGAGAGCGCGAGAAGAAGCGCGAAGGTGTGCTCTGCGACCGCGTTTCGATTGACGCCGTAGGCCCTGGTCAACGGTATGCCGCCAGCGCGCAACTTCTCGATTGGAAACTGGTCGTAGCCTGCGCCGATCGACTGTATCCAGCGCAGGCGCGGGGCATTATCCAGCAGCTGGTTGTGCCAGAGCCCGGAAATGACCAGCACGTCGATCTCGGGCATGCGCCTGATCAGTTCAGCCCGGTCGAAGACCTGGAAGTGCCTGATACCAGTGGCGCGGCTCTCGAAGACTTCCTTCATGCGGTAGGCAACATGCGCGAACCCGATGTTCAGGACGTCGCGCGAAGGTAGAACGACCCCCAATCCAGCCTCCTCAGAACCTGTCACCTAGCAGATCGCGCGCATCGCTTCGTTGCCCACGGGCGGTCTCGCCACCACCTTCCCGAACGACGGGCAGGATGAGCCGGGACGGGCGGCTGTGATCATGGAATACCGTCTGGTGCGCGGTCCGCAGCTCCGAGTCCGACCAGAAGTTGCGGCCGGTGTTGTGGTTGCGGTCGAAGTTCGGGAAGTCAGAGCTCGAGATGTCGAGCCTGATCCGATGCCCCTGCCTGAACAGGACTCCCGTGGGCATCATCCTGATGGTGTACTCGTACGGCTTACCTGGTTCGATCGGCCTGGGATCGTCGTACGAATCACGATAGCTTGACCTGACGATCCCATAGCAGAGATTGTAGGCGAGGCCGTCTGGCCGGACGTCGACCAGTTTCGCGGTGAAGTCGGTCTCCGGCGCGCTCGACGCCGCCCAGAGCTTGAGTGTCACCGGGCCGATCACCTCGAGTTCTGCCTCGATCGGATCGGTCTGGTAGACGAGGATGTCGGCGCGGTCATCGAGTATGGACTGGTCGCGCGGCGCTGCCTGAGCGTCTTCGGCCATCAGGCTGGGGACCGGCCGGCGCGGATCGTAGTCGAACGTGTCGGGAGGCTCGCCTGCCGGTTCCGCGCGGGAGAGCGTCCCATCTCCGTCCGGCGTTCTTGCGTTGCCTCGACTGTGCAGGTGGAATTCGGTGAACCGCGTGCCCGGGAGCGGCCAGCCTGTCTCGTATCGCCACGTGTTGGCGTTGATCACGAACAACCGGATCGGCGGTTCGGACTCGACGCCGTTGTCGTACTCCTTGAACTGGTAGTCGTACCAGCGGGTGACGAAGTCAACGTAGCGCGCGTCGGCTGCCGGGCCCAGGTCAAGCGGTCCCTGGCGGCGGGTCCAGGTCATATTTCCGTGCCCCCACGGACCGATCACGAGGCGATGCTGGTCGCGCAACCCGGCAGGACCATTGGCGACCATCCCTGTGAAGTTGTCGATGGTCCCTATGAGGCGGTCCCACCAGCCCGTGACCTGGCAAGTCGGCACGTTGACCTGCTGGTGTGCCATGTCGAACGCCCAGAACTCCTTGTCCTGGTTCCGAAAATAGGCCTTCAACTGTGGCGCCAGCGGGCCAAAAACGTGATCGGGGATCGAATCCAGCGGCAGCTGCCATAGCCAGCGCTCGCGTTCAGATTTCCGCCACTGCTCCGCCGCCGCCCGCCATTCGGTCGGGCCAGAGCGGTCGCCTCTTCGCAGCCGGCTGTCTACCGCCATCTGATAGGTCCATTCGAGGCGTCGGCCCGTCTCGAAGATCCCGAAATTCAGATCGCGAATCCGGGCCGACATGCCGCTGGCGAACAGCGCCTTCAGGCTTGGAGGTCGGGTGGCGGCCAGCCGCCAAACACACCAGGAGGGATAGGAATGGCCCCATGTGCCGGCACGTCCATCAGACCCCTTGAGCGCCGCAGCCCACTCGATCGTTTCGTGGCCGTCCCGCGCATCGAAAGTCTCCGACTCGGGCCTGAACTGCCAAATGAACTCACCGTCGGACTTGTACCGCCCACGCAGGTCCTGCACTACGGCGATGTAGCCGCGCGCCGCCAGCGTGCGCGCCGTGTCTATGTAGTCGGGTCGGCGCTTGTCATAGGGCGTCCGGCACACCAGGACCGGGTACCGGCCATCGTCGTCGGGCCGGTAGACGTCGGCCCGCAACTTCGTGCCGTCGCCCATGGTGGCCGGCACGTCATCTTCGATCTTGATCGGCCGGTTGTCGGAAGGGAAGACCGTCATCGCGTGGTAAGCGAGCGGTAGAGGTAGATCAGGCCTTGCTGGCCGCGCGCTCCGCGTACTCTCTCCGAACGTCCCAGCTGTGCCAGGATCCGGAGCGACTCTCGCTCGACGCTGTTTGAGGGGAGCCTTGGGAAGACCCTATACGTGGCGAGGCACCGTTCCACGACGTGCCACCGGCCCGCTTCGAGGGCGATCGCGTGGAGCGCCGGGAGCACACAGTTGATCACGATCACCGAGGCGCGCGCGGCGCCCATGGGAGACCGTTCGCCTGGCGCCCCTCTTACTGTGAGAGCTTCGATGAGGCGGCGTGGGCGAGGGGCAGCCAGCACCTGGTCCTCGAGGCACGCTGCCGGTCCGCCTGCGCTCATCCAGCGTTCGGCAAGGACGGCTGCAGCCCTGATCCGGTATTCGGGCCTGTTCTGTGGCCTGCCAACGGCCGTCGCCCACTCAGGGGATGCGCCCGGCAGGCGCCCGATCCGCGCCGCTGCATCACCGGACGGCGTACCGGGGGCCGGCAACGTCCCCAGGCCACTGGCCCACCACAAGACCGGCTCGATGGCTTCGGCCGTGTAACCCGGGCATGCCTCGGCCAGAGTTGACCACGGGAGACGAGCGGCCAGTTGCCGAAACCCCCTTCGGTTGCGGCTATAGCCGAGTCCTTCCAGGACCGCAGCCCAGATCACGTCATCAGGCCGGTGCAAGCGCAGCGCAACCTGGAACCCGCTGCTCTTGGCCAGGAATCGGTGATCGCCGGCTTCTGCGACTGAAATGTCCGGCACGAGATCGGAAAGGCCTCGGGCCGCCTGCGCCAGGCCTTCGGGTCCGGCATCTTCGTTCGAGTTGACCGCGGGAAGCACGACCAGTGGAATGATCGTTCCGGAGGAGTTCACCGCGTCCGACCGCCCCTCGGACGCGACGTGGAACACGACACCGTTGTAACGGCGATCGGTTCCGTGCCCGTGTTCGTGCCATCCGGCTGCCCGCACGTGGATCTCAATATCGCCCCTGATCAACTCCCCGCCGGGCGCCTGCAGGACGGCATCGCGAAAGTCAGGACCGGGCCCATCCGAGGGCCGGCCCACGTAGATCACGCGGTAGGCGTTGCCATCCCTGGTTCTTACCGCTCCCGTGCCACCTGCAGCCAGCCGCCAGGCTGCGTGCAGCACGGCCTCGGGTCCCACCTCGAGCACGTATTCGGCGGGGGGAGGGTCCGCTACGCGTGGCTGCGCCAGAGGGTGCTGATCAGGGCTGCCGCGCCGCCTCGTTCCCAGCCCGGTGGCAGCGTGTTGCGCCGCACGACGGGGCCGGGAACGCGACGACGCGGCCAGCATTGCTTGCTAGGTGCCCTTCTTGGCCCGGGCGTTCTTGCGGGCGAAGTCGCGGGCGAACCCGAGCATCATCTCCTGGATTCCGGTCCCTGTCGTCAGGTCGGACGCGACGTGTTTGCCCGCCTTGCGAGCACGCGCTTCCGCGTCGTCGGTCAGCTTCTGGCGAGTGGGGTGATCCGGTTCGCCGGGGTGACCGAGGGAGGCCGCAAAGTCGTGCGGTCCGCCGGTGATACCACCAAGTCCTTTTACCTTGAGGATTGCGTTCAGGTTGTCGTAACCGAGCTTGGACTCGATCTGGGCGGTAACCAGCATGTTCGCGTTGGACCACCTGGCGAACTCGAGCTTGCCGCCGTACTTCTTCGTCAGGACGTCGAGGTCGTTGAACTCGGTCCCGCGGCCGCCGCCCCACGAGCGCTTGCCGTCTGGCGGGAAAAGGCAAGCGTCGGCGAACGCCTGCGCTTCTGCACCGGTCTCGACGTGCGGACCGACGATGCCCTGCACTCCACGGTCGAGCCACAGGTTGATCGTGTTGGAGGCGATGTTGGGCACCCGCGCGGTAACCGACATCCCGAGCGCGTTTGCGATGCGGACGATGTCGTCGACATCCGATGGCGAGAACCCGCCGTGCTCCCCGTCCAGGCTGATCGCGTCGAAGCCCGCAACCCCTGCGAACTCAACCAGTTGAGTCGATGGAAAGGTCATGGCGAAAGAAAGGGCCTTCAGCCCCTTCTTGTTCTTCTTGATGATCGTATTTTCGATCAATTACCTGCCTCCAGTTGTTTAGCATCAGCGTGGGCGGCAGTATAAGGGAGACACGGGTTCGGACGTGCCGATTATCGATCGACCGCGGGCAGCCGCAAACCGGGCGATGTCAGGGCTGTCATCAGAGCCGGCTAGATGCCACGCCTCCGGGGCGCCCCGAGCTTCTGGAATGGGTGTTTTTTCACCAGCTCCTCGTTAAGCGTCAGCCCAAGTCCGGGGCGGTCCGACAGCTCGACGTAGCCTGCCTTCTGACGCGGCAGCCCGGCCACAACCTCAAAGTAGTGCGGCTCGTAGAACTCGGCGTGGTACTCCTGGATCAGGAAGTTCTGCATCGTCGCGTCGAGGTGCATCTCAGCCACCGTGCCGACCGGGCTGTTGGTGTTGTGCGGGGCCATCGAAAGGTGCTGGGCCTCGGCGATCGCCGCGATCTTCTTCAACTCGGTGATGCCGCCCGCATTGCAGATATCAGGCTGCAGGACGTCGACCGCCTCGGCCATGATGAGCTGCATGAACGGGAACTTCCCGTACAGCCGCTCGCCGGTCGCAATTGGGATCGCCACGTTGCGCCTGACCTGGGCCATCTCGTTCGGGTTCTCCTGGGAGACCGGCTCCTCGAAGAACAGCGGGCGGTACTGCTCGAGCCGCTTGCCGAGCTGGACGGCCGTCGCAACGTTGAACTTGGCGTGGACCTCGACCAGGATGTCGATGTTCGGCCCAACCGCATCCCGCACCGCAGCCACGCGGTCCTCGGCGACCTGCGCTTCGCTCAGCGAGATGTTGAAGAAGTTGTCCTGGCCGAAGGGGTCGAACTTCATTGCCGTGTACCCCATCGCAACGACCTTGCGGGCCTCCTCGGCATTCAGTTCCGGTGCCCCCGGGTTGGTGTACCAGCCGTTGGCGTACACCCGGATCCGCTTCGTGTGAGCGCCCCCGAGGAGGGTATAGACCGGCTTGCCGAGGATCTTCCCCTTCAGGTCCCACAGAGCAATGTCGACCGCCGACAGCGCGGTGCCGGCAACCCTTCCGCCGCGCACCAGGAAGTCGTTGTGCAGCCTTGTCCAGTGGACTTCGCTATCGAGCGGATCCTTGCCCCGCAGGTAGGTGTCGCACCACTCCTCGAGCAGCGAGACAACCAGCTGTTCCTGGCCAAGAATGCTGCCCTCACCCAGCCCGTACACGCCGGGTTCGTCGGTCAGCACCTTGCACAACAGCCAGTTACGCCTGGCGTTGTGATGCCGGGAGTTGAAGGTGAGGGTCTCGATGCCAGTTATCTTCATTTCGCGCGACTCCTGAGGGTACGTTCGGGCAGCTGACCGGGTGCCGCCGGAGTATAGCTGCGCTGGCCGGAGCACCGGCGAACCGCATACCGTCGAGTCTCCGCGTCTCGGGCCACAGGCCATGTTGCGATCAGGGACTGCTCGAGATCGCAGGGAACTCGTCGATCAGTGGCTGCGATGCCTCGAGTAGCGGTTTGGCCCACGCGGTCGCCCCCGCGTCGGAAATGGCGATCGGTGCTTCGTGACCTTCGTCGTGCCCGTCCAGCGCCGACCCTACGAGCAACAGGGACCGTCCCTGCCCCTCGGAATCGCCGGCACGGACATAGGAGCAGGCTCGGGAGCAGCCGTGGGCATCAATGTCGCGTCCGCCTGCCGTGTTGGCTGAGCGGATGGCGTACAGGCAAGCGACGACAGCACGATGAGCATCGTGGCCATTCTGGGCCACCATCTGGTTGTGGCCTTCACGAACCAGGCTTTCGCCAGGATTTTCTTCGGGTTGCCCGCCCGAATATGCCTTTGTGCGGCACCGTGATACTCTCTGGCCCCATGACTTCGACCATCGACCTCGCTTCTACGATCAAATCTGCGTCGCAGAAGGCGGCGGCCCGCGCGAGGCAGCTGCGCGAAGAGATCCACGCTAACCCCGAGCTCCGATTCCAGGAGCACGCCACCGGCGAGCTATGTGCGACCGAGCTGGAGTCGCTGGGGATAGAAGTTCGCCGCAACGTCGGACGGACCGGAGTCGTTGGTGTCCTCCGGGGAACGGGACACTCTAGAACGGGACGCTGTGTCGCTTTGAGGGCTGAGATGGATGCCCTGGCGATGGACGACCAGTGTGGCCGCCCGTTCGCATCCAGGAACCCGGGCGTCGCCCATCTGTGCGGCCACGATGTACATGTCTCTTGCCACCTGGGAGTGGCCCACGTGCTCGCAGGGCTCAGGAAGCACCTGCAGGGAGACGTCAAGTTCCTGTTCGAGCCCGCCGAAGAGAACGCCCCGCCCGGTGATATCTCGGGCTCCGAAGCGATGATCAACGACGGTGCGCTGGACGCGCCGAAGCCGTCGGCGATCTTCGGCGGACACGTCTACCCGGACTGGCCGGCCGGCTCGATCGCACTTCGGACCGGTTCGTCATTTGCAGGCAACGATCGCGTGAAGTTGACCGTGATCGGGCGCGAATCGCACAGCGCAGTAGCGTCCACGGGCATCGACGCGATCGTGGTGGCGGCTCATATCATCACCGCGTTGCAGTCGTTCGCCAGCCGCGAGCTGCCTTCGGAGGAGTCGGCCAGCCTCCATTTCGGAACCATCGAGGGTGGCCGCGTGTCCAACCTGCTGGCCGAGCGCGTCGAACTCAACGGGACGTTCCGGGTGTCGGATGAGAAGCTGCGGGACGAGCTTCCGGCCAGGTTGGAGCGAATCGTGAAGGGCGTTTGCGACGCCTTCGGAGCCACCTACGAACTCGACTATGCATTGCGTTCGCTGCCTGCCATCGTGAGTACGCGACGGGAAGTCGACCTCATGCGGGCGGCTGCAACTGAAGTTCTGGGTGCCGACCAGGTCATCCCGATGCGGCATCCGCGGCTGGCTGCCGACACCTTTCATCACTGGCTGAAACACATGCCGGGCGTGTTCTACATGGTCGGCACTGCGAACGCAGATCCGGCGACGCGCTGGCCCTCACATCACCAGCGGTTCGACGTTGCGCCGGAGACTTTTCCGGCATTCATCGCTGCGGTCTCGATGACGGCGATCCGTTATCTGGAGAGCAAGTAACCGGGCAGATTCGGAAGGAGACAGGGGGTAGACATGAACTCAGGCGAACTTAAGGCCAGGCTGCAGGGTGGTGGCGCAGCGTTCGGCTGCATGCTTAGCGCGGTGAGCAACCCCCGCATCTCCACGGTGCTCGCAGGCGGTGGGATCGATTACGTCGTGATCGACACCGAGCACGCTTCGCGCGATCGGGGCGAAGTTGCCGACCTCGTGTTCGGCTTGAAGTCGGTGGGTATCGTCCCGATCGTACGTGTCGCCAGTACGGTCCCATACCTGGTCGCCGTGGCGCTCGACGCCGGAGCCGCGGGGGTGCTGGTCCCGTACTGCGAGAACGTTGAAGATGTCCGCGCCTGCGTCGCAGTCGCGCAGTGGCATCCGCTCAAAGGCGAGTACCTCGAGAAGGCGATGAAGGGCACGCACATCAGCAAGGCGTCGCGGGACTACCTGGCGGCCCGGCATAAGGACGGCATCGTCATCATCGGGATCGAGAGCGAGCCCGCCTACAAGAAGCTCGACCAGATCATGGCCGTGGGCGGGATCGACGCCCTGTTCGTCGGGCCCAACGACCTGAGCACATCGCTCGGCGCCCCGGACAAGTTTGACAAGCGCTACTGGGGCGTGTGCGAGGACATCTGTAAGCGCGCGAGCGCCCGGAAGCTGCCGGTCATGATCCATCACCAGACGCCAGAGACGGCAGCCCGCGCGATCGAAGTCGGCGCACGCTTCGTGCTCTATTCGAACGAAACGCGGCTGATGCAGCGCGCGATGCAGGACGACTTCACGGCGCTGAGGGCCGCCGCCAAGAAGAAGTTCGGCGGCGCGGCCGGGACGAAGGTCAAGGACACGATCGAGACCGTCTAAGGGTCAGGGCTAACCCCGGAGCTTGAAGACGCGGAACGCTTCTGCGTACCGGAGTCCACGCAAGGAGCCGGCGCGCGCCTTCCACTCCCGCATCCGGCTATCCACGTCGGGCGGCACCTGGCTGACATGGGCTTTGAGCGCCTTCATCGACAGCTCAAGGTGCTCCTCGGTCAGTTCCACCCAGTGGTTGGCGGCGCCGCCACCCATCGTGATCCAGACCTCCTTGACCTTGTGCGGTTCCAGGCCCTCTTTGATCAGGTCCGGATAGGTAAGGCGGTCGCGCGCGGTCGGATATACGGCGGCAAGCGCCGCTTCCCCGGCAGCCATGTGGTCGGGGTGACCGATGTAGGAGTTGTTATCGAAGCTGCGGAAGGGGCTCGGGCAGATCAGGACATCCGGCTTGTGCTTGCGGATCACCCGGGCGATGTCCTTGCGGAGGTCGAGGCTCGGCGTCAGGTACGAGTCGGGGTAGTCGAGGAACTCGACCGTCTTGATGCCGAGGATCTTTCCAGCCTCGATCTGCTCCTGCTTGCGGATGGCCGCCAGCTTCTCGGGCGTCATTTCGAGGTCGTCTGAGCCCTTGCTGCCGTCAGTACACAGGACGTAGACGACCTCCCAGCCTTCGCGGCACCACTTGGCCACGGTGCCCGAGCAACTGAACTCGGCGTCATCCGCGTGCGCCATGACGACCATCGCCTTGCTGTGCGGCTTCTCCTGATTGGCCTCAGACATGCTTGCTCCGTGAATCGCCAAGTGTGGTTTCGGACTAGGTTACAGCGACCTTCCGGGGGGATTCGGAACGCGCGACGAGTCAGCCAGCGCGCGCGCCTGCCCGCGCTGCCGGAGGCTTGAACATGTCGTCAGGCGAACCAGCGCCGGGGCCGCGCAACGCCGTGATCTGGCCGTCGTGCATCTCATACACCTCGTCGGCCAGATCGAGCAGGGTCTGGTCGTGCGTGGTCGCCACGATCGACATGCGGTCGTCGTGGACCATCTTCTGGAACAGCGAAAAGATTGCGTGGGCGTTCACGGAGTCGAGCTCGCCGGTGGGTTCGTCGGCCAGGATCACTGCGGGCTTGAGCGCCACGGCGCGCGCGATCGCGATCCGCTGCTGTTCTCCGCCGGAGAGCTCGTAGGGACGATGGCGCGCGCGGCGAGCCAGCCCGACCATCTCGAGCACCTCCTGGGTGCGCGTAGCCCGCGCTCTCGCATCGATGCCCGCGATGCGCAGCGGCAGCTCGACGTTCTCGTATGCCGAGAGCAGGGGAAGCAGGCCGAACGACTGAAAGACGAAGCCGACCCTGTGCCGGCGTAGATCGACCATCTGCTTTTCGCCGAGATGGGCCAGGTCCTTCCCCTGGAACAGCACGTGGCCGGTGGTGGGCCGATCCAGCCCGGCCAGCAGGTTGAGCAGTGTTGTCTTGCCCGAACCCGAACGCCCTACAAGGGCGACAAACCGTCCTTCGTTGATATCCAGGTCGATATCGCGTACGGCATGCACCAGTTCGCCGGCCAGCGTGTACACGCGGCCAACGCCCCTGGCTGAAATCAGTTCACCTTGAACCGTCATCTAGGGCCAATCGACAATTGAGAAACTTGTGGCCAGTTTACGATGCTGGCCCGAGACGGGGAATAGCACGTTGCGGGCCTCCAACTTTTGGAGCGTCTGCCTGTCGATTGGCCCTAGTCCTCCGCGGGCCGGAGGATGACGTTGCCATCGACCGCCTCGACAACTACCCGGTCCCCGAGGCCGGCCAGCTCGATCAGCTGGCGCGGAACCTGGACCCTTCCACTGGCGTCGACGATCTGGAACTCCCTGGTCCGGTCCGACTGGCCGCCGATGCGGCGCGCGTAGGAGACCATGCGCCTTATTTCGGTGCTGGTCTTGCCATCGCGGATCGCAATGGCGCGCTCGACACTGGTGGCAATGGCCGGATCGTGCGTGACGACCACGATCGTCGTCTTGAGCTCCTGGTTTACCCGGTTCAGAAGCTCGAGCACTTCTCTGCCGGTCTCGTCGTCAAGTTCCCCGGTCGGCTCGTCGGCCAGCAGTAGTGGCGGGCGGTTGGCGAGCGCGACCGCGATCGCCACGCGCTGCTGCTCTCCGCCCGAAAGTATCTCCGGCCGGTGCTTGATGCGATGGCTCAGCCCGACCAGGTCGAGAAGCTCGCGGGCCCTTGCGGTGCGCGCCGATGGGGCCGACCCCGACAGGACCATCGGGAGTTCCACGTTCTCGAGCGCCGAGAGATAGGGGAAGAGATTCCGCGATGTCTGCTGCCATATGAAGCCGACCTCGCGCCGCCGGTAATCGACAACCTCTGATCGGGTCATGTTCAAGAGGTCGAACTTGCCCACGCGCACGGTACCCGCCGAAGGGGAGTCGAATCCGGCAAGGATATTCAGCAGCGTGCTCTTGCCGCTGCCTGACGCGCCCACGATGGCGATGATCTCACCGGGTCCCACCGTGAGGTCCAGCCCGCGCAGGGCCACCACCTCCAGGTCTGCGACCTTGTAGATCTTGAAGACATCCGAGCATGTGATGTACGGCGTCTGGTCGGCGCCAGGCTGAGCCGCGACCGCCGGCGCCTGCGACGCCGCGCTGCCGCTCTTTTTCGGGTCGGTCATTCGATTCGTTACCTCTCACCAAGCCTGAGCACGCGGTGCACCGACATCCGGTACACCGAGACGAGAATCACTCCGATCACCGCGGCAAAGACCGCGCCTACCAGTCCGAACGTCACTGCCACCAACCCCCAGTCGATCTCGAGGATCATCGGCGGCGCAATTCGAATCCCCGCGCCCGAAGTCCCGAGGTACGGCATGATCGTGGCGCCCAGCCGCGCGCCCATGAAGGCGCCGATCGCGATGCCAGCCCCGATAACAAGCAGCTGCTCGAGCGTCACCAGGGCGAGTAATTGCCGCATCGAAAGCCCCGTGGCCCGCAGCAACGCCAGTTCGGTCTGGCGCGCCCGGAACGTCACCTGGGCGTGAACAATGAAGCCGATTGCACTGACCACGAGAACGGTGATGAACGCGATCGCCAGCAGCGCGCGCCAGCCTGCGGATACGAGGGGATCGACCGCCGTCGCCTCGAGTTCAGCGGACCGGTCGATTACCCCGCCGATCCTCAGGGGCACGCCCCTTACTCCCGACATGACGGCGTCGCGGTCGACACCTTGCTCCAGGCCCAACCACGCTTCGTTGGGGACCAGGCCGTCGACCGACCTGCCAACGCTCGTTGCCCGGGCCAGGGTCCGGACGTCCGTGACCAGGAACGGCCCGTTCTCGGGGTCGAGCGTAGGAAAGTACGTGACCACGCCTGCGATCCTTACCGAAAAGCTGTCCTGCAACACGGTGAGGTCGATCACGTCCCCGAGCGCGTAATTGCCGGTGTCGAGCAGGGAGCTGCTGACCAGGGCCGGGATCGGTGGCTGGATGCGGCCGGGCGCCACGCCGCGCAGGTTTCCTGCGACTCCGGACGACCACGCCATCCTGGCGACACCCGAGATCGCGGTTCCAGTGGCGTTGTGAGCCTGTTCGAGGGTGTCGGCGAACGCCTCGTCCACCTTAGTCAGGACGCTCCAGTCGGAGGCGTCGCTGAAATCTTCAAGCAGGACCTGTTGCCCGCTGCGTGTGACCACGCTGACGTCGTCCAGGTCAACCGCTCCGGGTTGAATCAGGCGATTGCGCCCGAGCGGCGTCACCCCGATCGCCTCGAGGCGCAGGGGCGGGGTAGGCACCCCCGGGTTCAAGTAGGAAGCGGCCCCGGAGATGGAGGCGCCCATGCGACACCAGGGGATCGGCTCTCCCTGCAGTCCCGGGCTGCACGGGAACGCGTTCTGATCGCTCGACGTGGGTGCCAGCGTACCCAGGAGTAACGAGAAGAACCTGCCCTGGCCATCGGAGATGCGAGCGATCAACGCTACGTCAGCGCGCCGCCGGGTCGGCTGCACGCGCACGGAGATGAATTGGGCGTCGTCGGGAAGCAGGATTCCCGACTCCTGGAACGAGTCGATCGCCGCCAGCGAGTCTGCGAACGAGCCGCTGAAGAAGTCCGGACGGCTCCAGGCGACCTCTTCGAACGTGTTCGGGTCGACCCCCAGGACGTGGACAAACCCGGCGCTCGACTGTGAGGTGATCGAGGCGGTGTTCCTGAACACGGGTGAGGCGACGGCCACGCCGTCGACGGCCCGCAATTCGGACATCGGCTCGACCATGCCGCCACGCCGCAGCTGGCTGAACCCGACGACCCGGATGTCGGAGCCGGACTCGTAGTGAACGCGCTCGGAGAAACTGCGTTCGAGCGTCCCGCCGAAGCTGGCGGCAAATACGCCCAGTCCGGCGGTCAGGATCAGCAGGAGCGACAGCCTGGCGTGGTGGGCCGGGTTCCTGGCCATCTGCCACAGGCCCAGGACCAGCGCCGGCGAGGCGATGCCCGACAGCCAGCGGCTCGAAAGGAGCCGTCCAAGCCAGTCCATCGCAGGCGGGAAGATCCTCAAAAGGACCACGCCCGCGGCTACCAGGAACATCGCAGGGACGGCCAGCACCAGCTGGTCGACCGCCACGTCACCGAGCAGCCGAACCGCGATGAACGAACCCTGCTTGGATAGCTGCCAGAAGAAGAACAGCACGATGCCCATCAATGCCAGGTCGAGGTAGTAGCGCTGGAAGGCGGGCAGGCGGGGTGGGCGAGCAGAACCCTGGCGGTACTGCAGCAGGCCCACGCGCGCGGCACGCAGCGACGGGATCAGCAGCGCAAGCAGGCCAAGCAGCGCGCCGATGCCGGCCATGCGATACACCGACCATGTGAGCCGGACCGGCAGCAGGTCCCCGTCGTTCAGGCCTGAGAAGAGAGGCACTACCCCGATCAGACCGACGCCCGCCAACGCCAGCAGCGGGCCCAGCGCGAGGGCCAGGACGGAAAGGAATACCGCCTCCACGGCGTACACGGATACGATCTGGCGGGAGGTGGCGCCGCGGCTCCTCATCAGCCCGATCTCGGACCTCTGGGCGTCGATCAGGAGGCTTGCGATGGTGATGACGTAGTAGATGACGACCAGGACGATCAGGATCAGGACCACGAACATCGGGAGCCGGTTGAAGAAGAGGCGAGTCCCGAAGCGGTCAAGTACTTCCGGGAGGGATGTGGTCTGCCGGTATCCATCTGCGTTCGCTTTGAGCTCGGTATTCGCGCTGGCCAGGGACCTCTGCAGCGGGGCCACGTCGACAGCGTGAATCCGGTCAATGTCGGTGTCGAGCAGCCAGTAGTAGCCTGCACCCATCTTCGGGAGATATGAGCCGAGACCGGCGACGAGGACGTCCTCTGATACGAAGAAGCTGGCGAAAGTGAATGAAGTGGTCCTGACCCCGAACCCTTCATCGTGGACTCGCCAGAAGATTGCGCCGGGATCAGTGGGTCGAATCACCCCTGTGACGCGGACCGCCACGCTCGCAAAACGATCGTCCCAGTAGGGGACCGCCTTGACGACCACGCCCGGCGCCAGGCCAAACTTCGCCGCCGCGTCTTCCAGGACCACCACTTCGATGATCGGTTCAGCCTGGCCGGAGACCACTCTCTGGCCAGGCCATTCGCCCGCGACCAGGTTGACGCGCTCCTCGAGGCCCCTGACAGCGCCGAAGAAGACCCGTCGAAGGTCGCTGTTGGGCGGTGGCTCTCTGCCGCCTTCGACGGCATTGCCGGACGCCACGCCGCCGTAGTAGAAGGTGTCGGTCCTGATCCCGAAGTAGATGTCGGATGTGTACCGGGACATCGCCGATCGCAGACGGGGATCGACCAGGTCGTACTGCTGTGCAAACTGGTTCGGGTTGACGGGCGAAGCAGACGATTCGACCAGGATGTCGAGGCTCGCCGGAGCCTGGCGCTCCAGGTCACGCGTCAGCCCCAGGTCTCGCAGGGCGTCGAAGTAGATCACGGACCCGGCCATGATCGTCACCGCGAGGAGCACGCCGATGACGACCGCGGTCAAGAGGCGCCAGTGCGAAAGAGTGCGCCGTCCGATCAGTTGCAATGAGGTGACCAGCATGGTGTCTTCCGCCTAGTCCGTGCGCCTGGTCAGCGCATGCAGGGGCAGGCGCACATACGAGGTGGCGAGCTGGGCGAGCATGCCCAGGGCCACGACCGCGAGGCCTGCGACCACCAGGGCGATCGGGGTCCAGTCGGTCACGACAACGAAGGGCGGCAGGACCGGGCGCCCCGTTTCGGTGTGCGAGACCGAGTCGACGGCCATGCGGGTCATGCCGTAACCGGAGAGGATGCCGATCGTGAGTCCCAGGACGACCACCGAGACCTGTTCCAGGGCCACGGCCCTCAGATGTCCGCCCCGGCCCAGCCCCAGCGCCCGGAGGAACGCGGTCTCGACGCGTGCCCTGCTCAGGTATGAGGCGAGGTAGGTGAGGAGGCCAACGACCACCACGAATACGGTTGAGCCGGTGGCGACCAGGCCGACGCCACGCCAGCCGGCTACCGTCAACGGCGCGATCAATGATGCGGTCTGGATCTCGGCACGGTCGGCCACCTGGGCGCCGGCTCCGACCGAGAGGCGTATGCCGTCCGATGCGGAGCGGTGCTTATCGGCTGCCGTGTCGATGAACATCTCGAGGTGTGTTCCGGCGCCGGACGCCCCGCGCAGTTCAGAAAAGGCCCTTAGCGTCGGGAGGTCGACGAGTACAAAACCACCGTCGACCGGGTCCATGGTGGGGAACAACTTGACCGAGCCGATGATCTCGAGTGGCGTCAGCGTGCCGCTCAACGAGCCCACGAACCGATCGCCCACGTTGAATCCGCCCGCGTTAAGAAAGCCCTCGCTGGCGATGATGGGCACCGGGGCGGCATTCGCCGACCGGTAGATGCCCCTGACACCGCCATCGGTCCCCCGGCCCAGGCCCAGCCTGGCCACAGACCGCCCGGCGTGCGGGCCGATCCGTTCTCCTCCAGCCCTTTCGTTGGCCAGACCGAAGGTGATGTCCAGTCCCTGCGAAGTCGCCAGCGGGGTCCAGAGATCCCCGTTCTCGAAGTCCAGGATCGTTGTGGCGGGCCCCCCGGCCGCCCGGCCAAGAGCGACCAGGTCGTCGATGTACAGGTTGGTCGGCGTCCCGGCGTCGCCGCTCACCGGCTCATAGGCGAGCAACGAGACCAGGCGCAGCGGGGCTGTGTAGCTTTCAGGCAGGTTCACACTCTGTTCGCCCCACGCGGAGTTGCTGACTGGCCCGAACGTGAGGGTGTGGAGGCGTCCCTTGCCGTCTCGTAGCACCACCCAAAGGAACATCTTGGCGACTGGCGGATCGGCCTTGGCCCAGATCGAGAGCGAGGTTGCCTCCGCCGGCACTTCGATAGGGGGTGGCTCATCCCGGACCGGCAGGACCCGGAGGATCTCTTCCGGTCGCTGGCTGGCGAAGTCTTCGCGCCACCAGATGATGTTCGCCATCTTCTCGGCGTCGAAGGCGAGGAGGTCAAACTCCTGTCCGCTACCGGTCGTGCCGACATGACCGGAGGTCCTGAGGGCGACCGAGGCCTCCAGTACGCCGTCTACTTGCAGCACGCGGTTGAAGGCGTCTTCCGCGCTGGAGCCTGCGACCCCGGTGACGAAGACATCCGCCCCGGTCTGGTAGGCCGAGCGGTCGGCCGTGCTTCGCTCAAGGGTTGATCCCAGGCCTCCCGCCAGGACCGCCAGGCCGGAGGCCAGGACCAGGAGGAAGATCGGCCACGCGTACTGGAACGGGTTTCTGGAAAGCCTGAGGAGCGCCAGCACGAGCCATACGGGACCGCCGCGACTCGCCGTCCAGGAAGCCGCACTTGCCACCGGCGGGTACACGCGCAGGAACACGAGCATGATACCTACCAGCAGGAGCGCGGGCGCGAATAGCATCGTGATATCGGCGCCCTGCTCGCCGGAGAGGCTCGAGGTCACAATCGTACGGCGGCTGCGCAGCTCCCAGAGGATCAGGCCCCCCAGGACCATCACCGCGGCGTCGAGATAAAAGCGCTGGAACCAGAGGATGCGCTCAGGCCTGCCAGCGGACCGACGGACGTCTGAGATGTGGCGGCGCGCGCGCAGCAGCGCGGGGATCAGCAATATGGCAAACACCACGGCGCCTGCCACCGCGGACCAGAGGAACGCCGCGACGGGCAGTTCCGTTGGTAGCGCGGCGCCTCCGGTCACCGGCTCGTATATTGAAAGCCGACCGAGCGAAGAGACTGCCAGCCGCGCGAGGAGTGGCCCGCCGATCGTCGCAAGCAGCATGATCATGACGCCTTCAAGCGCGTAGACCCGGGCAACCTGGAGGGCGCTGATCCCACGCGTTCGGAGCATGGCGAGATCATCGTTGCGTCGATCGACGAGTAGTCCGGCGACCATCATCGTGTAGTAGGTGATCAGAACCACCAGCAACGCGCCAATCAGGAACATAGGGACGCGGGCGAAGAGCGATCGGCGTTCGAGATCGCGCAAAGCGCTCTCGAGGCCGCTGGTGACATTGGACCTGGGTACCGAAACTTCAATGTCCTGGCGGAGAGCGGTGAAGTCCGCAAGAGTGGCGCCGGCCGGCGCTTTCATCAGGAACGAGCGATCGGTTTCGACGAACCAGTAGACCTCTGCCGCGCTGCCCGGAGCCGTGGCCGCTGCCGCCCATAGCGGCTCAGGCTGGACGAAGAACGCGAGCACAGGCGGCTGGCCGTCGAACGACGGGGCGATCATGGCCGTCCCGAGCAGCATCCAGTACCCGGCGTTCAGGTCGATCGGCTGGAACAGGCCGGAAACCACCAACCGGGAGCGACCGCCGGCGCCCTCGACCGGTTCGAGCTCGATGACATCACCGACATCGATGCCATACGAACGGGCCTTTGCTTCGTAGACTGAGCCCTCAAATACCGGGATGCCGCCTTCGACCCTGACCCGCGGTCCGGGAGGCGCGCCTTTGACGTATCGCACCTGGTTGGAGAGGCCATCGAGCTCATGTATCAGGGCACGCGTTTCGTCAGGTCCCCGCCTGACACCTGAAGGATCACTCGTGTCACCGAAGAAGAATGCCGGCGATCTGACGAAATGGTGCATACCAGTCGCGAACGGCCCGATCCTGGCATCGACTGCGGTTCGGATCGCATTCTGGCGATGGGTGAACGCAGATTCCGTGAAGGGCATGCGCCTGAGCGCGACCTGGAAGTTCTTGCGGGCCGGACCCAGGGAGTCGACAGTGCTGCCGACCGATACCAGTTCGAGGCTGCGGAGGTAGATCACCACGCCGCCAAGCACGGTCGCCGCGATCAGAACCCCGATGGCAAGGGCGATCAGGAGTAGAGAGTCCGAGCGGGCTCGCCTGAGTGAGATTGTGAAGATGTTGGTGGGGCGCCCAGGAAGCGGTGTCAACTCGGTCTAGATATGTCCTTCAGGCGCCGACATCGCGCTGCGCCCACCTGCGGGCCGGCGATATCGTTGATGATCGGACTCGCTGGGGTCCCCGGGCCCGGTTTCATGGCAAGGGAGCGGCCTCGGGAGCCACCAATCACGCATTATATGGTTAGCTTCAGCGCCGCATCTGTCACCCGGCGCGCCGGCGCGGTCGGGTCAGCATGAGTACCCGCGAAATGCGACTCGGACAGGATCGTTTGCGCTCGACGCAGATGGCCTGGCTGGTCGGGCTGCCGGTCTTTCTGGACGGGCCGGGGCGGCCGGGCGACGCGCACACTCAGGGTTGGAGACGTCATCGCAATTGGACACGCCCCGGCTCTCCTGGGATGCCCAACCGTCAGGAAGGGGGTCGCAAGTGCCCTGGACCGCTCGGTCAACACCGGGGGCGTTCAACTGACCGACCTGATTCAGACGGACGCCGCCATCAACCCGGGAAAAAGCGGAGGACGGCTGGTGAACTCGCGCGGCGCGATCGTCGGGGTCAATGTGGCCGAGATCCCCGGCAAGCGAATCGGTTTCGTCGACACGATCAAGAACGGCAGGCATGTAGCCGATCGGCTGATCCAAGAGGGCAACCAGCCCACTCCTGACATGGGGTTCACCGGCATTAACATCACACCGGCGCTGGCGGAGTGCGCGGGCCTGCCCGTCCGGCGTGGGGTCGGCATGGTTTCAATAACACCAGGCGGGCCGGCCGACGAGGCGGGACTCAAGGTCGATGGCATGATCATTCAGATCGACGGCCGGATAGTCGGGGACCTGACCGATCTGCAGGGGCTGCTTCGCCAGCGCGAGGTGGGGCAGACCATGACGGCTACGTTGCTGTGCGGTACGGACGTTCATGCACGTCCCGTAGGTCTAGGCGCGCAATCAGATATGAGAGAAACTGCGACCCCGGGAGGCAATTAATGGGAGAACTTGACGGTAAAGTTGCGATCGTGACGGGCGCGGGCCGCATGCGCGGGATCGGAAGAGCGGCCGCGAACGCCCTGGCAAAAGCGGGCGCCAACGTCGTGGTCACCGGGACAGGCAGGGACCCGGCGACGTTCCCAGCCGACGAAAAGGCCGCGCACTGGGGCGATATCGATAGCGTCGCCAAAGAAGTCCGCGCACATGGCCGGAAGGCGCTGCCGCTGGTCTCGAACGCGAACGACCCGGTCCAGGTGCAGGCGGTAATCGACCGCACTGCCCGTGAGTTCGGCCGCATCGACATCCTGATCAACAACGCCGCAGCCGCGCTCGGCGCCGACCGCGTGCCGGTCGTCGACCTTTCCGACGAGCTCTTCCGAAAGGTCGTCGAGGTCAAGCTATTCGGTACGTTCTACTACTCGCGCGCGGTCGCCAGGTACATGATCAAGCAGAACCAGGGCGGCCGGATCGTGAACATCTCGTCAACCGCGGGCAAGCGCGGCGCCGCGAACATGGCCGCCTACAACGCGGCGAACTTTGCGGTCGAGGGCTTCACGCAGGCGCTGGCCAAAGAGTTGGCCGGGTACAAGATCACCGTCAACTCGGTCTGCCCGGGACTTACCGACACCTCACGGATGGACAGCATCAAGGCGGCGGCGAACTGGGAGAAGCGGGTAGCCGACATCCCGATGGGTAGACCCGGCACTGACGCGGAGGTTGCGGACCTGATCGAGTTCCTCTGCAGCCCGCGCGCCGCCTTCATCACCGGCCAGGGCATCAACATAAATGGCGGCGCGCTGACCGAACGCTAGCCATCTGTCGTTCACGGACGGGCGCTGAATTGTCCCTCGCCCCTGCGGGGAGAGGGTGGCCGCAGGCCGGGTGAGGGTCCGGTGCCTGCGCCTTCCTCAACCCCTCGCCCCTGCGGGGAGAGGGTGGCCGCAGGCCGGGTGAGGGTCCTGCCCCTCGCCCCTGCGGGGAGAGGGTGGCGGTAAGCCAGGTGAGGGTCCGGTGCCTGCGCCTTCCTCAACCCCTCGCCCCTGTGGGGAGAGGGTGGCCGCAGGCCGGGTGAGGGTCCTGTCCCTCGCCCCTGCGGGGAGAGGGTGGCCGCAGGCCGGGTGAGGGTCCGGTGCCTGCGCCTTCCTCAACCCCTCGCCCCTGTGGGGAGAGGGTGGCCGCAGGCCGGGTGAGGGTCCTGTCCCTCGCCCCTGCGGGGAGAGGGTGGCCGCCGGCCGGGTGAGGGAGGGCTACTTCACCGAGTAGCCGCCATCCACCGGTATCGAAACCCCGGTGATGAAGTCCGAGGCGCTGCTGGCAAGGAAGACTGCCGTCCCGGCGATGTCGGCCGGCAACCCCCACTTGCCGGCCGGGGTCCGGTCGACAACCACCTTGTAGCGCTCCGGGTACATCTTGAGCATTCCCGCGGTCATGTCGGTCGTTATCCAGCCCGGCAGGATGGCGTTGACCTGGATGTTGTCGCGCGCCCACGCTACCGCGCAGCTCTTCGTGTACTGGACGACTCCGCCCTTGCTGGCTGCGTAGACGCTGGCGTACTCGTTTCCGAAGATCGAGAGCATCGAACCGATGTTGATGACCTTGCCGCCGCCCCGTGCCTTCAGGTGGGCGTAGCAGGCCCGCGACACCAGGTAGACGCCCTTCAGGTTGGTATCGATCACCCCGTCCCACTCATCGGGAAGGACTTCCTGTGGCTGCTTGCGGACCGTGGTGCCGGAGTTGTTGACGACGATGTCGATCGAACCGAATGACGAAATTGCGGCCGCGACCGCGGCTTCCACTGAAGTCGGATCGGTCACGTCACAACTGAGATAGGCGGCGTTGGTTCCGGCGGCCTCTATCTCCTTGACCGCCGCACGAGACTTCTCCTGATTCCTGGCCGCGACGAAAACGCCCTTGGCGCCTGAGCCCGCGAACCCGAGCGCGATCGCCTTGCCAATCCCGCCATTGCCGCCGGTGATGAATGCGACCTTGCCGGATAGATCGAACATCGAAGCGGTCATCAACCTTCCCTCAACTCCACTTCTCGACCATGAAATGTGCCGGACCCTTTCCGGCGGTGGCAACCCGGCTGCTACCATTCGGCGACCGGCTCTGGCCGGCGTTTTCGCGCCAATCTACGCCTTCGAAACCTCTGCGGAAAGATGAAGCAAGACCATTGACTCCAGCCAACCCGACCACGCTCCCGCAGCCCCTCCAGGGCGTCACGGTGCTGGACTGCAGCCAGATCCTGGCCGGTCCATTCTGCACGATGCACCTCTCCGATATGGGCGCCGACGTTATCAAAGTCGAGAAACCCGCCGGCGGGGACGACGTACGTGGCTGGGGGCCGTTCAAGGGCGACGAGTCGGTCCCGTTCATGCAGCTGAACAGGAACAAGCGCAGCGTCGTCCTCGACCTGCGCGCCGATGCCGGTAAGGACGCGTTCAAGAAGCTGGCCAGCCGGTCCGACATACTGATCGAGAACTTTCGGCCAGGCACGATGGAGAAGCTTGGCCTCGGATACGAAACCCTCCGCAAGGGACACGAGGCCCTCATCTACTGCTCGATATCGGGGTTCGGAAAGACCGGGCCGTATGCCAGGCGTGCCGGCTTCGACCTGGTGGCCCAGGGCATGAGCGGGATCATGAGCTTCACCGGGTTCGAGGGCATGCCGCCGGCCAAGGCCGGCGTGCCCGTCGCCGACATGACCGCCGGAATGTACGCCGTCTATGGCATCCTGACCGCCTACATTCACCGGCTCAAGACCGGCAAGGGGCAGTACCTCGAGACATCTCTGCTGGAGTCGGCGATCACGTACACGGTCTGGGAGTCGGCCATTTTCTTCGCCACGGGCTCGGTAGCCGGCCCGCTCGGGTCTGGCCATCGCCTCGTGGCGCCGTACCAGGCCCTGCGCACCTTCGACGGGTACATGAACCTGGGGGGCGCCAATCAACCGAACTGGGAGCGCTTCTGCCAGGCCATCGGCCGCCCCGAGCTGCTGACCGATGCGCGATTCCGCGACAACACGGCCCGGATGCAGAACAAGAAGGCGCTCGAGTCCGAGATTGAGAAGACCCTGACCACGCGGCCAACCGCGCACTGGATCAAGCTAATGGACGAGGCCGGGATCCCCGCCGGTCCGATCTACGACATCGAGCAGGTCTGGGCCGATGAGCAGGTCCGGGCGCGCGACATGGACGTGGTGACCGAGCACCCGACCGTCGGAGCAGTCCACAACATCGGGCTGGCGGTGAAGCTGTCGGGGACCCCGGGCAGGATCAGGTCGGCCGCGCCAGTCCTCGGTCAGCACACCGAAGAGGTGTTGATCGAGGCAGGCATGTCGGCCGCCGAAGTCGGCGCCCTTCGCGAGCAGGGCATCACGGTGCCACTCGACCGAGACAGGAAGTCCGGCTGACCGGTTCGACCAGCCGCGAAAAGCAATCGGCCCCCGGGAACGCCCGGGGGCCGATCTGTATTCGGCAGGACCAGGACTAGCTCTGGCTTGTCGGCGCCGTCAACGCTCGCTGAGACGCGTCTGCGCTGAGGAACACGCCTGCGAAGGACGGGTCGGCCGCGATCCGCCGCTCGGCTGCCCTCAGGATGTTGGCCAGGAGGTCGGAGTAAGAGAGGTTGCCGAGGCCGGCCATCTTCGCAAGGTGGCCGTCCCAGCACCAACCCGGGTTGGGATTGACCTCGAGGAGCCGCGGCCGGCCCTGCGAGTCCAAGCGCCAGTCGAACCGTGCATAGTCGCGGCACTCAAGGCGCTCGAAGAGTCGCAAGCACCACTCGACGATGTCTTCCTCGGTCTTCGCGGGGAGATCCGCCTTTAATGACCTGATGTTCCAGTACGGGGAGTCCGGCATCCACTTGGCTTCGTAGCCGCAGATCCTCGGCAGCTCGGCCGGAACGGCCGAGTAGTCCTCACGGGTGATCGGCAGGACGTTGTAGGACGAGGGCGGGTTGCCAACAATCCCCACGCTCAGGTCTTCGCCGGTCAAGAATTCCTCGACCAGGATCGGCTTCTCGTAGCCGAATCCGGTGCGTATCTCCGAGATGGCGTTCAACAGCTCACCGTGATCGCTGGCCACACTCCGCTGCGTGATCCCGAAACTGGAGTCTCCGAAGTTGGGCTTCACGATGACCGGGAAGTTCAACTTCATGTCGAACGTCGTATCCTCGGGTTTCACGAAGATGGCCCGAGGCACCGGGACTCCCAGCTGTTCCGCGATCCCCCTCACGAGCGCCTTGTCATAGCAGTACGCGAGGCACTGCGGGTTACCGCCGGTGTACGGGATCCCCATCTGCTCGAGCAGGGCCGGGATGTGAAGCTCCTTGCGGGCCTCGTTGTTGAAGCCCTCGTCGCAGAGGTTCAACGCGTAGTCGACCTTCGACTTCATCTTTCGCAGGTCTTCGATCAGGGTCGAGTGGTTGTCGAGGTAGGTGAAGTGATACCCCTCGATCTGCTGCAGCGCAGACTTCAACGAGTCGATCGTCTCGAGGTCGTCCTTGTCGAACTTGGCATCCGGCTTCAGCCGGTCGGGTCGGTTGGGATCGCCCTGGATGACGACCACCTGTCGCAGCGAGCCGGTCGCCTTCAAGCGCTGGGCGGCCCACTCCTTGCGGACGGCGGCGGTTGCGATGATCCGGCGGCCCATCATCCCGAGGTCCTGGTTGCGTGCCGAGTCGGTCTTGATCTCGGCGTTGAACTGGATGTCCGAAAGTCCGGCCGCGGAGAGCAGGCCGGAAAGGTGATCGCGGGTGTACAACCGCTCGGCGTAGAACTGGTCGGCGATCACGCCCTTCTCGACGTGGGTCACGACCTCACGAGAGACCAGGCGCTGGTTGTCGGCCGAAAGCGTGCGCTCTCGACAGACGAAATGCTTCCTGTCGAGCCACTCCCACGACCGGGGGTCGTAGTTGGCGTGGAGCCATTCGCCGTCGGCAACGTCGATGAGCAGGCGCCCGGACGGCCTGAGGACGCGGAAGATCTCCCGGAGGACCCTGGCGTCATCCTGCACTGTCTCGAAGTAGCCAAAGCTGTTGCCGAGCATCAGCACGACATCGAATGAGTCGGCGTTGTACGGCAGCTTGCGGGCATCGCCCTCACGGAACCGGGCGCGCAGCCCGGAGCTTCGGGCCGTCGACTTGGCCTTCTGAATCAGGTAGTGCGAGCGGTCGAAGCCCTCGACGTTGGCAAAGCCGCGCCGCGCGAGCTCGAGCGTGTGGCGGCCCTGGCCGCAGCAGAGGTCGAGGATGCGGGCGTCGGGCGGGAAGTTCAGGGTTGAGATGAAGAGGTCGACCTCTGAACGCGTGATGTTCGGGTCGCCGACCACGTCGGAGTCGGTCTTTAGGTACACAGAGTTGAAGATCCGGCGCCACCAGTCCGGCGGCACGTGCTCTTCGAGGTTAGGTACGGGCCCCAGGGGCCGTACCACACTAGAGGGAGGTTTCAGCTTCTTCGTGGACTTGTGGCCATTTAGCTGCTCGGTCATCGGATCCTCTCTAAACATCGACGGTGCGGGGAAATCGGCGCGTCAAGGCGACGTGCCGCAGGGGCGGTCGGGGCTGTTCTCAGTGCGCTGGGTGTGTCAGGGCGGACAAAGAGCGGCCGGTCCTCATACGGGCGATCCAGTACGAGACAAGGTTCGTGGCGTAGCCGGTCGCGGAATAGCGCGCAACATACCCGGTGGGGTAGTGAAACTCAGTAGAGACAGACCGGTGGCACCGATCGGTGAAGATAAGGAACTCAGGCGCCGCGTGTGCGGTCGCCCGTAAAGGTGGGGGCTCCGTGTTCCTTACGATCTGTTATGCCTGGTTGGGGTAGTACTGCCGTCGCGGCATAGCCGCCTGCCCAACCGACTACCTCGACACTAAAGGCGTCTCGCGCGGGTGTCAAGGAGGAAGGCAGTGGATTTCTCCGGGATAATTCCGGGGTTTCTGGAATAATGATTGGGAAGCACCTTCATGAGCGCATTTCTTGAACGCCTGAGAGCGGGCCCGTTGTTGGCCGACGGAGCCATGGGATCGCTGCTTTTTGAGCGGACCGGGCGCCTTTCCGAGCCCAACCATGTCTATGAGGCCCTTAACCTCGACCGCCCCGAGTTAATACGCGGCGTACACACCGCCTACCTCCAGGCCGGCGCCCATTGCATCAGCACCAACACCTTCGGCGCTAACCTCACCTACCTGGAACCAATGGGTGAAGGCGCGCGCGTGGCCGAGCTGAATGAGGCGGGTGTGAGGTTGGCGCGCGAGGCGATCGCCGCGTTCCAGGACCAGACCGGCGTGCAGGGCCCTTTCTTCGTACTCGGTTCCGTCGGTCCGACCAGGACCGCCGACGAGCCGCCCGACGTGTTGCGCCAGGTGTACGAGAAGCAGCTGAAGGCGCTGATGGGCGCCGGGATCGACGCCGTCCTGTTCGAGACCTTCGACGTTTTCGACCACCTGGTCCAGCTCATTCGCCAGGCCAAATCCATCGACCGCGCAATGCCGGTGATCGCCGAGATCGCCGCCCGGATGCAGGCGGACGGAATCACCTGGCAGGAGGACCCGGTCGGTTTCGCACGGGCAGTAATCGACGCGGGTGCGGACGTGATAGGCGTCAACTGCTGCGCTCCCTGGGAGGCCGCGACGTTCGTTGAGGCGGTGAGCGCGTTATCCGAGGTTCGCGACGGGAAGGTTCTCATCTCCGTCATGCCGAACGCCGGGGGCCCTCAGCGAATCGGGCATCGCTACATGACGCACGTGAACCCGGAGTACATGGGCAAGCAGGCGCGTGCTTTTGCCGGAAAAGGCGTGCACCTCATCGGCGGATGCTGTGAAGTGCACCCGAACCACATCGCCGAGATGCACAACTACCTCCAGGGCCTGCAGGCGGGCAGCACGGTGGCGCCCGCGCTCTCCGGCCACGCGATGGCGCCGGCGGGCGACTCGGTAAAGAAGGACAACGGCCGATTCTCCCGGAAGATCAAGTCGGGCGAGTTCGCCGTCAGCGTCGAACTGCTCCCGCCGCGCGGCACCGCGAATCAGAATTTGAAATCGAAGGTCGAATTCGTGCGCGAGATCGCCGATTCCGGGCTCGCCGATGCCATAGACCTCACAGACGGCTCGCGCGGCATCCCGCTGCTGCCGCCCGGGGACTTCGTTGGCGTTGCACGCGAGACGCTCGGCTGGGACCGGGCCACCGGCGACCGCGTGGAGTTCATTCCGCACTTCAGCACGCGCGACCTGAACGTGCTCGGACTGCAGAGTCGCCTTATCGGCTACCACGCCCGCCGGATCCACAACGTCCTGTTTATCACCGGCGACCCACCCAAGATGGCTCCGACTTACCCCCGCTCGACCGCCGTGTTCGACCTCGACTCCGTTTCGATGGTCCGCTACACGCACTCATACCTGAACGCCGGGGTCGACTTTGGCGGCGAGCTGTTGAGCCGCGCGGCGGACCCCCGGACGCGGTTCACCATCGGCGCGGGCTGCGAACCGGAGGCGGTGAACCGTGATCGAGAGCTGGAACGGCTCCGCCGCAAGATCGATGCTGGCGTCGATTACCTCTTCACGCAACCCGCTTTTCGTCGCCCGGCGCTCGAATTACTGGAGCCGTTTCGGAAGAAAGTCCCTATCCTCGTGGGCGTGATGATCCTCTCAGGCCTCGATCACGCCCGGCGCATGGCCCAGGTGCCCGGAGTGGTGGTACCAGAAGAGCTGTTGCAGCGCATGCAGGCGTTCGAGAAGATCGAGGACCAGGCAATGCTGGGACAGGAGCTAGCGATTGAGCAGGTCCAGTGGATCCGGTCGCAGGGCTGGCCGGGCGTGTATCTGATGTCGCCCGCAACCCACCGCCCGGTGATCCCGGTCCTTTCAGCTGCCCTGCCGGCAGCTTCGGCAGACCAGAAACGGGGCGCACGTTGACGTCGGCACAGCCGCTACGCCTCCAGATCGACGTCAAGGTGCCGATGCGGGACGGGGTCTTGCTGTCGGCCGACATCTACCGCCCGCCCGCCGGCGAAGCGTTTCCGGTCTTGCTACTTCGCACGATCTACGACAACCAGATGCCCCGGTACGTGGAATGGGCCCGCCGGTTTGTCCAGGCCGGCTTCGCCGTCGTAATGCAGGACTGCCGGGGACGGTTCGACTCCGACGGCGCCTGGGAACCGTACATCAACGAAACCGACGACGGGTACGACACCCACGAGTGGATCGGCCATCAACCATGGTGCAACGGGAAGATCGGCACCTTCGGAATTTCCTATCCAGGCTTTACGCAGACCCTGCCGGCCACGAAGCGGAGCAAGTACCTGACGGCGCTCGCGCCGATCGCGTCACAGCAGGACAACTACGGACACATCTACGTCGATGGAGTCCTCCACCTGCACATCGCGATGTTCTTCATCAACGTTGTGGGCCGCTCGATGCAGCGGGAAGCCCGCGGCCTGCTCGACCAGGACGAGCTGTACAACCGGTTGCCGCTGTCGACCGCGCTCGACGACATCGCCGATATCCCTTTCTACAGGGATGTGATCAAGCACTACACCTTCGATGACTTCTGGAAGCGATACAGCCTGAGAAACCGGTACGGCGAGGTCGCCGCACCCGCCCTGTTCATCACGGGCTGGTACGACTCCCTGCTGCACGAGACGCTCAAGGTGTTCAACGGTTGGCGCCATAAGGGCGGATCGACTGAAGCCAGGACGAACACCAGGATACTGATCGGCCCCTGGGGCCATCAAAACCTCGGTTCGGCCGAGAAGTTTGGAGAAATCGAGTTCGGCGCCGATGCCGCCCGTGATATCGTCGCCGAGCAGATTCGCTGGTACGACCGGCGGCTGAAGGGTGTCGACAACGGGATCGACCGCGAGCCCCCGATCAGCCTGTTCGTCATGGGGGAGAACCGCTGGCGGTTCGAGAACGAGTGGCCGCTGGCGAGGACACAGTTCACGAACTACTACCTGCATAGCCACGGACAGGCGGCGACCTCAAGCGGCGATGGCTGGCTCGACATCGAGAAGCCTTCGGAGGAGCCGCCGGACCGGTTCATTTACGATCCGGCGAACCCGGTACCCTCGTGGGGTGCCCAGTACCAGAACCTGGACAGGACCGGTCCCAGGGATCGCTCGGAGATCGCGAAGCGGCGCGATGTGCTCGTCTACAACTCCCGGCCGCTGGCGACCGATGTGGAGGTCACCGGGCCGGTCACGGCCACCATCTACGCCGCTTCGAGCGCTCCGGACACGGACTTCACCGCGACCCTGGTGGACGTTCACCCGGACGGCAAGGCCATCAATCTTTGCGAAGGGATACGCCGGGCCCGGTTTCGGGAGTCGATCGAGATGCCGACTTCGATCGAGCCGCTCAAGATCTACGAGTACAAGATCGATCTCTGGGACACGAGCAACCTGTTTAAGGCCGGTCACCGGATCAGGATCGAGATCTCGAGCAGTAACTTTCCGAGGTTCGACCGCAACCTGAACACGGGCGCCCAGCCTGGAACGGATACCGAGATGGCAGTGGCTCATCAGGCGATCTTCCACAACGGGCCCAACCCTTCCCACGTGACACTGCCGGTCATTCCCCGCCACCCTTAGTCTCGGGTCCAGGGCCTGAGCCGTCCTGAGTCACTCAAAGGGTCGAAGGGCCGGCGGGCTGAGTTAACCCCCGAGATCATCCTGTCCCAGAGCTGCCTCGCAATGAGGTAACGGGGGCAGCCAAAGCGCGATTCGGTCGCCCCTCCGTACCCTCGCCCGATCAGCGGGGAAGGGTGGCCGAAGGTCGGGCGAGGGGCGCCTTCAGATCCCCTTCTCGGTCCTCCAACGCCTGATCCAGCCGGCGTGCTCATGTTCGTGAAGTTTGCCCAGGCCGGCTGCACCGTAGAGGGAAGCATCCAGCGCGCGCGGCGCGGCCGAGGCCAGCGCGTCGTTCAGCCTTTTTCTGGAATTCCCCAGCTCCCAACGCACCTGCGAAAGCGGCAGCGCGACCCGGCTGCGGTACGACATCTCGTTGAAGGCGAGGCTGTATTCGTCGTTCAACCGCCACGCCGTGTCGTGGCCCGCGGATATGCGCACTACCTCGTCCGCGCGCACGTCGTCCCACAGCGCGATGTGGGCCAGGTGGTCCTTGACCGACCAGCCATCAATGGACGTCTCGATCATCTGCGTGTCGGTGAGGCCCTGGATCGAGTCCAGCAGAATCTTCCGCCCCTTCCGATAGTGCTCCAGCAGTGCCTTTCTTCTGTCCTCAGCCATTCTTCTGTCCTCACCCATGTGTATCTCGTTCCGAATCGGCGCCGACCGTCTTCGCCACGCGCCACTTCGATGACCCCAACGCGCGCAGCACCCTAATAGGGTTCAACCCTGTACTTCTCGACCACGTCCTCGTTCAACTCAAAGCCGAGCCCCGGACGGTTTGGCACTTCGATCAAGCCACCGTTAGAAACCTGGATTCGGGGGACAAGAAGGTCAGTGATGATCGGCGAGTCAGGGAACGGAATCGGGAATTCTATGTACGGCATGTTTGGCGCAACCGCCGCCATGTGTATCTCCGCAGCGACACCGATCATGTGGCACCAGGCATGCGGTATGCAGAGCCGGCCGCGGGCATAGGCCATCTCGGCGATCCGCAGCACCTCGTCGATCCCGCCAGCCCGCACCGCACTGGGCTGGACGACGTCGACGTTGCCGACCTCCAGTACCTCGCGGAACTCGTGCCGGCCGGTGAAGCCCCAGTCGCCGACCGCGATCCGGGTGTCGACTGCATTGGCCAGGCGTGCGTACCCATCCAGGTTGTCGGCAGGCAGCGGCGCTTCTATGAAGAATGGCCTGAACTGTTCCACGGCCCGAATCGTCGTCAGCGCCTGCGCGACCTCCTGCCACCGATTCTGGACATCGATCATCAGGTCGCGACGCGGGCCGAGCACCGTACGAGCCGCGCTTACCACTGCTACGTCGGTCTCGACGTCCACATTCCCGAACTGGCCGGGCCACTCCTCGACCTTGACTGCCCGGAAGCCGCGCGCCGTCGCGATCGTCATCCGCTCGCACAATTGCTCGATGTTGTCGCCTGGCGGGTAGACCGTCGCGTAGGGCACGACGGACTTGCGTGGCGTGGCCCCGACCTTGGTCGTCATGAAGGCGTGCCAGATCAACTCGTGGACTGGCTTGCCCAGCGCCTTGCCGGCGATGTCCCAGAGCGCGGTTTCGATCGCCCCGATGGCGGTAATCACCACACCGTGCCTGCCATACAGCCCGGTGGCGTCGTACATCTTCTGCCAGAGACGCCTGACGTTGGTCGGGTCCTCACCCTTGAGCAGCGTCTCGAGGCCGTGCGAATTCCGGATGATTGAGTCGATCACGAGCGACGGGGCTTCCGCCTGCCCGATACCCGTGAGCCCTTCTGTGGTGTGAACCCGGACGACGGTCTCGTCGTAGCCGTAGATGCCGTGGTCGTGAGCGCCGTGCGTGCGCGCGCCATCCGATGACTTCGCCGCCGTCGGGCGATCGCGCAGCGCAATCGTCTCGATCCTGGTGATCTTCATGCCGCTGGATGTCCCTCGGCCGCACATTCTACGTAGTGCCGAAGCCTCCGCGAATGCCCGCCGAGTCGGCGGCTGCTATCCTAGCCAAACCTGCAGCGGTTACCGGTGATGACCCGTCCGGAACCCTGGTTCCAGACCTTCGCGAGACTCTATGACCACATTCCCCGACACCCTGGGTAGATTCGGCCGTTACGGCGGCAAGTTCGTGCCGGAGACGCTGATGGCGGCGCTCGACGAACTTGAACGCGAGTACAACTCAGCTAAGAAGGCTCCCGCCTTCCGCGAGGAGCTCGAGCGCCTGCTGAAGACCTACGTCGGCAGGCCTACCCCGATCTACCATGCCGAGAACCTGACCCGCCAGCTGGGCGGTGCCGAGATCTACATCAAGCGCGAAGACCTGGCCCACACCGGCGCGCACAAGATCAACAACGCGCTGGGCCAGGCGCTCCTGGCACGGCGGTTGAAGAAGACGCGAATCATTGCGGAAACCGGGGCGGGGCAGCACGGCGTTGCGACCGCGACGGTATGTGCCAAGCTTGGGCTCCAGTGCATCGTCTACATGGGTGAGGTCGATATCGCCAGGCAGGCGTCCAATGTCTACCGGATGAAGCTCCTCGGCGCCGAGGTCCGCTCAGTTACTTCCGGGAGTCGCACGCTCAAGGACGCGATCAACGAGACGATCAGGGACTGGGTGGCGAACGTCGAGACGAGCCACTACATCATCGGGAGCGTCGTCGGCCCTCACCCTTACCCGGTGATGGTCCGAGACTTCCAGTCGGTCATCGGCCAGGAAGCCCGTGCGCAGTTTCAGGGCCTGACCGGCGGTCTGCCTGACGCCGCGGTCGCGTGCGTGGGAGGCGGCAGCAACGCCATGGGCCTCTTCTCTGGCTTCATCAATGACCCGTCCGTTCGACTCATCGGGGTCGAGGCGGCTGGTGATGGCGTCAACACGCCGAAGCACGCCGCAACGCTCACAAAGGGGCGGCCGGGCGTGTTGCACGGTTCATACTCGTATTTGCTGCAGGACGAAAATGGGCAGGTGCAGGAGGCGCATTCGATTTCGGCCGGCCTCGACTATCCCGGTGTGGGCCCCGAGCACAGCTATCTGAAGGACGCTGAGCGCGCTCAGTACGTGGCAATCACGGACGAGGAAGCGCTCCAGGGATTCGACCTCCTCGCGAGGTCAGAGGGCATCCTGCCGGCACTCGAGCCCGCGCACGCGATCGCGCACCTGCGGGCACTGGCTCGGGAGCTCGGCCGCGGCAAGAAGATCCTGCTCCTGTTGAGCGGGCGCGGCGACAAGGACCTGAACACGGTCGCATCAGCCCGTGGAGTCCGGCTCTAGAGAGCGATTCCGTGCGCGCGGTCCTTTTCCGCACTGTTTCTTCGTTAACTGATTGACTGCCCTGTAGGGCGGTGCTAGCGTGGCCTACTGGAGCCTTACTTGCCCGAAGGGTATGACGCCAGGTGGATAGCTGTTGTGCTCGCAGCCGGAGTCGGGCTGCTGGCTGTCCTGGGGCTTTTCGCCGCTAACTTGTTCCTGGCGCCGCGGCGATCATCGCCTGACAAGGCGGTGGCCTACGAAAGCGGTATCCGACCCGGTCCGATCAACCGGTCGCAAGTTAACATCCGCTACTACGTATTCGGGTTGCTGTTCTTGATCTTCGATGTCGAAGCGGTCTTCCTGTTCCCCTGGACCGTCGTGTTTCTGAGATCAGCCCCGGCAGTCTTCTACGAGATGCTGATCTTCATCGGCATCCTCTTGTTCGGCCTGGCATACGCATGGCGAAAAGGAGCCCTCCGCTGGAGATAGAGATCGGGCGAGGCAACACGCCCGCCCCGGCGCCGATCAACCGGGCCCTTCCGGGCGTCATCACGGCACGCTCCGACGATCTTGTCGCCCTCGCCCGGAAGTCGTCGCTATGGCCGCTCACCTTCGGACTCGCCTGCTGCGCCATCGAGATGATCAGCACCTACATGGCCCATCACGACATCGATCGGTTTGGCATGGTCACCTGGCCGTCCCCGCGGCAATCGGACGTCATGATCGTGGCGGGAACCGTGGTCAAGAAGATGGCGGACCCGATCAAGCTGCTTTACGAGCAGATGCCGGACCCCAAGTGGGTAATTGCGATGGGTTCGTGCGCCACGAACGGGGGCCCGTATTACCGCTCCTACTCGGTCGTCATGGGAGTCGATCACCTGATACCGGTCGATATCTACGTACCGGGATGCCCTCCGCGCCCGGAAGCCCTGATGGACGGCCTGCTCAAGCTGGGCCAGAAGATCGTCGACGACGCCCGCGGACGCAAATCAGCGTGACCGGAAACGGCGATCGGCACGCGCCACCCGCACGCGACCAGGCCGAAGCGGTAGCTTCCTCCCGTTTGACCGCCCGGGGCCAGGCCCTTTCCAAGCTGCTTCCCGGCGCTCTCTCGAAGTTCAGGCCCACCGTAGGCGCCGAGATCGATGAAGTCACCTGCCTGGTGGGGCGCGAGTGGGTCGTAGATGTGGCTGTGCTGTTGAAGTCGGACACCGCGCTCGCCTTTGACTACTTTCGACTGCTGACGGTCGTGGACTACGTGGAAACGGCCAGGGAGTTCGAGGTCGTCTATCACCTGTACTCGCTTGAACGACGCCACAAGATGGCGCTCAAGACACGCGTTCCGGAATCAGATCCTTGGGTGACCTCGGTGTCCGGAGTCTGGCGGGGCGCGAACTGGTACGAACGGGAGATGCACGACCTGTTTGGCGTCGTGTTCCGCGGGCATCCGGACCTCGATCGCCTGATCCTGCCCGATGACTTCGAGGGCTTTCCTGGCCGCAAGGCCTATCCACTGTACGAATATGGCGAGTACTAGGGCCTGCGACCCGGGGCCGACGGCGGCCGCCAAATGACCGCACGCGTTCCGGGCGCGGCGGGCTCACCGCAGACGCTCGACATGATGGTCAACATGGGGCCGCAACATCCGGCCACCCACGGCGTCTTCCGCATGGAGCTTGCCATCGACGGCGAACGCGTCGTCGGCCTCATCCCTCACATCGGCTATCTGCACCGCGGTTCGGAGAAGCTGTGCGAGCACGAGATCTACAGCCAGATCATCACCCTGTTCGACCGCCTCGACTACGTCTCCAATTTCAACAACGAGCTTGGACTGGTGCTGGCGGTCGAGAAGCTGATGGAGATCCAGGTTCCCGAGCGCGCTTCGTACGTTCGGATGATCCTCTGCGAACTCAATCGCATCGCCAGCCATCTCCTGTTCGTCGGCACCTTCGCGCTCGATGCCGGAGCCATGACGCCATCGCTCTACACGTTTCGAGACCGCGAGATGATCCAGGCCCTGTTCGAGGCCACGAGCGGCGCCCGCATGATGCACAACTTCTTCCGGGTGGGCGGGATCAAGGAAGACGTGGCCGACGACTTCGTCGTACGTGTGGACAGGCTGCTTGGTGAGCTCGAGCGGGGCATCGACGAGGTGGACGGCATGCTCTCGTTCGGCGAGGTGCTGCTTGCCAGGACCAAGGGTGTTGGCGTGATCTCGGGGCCCGACGCAATCGACTGGGGGATGTCTGGCCCGTGCCTGCGAGCCTCCAACGTCCCCTACGACGTCCGGATTGACGAGCCTTACTGCCTCTACGATCGCGTCGAGTTCGGTGTCCCGGTGGGCACGCAGGGCGACTCGTGGGACCGGTATTACACCAGGGTCGTCGAGATGCGAGAGTCGGTGAAGATCGTGCGGCAGTGTCTCGCTCAGCTGCAGCCCGGGCCGATCATGGCCCAGCTGCGGCGCATCGCACGCCCGCCGAAGGGCGAGGTCTACGCACATGCCGAGAACCCGCGCGGCGACTTCGGCGTGTACATCGTTTCCGATGGTGGCGAACGGCCTTATCGCCTCAAGGTGCGCCCACCGTCGTACTGCAACCTGATGCCGCTCCGGGACCTCGTCGTTGGCTCCTACATCGCGGACGCGGTGGTGATCCTCGGCTCGCTCGACATCGTCCTCGGCGAGGTCGACCGCTAGTCATGGTCACCTGGAGCGAAGTCGTCCTGACCGCTCTCGGGCTCGGAGCGTTGTTCGCTGCCCTGATGACGGTAGTGCTCTCGTTGACGTGGCTGGAGCGCAAGCTCCTTGCACGTATCCAGCGGCGGGCCGGCCCTTCGGTGGTAGGCCCCCACGGGCTTCTTCAACCGGTCGCTGACGCCATCAAGCTTCTGACCAAGGAGGACGTGCGGCCAGCCGACGCCCCCCGCTTCTTGTTCTGGTTCGCGCCGGTGATGGTCGTGCTTCCGTCCTACATGCTCTGGGTGATCATCCCGTTCGGGGACGGCCTGCTTGTGCGGGCGATGGAACTCGGACTCATCTATCTGATCGCCCTGTCGGTGCTGGAGGTCGTCGGGCTCCTCCTGGCCGGCTGGGGATCGGCGAGCAAGTACTCGCTTCTGGGCGGGTTTCGGGCAGCCGCGCAGCTCGTTAGCTACGAGATCCCGATCATCATCGTAATCATTGCGGTCGCCGTCTTCGTGCAATCGCTGGACCTGCGCGACGTAGTAGGCGGTCACGCGACGACGATCGCCGGGCGGACCATGTCGTACGCGGGGCAGGGGGGCGTACCGCTGGCCCTGGTGATGCCTCTCGGGCTCGTAGTCCTCTTCATCGCGGGCCTGGCAGAACTGGGCAGGACGCCGTTCGACATCCATCACGCCGAATCGGAGGTCGTGGGCGGTCCGTTTGTCGAGTACAGCGGCGCTCACTGGGCCGTCTTCTACCTCGCCGAATACATGAACACCTTCTTCATCGCGACGCTCACCGTGCTCCTCTTCTTCGGCGGCTGGAGCTGGCCATCGCCCGCGAGCGTGCTGGGAGATTCAGCCCCGCCACTGGCGGTGAACGCACTTGGCGCCGCCTGGCTCATGGCCAAGGTCTACGCGGTGGCGGGCGTCATCTTCTGGTTCCGTGGCACCTATCCGCGGCTGCGGATCGATCAGCTGATGGCGTTCGGGTGGCAGGTCCTGATTCCGCTCTCGTTCGCGAACCTGATCCTGGTAGCGACCGTCCTTTACTATGGCTGGCCGACCTGGACGCTTCCCTTGATTTCGGTGCCATTGCTCGCCGTCGTCGCAAGGGTGGCTTTCAGGCGCTACGCTGATCCCCGGAAGATGAAGACCGTCCGGATGTTCACGCGCTCGACGCGTGCGGATGGTGAGACGGTCCTAGCTCCGCAGGCTGGGGAGTCGTGATCAACTCCATCAAGGCCCTCCGGGTCACCCTAAGATCGATGGCCCGCAAGCGCGTGACCGCGGAATATCCGAAAGAGCACCTGCCGGTCGACAACCGGTACATGGGCTTTCCGGCGCTGCTGTGGGACTTCCAGCGCGACGAACCGTTCTGCACCGGGTGCATGGTGTGCGTCCGATACTGCCCAACCCAGTGCATGTCGGCAGAAATGCACGACAACCCGAGGTTCGCGGAAGGGGATAGCCACCGCCGCAAGATCATCCAGACCTTTGAGATCAACCTGAATCGCTGCATCCTCTGCGGCATATGCGTCGACGTCTGCAACTTCGACGCCATTGAGATGAGTCACGAGCACGAACTGGCCGGGAGGGGGCGCAACGACCAGCGGGTGGATCTTGGCGAGCTCCTCAAGATGGGCAAGAAATACCAGGCAGACACCGGTTGGAAGCAGTCCAAACCGAACGCCCCGTCCCCGAAGGAGAAGGAGGCGGCCACTCAGAAGTCCGAGGCCGGAAAACCGGCCCCTGAGCCGCCCAGCCCCGAGGGCGCTTCAAGGGCCGAAGGACGCTCCGGATGACCATTCAACTGCTGGCGTTCTACGCCGCCGCCGCCGTCGCGATCGTAGGCGCAATGGGGGTTGTGCTCGTCCCGAACGTAGTCGTGGCAGGTATCTTGCTGCTGGCCACGCTGCTCGCAATCGCAGGCGTGTTTCTGGTCGTCTTCGCCGAATTCCTGGCTCTGACCCAGGTGCTCATCTACGGCGGCGCGGTGACGATCGTCACGCTCTTCGCCATCATGCTTACCCGCACCGGCGAGCTGCGCGTTCATCTCGACAACCGGCAGAAGCCGTTGGCCGCGCTGGTCGCGCTGGGGGCATTCGTTCTCCTGTCGGCGGCGTTCCTCGCCAGCGAGATACCCACCAGGGCCGCGGCGACGTCGGTAGCTACGGTCGGCTCAGCGGGCGGTTCGACTGGCTTCGAGTATCTCGGAGAGGCGCTGTTCACGCGCTGGGCCGTGCCGTTCGAGATAGCGTCGCTTGTGCTGCTGGTTGCACTGATCGGGGCCGTGATCCTGACGCGTAACGGCACCCCGCGGGACCGCGCCTGAACATGCTCGAACTCGTCCACCTGCAAGTCCTTAGCGCGGCCCTGTTCAGCATCGGGCTTTACGGAGTCCTGGCCCGGCGCAGCGCGGTCCTGGTCCTCATATCCATCGAACTCATGCTGAACGCGGTGAACGTGAACCTGATTGGACTCGGTGCATTTGCCGACCGTCCGGCAGAGTCGAGGGTCTTCGGCCAGATCCTGGCGATCTTCGTCATCACCATCTCGGCCGCCGAGCTCGGGCTTGCCTTCGCAATCATCCTCAAGCTGTTCCGCAGCCGCGGTTCGGTCAACACCGACGAGCTGAACCTGATGAAGTGGTGAACGCCAGCCTCGCATTCCTCGCGCCTGCGCTCCCCGCGTGCGCTTTTTTCGTGATCGTACTGTTCGGCAGATGGCTGCCACGGGGCGGCGCGCCCGTCGCGATCGCTGCGACCGCCGGGGCCTTCGTCGTGTTTGTCATCACCTTGCTGGGGATGCTGAGCGACGGTGCATCCGCCCACAGCATCCGCTGGTTCGAGGTGCAAGGCCAGGCCACGTTCACCTGGGGCACCGTGATCGACCCGCTTTCGGTGGTCATGCTCGGCCTGGTCGCATTCGTAGCGTTGCTGATCCAGGTTTACTCGTGGTCGTACATGCGAGAAGAGCGACGCTTTGGCTGGTACTTCGCAGTTCACTCGCTGTTTGCCGCGGCGATGATGGCATTGGTCCTCGCCGACAACCTCATCCTGATGTACCTGGCCTGGGAGCTAGTCGGCCTGGGCTCCTACCTGCTCATCGGCTACTGGTGGGAGAAGCGCTCGGCCGCAGAAGCAGCCAAGAAGGCCTTTGTCACGACCCGCATCGGGGACGTCGGGCTTCTGATCGGGATCATCCTGCTCTTCAAGGCGACCGGAACATTCAGCATCTCCGGAGTCATCAGTGCGGTTGAAACGAGCCAGGTCACGCAACCGACGCTGAACTGGTCGCTGATCCTGATCTTCCTCGGTGCGATGGGCAAATCAGCGCAGGTGCCGCTTCACGTCTGGCTACCCGACGCTATGGAGGGCCCGACCCCGGTCAGCGCCCTGATCCACGCCGCCACGATGGTTGCTGCAGGCGTCTACCTCGTTGCCCGGTTGTTCCCGATTTTCGATGCCGGTAGCGGGATACTCCCGATGATCGCGGTCGTGGGCCTGCTGACGGCGCTGGTCGGCGCGGCGATGGCCCTCGTCCAGACGGACCTGAAGCGTGTCCTGGCCTACTCGACCGTCAGCCACCTCGGCTTCATGATGCTTGCCCTCGGCGCGGGGTCGGTAGGGGCGGCCATGTTCCACCTCCTGGCGCACGCATTTGCCAAGGCGGCCCTGTTTCTGGGCGCGGGCGCGTTCACCCACTCGACGCACCAGACCGATATCCGGCGCATGACCGGCCTGTTACGGGGAATGCGCCTTACGTCGATCGCTTTCATAGCGTCCGCACTGTCGCTTGCCGGGATTCCGCCCCTGGCCGGGTTCTTCTCGAAGGATGAGATCCTTCTGGCCATCCTCGACGGCCACCTCGGCGTCGTGTTCCTGGTCTTCGCGCTGATTGCGGTGGTGTTGAGCGCCCTGTACACGGGCCGTCTACTCTTCGTCCTGTTCTCTTCACGACCGTTCGTCCCGGAAGGGGATAAGGCGGCCCGGGGCCGGGAGGGAGGGGCAAAGGCCCACGCTGAACCGACGCCTGGCGAGAGTCACGCAGTCCCGCACGAGGCGCCGCTTCTATTGCTGCTCCCGATCCTCATCCTCGCCGTGCTTGGTGCGGTTGCCGGGCTGCTCGCGTTCGGCTGGACTGGCTCGTATTCAGGATTCGGCGCCTACATCACGCTTGGCCACGACAAGGGTTTCCACATCGAACCCTGGCTTACGGCGCTGGCGTTCCTGCTTGTCGCCGTGGCCCTGCTTCAAACCTGGCGATCCTACATTTCGCAGTCCGATCCGTTGCGGTCAGCGACGGCCTTCCTGGCCCCGGCTCGCAGGCTGCTCGAGCGGAAGCTTTACTTCGACACCGTTTACCAGTGGATCGTCGACCGTGTCGTCGTGACCGCGGCACAGGTCGTCGGGCTTGTCGACCGCGCGGTCGTGAACGACAAGGGAATAGAAGGGCAGGGCATCCTGGTCAGGTACGCCGGGGCTGCCATGCGCTATTTGCAGACCGGCATGGTCTACAACTACGCCCTCGGCCTGGCGCTCGGGGCATTCTTCGTGGCCGTGGTCTGGTGGATCCTGTCGTGACCCAGGTGACGCGTAGGATCGCCCAGCCCGTTGAAGGTTCTATGATTCCCATCTCCCCTCTGCGGGAGAGGGTGATTCCCGTCTCCCCTCTGCGGGAGAGGGTGAGGGTGATGGGTGACCACTCGGCCGGTATCCGCTTACTGAGCCCTTCGAAGGGTGTCCGGGAGGGCGGAGTTCACCCTGAGCTTGTCGCAGGGACAGGCTCAGCTACCGGGAGCGACCGAACCCTGGGCTGCGCCGCCTTGAGGCCAACCAAAGGCTCGAAGGGGCGCGCCGGATGACCTTCGACTCCCTCGTACTCACGGTCCTCGTGGCGCTGCCGTTCGCGGTTGGACTGCTGCTAATCCTGTGGCCGCGCGAGCGCGTCCTGGCGATGCGCTGGTTCGCCCTGGCGGCCTCGCTGGTCGCTCTGGGCCTGTCCGCATACGTCACCTTCTCGTACGAGTACGACTCAGGCGCCCGTTTCCAGTTAAGGCAGCAATGGACCTGGCTTGAGAGCCTTGGCATCGGCTGGCACATAGGCGTCGACGGCATTGCCGCGGTCATGATCCTCATGACCGGGATCATCTATCCGGCGGCCGTGGCTATGACCTGGAACACGAAGGGCAGGGTCAAGGACTACCTCGTCCTGCTGAACATCCTGGTCGGCGGCGTCTACGGCACTTTCGCACTTATCGACCTGTTCTTCTTTTTCTTCTTCTTCGAGATCGCCGTGCTGCCAATGTACTTGCTGATCGCCTACTGGGGCAGTTCGAGCAAGGCGCTGCGCAACCCGCTATTCGGCCGGGAGCACAGTTTCGACCGAAGCAAGGAGTACAGCGCGATGAAGCTCGTCATCGTGCTGGTCGCGGGTAGCGTGCTCATCTGGGTCGCCCTGCTCGCGATCTTCGTCGAGGCCGGAAGGACCACGTTCGACCTGATCGAGTTGAGCCGGGTCACGTACTCGACCGGCTTTCAGAACGTCTTCTTCCCGTTCCTCCTGGTCGGCTTCGGCGTACTGGCCGGCCTCTGGCCGTTCCACACCTGGTCGCCCGACGGTCACGTGGCCGCGCCTACCTCGGTCAGCATGCTTCACGCCGGCGTGCTGATGAAGCTTGGCGCCTTCGGGATCATCCGCATCGGTATGGAGCTGATGCCAGAGGGTGCCGAGACGTGGCTGCCGCTCCTCCTGGTCCTTGGCATCACGAACGTCATATACGGCGCCCTTTCCGCGTTTTCGCAGCGCGACCTCAAGTACGTCATCGGCTACTCCAGCGTCAGCCACATGGGTTACGTTCTCGTCGGGCTGGCGACGCTGCACCCGCTGGGATTCACCGGGGCGGTGTTGCAGATGTTCTCGCACGGCATCATGACCGCGCTGTTCTTTGCGGTCGTAGGTGTCATCTATGAGCGCACGCACACCCGTGACACTGGCGTACTCCAGGGACTGGCGAAGTCGATGCCCTTCGCCGCGTTTCTGTTCGCGGTTGCGGGGTTGGCGTCGCTTGGGCTCCCCGGGCTAAGCGGGTTCGTGGCCGAGTTGCTGGTGTTCCTGGGGCTTTTCAAGACCTATCCGTGGGCTGGCGTGCTGGCGGTCATCGGCGCGGCAATCACTGCTGCTTACGTGCTGCGTCTGATCGCGAAGGTGTTCTTCGGGCCGCCCGATGAGAAGTGGGCCGGGCTGAAGGACATGACGCGCGGCGAGCGCATCACGGCTTCGTTGTTGGCGCTCACGCTGCTCGTCGTCGGCTTGCTCCCGTTCTACCTGATCGACCTGATCGACTCCGGGGCCAGGTATTTCAGGCTGGTGTCCGGATGAACCGGGAGAGGGTGGCCGCAGGCCGGGTGAAGGCCTTGCCCTTCGCCCCTGTTGGGGAG